>Ga0207813_100092_pt1 | contig 68519 bp, 71 predicted proteins | sample A23E3SouthBayCA_2_FD_187730 | JGI IMG/M metagenome (GOLD analysis project Ga0207813, IMG submission 187730) | Aerobic enrichment media microbial communities from Eden Landing Ponds, California, USA - A23 E3 (4) (SPAdes) | ecosystem: Environmental > Aquatic > Marine > Unclassified | place... | reverse complement strand
CCACGGCCGCTGGTGGCGGCCCCGCCGGTGGATCCGCTACGACGGGGCGCCGGAGGACGCCGTCGCCACGCTTGCACTCGCCGTGCCGGGCGTGCTCGTCTACGACGGCCACGTCGAGACGGCCGTCGTCGGCGCCGTCGCCGTCGGAGTGGGGTACGCGGCGGTCCGACGGCCGATGATCGACTGGGCCGAGCGGGTGGTCGACCGGCTCCCGCCGGCACTGCTCGATCGCGTTCCGGGTTCGCTGCTGGCCGACCTCCGCTGATCGCTCGGCGACGTGTTTTTCGCTCGGCCGTCCCTCCGTCACGTATGAACACTGTCGATCTCGAGGACGCCTTCGCGGCGTTCGAGGAGCGTTGGGCGCCGCGGCTGGTCGCCTCGCTCAACGGCCAGGCGCTGAAAGTCGCCAAACTCGAGGGGGCGTTCGTCTGGCACAGTCACCCCGAGGCCGACGAGCTGTTCTGGGTGATCGACGGCGAGCTGACGCTCGAACTCCGGGGGGAGCCCGACGAACACCTCAGCGACGGGGAGCTCGGCGTCGTCCCCGCGGGCGTCGAGCACCGCCCGGTCGCCGACGGGCTCGCGAAGGTCGTGCTGTTCGAGCCGACGGGCACCGAGAACACCGGCGACGCCGAGGGAACGGGCCGGACGAGCGAGGTGCAGCGACTGGAGGAGTGACTCAGAGTGGGTCGATCCCGCCGTTCGACGACGCCGGCAGTCGCCCGAGCGCGAACGCGGCCCCGAGGACGACGCCGGCGACGAGCAGCCCGCCCGCGGCTTCGTCGACAGTGTGGGCGCCGGTGGCGATCCGACTCCAGACGAGCGCCACCGGCACCGCGAGCAGCGGCGCGAACCGGCGATCGGCGGCGACTAGCGCGCCCGCGGGGACGCCGGCGTAGATGACGTGACTCGACGTGTCCCACAGCGGGACGACGACGAGATGGAGCACCGAGGTGACGACGAGGAGCGCGGCGTACGGCGGCAGTAGCGACCCCCAGTCGAGGCGGCGCCACGCGATCGCGATGGCGCCGAAGGCGACGATCAGCCCGAGCGCCGCGAAGAAGTCCCTGCCGCTCGGGACGCCGGTGCCGACCAGCCGTGGGCCGCCCTGGTAGACGGCGAAGGCGAGCACCCACGCGCCGGCGACGACGCCGACGCGGCGGGCGAGCGGGCGTAGTGCCGGATCGCTACGGCCCTCGTAGCCGACGAGCAGCAGCGTCACGACGAGGACGAACAGCTCGGGAGCGAACACCGTGGAGACGGTGGTTGCAACGCTCATACCGGAGGCGTGGAGCGCCCGAAAAAAGGTGTTTCGTCACGGTTCGAGGTCGCCCGCCCGGCGGCTCTGTGAGCGAGCGCGGCTCACTCCTCGTCCGGTACCGACTCCCTAGCGGCCCCCATCCAGCCGTCGATGTTCTCGGCGACGTACTCCTGGCCGCCGAGGCCGACGGCGACGCCGACCCCGATCGCCAGCGCGATCGCCAGCGCGCCGAAGAAGGCGGCGACGAAGCCGGTGAAGAGGTTCGTCAACACCACGATCTCGAAGCCGACGGTCGACAGCGCGATGGTGATCGTCAGGTAGTAGACGAGTATCTTCACGCCCACGGCGCCGATCCGGGCGGTCCGGCCGTCCCCGGCGTCCGCGACCAGATCGGCGAGGTGTTCGGCGATCCAGATACCCACCAGCAGCACGAGGAGCCCGCCGATGAGTGCGGGCAGGTAGGCGACGACTTCCTCGAGGAACGTCGACAGCGCGCCCACGTTCAGGATGTCGGCGACGGCCAGCAGCGTGATGAGATAGACGTAGTAGGCGACGGCAGTGCCGACGATGTGGCCGAACTCACCCTCCTGATCGCCGATCGGCTCCAGTGGCGTCCCGCGAAAGTACTGGCCGATGGCGAAGCCACCGACGAGGCCGGCGACGAAGTCGCCGACGAAGCGGCCGACGACGAAGCCCACAACGAGGACGATCAGCGCCCCGAGCAACACGGGGAGGTACGCCCCGAGTTCGGCCAGGAGCTCCGTCAGTAAGGCGATATCGAGCACGTCCGCCGCCGCGACGATCGCGACGAAGTAGACGTAGTAGGAGACCAGTTTTCCGAGCCCTCTCGCGATCCCGTGCTCGCCGCCGACGTTCCCGACGGCGGTTCCCGCCGAGTACCGGTCGACGCCGAGGCTGCTGAGGACTCGCGTGACGAGCCCGCCCAGGATTCGGCCGACGACGTAGCCGACGACGATGATCAGGAGCGCACCCAGGAGGACCGGGAGGAACGTGATCACGTCGGCGATGGTCTGGTCGATTGTGTCGGCGATCGTACCCGCTTGTAGGAGCGTGGCGGTTGTCGGGAGCGACATGGCTCACCGTTCGACGTATCAGCGTATCGTTATGAGCCGATTTCGGGGGTACTCGACGCCGTTCAGGGTGGGCGAAGCCGAACCGAGGCGAAGCCGGGATCGAACGGCGTCAGTCGGTCGCGTTCGGTCCGACTGACTGGCTCAAAACGCGTCGACGGCTCTCGCTCGTAACGTAGTTCCTCGCAGAAAGCCTAGGCCGGGATTTGAACCCGGGCTCTCGTCCTTACCAAGGACGCGCTTTACCGCTAAGCTACCCAGGCGCGCATCTTTGCTTACCGCGGTTTCGTCTTTAGTGGTTTCGATTCGCCCCGGAGTCAGGCATCCGTTCCCGTGCCACGCGCCCGGTCCGGTTCGACGACGCTGTCGGCGAAGCCCGCGATACGGTCACGGGTCGACTGCGCCAGTAGCTCCGGCGCTGCCGGGAGCGCGCCGTCGTAGGAGCGAGCGATGTCGCCCGCGAACGCCAGTAGCTCCTCGGAGGGTGTGGCGTCGACGGCGGCGGCGCCGGCGACGACCGCGAGTTCGAACACGTCGGCCTCGAGGTTCCGATCGATCGCCCCGGTCTCTTCGACCGTCTCACGCACGGTCTGGTCACGGCCGAACGTTCGAACCGTTTCGACCGCCCGGTCGGCGGCCGGCGTGCGGGCCAAAAGCGAGAACCCTCGCGAGACGAGTACGTCGGCGGCGACGACCGAGAGATCGGCCTCGATATCGGCGTCGGGGTCGGCCGCCCACGGCTCGTCGTGGGCCAACTGCCGGGTCAACGAGAGTCCCTCGTAGATCAACTGGACGCCGGCTGCGAGTTCGCCGAGTGCGGCCACGTCCGTTGTGGCGTCGAACGCGCGGGCGGACGCGAGCGTCAGCGCGCCCGGCGCCATCGACGCCGTTGCCAGCCGCTGGTCGAGTGTCTCACGGAGGGGCTCGGGCTCGATCTCCCCCAGTGCGTTCCGGGCCGAGCGGCGGGCCACGGCGGCATCGTCCATCGTGTAGAGAAAGCCGCGGCGGAGCCAAAGGCCTTTGGAAAGCACACCAAAGCGCCAGTACCGTCGGTCAGTACTCTCCGGTTCGTTGATGCCGCGACCACCCGATAGCCAAGCGTTATCAGCGACGGGATCGGTGGTGGAATATGGTCGAGTGTGAGTACTGTGGGACGGCCTTCGACGACGAGGCGGCCTACCTCGAACATCTCGACGAGGGACACGCCGGAGAACTCGGACCGATCGATCAGCGCCGGGTCGAGTCAGTGCAGGACGACGAGGAGAGCGTCCCGATCGTGGGGCTGCTCTCCGGCGTCGCGGTGCTGGTGGTGCTCGTCGTCGCCATCTGGTTTTTCTTCCTGAGTGGCGGGGGCGGCGTGCAGGGCGTCGACGCGGAGCCGACCGGGATCGAGGACGACCCGCTCGACGAACGCGGCGACGACGAGTGGATCTCGCAGGTGGAGACGTTCGAGAGCAACGGCGCCCAGCACCAGTCGAGTGAGGTCGACTACGAGCGCGTGCCGCCGCTTTCGGGCCCGCACTGGGACGGTACCGTCGCGGCCGGGTTCTACACTCAGACGCCCCAGCTCGAGGAGCTCGTTCACACCCTCGAACACGGGGCGGTCGTGGTGTACTACGACCCGGCGAGCCTGACCGACGAGGAGGAAGCCAGCTTGCGAGCGTGGGGCGCCAACTACCAGGGAACCTGGCAGAGCGTCGTCGTCGCCCCCAACCCCAACGACGACCCGCAGGGTGACTACGTGTTGACGGCGTGGACCCACCGACTCGTGTTGGAGGACTACGACGCGGATGCCGTCCACGCGTTCGCCTCGGAGTACCTCGGCCGCGGGCCGGAGAACCCGGTTCGGTAGCACCTTACACAGTCACGGCGTGCGTTCCGAGACGGCGACACGGGGTCGCCGCCGGTCACGCGCCGTGACTGGTTTCACTCGCGTACTGAAAGTCCCGGTGCGGGCGGCATCGACCGCTTGTGCGCGCTCCCCTTGACCAGTTCCTCGACGCGTTCGACGTGTTCCTCGGTGACGCCGTCGACGTAGCGAACGGTCGCGGCCGTCGAGAGCGGCCCGTCGACGTGCAGCGCGAGGACGGCGTCTAAGTGGTCGTAGTTCAGTCCCATCTCCTGCTCGTCGGTCTGCCCTGCCCACATCTCGGCGGTCGGGGTCTGCATCACCAGTTCGTGGGGGACGCCGACGTGGGCGGCGAGCTGGCGGACCTGCTGTTTGTACAGGTCGCCGATGGGGTTGCAGTCGACGGCTTGATCGCCGTACTTGGTGAAGTAGCCGGTCATCGCCTCGCTGCGGTTGCCGGTCCCGAGCACGATCCGGTTCTCGGTGTTGGCGACGTAGTAGTTCAGCACCCCGCGGGTCCGGACGCGGACGTTGCCCATCGCGGTCTTGTCGTCCAGCCCCTCCGGGAACGCCTCGTCGAACTGCTCGGCGATGGGTTCGATCTCGATCACGTCGTAGGGGATCCCGAGCGACTCGGCGACCGCTTCGGCGTCGCCCATGAGTTCGTCGTCGCTGACGCGGGCGGGCATCGTGAGGCCGTGGAGCCCCTCCTCCCCAAGCGCCTCGACGGCGAGGTAGGCGGTGAGCGTCGAGTCGATCCCGCCCGAGAGCCCCAGCACGGCGCCCTCGGCGCCGGCGGCGTCGACGGTGTCGCGAATGAACGAGACGATCTCTTCGCGGGCGGTTTCGAGTTCGTCTTCCGAGAAGCGGATATCGAGTGGTGCGTTCTCCGTGAGGACCTCTTCGGGCATGGACGAGCGTTCTCCCGCGGGCGACAAATAGGCACGCCCCGATCCGGTGACGTGGACGCGTGTCCGGTTCCGCCGGTGTCGACGCCGGTGGGGTGGTGGATTCCGAAACCGACTTACCCAGGGACGGTGTTCTCTCGAACACGAGCGCCGTTGGTCCAGTGGTAGGACAGTAGCTTCCCAAGCTACCGGCCCGGGTTCGATTCCCGGACGGCGCACTTTTCGCCTTCTCTCGCACTACGAGCTTCGGGGCCCTGACCACGGGTTTTCGCCCATGTGAAACTCCCACTCATTTGGTAATTCTGAGCCTCCTTCCTAAATTAATGAGTGAGTAGGAAGCAGTATGTTCGGGCAGAAACCTAAGTAGCAACACGCACCCAATGAGACTGTGGCAGACGACTACGTGCGTCGGACAGCAATCACTCGCCTCCAACTGACGGGCGAGCAGTGCGAGTTGCTCGAAGAGACTATTTCCGAATGGAAGCGTGGTTGCCAACTCGCCACCGACATGGCATGGGGCAAGTGCAACACGAAGAGCGACGTACAGCCCCTCGCCTACGACGATGTGCGCGATAAAACCGACCTCGGTAGTCAGCACGCGGTTCTTGCCACCCACCAAGCCGCACAAGCCATTACCGGCTGTATCGAACGCCGGTCCAAAGACAAGAAGGTCAGCAAGCCGGCTTTCACCGCACCCACGGTGAAGTACGACACCCGGACCATGACGCTGTTCGAGGACGATACGGTATCGCTCTCTACCATAGAGAGTCGCGTCCGGTGTGACCTTGCTCTGCCCGAAGCAGATGATGGCTACCAACGGCAGTACCTCGACTCCGAGAAATGGAACGTCACGGAAAGCACACTCACCGCCAGAGACGGCGACTACTTCTTGCATATTGGCTTCCGCCGACACAAGAACGACACCGAACGGAACACCGCCGAGGACGGAACGGTCCTTGGGGTTGACCTCGGTATCGAAAATCTCGCTGTCACCAGCACCGCCTCCTTCGTCAGCGGGCGGGAGTTGGCCCACGACCTCCGCGAGTTCGAGAAGGTGCGCGCTGGACTCCAACAGACCGGGACGCGAAGTGCCCACCGGACGCTCAAACAGTCGAGTGGCCGGGAACTTCGCTACATCCGTGACGTACTTCACCGAGCATCGAACGCCATCGTCGCGGAAGCCCTTCGATTCGAGTGCGACGTGATTGCGTTCGAGGACCTAACCCACATCCGCGACAGCACGGGAGCGTCGTGGGGTCACAAGTGGGCGTTCCGAATCCTGTACGAGCAAGTAGAGTACAAAGCCGAAGCGGAAGGTATCTTGGTGAGGCAAGTGGGTTCGGCGTACACGTCGAAACGGTGCGTCGAGTGCGGCTTCACGGCAGACGAGAATCGCCCGACTCGCAACGATTTCCGATGTGTGAAATGCGAGTCGGAGGCGAACGCGGACTACAACGCGGCGAAGAACATCGGTATGCGGTACGTCCGTCGAGACCAACAGTCGTCTTGGCGGACGGGCAATAGTCAACTTGCCCTGAAGTCTGGAACTGTGACGCCGAGTGGCGGATTCACCGCCCACCCGGACGGGTTCGAAACTGAGTTCATGGACAAGTCTCATCCTCCACGAGCGAACCCGTCAGGGTGAGCGAAGTAGGATGTGGTAGTTGATTTCCCGGCCGGCGTATTTCTGACTAACCAGTCGAAAAAAAAAAAACGGAGTGTGAGTGAGCGGGGCCGAAGCAAACCGGGAAACCGCAGCAGAGACAGGCGGGTCTTCCCAAGCCACCGACCTAGGTTCATTTCTCCAACGCCCTACTTCAGGCGGCTGCCGTCGACGACGACAGCAGTGCCCAGGTCGCCGCACGGAAGGCACGAAACGCGCTCAGTGAGGCGACGTGCGACGTCGCCTATGAGGAACACGCACTGGAGGTGGCCGAAGCGAAGGGAGTGTTCTAACTCCCAGGCACTTCGGCCCCTCTTCTCGATTGAGTGGTTTTTCTGCCTACTAACTGGTTGATTCTCAGTATGAGGGTTTCGCGGGGTTCCACCCGAAACGCTCCCACCAGAGCGAACACGACTAATCGCTAGAGTGAAACCGGTTGTGAAAATACTCGCACACCGGTTCCTGTGGAGGAGGGGTTCACAACCGGCCGAAATCCCCGCAAGTATACCCATATACTGTGCCCAAACCCGATCCACACTCGTCGTGGTTCTCAGGGCGAATGCCCGTAGAAGCCACTCAGGGCCGTCGACGACGGCGAATCGACAACAGGAGGCCGCGAAACAGGGAGCGAAATGGGGGCGAAAAATCTTCACAACCGGTTTGCGTCTAGCGGTTTTCCAAACCGGGCGTACAACGGCACCCGATCAATTCGATCGTTTTCGGCCGTTTCAGTCTCTCCCGCTGCCATCTGCAGGGAATCCCCTACAGGGGAGCGCTCAATTATTCAGATCAGATGGTCGTAAACAGGTACTACACACCTTGCGGGGCCAAAATCCGATTGTGAACGCCTCGAGACGAGGCAAGAGGGCCTCTCGGAGAAGCTCAACCCGTGACTCATGTTTCGGGCAGTAACACTCCGGGGGCGTTGCAGGTCCAGCCAACTTGGACGGGTACTCGTCCATCACCTCTCCCATCAATCGTCCACTTTCACTTCCGCCCGGCTATGGCTCACCTCTTTTGCACTCCTCCCCATCCACCGAGTAGGGGACGACACCTGACGACACCGGCCAGATGTCCTCCCGGCAGCAACACGGCTGGGACGAACCGCGCTCCGCGTTAACGATCTCGACGAGCTTACCACGTTCTACCGGGAGGTCGTCGGTCTCACAGTGCTCCGCCGTTCCGACACCGAATCTGTCCTCGATGCGGGGGACACACCGCTGCTCGTCCTGGAAGGCGACGAAACTGCCCTTTCCCGGCACAGTACCAGTGCGGGCCTCTATCACAATGCGTTCAGAGTCCCCCCGCGCGAGGCGTTGGGGGATGCACTGGCCCGGATCCGGGACAACTGGCAGCTCGGCGGTGCAGCTGACCACAGCATTACCGAGGCGCTGTATCTCACTGACCCCGAGGGGAATGGGATCGAGATCTACCGGGATTTCCCACGTGAATAGTGGGGCTACACCGCCGACGGGAGTCCCAATATGGGAAGCGCTCCGCTGGACCTCGAAGCAGTGAGAGAGGCGGTCACAGGCAATACAGAAGTGCCTGCTGGCACAGACGTTGGACACATCCATTTGGAAGTCTCCTCATTAGAGGCGTTCAGAGACTTCTATGCGGACACCGTGGGGTTCGAGGTACAGCTGGAGCCGCCAGCGGGCGGCTTCGCCGACTACGCCGTCGTATCGCTCCATTATCTTCGTGTTTACCCCTCCGTCGAGCAATCTTTGGGCCTACAACCCTGTTGTCGGAGCCGTCGAGGTGTTTTCTACTCCTTCAAATCGGCCCGACGAGGTTCTGCTACAATTTGAGTGCGTTATTTTGCCTTGCATATCGCGTATTTCGTCCAAAGAAAGAGGCGACGCTCTTGGGTAGAACATTGTTGGTGGCGAGATGTCGGGCGATTTTTGTTGTAGCTCTGTACGACGGCATACTCACCAGAACAGGGGCGAGACAAGCTGAAAGAAGCGGTCAACCGACCTCACTCAGTCCGGAGAGTCCTCACCAACAATCTGATTCACAAGAGCGCTCCTGTATTTGTTCTCGCAGATCGTGGCAGCGGTGAGCGATACGTGGTCCCGGCGAAAACCGCGACCGAATCACGGATTCGACTCCTGCTGGCCGACCGCCAGCAGGAGTCGTTTACCGTCTATACTGACGGTTTTCGGGCGTATGAACCGCTTGAGGAGGACGACGCATTCACTCGTGAATACGTCGTCCACGGTGACGGTGAGTACGTTGATGGAGACGTTCACGTGAACACCTGCGAGAGCCACGCGTCGCTGGCGCGACGGTGGCTCTCACCGCATCGAGGCGTCTCTAAAGACAGACTCACACCATATCTCCGAGCGTTTCAACTCCGTCGTGAAGTGTTCCGAAAACCGGGGAAAGAAGCACTCAAAACCATCCTCGAAACTGCGCTATGACTCACCAACAATCTCCGCCACAAGAGCGAAGAGGCGATATGCAATGTGCGAAGGCCGCCGGCTCTCTCAGGCCGAGGGGCCGTCACCCAGAGTTTGGATTCAGTAATCTATCAGATTTAGCGCATAGGTTGACCCGGTGCGTTCCGGTGGTCTCTGTTGCCCCCGCGAGGGGTGGCGGGGCGCGTCACGTGTCCCCGATAGACGATGGCTCCGGAACAACGCAGCAAGACACGAGCAGCGCATCACGCAGCAAGTACTCCCGACGGTCAAGCGCCGTGGGCGGACCTTGAGGTGACGGTTCCGACCGACCGGGATCACGCGTCGATCGTCGCGTTCGTGGAGTGTGCTCTCGTCGAGCTCACGCACGAAACCGTGGGGGCCGTCTTCATCTCCCGGCAGGTCGGGCGGTCGACGCGGACGCAGTACGTCGCCGCCGACGACGTCGGCGAGCAGTTCCAGAAGCGGCACTTTGACACCCGGCTGGGCTGGCACGAGACCACTGTCCCTCGAGAGACCGTTCGCGACGAGCTCATCACCCATCTCACGCGGTCGGCGTCGACGTCGGCGGAGCGGTCAGGTGAAGGAGCAGCCAGCGAGCCAGATACCTTCGTCGTGAAGCCAGTTCGAAAGCTCCGAACGCCGTAGCGGCTAAGCTTAACCAACATTCCGAACCGATACCGACACCGTGTTGGTTAACGCTGGGGTTGGATCCACTCCCTCGCCCCCACCCACCGCCCGACTCCTCGAGTGAATGAATCCTGGCGGCCGGTCGACTCGAACGGCCGTCGCGACGGGTTTTATCGGGCCGCTACTCCTCGAGAGCGAGTATGGTCGTCGTCGAGGAGGTCACCAAACTGAGCGAGCGCCGCGCCCAAACCTCGTCCGCGGCGTTCTCAGATGATTCATTGGCGTCGATTCGGTCGGCCGTCGAGGCCGTCCCAGCAAGCGTCTTCGACGGATCGACGAAAACACGGAGGTCGGTGGGTTCGATGCCGCGATTGCCGACCGGCTCTCGCAGTACGAGTACGAGGGAGCTGCTGCAGGTGGCTTCAACCCGAACTGTAAGCTCTGGTCGCATCAGGGGTTTAACTACAGCGTCGATCTCTACGACGCCGACGCCCGCATCGCCATCGAGGTCGAGAAGAGCGAGCGGAAGAACGTCAGTGACGACCTCCTCAAGTTCCAGAAGGGGTACCGCACCCAGAAGGACGGTCGACCGAAGATCGAGTTCGGCTGTCTGGTGGTGCCGGTGAACTACCTGGGGCAGCACAACCTCTACCAGCACAGCCTGACCAAGCTCGACTTCATGAAGGACGTCCTGTTCATCGACGATGTCGCCGTCATCGGCTATCGCGACCCACGGCCGGACTGACGCCCTCCGACGGAGCTGTTTGTCGGTGTCCCCAGAACACGGATCGTTCTGGTGTGCGAACGAGAAACCTTGTTTCTCGTGCACGGCGGGAGGCGTGCAAAGCGCGACAGCGTTGGGGTGCCTGACCCATTATGGCTGTTCTCGACCCTCACGATGTCTCCCTTGCGAATCCATCGGTTCGTACCGTCACCCACCGCCACGTTCCGAGAGGTTCGCCGGGAGGTAGTGGTCGCCGTCCTGTTCGACCGGAAGCGATGGCCCGCCATCGCGGAGTTGCGGCCGAATCCACCCCTCCGTCCGAACTTTTCCGGTAGTGACGGACGCACCTTCGGGTCCGACGACGGCGATGCCGGAATCTCGCAGCGTCTCGACGGTGACCGTCTCCCCGTACGACCGGATACCGTCGTACTGGATGAATCGGCCGTCATCGCCCTCCGTAGTGGCACCGACCGCTGCCAGCGCGCCGACAACGCCATCGCCTGTCCCGCCGTAATCATCGAGGAAGAGCCCGGCCCGGTCGGCGATATCCCGAGCCTCACTGGCGTCGACAACTTCGGACTTTGCGCGGCGCCCCCATTCAACCACCTCCGACGGCACCTCTGATTCGAACGCCACACAGAGCCCGGGGTCCGCGTTGGGTGCGCAGTCGGTACTCAGCCGATCGGCACAGAACGCGATTACCTCCTCACGAGGATCTTCCTCAGTATCGAACCGGAGACAAGCGGCGCTGTTGTGTGTCGTGTAGGGGACTTGGTCGTCGACGAGCAGCTGCTGGCGCACGCTGCCCTGTGGGTTGAGCGAGTAGCGTTCGGTCAGGTCGTTGAGCAGCCGGCGACTGAATCGCCCCGTTCCCACGTCCCAGCCAAGTTCGTCCGTATCGTCGATCGCGACGAGGAGGCGCTTTGTGCCCATGTGTTGAGTATTTATGTATCCAAGAGAATAAAGCGTTGTATCCATGGAGAGACAACGGTCGCGCCGACGGTTCCTCGCCGCAACCGGTGGCCTCGCGACGCTCACCGGACTGGCGGGCTGTCAGGGAGCTAACGAATCAACCGAAACTGACGCACCGACGGACAGCGACGCCGCTGCCACGCCGACGCCGACGGTGAGCGAGACGGACACCCCGACGCGGATGATGACCGACATGATCGGCCGCGAAGTGGCGGTGCCGGCGACGGTGGATTCAGTCATCGGCCTCGGCTCGGGCGGCCTACGGATGGTCGTCTACGTCGGCGCGGCGTCGAAGGTTGTCGCGGTCGAGGATCAGGAGACTGGATCGAAGCGGGATACGCGGCCGTATCTGCTGGCCAATCCCGAGTTGGCGGAGAAACCTTCCATCGGCTCGCGTAAGGACCCGAACGTCGAGACCATCATCCAGGAGGACCCCGACGTGATCGTCTGGGGGTTCGCCGGGAAGAAGAAGGCAAATACCCTGCAGGAACAGACCGGCATCCCAGTTGTCGTGGTCACGCCCGGCGCACTCACTGACCCGGTCCGAGAAAACTTCTACGACACCCTTGACCTCACGGGGCGACTGCTGAACCAGGAGGAGCGAGCCAGCGAACTCGCCGAGTACACGCAAAACCAATTCCAGAGCGTCATCGACGCACGGCCCGAGTCGAGCGACGAGTCTCCGCGAGTGTACATCGGCTATCTCGGCCGGGGGAAACACGGCCTGCTCTACACACAGCCTCGTTATCCCGCGTTCTCTGCCACGGGTGCGTACAACGTCGCCAGCGGAGTGACAGAGGACCTCAAAACCAAGAAGGGAGCCGCCCGGACTACCATCAACGCCGAGACGTTCATCCAGTGGGACACCGAGTACCTGTTCGTCGATCTCGGCGGCGAGTCCTACAGCGACATCTCCAACCCAGAATACGAGTCGATCAGCGCCATCGAGAACGACCGAATCTACGGCGTCCTGCCGACGCGTGACTACTCCACCAATTTCGGTACCAGCCTCGCCAATGTGTTCTACGTCGCGTCGGTGTTGTTCCCCGACGCCTACGACGTGGACCCGGCAGCGAAGGCCGACGAGATCTACGAGCAGTTCGTGGGCGCCCCCGTATATGATGCGACCGTCGAGGCCTACGGCGGCGGCTTCGGCAAACTGACCATCGACTGATGGACGCCGCCACGGCCAAGTCGGAGTACGATGCCCACGTCCGGGGTCAACTCCTGTTCGTGGGTGCGACAGCGATAGCCATCCTTCTAGCGGCGGTGTACGCGCTGGTATCCGGTCCGATATCGATTCCGGTAGCGCGGCTGGGAGCCATTCTCACGGGGCAAGCCGATGGGACGAACGCCCGGGTGGTCTGGCATATCCGCCTACCACGCATCGTTGCCGCCATCGGCGCCGGCGCTGCACTGGCCGTCGCCGGCACAGTGCTCCAGAGTGTGCTGCGGAACCCGTTGGCCTCGCCGTACACGTTGGGCATCTCTCAGGGTGCGGCGTTCGGCGCTGCCGTCGCCATCGTGTTGCTGGACGACAACGCCGCCGCCAACGACGGCTTCCGCGTGCTGCTCGACAACCTTTATCTAACATCCGCCAGCGCGTTCGTCTTCGCGATGATGTCGGCGTTCGTGATTCTGGTCGTGGCGCGCTACCGTCGGGCATCGCCGGAGACCCTGGTTCTAACCGGCATCGCGCTTGCGTCGTTGTTCACCGCCGGTACCACCGTCCTGGAGTACGTAGCCACGAACGTGGAGTTGGCGACGCTGGTTTACTGGAAGTTCGGCGACGTGGGCGGGTCGACGTGGGGTGCCAACGGCTTCCTCGTCGGCGTCCTGCTGGCCGTGATGGCATACTTCATGTGGAAAGCGTGGGACTACAACCTCCTCGACGCCGGCGACGAGACTGCAAAGAGCCTCGGCGTCGACGTGGAGCGGACGCGCTTGCTCGGCACCGTCGTCGCTGCCTTCGCCACCGCAGTCACCGTCTCACTGTTCGGCATCATCGGCTTCGTCGGACTGGTTGTCCCGCACATCGTTCGGCGGGTCATCGGCGGGGACGAGCAATTCCTCATCCCCGCGAGCTGCCTTGCGGGCGCGCTGCTGTTGCTCGTAGCGGACACGCTCGCCCGGACGTTGTTTGTCCCGCTGGTGTTCCCGGTGGGCATCCTCACCTCCTTCATCGGCGCGCCCTTGTTCATTTACCTCATCCTCGAGGGGAGGTCCTACTGGTAATGCTCGCCTTCGAGAACGTCACGGCCGGCTACGGCGACGAACCCGTCGTCATCGACGTGAGCTTCAGCATCGACGACGGCGAGGTGGTGAGCCTGCTGGGCCCGAACGGCGTCGGGAAGACGACGCTGCTCAAGACGGCGGTGGGCCTCCACACGCCTTCATCAGGTACCGTCAAGGTCGATGGCACGCCCGTCACCAATCTCTCGCGGAACGACCTCGCGAAACGGATGGGGTACGTCCCTCAGAAAGAGGAAAACAGCATGCCGTCGACGGTGTTCGAGACCCTGCTGATGGGCCGGAAACCGTACATGGGGGTGCGCCCCTCCGACAAGGATCGCGACATTGTCTCGACCGTGCTGGAGGAGTTGGGGCTGGCCGAGTTGGCGATGCGGGACGTGCGCTCGCTGAGCGGCGGACAGTTCCAGAAAGTGACTGTCGCGCGGGCGTTCGTCCAGCAACCGGAGGCGCTCGTGCTTGACGAGCCGACCAGCAACCTCGACATCCGCTACGAGCAGGAGGTGCTGACGGCCATCCGGGAGTGGGCTCAGGAGGGTCACGTGGTGTTACAGGCGATGCACGACCTGTCGGTCGCGCTGCGGTTCAGCGACCGATTCGTCTTCCTCAGCGACGACGGCGTCCATGCAATCGGCGGCCCGGAGGTGGTCACAGCCGAGGTCATCGAGTCGGTCTACGGCGTCCCTGTCGAGATTGTCGAGACCGGTGACGGGAAGTTCGTCTCGCCGACGCGGGGACTCGACTGAATTGGCGCCTGTATTCCGATTGGGCTCGGAACCACATGAGCTACTGATACAGTGTAACACGATGTGACTCTTTACTGCGGCTTCAACTGTAACCATTGTAGATGGCCGAAACTGTCTCGCACGTTGTACTGGACGTGTGACCTCGAGGCGCATGTGGTCGAGCAGTAGGTGATTCAGTTCCCCCAGTGGTATCCATCAGCCAACTCGGTCAGAAAATACGCCGATACACCTAATACACTCACCGACAAATAAATACATATGCCCATCGATATCGAGACCTTCGAATCCTCCCCCGAGGACCACCTCACGCACAATGGGGAGACCAACGCCGACCGCGTGATGCGGTTCCTCGCCACGTATCCCGACCAGGCGTTCACCCAGAGCGAAATTCGCAATGCGACCGACGTCAAAGCAGGGAGCATCAGCGTCGTCCTCTCCCGCCTCGAAGACCGAGGGCTCGTCCGGCACAAGGGCAACTACTGGGCGCTTGGCGAGGCCGACGACGTCGCTGCCTACACGAGTATCGTCGAGAGCACGCGGGCCGCGAACGAACGCTTCGGTGAAGAGGACATGGACGAGTGGTTGGAGCACGCCGTCGACGACGAGGCGACTGAATGAGCTATCAGCGCGGGGATGTGGTCTGGGGGCCCGATCCATTCAAGTCAGGGGAAAATCCGCGACCGTGGCTCATCCTGAACAACGACAGGCACCCGTTCGGTGACGAGGAGTACATGACGGTCACGCTGACGACGACGCCCCACGACGAAGGGATCCCCCTGGATGACGCTGATTGGGTCGAGGGCGGGATGCCCCGACAGAGCTACGCCTCGCCGTGGGCCGTCGCGTCGCCGAAGCATGCCGCAATTGTCCGGCGACAGGGCCGCCTCAAGGAAACGTTCGTTCAAACCGTCGTCGACGCACTCGGAACGTATCTCGAACCACCGGCTAAGGAATGACCGATCACGCGACAGTGTACGACGTCCGGGAACGAACTGGCAATCCCGGACACGCATCCGTCGACACGGTCTGTAAGCGCCTACTCGAACGAGCTGCTACTCCCCGGACGGATCACCCAGATGCGCATCTCGACACCGTGATTGCCACAGTTGTCGATCGGTACGGGGACGCAGTCGTCCGAGCGGTCGTCCACCAGATCCTCGTCAACGGGGTCCCATTTCGAACCGCCGCTGCAGATCACGATGTCACGGCAGTCGATGGAGTCCGGATTGGGACGGTCGCGACGCAGGTACTCAGCGAGCTGAATACGGAACTGTAGGCGTACCTCTTTGAAAGCCCTCGGCCGCTCGACGGCCCGCGACCGCCGCTGCGCGCCTCGTGCCTGCGGTGCTTGCGGGGTCGGGGGACGGCCGAGGCGGCCTCGCCCTTTCTGAGTCCGCCAGGAGTGTGGGTGACCCACTGAGCGACGTGGTCGGCTTGACAGGTGCGTACGTGACGGCCCGCCCCGCTCGCCGCTGCCGCCCTCCGCGTCGCTCGCGACCGACCATTCCGGGCGTGCGGGCTAAAATGCATGTGCCCTCGGCGGCAGCGGATAAGCGAGAGGGGTTTCGCGGCGGGGCTGCTCATCCCCGACTGATAGACTTCTTACTGAAGGACGAATCCTCTGAGAAGAAGATGTGCAACTCTATCTCTATCGCTATCACCCTTTTTGACATCATCCTCTATTTCTCGGTGTGAATCCATGATTCACACTATACATATACGATTTATCTCTTTCAATACACCAGATTATCTGACAACGCCTGAGGACTTCAACAGAGCCACCGTTTCCAATGGCTCCCCAACAGTTTGACTCACCCCTCCAGGAAGTTCTCCCGCAGCCACTCGATAGGGTAAATCGCCGTCAGCCCGGGCGTATCGATCCTGAATTGCTGGGGTGGCGTCGTCGTCGCATACGTCTTCGGGACGCGAATCGGCCCATCGAGGGGGTCGTTCAACGCCTGGAGTACGTCGTGGCCAGCCGACCGGGTCATCACGATCCAGATCGCTTCCTCGGGCTCACAATCGGCCATCTTGTCGAAGTCCTCCGGAACAGCACGCTTTACGTCGTGGTTAATCCGCTCTACTTCGACAGTCACGACGAACTCACCATCGGCGTCGAGCGCCGCAAGGTCCAGTCGGCGGTTCTCGTCGAGATCGTAATACGGAACCACCTCGACAACCCGTGAATCTGGGTTCGCGACGTACTCGGACTCAAGGTACTGTCGGGCGATCTCTACTGCGAGGACGTGCTGACTGGACTCTTCCAGATCCCCCTTTCCGTGGCCGTAATCGACGCCTTGGCGATAGCTCTCACCGATAGCTCTCCGGCCATCGGGCGTGACCGTATAGAGGCGGTGGGGGTGGTCCGCGTCGTGGCGAAGTAGATCAGTTTCACGCAGATCTTGCAACTCGCCGGCGTCAATGCCGGTGTACTCCTGTAAGCGGAGCATGCTGTCGTGGAGGAGATCGTACTCCCGCTCGTCGTACCGCAGTCGCTGTGCGTTGTACACCGCCTGCAGGAACCTGAGTTGGGAATCCGACCACGGAGCAGCCGCCCGCTCCTCGGGCGTGAGTTTCAGGTTGAGCTCACAGATGGGGATATCGTCCTGATCCACCTCGTCGAGTGAGGAACAACACTCAACCGTTCGAACGAGGCCGTCGATACTTGGGTCGTAGCGGTTTTGACACACGCGACAGCGCAGGCCGTGGATGTCGGCATCGTACGTCACCGTTCGCGGCATCCGCTTCGTGTAGGGGAGCGCACTATCGACCGGCGTTGTCGGAAGCGACGGCTCACCATCTTCAACGGGTACCTCCAGTTCAGTGGCCGTCTGCTCCGTCGGCGACGGCGCCGCGAGTGTCAGGCCTGCCTCCTCACGAGTTCGCGACTCGACGGCGTCTATCGCCGCGTCGAACACCATCTCCTGGGTTGCTGAGAGCGGTGCATCCCCTGCAGGGTCTCCAGCCGGGAGCGGGAGCGACCCAACAAGGAACGGCCGGGGTTCGGGTGTATCGAACGCAGCAGGGAGGCTCACGAGCCACTGCCCACGGCGGAGGGCTCGCAGTCGGTTCCCAACCGCGACGGCATCCATATCGTCCGTCGCGAGGCGATGAGTGAGGAGCCGGTCGACCGCAACATTCCCCGTGACAAACGTGGAGATGTTGTTGAGCAGTTCCTCGTAGACGTCCTGGTCGTGGCCCTTCAGCTGTGCAGGGAACTGCATCGCCAGTGTTACCGAACAGTCGAAGCTGCGGGACTGCGAAAGCAGTTGCTTCAGGAGATCCGACACGGCGACGCCTGCAGCCTCCTCGATGTAGAGGTTCACCAGCGGCTGTGTGCCCGTCCCGCGCTGCGAGCGACGGCGGAGGGCTGTCCAGAGGTTTGAGAGGATCACCAGCGTCAGCACGCGCTGTGCCTCACTCCGGAGTTCGCCCGTGTCGAGGATAATGACGACGTCCTCGTTCAGGTACTCGGCGAGGTCGAAATGCGGACCATCCTCCCCGGGAACGTGGTTGAATATCCGGGCAAGGCGCTGATCGATCGGAATCTTCTCGACCCGGTTTGCCACCCCCTGCATGATTTCGTCGAACGATCGAGCACGGTTGGCGACGACGCCGGCGAGCATTCGCTCAAGATCCTCATCGGCGACGGCAGGCGCAGCCTGTCGTTCGTGCATCCGCCGGATCACGTTGTGGAACTCGCGGTGTGAGAAGACGTCCTCCCCATTCACCGGATCAAACGTTGCCTTCAGGAGATAGCGGATGATGTCCGGCGAGCGAACCGCCTGTTCGAAGCGGTCACGGCCCATGATCTGGCCAAGAATCTCGATATAGTGATCCACCGTATCCTCGACGGCCGTTGCCCGCGGAACCCCCGCCTCAAGTTCGTCCCGGATATCGAAAACCGAGAACGCAGGCAACACTTCTGCACAGTCGAAGTACAGCACGTTCTCCAGATCGCCGTAGGTCGCGTAGTGAGCCCGGAGATACTCTTGGGCCATGCCATCGCCCTTTGGGTCGATGAGGATGTCGGCGCCGTCAGTGGCCGCGTGGTTGGCGAGAATGGCGTTGATGATCGCCGTCGATTTTCCGGAACCCGTCTTGCCGAACCAGCCCACGTGCATCGGCTGGAGGGCCGGTGGAAGGACGACTGGATCGGGGTCTGCGGCGCCGTCATCGGTGAGTGGCTGGCCAAGCGGGAGGCCTGCACCGCGGTAGTTCCTGAGCTGTGTCGTCGGTGGTGCAGGGAGTGTTGTGGCTTCAGCAGGCGTTGGGGCAAGGGCGCGGTCACCAGCCCGTGTGAGGGCATCGCCGTCGAGGATACAGAAGTTCGCGGCCTCGGCGGCGTCGACGACGAATGGTTTCGGCCGGCCTCGAAGACTCGGGAGGCGGCTTGTGGGTGTGACTTTTCGGTCACAGATCGCTTCGAACAAGGCCGTTGCTCGTTTGCCTGTTCGGGTGGTTGTGCCCACTTCGTAGCAGGTGTGGCTTACCTCCGCGAAGGCGCTCGTGAGTTTGGTGAGTGCGTGTTCCTCGTCGATGGTGACTGCCCGAACGCTGCACTCGAAGGAATGTCGGGCATCTTTCTCAGCGAGTTCATCGAGTCGCTGTTGATCCCCGCTACTCAAGATGGCCTCTGGATCCTCTGGGGCGCCGAATAGTGCTGAGCTTACTTGGCCGCCGAGGGTGTCCTGTTGAGCCTTGATACTCACTCGCCGGCTTTCGGCTTCTCGTGACCAATCGGGCTTGGGGCGGAGGAGTGCCTGATAGATCATCGGCGACGGCGTCGCCGCCATCGTCTCGATGATCGCTGTCAGCGGGATACGGGTGTGGTCGTCGGCCAGGAAGGTTTCGAAGGGAGTGAGTTGGGTCTGCCAGTCCTTCGATCGGTCGGGGTTACCGTAGAACTCGACACCTCTGATCGTTGGGTCCGAGCCAGCAACGCCCCGGAGCCAGTTTTCGGTCTGTTTGACCGATGTGAATTCGTAGCTATCGGGAAAGAGCCCTCTGAGCGTTTGCGTAAATGCGTCATGCGTTGATTCGTCATCGACACCGAGGTAGTACTCGATTCCCCGGTCGTCGCCGAAGGAGACGAGTAGAATCTCCATCACCGGTGGAGTCTGCTTTCGCAGTCGTGTAAGGAACGAGCCTGCTTCGGAGTGGTTCATCAGGCGATGCAGGCGACGGAAATGAGCAGTGACGGTCTCGTGATTGAGGTGGCCAGTTGTGGGCCGAATGCGGAGGTACGAACGAGCTGTCTCTGTGGGGACGGGGAGTGAAGTGGTGTCGTCGGAAGCCATGTGACGGTGAGTGAATTGCTGTTTCTGACTGGACGTGGGCGGGGATAAGGAGCGAGATTGGGTACGCAGATTTCCGCCTCAAAGTGCGCTGAACAGTCCGGGATTCGGGAGTGTCCTAGTGGTGGAGGTGTCCACTCTACTACTGCTGATTCGTTCCGCACAGTCGTTTCGCGGTCGCCGAAACTGCCAGCCCAGTAATCGAGGGGAAGACCAGCCGGTGGGCAGTCCGGTCGACTACCGTCCACCTCACGTCCCGAATTGCCCTATCACAATCGGTCTGAATCCCCGCAAGGGTACTCTATCATCACTCACAAAACCAAACCACACTCACCATCGCCTGCCGGCCAAACAGCGCAGACGCGCCAGCCAGACGGGGTGAGACGCCCGAACAGAAAGAATGGCTGCATTGGCGTATCGACGCCCAGATCCTTCATAATCGGTTTCAGTCTGTCGATTCGGGGGTGACTGAGGAGGACAGCCTACTGTGGGCTTGTGGGCCTCCAGACGCCGTTTGACGGGTGAATTCGTTGTGTGTACATCGACGTCCATGGAGGGTCATACATATTGAAACCGCCGCTGACGGCACAGATCAGGCTCCTCTCGCGAGGATCCGATTGTGAACATTCATTCCACGCTGCTGAGTGGTTCATGACGTCGGGACCGCAGGGAGCTCGTTGAGAGGACCACTTCCCGTGGCACCGATGCCGGCCGGATGGGACGCTCACCGGGCGTTGTAGCCTGTTGGAGGTGACCCAATCGTGGAGAATACGCCACTGATGGTGGTCGAGCGATTCCCAGTTGGACTGGTTCAGCAAGTCGGCAACGTGGGAGGTTTGGTTGATCTGTACCCTAATCAGCAGAATCGAGAGTGTTCTATGCAAGAATTCGCGGGGTTGGATAGCTGAAACGGCCACAAATCCGGGAATTAGCGGTGTCTGTGAATCGGTGTTCAGCAATCGGTGGAGTACTGCGAAAGCCCCCATGGCCTCGTCGGCTGCGGCTCGCTGCGCGCCTCGCTTCGGCAGAGCAAGCTCTGCCATGCCCTCGTTCGCTCTGCTCACGAGGACTTCGCTCGGTGCTTAGCTGGCGAGAGCCTACGGCTCTCGCTGCTTCTCGTTCGCTTCGCTCACGAGAACGTCGCCTCGCTCGACGACGCCACGGCCCCTTTCAGTCCCACCCGGTGTATGATCCGGTCGTCGCTGTCGACGTCGTAGTGCGCGAGCAGTTTGTACCGTTCCTCAGGGGTGAGGAACGGAGACCAATGTCGACGAAACCTGTGAACGCTGTCCTGGACGTAATCCGTGCACGAATCAACGACCAACCAGCCGAGTCGGCGCCATCCTGTCGGCATCCCCCTTCCCAGCAATCGCTTCTCTGTCTCGAGGATCGAACACTGCTTGGGTGTGAATTCTGTGGGGAGCTCCTGCTTCGACGTCCCCATCCGATGCCGAGCAGCGTTGTGCCCCCACTGGAGTACGAGGTTCTCCGCGAACTTCGAAATCAGTAACCCACACCTCGAAATTTCTGTAGGGGCGTCGCGCACTTCCAGCGCTGATACATCGTCACGGTTCTTTCCGGAGAAACAGCTGCTACGTTGGGCTGGAAATTCGCTCGTGAATCGCGTCCACCACCGAGGACTTTTGCCCAGTCGGTCACAACTAATAGGTAATGAGTAGTGAGAAAGATACCCGGGTTCGCGATGATTCGGGACGGTACTCCTCGGAGGTCACCGTCGAGGATGTACTCGGCGTCTTCGAGACCGTTGACGGTCCGACGATCACCACGACCGACGTGGTGAACGCACTCGGCTGTTCACGCGAGGTGGCACGGAACCGCCTCAGTGAGCTGACCGAGCGCGGGCTCGTCGAGCGCCGGAAATCCGGACAAATCGTTCTCTGGTGGCGAACCGACGAGGGAGAGAACCCATATCTGCGTGGGTTCGGCGCGCTCGCCGACACTGATGTTCCGGAGGGTATGCGGAAAGAGCGCGAGCGAGCGAGAGAGGAGTGGGGTGAGGATGGCGACAATCTATCTGGACAGTAATCGAGAGTTGGCTCTGGCCAGCGACATCGAAGCGATCGAGAAGTGTCCTCGACAGCGACGAGCCTGTGCCTACGCTTGGGCTGATGCGCTATCGGCGCCGGAATCATCAAGCAGTGGATAATCGATATGCATCTCGATACGGTCGAACGGGACCACCGGGCGCATAGCTCCTGCTTTTCCGCCTTCTTCGAGTGAGAGAAGTCCAAGGACTTCTAGGTGCTTCAGGTCTGCGTGGACATCCGAGATATCGCGATCGACGAGTCGGGCTGCCTCACGCATACTCTCCGGTTCATGCTCGACTATCGCTCGAACGAGTTCTAGTCGGAGCGGCGTGAGACTATCGACAAGATCGTCATAACTACCGAACTGCAGTGTCATCTTCTCATCCCCTGTTTCCAAATCGTTGTTCTCGCCTGTACGGACGAACGCGAGTGCGTCCTCACGGAGCTGGTCTCGGTCGCCGACGGTGATGTGAAGTGTGGTCATTGGTGTTCCGGTCAGTATGGCCGGTCTGGGTCGCTATCGACGGCATCCCAGTATTCATCTGCATTCGCCCAGAACTCGACGAGGAGTTCCTCCATACCGGGGAAGTCGGCGGCGTCCTGGTCGCCTGCTGCCGTATGGCGTTCGTGCCCTTTCGTATCTTCGTGTGCGTTATCGAATCGCATGAGGGTCAAATCCTCGAGCGTGCCCAGATGAAGCGTGTACTTCCCTCCTGAGGGGTATGTATCGGTATCCGTGGTCCGGCGAATGACGACGTTTTCGACGAGACCCGCCTCGACGTACGTATACTGGAAGACGGGTTCGCTGGGCATCGTGCATGTGTTGGGTAGAAGGCCAACGCCATAACGGTTGCTGTTAGACCAACGAGTTCTCCCGGAATGGGTGACGCAGTGAGCTATCTGTGGCTCCCGTCGTTAATCTTCAACCCTGTTCGTCGACGGCCCGTCCGCTCGCCGTCCTGTTCGCCGAGGATTCGTTCGTGCCAGAATCGGCACGCCAGCGGGTTGGTCGATCGGGGTCTCGCTGGCGCTCGAGAACCGACTCGACACACTCCGCTGGCCACTCTCCTCCGCGGGACGGCGCGCGTACTGGTTTGGTGTATCGACCTGTTTTGCGCGCCGCTCGCGCCCTGGCGGGCGCTGAAGGCGCGAACGGCGCGTGCGAGGATTGGTCGGTCTGAGAAGACAACCGCGAGGATAAGTCGCGGTGTCGGGCGCGGTGAAGCGCCTTCGGTCAACGAAGACCAATGGCAAGTAAGAACGCAATCGGACATGAAGTTTCGGGTGTAGAAGCAGTTGAACAACGAGAAATCGACGAGGACGGCTTCGAGGTTGTGGACGAGGTGGCCGAGCGAATGCGGAATCAGCGGCCGACGGTGGAGATGGAGATCCAGGCGAAGGTGGACACCAACCACCCGGATGCGAAGCGATACGGGCTAACACTGGAAGCCGAAGAGCGAATGCAGGCCAGGGAGTGGGAGATTGAGCGGACATCGACGCGCTTTGACCGACGACCGGACTCCGATAGAGAGGCGCGAACGAGAACGGTGGTTCGTGAGGCGAGTATCGAGCAGACGCGTGAATTTAGAGAGCGAGCGGCGGCGGTGGATCCGTGGCAGGACCCTGAGCGAGCAGATGCGCGTGAGCAGGTGTCGCGAGCGGAGCTGGGCTGGGTGAACGAGGAAGCGACGCGGTTGGCCGGGATGCTTCCCGGGTGGTCGCGGGCAGCGATCAGTCGGCGGCTGGCTGAGCGGGTCGTCGACGGCGTCTCGAAGACGGCGGCCGTCGTGGGCGTGTTCGAAGCGCTCCAGACCGATACCGGCCAGGTGCTCCCCATCGCGGCACTTGAGGACGTGCCAGTGGGTGAGGTGAGTGTCGGCGGCGTCGTGACAATCCTGTGGGAGCCATCGAGTCCGGCCATTCAACAAGTGGGCCTCATCGAGGACGAGAGTGGGAAAACGAAGTTTACCGTCTGGAAGCGATCGGAGCAGGCGGTTGTCGAGGAAGGCGAACGCGTAGTGCTTCGGAACGTCGCGAAGAGCTGGTACAAGGGGCGCGTCTCCGTGGCGCTCACGGGCCGGTCGTCGATCTCGTTCCCCGAGCGTGAGGCGTGGTGGACTGAGTAGGGTCGGCGTCTCCTCTCTTTTTGCTGTGACCAGCTACCTCCCCAGCCGTCGTCCTCGCTACGCTCGGACGCCCCTCGCGCGCGGTCGCGGCATTCGCCGCTCCTCGCACGCGCCGCCGTTACGGGAAGTCGGTCACCGTACCCTCTCGGCCAATCGGGATCTGTATTGGCGATTTCTCGGTTTGGATGCCTCTCTCACTTACCCATGAGACGGGGTTTTGGATTGATTCTAGAAGACTGTTTGATGCGTGCCTGCAGGGCTGCAGGCACGCACCTGCACAATCGAAATGGACTTCTCAGATCCCGAAACCCAGCGGAACGCTGTACAAGACCTTGAACAGTGGCTCCGAACGTATGCCGAAGCAGGGGTTCCGGAGCTTATCCTCGTCCGACTGCTTCGAGCGCAAGCAGAAACCGTCGAGAGACGTGGATACGTTTCACGACTTGAGCGTTCGTCGACCTCAAAATCCACCTCAAGTGAATCAAGAACGAGGTGATGAACGACAGTTTTCTCGCGCCCCAGCGGGCTGGAGGCGCGATCACGTAGCCTCTTCTAGACCATGTCCCGTCGACAACTCCCCCCAGAACCGGCACAGCCCGAGATTCGCAACCCGAACGGACACGAACTGACCATCGTCAGCGAGCGAATACCCGGGAACCGACCAACTGAGTACGATATCGGCCTTTCAGAGGGAGATAGCTATACGGCGCGGTTCTATCGCTGTCAGAACTGTGGGCAGGAGCGGAATCGACCCGAACACTTCCGCGAATCCTGTGACGAACCCGTGCCATCGACGCCACTCAGTGACGGCGGCTACTCCATTGAGGAGCCGCGGACACGTCGTGCACTCACGGAGAATATGGACGTGCAGTTTGCTGAGAAAGGCCCGATCTACGAGGTACTGAGCGAGAGTGGGAACACCTACGAAGTCGACATCGATGAGGGGCGGTGCTCGTGCCCTGATTGGCAGAAACGAGGTCACATTCTCGGTCAGAAAGGCTGCAAGTACCTTCGTCGGACAACTCTGGAGATTGCGACAGGGCAGATCCCGCAACCGAACGGGACGTTCACTCGGTGACGACACCGTTCACCGACCGCGTTTTTGGGCCGCCCCTGACGGGTGCGGGGCGGCCTAATCAGGTCGCCTCTGAGACCGAATGAGCGAGAGAGCCATCTACGGACGGAGTTTCGATGAACAGAACGGTCGACGACTACCCGAGGAGACGGAATGCCCCGAATGTGACAGTCCAGTTGTGACGGACGGGGGTGAAACGAGTTGTACGGTGTGTGGACTCATCATTGAGGAGTACCGGATCGATCACGCAGGGAATCCCCGCGAGCACTACGACCCGGAGAGGTCAAAGCGAACTGGACCACCACTGACCAATGGTCGACACGATCGGGGCATTTCGAGTGAGATCGGTCGGACCCACGACACGAAGGGGAACACGATCCCGGGGACGAAGCGGCGACAACTGAATCGGCTTCGAACGCAGCACGGTCGTGCACGCTGGCGCTCGACAGCAGAACGGAACCTCGGTCACGCCTGTACCGAAATTGCGCGGCTAGTGAGTGCGCTCGAACTCCCGAGATTTGTTCGAGAGTCGGCGTCCTCGACGTACCGAGACGCTCAGCAGGCAGAGCTGATTCAGGGTCGATCGATCGAGTCGATGGCGGCTGGGGCCGTGTACGCGACGTGTCGGTGTGGTGGATTCACTGTCTCTGTTGGCGAGGTCGCCGATGTATCGGTCTGCAGCCGAGGGCAGGTGTTGAATGCCTACCGGGTACTCAACGTCGAACTCACCCTCGAAACGCCAGTCATTCAGCCGGAGTCGCTGCTTCCGAAGCTTGCGACGGCGTGTGACTGCTCTAAAGAGGTGCAACACCGGGCGCTTGAACTGACGATGGAGGCCATCGACGCCGGCGTGGCAAACGGGCGAAGTCCAGCAGGCGTCGCCGCAGGGTGTCTGTACACGGCAGTTGTCGAACGGGAGCTGCTGACAACACAGGCGGATATCGCTGAAGCAGCAGATATCGCAGTAGAGACGCTTCGGTCACGGTATCAGGAACTACAGGAGGTACTGAACTAGGTTCTCCATCGACGACAGCGCAGACATGCACCCGCTGTCTATTCGCGCCTGCGAGGGGCGCAGGCGCGTGAAAATGCCTGTGTGAACTCGAATGAGACCAGAAACGACGACGACCTTTGCAGGTATCGACGGGCAAACAGACACGACCCTACCGGAGTGGTACGCACGCGGTCGTACCGATGCGGAAACAGTCTCCTTCGCAGAGGCGATCAGAGACCTTCCCCAAGCGGTCGAATCGGCAGTCGCGTTCGAAAATCCCTACTCGGGTAAGTGGGTGAGTACCGAGCGTTTCAACGCGATTGTCGAGCCAGAACGACTGGCTGAGCAAGCACGAGGTGAAGAAGTCGATCCGCTATTCTCCGTCCCCACCGACAGCTACGCGATTATCAACCCAGTCGACGTGTACGCCCCACTGGAGGATGTCCTCAGACGCGAGGAACTCGACGGCCAGCCACTCGGGGATGTTGTGTTCGGCGAGATTCGGCAGTACCGCGGCGGTGGCGAGGTCCACATGGACATCATGTTCGACGGGCTCTCAGTCGAACTCCCTGGACGACACGAACCAATCACCATGGGGCTGACCTCTGGGTATGACTTCTTCGGCGGCCACGCCGTCTACGTCGAGGGGTTCGCACAGGACTCTGTGTGTCAGAACTCGATTCGATCACTGACGGATCGTCAAACGGTCAAGCACGTCGGCGACGTTGGAACGTTCGACGCGTGGTGGGAGACACTCCTCACGCAGCTCGATATGGTGGCGAACGACCTCCACGCGTTCATCGTCGACGCCCAGACGATCACGCTCGATCTGACTGCTGTTCCGTTCGACCTGGAGACGTTCTACACCCTCCTCTCCTTCCCCAAGTACCTGGCAACGCGAGCGGCGAGTGATGCCCGCACAGTGGCGACTGACCCCTTCGAGATCGACATGTGGATGCTTCACTCTGGTGCGACGCATGCACTGACGCACTTCTACAGTGGCAAGGAAGGGGCTGCGCTGGATCGGTACGTCCGAACGGCGAACGACGTGCTGTTCAACCCGCAGGCGACGCTTGAACGGATCACAGACGCGTACGAACAGGAGGCAACGGCAGCGACGGACGACAACGGCCAGACGGGGCTGGACAGTCAGGTTGCGCTTGCACAAATCGAGCACGTCGAACAGGATATCCACGAGAAGGCCGCGCAGTTCGAGGATCGAGAAGCGACGCTTCGAGAACGATTCGTGACTTGATCTGACGAGGCGGTATGAAGGTTGGTTTCAGCGTAATTCGAGGTGGAGCCTCCGGCCTCAAGGAGCGACCGAAGCGTAGCGAAGGGAACGGGTAGGCCGGAGAGGAAACCGACATGGTACGACGCAACCGGCATACGGCGACCGACCGACTCCCGAATCTATAAGTACCGTAGTCACCTCTCTGAAGTCATGGACGTGCGTCGAACCGCCGTCGTGAAACTCACCGTTTCCGACGAGCACCGCGACGCACTCCACCGAACCGCCGAACAATACCTGTACTGCGCGAACCGAACCGCCGACTACTGCTGGTCCGACACCTCCTACACCGAGTGCAAGACCAACAAACGGCAAGTTCGTGACGCGCTCTACTCCGACCTCCGAGAGGAGACGGACCTACAGGCACAACTCGTCCAAGCCGCCATCAAACGCGGCATCGAAGCCGTCAAAGGCGTTGTCGAACGGTGGAAGAAGGGACAGCGCGTCTCTTGTCCGACGTTCACCGCCGAGACGATGGACTACGACACGCGAAGCGCGACCTTCTACCGCAACAAGGTGTCGCTGGCAACCGTTGAGGGCCGGGTTGAACCCTCGTTCGTTCTCCCGGCAGACAGCCCGACGCCCTACGAACGGTACGTCCTCTCCGAGGACTACGAGTTCCGCGAGAGTACCCTTCGGTACGACGCGGTGGACGACGAGTTCTACATCCAACTCTCGACACGGCAGACAGACGCCGCCGACGCAGAGGTTCCGGCAGATACCGGGCACCCCGACCAGACGGTCCTCGGTATCGACCTCGGCGTCAACAGTCTCGCTGTCTCCTCAACTGGCACGTTCTGGCAGGGAGACGAGTACGACCACTGGTGCCGCGAGTTTGAGAAGCGACGGGGAGAGATGCAACAGCGAGGCACGCAAGCCGGGCACAACGCCCTGCTTCGACTCGGGAAGCGAGAAGAAGCGTGGCGGAAGCAGTACATCCATACGGTCGCCAACGAACTTGTCACTGAAGCCGTCGAACACAACTGCGACGTAATCGTGTTCGAGGACCTGACCGACATTCGAGAGCGGCTTCCGCACGCGAAGTGGCACCACGTCTGGGCGTTCCGTCGTCTGTTCGAGTACGTCTCGTACAAAGCGCCCGAGCAGGGTGTCTCCGTGGAGCAGGTCGAACCGAACCACACGTCTCAACGCTGTTCTCGGACGGACTGCGGGTTCACGCACGAGGACAACCGCCACGGAGAACATTTCAAGTGCCAGAAGTGCGGCTACGAGGTGAACGCGGACTACAACGGCGCGAAGAACATCGGGCTGCGATACGCTCGAAAGCGGACACACAGACTCCGTTCCTCGCCCACGTCGGGGAGCGGAGACGCAGAAGTAGACCTGCGTATAACTGGTGGGACGTTGAACGGCGAGCGTCACCGGCCTATTGCTGGTGACTGATTGTCGGGAGTCCACATCAAAGCCCCACCCTCAAGGACCGAGGCGCGTAGCGCCGAGGGAGTAGGGTGGGGTAGTTTACTGTGTTCCGTTTCCGCCAATTCTGGGTATGTAATTCACCGGGGTTCGCACCGAACACACAAAGGCACCCCGTCGCGAACCAACCCTTGTGCACACCGTCTACCACGTCTCCAGCGTCGAGGCCTACCGCACCGCCGAGCCGAAAGTCCGGAACCTCCTCGACGACGAGAGCCTCGACCTCGACGGCGTCGCGGTCGTCGTCGATCGACCCGCGGTTATCGACGCCGCAGCGATGGACTGCCGGGAGACGACCAACGCGCTGGTCGAGATGGGGGCGACCGTAAAACTCTGCTCGAACGCCGCCGTCGGCGCCGAGGCTGAGGAGGCTGATTTCGGCGAGCGCGTCGAGTTCGTTTCGTCGGGCGTCGGGGAGCTCACACAGTTACAGGATTCGGGCTGGGCGTATATCCGGCTCTGAGGAACGGAGCTCCGAACATCAATTTTTACTACTGTGCCGGATTGCTGCGGTGTTCGTGAGACGAAACGATCGCACTCGTACGGCCGTGCGATGACCGACGACAGTCTGCTCTCGGGGTCGTGGAACGCGGCCCTGTTCACGGCCCTCGGCGTCGTGGCCCTCGCCGCTGGGTTCACGGTTCTCGATGGATGGCTCCTCCGCTCCGTCGGAGCCGCCATCGTCGTCGGTGGCTGCGTCTCTCTCGGTGTCAGGCGACTTGATGCCTCGCCGCGGGCAGCAGCCGCCCCGGCAGCGTTCTCGGTGCTCGTCGTGGGTGGGATAGTCGCATTGCGCGGAGCCCGAACCGGATCTGTCCTGTGGACGACGGTCGGTATCGGCGTCGCGGTTGCGCTGGCGCTGCTGATGGTGTTCCCGAACCGAGTGACGCTCGCCTGTGGGCTACTTACCGTGACGTTCGGCGGTGCCGGCGCCCTGTCCATTACGACCGGAGCACTCCCTACTGGGCTGGTGCTCGTGGGGTGGGCTGTCGGATTCGCTTGGGTGGGGTACCAGAACCGGCCGGCTGCAGCAAACTGACTGCTTATTTCTTCGACTCAGCTGGCGGCTGCAGATCACGCTGGAACTCGTCGAACACGTCGAGATCGTCGGGCAGGTCGTACTCGATCCGTCGTTCCCCCTTGTTCCGCTCCAGCCGGCCCTCGATCGGGTCGGCGACCTCCTCCCACCCCGGCTTCACGCGAACGGAGTTCGCGGGCTGGCCGACCGCGACGTGGTGGGCCGGCACGTCGCCGTCGACGATCGCTTTCGCGCCGACGACCGAGTTCTCGCCGAGCTTCGAGCCAGCCCGCACGAGGGTGTCGTAGGTCAGGCGGGCGTCGTCCTCGATGATCGTCCGGTAGTTGTCGACCTCGGTCTGGTCGACGATGTCGTGGTCGTGAGAGAGCACGTGAGCAGAGTCCGAAATCGAGACGCGGTCGCCGATCTCCAGCGCGCCGCGGTCGTCGAGATGCACGTCGTCGTGGACGACCACGTTGTCGCCCATGGTGATGTTGTGGCCGTAGGTGAACGTGATCCCCTTGAAGAAGCGGCAGTTGTCGCCACACTCCTCGAACAGGTGGGTCGCGAGCATCTGCCGAAAGCGCAGCGCGAACTCGACGTTGTCGGCCATCGGCGTCGCGTCGAACTGCCGCCAGAGCCACTGGAGGTGTTTCGAGCGCTCGAAGCGGTCCTCGTCCTTCTCGGCGTAGTACTCGGATTCGAGGGTCGCGTTACACGGATCGTACCCCTGCAGGCGGACGCACTCGGCCGGGCTCACGTCGCCGCCGTCCTGCCAGCGCTCGTAGGCGTCGCGGTCGCCGAACAGGTCCACCAGCACGTCCTGCACCACGTCGCAGGTGTCCTCGTCGGACGCGAGTCGCTCGTCGACCGCCTCGATGAAGGCGTCCACTCCTGCCTCGGCGTCCGACGGGAGCGAGGCGTGACGTTTGGTCATGCCCCGAAACTGGGGTGGCGCGGCCATATGGGTTCGGGTGTTCACACGCCGTACAACAGCCCCCGGGCGGACGCCTCAACCGACGTTCACGAGTCGACGACGGCTCGCGGGACCGAAGAAAATCGGTGGGTCGGTTGTTCAGGCCAGGAACACGTGTCGCGGCCGGTCCGCCAGCACGTCACGCCCCCACTGGACGGTGTCGCGGAACGCGTCCGATCGGAAGAACGTCATCGCGTCCTCCTGGGAGACCCACTGGCTCGCGATGAACATGTCGTTCTCGTCCTCGCGGTTCATCATCAGGTCCGTCTCCATGTGGCCCTCCATGTCCTCGAGCAGACCACCGACGGTGTCGAACTTCTCGACGAAGTCTTCCTGATAGTCGGGCTTGACGGTGTAGAACATTCCCATCGTGCCGAAGCCGGACTCTTCGCCGGCTCGGGAGACGACGCCCGGCAGGTCCGAGAGGAACCCTGCCGCGGTCTCGGCGGCGCTAGCGGTGTCCCAGATGCTCACGACCGCCACGCGGTCAGTGTAGGTGCCCTCGTAGACGGCGGTCTTGACGTGGGTGTCGTAATGTTCGAAGTTGCCCCGGAGGCCGTCGACCTCCTCGGCAACGTCCTCGGCGTCGGCCTCGCTGTACAGCACCGTCGCGTACACGTCCTCGCCGTGGGGCTGGCCCGCGTAGATGTCGAGGTCCTCGAGCTGGCCCCGGATGTCGGCCTCGTCGGCGTCGTCCCCGCCGTCGTCGTGATGGCCGTCACCCTCGCCGTGCCCGTCGTCGCCGTGGTGGTCGCCGTCGCCGTGGTGGTGGCCCCCCTCAGCCTCGGCGTGGTGGCCCTCGGTGTCGCTGGTCGGCACCGTCTCGCCGCGCAGGTACGCGCCCAGGTCCGCGGGGGGGAAGCGCCGGCCGACGTAGAACGAGCCGAACTCGCCGTACTTCGAGGTGGCGTCGTCGAACCGTAGTTCGTAGACGATGTCCTTGATGTCGACGGCGTCGCCGGCGAACAGGGTCACGCCCCACTCCCAGTCGTCCAGTCCCAGCGAGGAGGAGATGATCTGGTCGACTTTCCCGCCCCACTTCCGGGCGGTTTCGCCGTGGCCGGCCATCAGGTCGGCGCGCTCGTCGAACGGCAGGTCGTACCAGTTGACCGCCTCGCCGCGGCGCTTGTCCATCGGGTAGAAGCAGACGTACTCGTCGTCGGGCAGCTCGGGCTTGATCTTCCCCTCGATGTACTGCTTGAGCCCCTCGTCGACCTCCTCCTCGTCCTCGGCGAAGTAGGCGTCCGAGACGTAGCCCGACACTTCCGTCACCGAGACGTAGGCAGTGGTCTGCTCGGTGTACTCGCCGAGTGCGGTGTGTTCGAACCGCCGCTCGGCCGTCGAGAGGTGGTCGAGCGTCGGCCGCAGGTGCAGCACCATCAGGTCGGCCTTGTCGCCGACGACGCTGAACACCGCCGAAGTACCCTCGTCGGCGTCGACGACAGCCTCGTGATCTTGGAGGTAGTCGACGCCCTCGGAGATTGCCCGCTCCCGTTCCCGCTCGGGGGCGTCGCGCCAGGCGTCCCAGTCCACGTCACGGAAGTCGTGGAGGACGAACCATCCCTCTTCGGTCTGCGGTGGCTCGGTCATACACGTAGTTGGGAACCAGGGGGCTTGGGCGTTGCGTGTTCCCGCGCTCGCCCACGCGAGCGGGCGTCCTGGCGGGCGGCGGCATCGTCGACGATTTGGGTTCCCCCGCGCACGCACGGACGGTCGCGTGCGTGTCTGACGCGCCGGCTTCCGGACCGAAACCCTTTCGAAGAGCCCCCACGGTACGCTGAACGATGCGGAAGAGCGGCCCCCCGAAAGGCCTCATCTCGTACATCGTGCTCGAACTCCTCGAGGAGAAACCCCGCTACGGCTACGAGATCCTCAAGGAGATCGGCGACATCAGCGGCGGACACTGGGAGCCCTCCTACGGCTCTGTCTACCCGATCCTCTACAAGTTCGAGGACAACGGCTGGGCAGAACGGATCGAACGCGAGGACGAGCCTGACCGGAAGTACTTCGAACTCACCCCCGAGGGCGAGGAGGAACTCGCGGAGAAGCGCGTCGAGACCGGCGCCAAAGCCCGGGAGTTCGCCGACGTGATCCTCGGGTTCTACCACGTCTACGTCGCTTTCGCGACCGACGAGCGCTTCGACGTGGAACAGCCAGCCGAACACTGGCGCTTCGACGAGACGTTCTCCCGGTGGATCTGCGAGCAGGTGGTCCGCCACCACGAGTACTACTTCGACGACTTCCAGCGCATCGAGGACACGCCCGAGGAGTTCTACGAGCGGATGGACGTCGAAGAGGACCCCAACTAGCGTCGACGCCCGCGTCGCGAACCCACCCGTTCTCGGCTCAGTTCAGTAACTGCGGCCCGAACACGACCAGCAGCAGCGAGACCAGCATCGCCAGCCCCACGCTCGTCGTCACCGCGCGCGTGGCGGCGTGTTTGTCCTCGATCGGGAGCCGGGAAACCACCGCCTCGACGCTGGCCCGGAGGATTCGCCCGCCGTCGAGCGGGTAGCCCGGGATGCAGTTGAAGAAGGCGAGGTTGAGGTTGATCCAGCCGGTCCAGAACAGCAGGTTCGCGAGGAGGAACACCCCGCCGCCGAGCGGTTCGAGCGGCCCGGTCACCTCGTAGAAGTTCCGGTTGGCCGCGACGAAGCCGGCGAAGTTGTACTGCGCGCCGCCGACGGCGCCGATGAACGGCAGCAGCAGGATCACCAGCGTCGCCCCGATCACCGACTGCCCGCCGATCGCCGTCTGGACGTCGCCGGTCAACAGGCCCAGGAACTCGGCGGCAGGGTAGCTGTCGACACCGAGGCTACTCGTCTGGAGGCCGCTGTAGCCCGCGACCGGCGAGATCCCGAGGTAGCCACCCGTCTCGCCATCCCGGTAGTCTTCGGCGAGGGTTACGGTCTCGGTCCGGCGCTCGCCGTCGACGACGGCGACGACCTCCACCGAGTCGCCCGCCGCGTGTCTGTCGAGTGCGGCCGTCACGTCGGCCGGCGTCTGCGTCGACTGGCCAGCGATACTGACCACGGTGAAGGAGTCACGAGCCGGGAAGCCGGAGGCGTTGAGCGGGTGGTCGTCGGCCGTGCCGCCGACGCCCGGGAGGTCGGGCGAGGTTGCCCGGACGATCACGCCCATCGGCGCGGTCGTCGTCTCGCCGTCGTCGGTCCGGAGTTCGACGGTCGTCCGGTTTTCGATCGCCTCGCGGAACCCGCGTTCGGTTCGGACGTCGGTGCCGTTGACGGCGGTGATGGTGTCGTTCACGTCGACCCCCGCCTCGCCTTCGCGATCGAACGGCGACCCGCCATGGAGCCGGGTGACGAGCAGCGACCGTTCGACGGTCGTCTGGCTGCCGTCGCCCATCGTGACGGTGACCTCGCTCGCGGTGCTGGTCGCGAGGTAGGCGTCGAGTTCCGTGGCGTTCTCGATCTCCCGGTCGCCGGCCATCACGATCCGGTCCCCGGCCTCGATGCCGGCGTCGTCGGCCGCGGAGCCGGGGAGGACGCCGCCGATCGCGGCGCCGGAGGCGACGCTGATCGAGCCGACGACAGGGCCGAGTAGGAGGGCGAAGGCGAGGATCGTGACCGCGTAGTTGTTCGTGACGCCGGCGGCGAACATCCGGGCGCGGGCGCCGCGGTTCGCGGTCCGCTGGCTCTCCTCGTCGGGTTCGACGAACGCGCCGATGGGGATAACCGACAGCGTGACCAGCCCCATCGACTCGATGTTGATGTTGCCGACCCGACAGAGCAGGCCGTGGCCGCCCTCATGGACGACGAGACCGATCAGGAGACCGGCGAGGATCTCCGGCGCGACCGACAGCGGGAGGAACTCGTTGACGCCCGGGATCACCAGCACGTTCGCTGGCTCGTTCACCGGCGTCGGCGCCGGCGGGTTCTGGAGGATCGAGCGGCCCTGCTGGAGCAACAGGACGAACATCCCGACCATGATCACCAGCGTCACGCCGAGTCCGACGTTGGTCCAGGCCCGCCAGAACCGTTTCGGGCCGGCGAGCCAGTCGAGAAACGCCCGCCCGCGCTTGGTGTGGATCGTCGTGATTGGCCCCGAGACGCTGACCGACGCTGGGAGGTAGCCCTGGCCGTCGAGCCAGTACGCCGCGAGGGTGTAGGCGGCGACGCCGACCAACACCCACGTGAGCGGGCCGAAGTCGGGAACAGCCTGAAGCAGCCCGTCGATCATCTGCTCGGGAGTCCGGTCCGCCCGGGCAAATGCGTTCGGGTCCCGGGGCGTCGCTCAGCCCTCGCGCCGGAGCCGTTCGACCACGAACGAGCGGTCGAGTTCGCCGAGGAACTCGCCGAGGCGCGGGCCCTGGGTCTTGTCGAAGAACAGCCGGTAGCCAGCCGCGAACAGGTCGCTCGTCTCCAGGTCGTGGGCCTCGGCAAGCTCGTAGATCTCGCCCTGGATCGCCTCGCCGTCGTGGTTCGATTCGACAAACGCCGCGAGGTCGTCGAGCGCCGCCGCCTCGGCGTCGTCGAGCGTCACGTCCGGGAGGTCGGGCTGGAGCCGGTAGTTGTAGGCGTTGTCACACCGCTCGGCCCACGCGCGGGCCTTCTCTACGCGTTCGAGCGCGGCCTCGATCGTTGCCTCGTCGGCGTCTTCGGGGATGTGGCCCTCGTTGCGGGCCATCCGGACGCGCAGGTCGCGGTCCTCGACCATCCCCAGCACCGCCGCGAACGTGTAGGGAAGGCGGATGCAGTGTTCGGACACCTCGTCCACCACGAACGGGTACGCTCGCTCTGCGAACCGCGTCAGTTCCGCGTCGTCGATCTCGCCGAAGTAGGCGCGTTCGAACCGGTCGAAGTCGTCGACGAGCTGGTCGAGCCGCGAGATGTCGAAGTCCCGGGCCTTGTTCGGGTCGAGCGCGAAGAAGTACCGCAGCACCTCGGGTTCGAGCAGGTCGAGCACTTCCGGGACGGTGACGACGTTCCCCTCCGAGGAGGAGAGCGGCTCGCCGTTGAGCGTGAACCACTCGTACGTCATCGGCACCGGGGGCTGGATCCCCAGCACGTTCCGGGCGATATCCTCGCCGCTGGGCCACGAGCCCTCGGCGTGGTCCTTGCCGAACGGCTCGAAGTCGACGCCGAGCAGGCTCCACTGGGCGGGCCACTCGAAGCGCCAGGAGAGCTTGCCGTCCCGGAATGTCGCCTCGCCGTGGTGGCCACAGCCCTCGATCTCGCGGTCGCCCGCCGTGATCCCCGTACACTCGTACTCGACGACGCCGGCGGCCAAATCCGCAACGGTCACGTCCGTGGTGACGATGCCACACTCCGCACAGACGACGCGGAACGGCGAGTAGCTCTCGTCGACGGAGGCCTGATACGCCGAGAGCACCGCCCGCGCCGTGTCGATGTTCTCGAGGATCGTCCGGATCTCGGGCTCGAACTCGCCGGTCTCGTACAGTTCGGTGTTCGAGAGCACCTCGACGGGCACGTCGACCAGGTCGGCGGCACCCGCCAGCAGGTCGGCGAAGTGTTCGCCGTAGGAGTCGTGGCAGTCGCCGAACGGGTCCGGAATGTCGGTGTAGGGCTTGCCGAGGTTCTTCCCGAGCGCGCCGGCGTCGACGGCGCCCAACTCCACCACGTTCCAGTCGGCGTCGGCGAGCCGCCGGGGGAGCTTCCGCAGCGGGTCGCGGTCGTCGGAGGTGAACACCTGCCGGACCTCGTACCCGCGCTCGCGGAGCACCTCGGCGACGAAGTGGCCCCGGAGGATCTCGTTGAAGTGGCCCAGGTGGGGGATGCCGGAGGGGGAGACGCCGCCCTTGACGACGATCGGTTCGTCGGGGTCGCGGGCCTCGATCTCGTCGGCGACCGCGTCGGCCCAGAACGCGTGGAACTGGTCCTCGCCGCCGCCGTCGCCGGCGTCGCTGCCCGCGGTCGGGCCAGACGAGGGGCCGACGGCGTCGGCGTCCGGCGTCTGTTCGCTACTCATGCTGGGTCCAGTACGTCGGTTCGTCGGTCTCGCCCGTGGGGACGATGTCGGTGCCGGTGTGGTCGCCGCGCAGGACGGCGTCGACGACGGTCTGGGGGTCGGTGCCGTCGAGGACGATCGTGCGTAGCGAGGAGCGCTGGATGAGTTTCGCCGCAAGCAGGTCGACGGGCGCGGAGGCGCCGGCGCCGCGCTCCATCGGCGCGATGACCTCGACCAGTTCGCTGGGCGTGAGCTGGCCGTACTGTTCGGCGTCGTCGTCCTCCTCGGGGTCGGCGCTGTACACGCCGTCGGCGCTGGTCGCGAACACCAGCAGTTCGGCGTCGACGTACTCCGCCAGCGCGGCCGCGACGGCGTCGGTGGTCTGGCCGGGCGTGACTCCGCCCATCACGGTGGTGTCGCCCCGGCGGATCGCTTCGCCGGCCTCGTCGTAGCTGGTCGCGGGCGTGCGCTGGACGCCGTGGCCCATCGCGGCGATGAGTAGCCGGGCGTTGAGGCGCGTGACGCCGATCCCGAGTTCGTCGAGCTGGAACTCGTTGGCCGCTAACTCCCGGGCGGCACCGATGTACTGTCTCGCGACGGTGCCCCCGCCGACGACCGCGCCCAGCTCACAGCCTTCAGCCGAGAGCGTCTGCAGGGCGTCGGCGAACCCTTCGACGCGCTCGGGGTCGAGCCCGGGCGCGAGCACGCTACCCCCGATAGAGACGACGACTCGCATTAGGAGCAGTTGCGGCGGTGGCGCTCTTAAGGCCGGTGGTCGGCCGTCGCCGCGAGAAAAGGCCTAAGCCCGTGCCCACCCGCCTCACGGGTATGCAGACTCTCTCTATCGTCGGCCCCGGCAGCGCCGAAATCCGGGACGCGGCCGTCGCACACCTCGACGGCCGGGTCGCCACTGTCGGCCGGACCGAGTCAGTCGACGACGCCCCGCGCGACGCCGACGGCCGGTTCGAACTGAGTGAGGACGGCGACTGGACTGCCTCGGGCAGCGATCGCTCTTTCGCGGACCTGCTCGACGAGCTCGCCCCCGACTACGACTACGCCGTGATCTCGGGGTTCTCCAAACTCCGGCTCCCGACTGTCGTGATCGGCGACGCGGAGGTGCCGGGCGACGTGCTCCGGCGCGTCGACGACGCCGCGGCGCTCGATCCGGGCGATATTGCCGCGGAGCTCGACGAACTCGACCCGTACGTCACGCTGGAAACGCTCGTTACGGACGCAAAGCAGTCGCCGCTCGCGGAGCGCTCGGGGGCTATCGCGACGTTCACCGGCCGCGTGCGGGCGAAAGACGCCGAAGACGATAGCCGGACGACCCACCTCAAGTTCGAGAAGTACGACGGCGTCGCCGAACAGCGGATGGCCGACATCGCCGACGAACTCACGGCGCGCGAGGGCGTTTTCGAGGTGTTGTTCCACCACCGGACCGGCGTCGTCGTCGACGGCGAGGACATCGTGTTCGTGGTCGTCCTCGCGGGCCACCGGCGCGAGGCGTTCCGGACCGTCGAGGACGGGATCGACCGCCTGAAGGACGAGGTGCCGCTGTTCAAGAAGGAGACAACTGAGGACGAGGAGTTCTGGGTGCACGACCGCGCGTGACGCCGCGCCTGTCGCGACGACTGCGCTCACAGCCCGGTTTCGACGCTCGAACCCGGACCGAGCATAGTTCTTCCGGCAGTGGACTAAAACGGACGCAAAACGGTTTGTAAAACGTCTCGGCGGTTTTCAGACGCTCATTAACGATCGTTTTATGCCGTTTTTACGCCTCAATCCGTCTGAAACGGTTCGAATTCCGGTGGACGGTCTGGAATTTATATCCCCCCCTAGGCCGTGGCTCTGAGTGAGGCGAACACCAATGAGCGCAACCCGGAACCCCTCCACCGACGGCGTGACCGCGAGCGACGATCTCTCGAAAGAGGAGCGCCTCACGCGCTACCTGCGCGAGAAGGCCGAAGACGGCGAGATGTACTTCAAGTCGAAGTTCATCGCCGACGACGTCGACCTCTCGCCGAAGGAGATCGGCGCGCTGATGGTGAAGCTCAGCGACGCCGCCTCCGACCTCGAGGTCGAGAAGTGGTCGTACACGAGCGCGACCACGTGGCGCGTCGAGCCGGCCTAACCGATCCGCACCGCTACTGACCACACGCCGCCGGGCACGCGACGCCGGCGGTCCCCACTGACAGCCGCCCTCCCCTTCTGCCGTACCAAGTCTTATGCGCGAGCGTCGGTAACCCCGACTGATGGCAGATAGGTCCGGGTCCGACGAGGTCCCCCACCCGGAGGCGCTCGATGCGTGGTTCCACCTGACGGCGGTCCGGCGGGACGGCGACCGAATCCGCTACCACGGCGAGTCGCTGGTTCCGCGCTCCCGCCTCGCCGAGGAGCTACGGCCCGTCTTCGAGGCCGCGGGGTACGACATCCGCTTTTCCGTCGACGAAGCGGGCAACGACGTGCTGGTCGCCCGCCCCTTCGGCGCCACTACCACGTCCGAGACCAACCCCACGACCAACATCGCGCTCCTGTTCGCCACGATCGTTTCGACGATGTTCGTGGGCGCGACGGTCTGGTACTACATTCCGCTCTCGGCGATCGCTGAGAACCCCCTCCGCGTGCTGGAGGCGTGGCCGTTCACCGCCGCGGTGCTGGGCGTGCTGTTGACCCACGAGATGGGCCACTATCTCGCCGGGCGCTGGCACGGCGTCGACGTGAGCCTCCCCTACGTGATCCCGTTCTACATCCCGTTCGGGACGATGGGCGCGGTGATCCGGATGCGGAGCCGCATCCCCGACCGCGAGGCGCTGTTGGACATCGGCGCCGCCGGGCCGCTGGCGGGGCTGGTCGCGACGGTCGTCGTCACCGCGATCGGCGTCTCGCTCGACCCGATGTCGGTCCCCGAGCGCGTGCTGGCGGGGAACAGTGAGGCGATCATCTTCCACAACCCACCGCTGTTGGACCTGATCGCCGACACGCTGGGGCAACCGACCGACTACAACGACCCCACGAAAGCGGTCCACCCCGTCGTGATGGGTGGCTGGATCGGGATGTTCTTCACCGTGTTGAACCTGCTCCCGGTCGGCCAACTCGACGGCGGCCACATCACGCGTGCGCTGCTGGGCCGGCGACAGGAGACCGTCGCCGCGCTGGTCCCCGGCGCGCTGTTCGCGCTCGCGGGCTACCTCTGGTACGTTCGGGACCTGGGGATGCAGAACTCCGTCGCTCTCTGGATCCTCTGGGGGTTCATCACCCTGCTCGTCTCCTTCGGCGGCTCCGCGAACCCCGTCGACGAGACGCCGTTAGGCTGGAAGCGCACCCTCGTAGCCGCACTGACGTTCGGGCTGGGGGCGCTCTGTTTCCTCCCGGTGCCGATCGAGATCGCGACCGTCTGAGTCCGCGGCGGCCGATCACTCCTCCTCGCCGTGTGTGTAGCCTCGATCCGGGAGCGGCTCGCCGGCCGCGACCACGCCGTCGTCGGTCACGTCGCCGATCACCGTCGCGTCGGTGCCGGTCGCTTCGACGGCCGCCACCGCGGCGGCGGGATCCGGCGTCGTGAACACGAGTTCGAAGTCCTCGCCGACGTGGGCCGCACACTCCCGGCGATCGGCTTCGCCGTCGGCGACGGCGTCGACGGCCGGATGGACCGGGAGCCGGTCCCATTCGACCGCGAACCCGCAGTCGCTCGCCTCCGCCAACTGGTGGAGCGAGCGCGCGAGTCCGTCGCTCGAGTCCATCATGGCGCTCGCGTGGCCCCGGAGGGCGCGGCCGGCGGCCACACGCGGGGTGAACCGGAACAGCTCGTTTCCCGCGTCGGCGTCGCCCGCGGCGAACCGCCGGAGTGCGGCCGCCGTCCGGCCGAGCGCACCCGTCACACAGACCGCCTCGCCCGGGGTCGCACCGCTCCGGTAGATCGGCTCGTCGACGTGGCCGACGGCGGTCGTGGCGGTCGTGAACTCGGAGTGGTGGTCCAGATCGCCGCCGACGTACTCGGCGTCGACTAGCTCACAGACCTCGCTCGCGCCCCGGACGAACGCCGCAAGCGCCGCCTCCTCGAACGCGGGGGCGGCGTACACCGCGACCGCACAGGTCGCGTCGGCGCCCATCGCTGCGAGATCCGAGAGCGACGCGCCGACCGCCCGCCAGCCAGCGGTCTCACGGGTCGTTCCCGCGGGGAAGTCGGAGCGCTCGTGGAGCATGTCGGTCGTGACCGCGAGACCGTCGACGACGGCCGCGTCGTCGCCTGCGGCGGAGAGGGATGTCGAGAGCATCGCCAACGCGCTTCGCTCGTCCATGGGGCCGACTGGTCGCGGGCGCCGATAAAGGGCCGCCGTCGATGGCCGTCATCAAGATACAAGCGGGAAACCCCGACGTTTACGGCGGGGAGGAACGCGACACGGTGAGAAACAACCGTCGTTCGGTGGCCGACCGACTCCCCACACCAAACGTAATCAATATAAATGTAGGGTAATACATATGATGTATGGTGGAGGTGCGTCGCACGGTCGTCGTCAAACTCGACATGGACGACAGCGACGCGACTCTCCTGCACGAAACTATCGAGGAGTATCTGTGGGCGTGCAACTACGTCGTTCAAGACGCCTGGCAGGACGACTACAAGCCCACTTCGAAAACAAAACTCCACGACCGGACGTACTCCGACGTGCGCGAACAGACGCGCTTACAGGCGAACCTCGTTCAATCCGCACGTAACCGGGCCGCCGAAGCTATCAAGGGCGTCGTCGCCCGCTGGCAGAACGGCAAGAAGGCGTCACAACCACACTTCACGACGCCCTCTGTCCGATACGACAAACGGAGTGCGACGTTCCACGACGACCACGTATCCCTCTCCACGGTGAATGGACGTATCGAAGCCGAGTACGTCCTGCCGCCGGAGGGAGACAATCCGCAGACGAAGTACCTCCGCGACGCCGACTTCGAGATTAGGGGTGCGACGCTTCAGTACCGCGACGGGACGGACACCTTTTTCCTTCACATCGGAATGAAGGCCGACGTGGAGTCCGAGATACCGGACGAAGGCGACGCCGAGAACAGCACAGTCCTCGGCGTTGACCTCGGTATCGAACAGATTGCCGTCACGTCAACCGGGATGTTCTGGAGCGGCGAGTACCTCAATCACCGTCGCCGGGAGTACGAGCGGGTGCGTGGCGACCTGCAACGGACGGGCACGGAGTCGGCCCATCGAACCATCGAACGGATGGGCGACCGAGAGACACGGTGGGTGGAGGACTACCTACACCGAATCTCGAAAGCCATCGTCCAAGAAGCCATCGCCCACGGGTGCGACAGGATAGCGTTCGAGGAGTTGACGGACATACGCGACCGGATGCCGGGTGCAAAGAAGTTCCACGCGTGGGCGTTCCGACGCCTGTACGACTACACGGCGTACAAGGCCGAAGCGGTGGGAATAGAAGCCACGCAGGTAGACCCGGCGTATACGTCCAAGCGGTGTTCGAAGTGTGGGACGACGCTGGACGAGAACCGATCCTCACAAGCGAAGTTCTGTTGCCAGAAGTGCGGTTATGAAGTCAACGCGGACTACAACGCGGCGAAGAACATCGGATTTCGGCTACTCCGTGCGGGGCAAAAGTCCCCGCATGGAGGGGCGACACGTCACCTCGCCCTGAAGTCGGGGACGCTGAACGTGAATGGCGGCTACTCGCCTGCCAACCGATAGGGTTGGCCAGAACGGGAGTCCACCGACAAGCCCCGCCCTTTAGGGCGGGGAGGGTGACCGGAGGCTTGAAACGCGCGCCGGGAGTTCCCAAAGCCATGGAAACCGACCAGCTCAAGACGACTCTGGTTGGCTTCGTCGCGGCGATCGCCGTGCTCGCGGTGTTGCTGTACTTCGTGGGCGTCGGCGACCTGCTCCGGTACCTCCGCGAGGCCGAGTTGTCGACCGTCGGGCTGGTCGTCGTCGTCACCGTCGGCTGGCTGTTCGCGTGGGGAATGGCGCTGCACACCGTTCTCGACGTGCTCGGGACGGCGGTGTCGCCGCTCAAGACGTTCCTCGTGTTCGCGGGGGCGACGTTCAACAACAACGTCACGCCGTTCGGCCAGGCCGGGGGGGAGCCCGTCACCGCGCTGCTGATCTCGGAGGTGACTGACACCGAGTACGGCACCGGGCTGGCGGCGATCGCGAGCGTGGACACGCTCAACTTCGTCCCGTCGATCACGCTGGCGCTGCTGGGAATGGGCTACTTCGCGACCGGAACGACGTTCAACACGCGCCTGGAGTCGGCGGCGATCGTCGTCGTCGGCCTCACCGTCGCGGTCGTCGGCGCCCTCGTGTTCGGTTGGCGGAACCACGAGCGCGTCGAGGCGGCAGTCGTGACCGCGGCCGCCCGTCTCTCCCGAGTTGCGGGGACGTACGTCCCGCGCCTGAGTGACCCGGGTCGAGCAGCCATCGAGCGTCGCGTCGGGCACTTCTTCGAGGCCATCGAACGCGTCGCGACCAACCCACGGGGGCTCGCGCTCGCGCTGGGGTTCTCCGCGCTGGGCTGGTTCCTCCAGATGTCGGGACTGTGGCTGGCGTTTCAGGCCATCGGCGAGCCGGTGAGTCTGGCGGTAGTGATGTTCGTCGTCCCCATCGGCGCCATCGCGGGGATGACGCCGCTGCCCGGCGGCGCCGGCGGGATCGAGGCCGTGCTCGTCTTCCTGCTCGTCGCGGCGCCGCTGCCCGGCGTCACCGAGTCGGTCGCGCTCGCGGCGGTGGTCATCTACCGCGGCGCGGTGTTCTGGGTGCCGATCGCGATCGGCGGCGTGGTGATGGGGACCGTCGGGGCGGGCGCCCGTGCCGGCGCCTGACACCCGGCGTGGACACCGATACGATGGGTTTATCCGGAACAGGGAAGAAATCCTCCCTATGGCAACCCTCTACGACGTTCCGGCAGAGGACCTCCTCGAGGCCCTCGCCGAGGAGCTCGACGGCCGAATCGAGGAACCCGACTGGGTAGAGTTCACCAAGACCAGCGTCGATCGTGAACTCCCGCCCCAGCAGGAGGACTTCTGGCAGGTCCGTACCGCCAGCCTCCTGCGGAAGGTGGCGATCCGCGGTCCCGTCGGCGTCGAACGACTCGCGACGGAGTACGGCGGCTCGAAGTCCGGCACGACGCGGTACCGCGTCTCCGGCAACGAACACACCGGCGGCTCGCGCAAGATCATCCGGACCGCGCTCCAGCAGCTCGAGGACGAGGGCCTCGTGGAGACGGCCAAGGGTGAGGGGCGACGCGTGACCGACGAGGGGCAGAGCCTACTCGACACCGTCGCGAGCGAGACGCTCGAGGACCTCGACCGGCCGGAGCTCCAGAAGTACGCCTGAGGACGCCGCAACCGTTTTGCGCAGAGAGCAGTAACACACGCCTATGAGTGGAAACTCCGAGGAGGACCGACTCGAACAGCTTCGTCAGGAGCGACTCGAAGAGCTGCAGGACCAGGCTGGCGGTGAGGAGGCCCAGCAGGCCGCACAGGAGCAACAGGAGCGCGCCAAAGCCCAGCAGGACGCGCTGCTGAAGCAGTACCTCACCGACGACGCCCGCCAGCGGCTGAACGCGGTCGAGATGAGCAAACCCGAGTTCGCGGAGAAGGTGAAGCGACAGGTGACCGCGCTGGCCCAGAGCGGGCGTCTCCAGGGGAAGATCGACGAGGACCGGATGAAGGAAATCCTCCGCGAGATGAAGCCCGAGGAGAAGAGCTTCGACATCCGCCGGCGCTGATGGAACTGGCGCTTCTCTACAGCGGCGGGAAGGACTCCTCGCTCGCGGCGCTGACGCTCGATCGCTTCTACGACGTGACGCTCGTGACCGCCCACTTCGGCATCACCGAGGAGTTCGAGAACGCCCGGAGCGCCGCCGACGCGCTGGGGTTCCCGTTCGACACGGTCGAACTCGACCGCGAGGTCGCCGAGGAGGCCGTCGACCGAATGATCGAGGACGGGTACCCGCGCAACGGGATCCAGCGCGTCCACGAGCACGCGCTCGAAGTCGTCGCCGACCGTGACGTGGTCGCCGTCGCCGACGGCACGCGGCGGGACGACCGCGTGCCGACCGTCTCCCGCGCCACCGCACAGAGTCTCGAGGACCGCCACGGGATCGACTACCTCTCGCCGCTTGCGGGGTTCGGTCGCGGCGCCGTCGATCGGCTGGTCGAGCAGGAACTCGACGTGGAGACCGGCCCGAGCGAGGAGATCGCCCGCGCCGACTACGAGGGCGAGCTCCGGGCGCTCATCCGCGAGCGCGGCGGCGAGGAGGCCGTCGCGACCGTGTTCCCCGACCACGACCAGACGATCGTCCGCGGACTGGCCTAACACAGGATTCAAGCGCCGGCGCCCGGAACGCTGGGTCATGTACGACCGTCTGAAGGGGTTCAAGGATTTCTACCCCGGCGAGATGGCCGCCCGCCGTGAGGTCATCGACACGACCGAGTCGGTAGCTCGGCGCTACGGGTTTCGCGAGATCGCCACGCCCGCACTGGAGGACGTGGGGATGTACGTCGACAAGTCCGGCGAGGAGATCGTTGAGGAGCTGTACAACTTCACCGACAAGGGTGGTCGCGACGTGACGCTCACTCCGGAGCTCACGCCGACGGTCGCGCGCATGGTGGTTGCCAAACAGCAGGCGCTCTCGAAGCCGATCAAGTGGTTCTCGACGCGGCCGTTCTGGCGTTACGAGCAGGTCCAGCAGGGCCGGTTCCGGGAGTTCTACCAGACCAACGTCGATATCTTCGGCTCCGAGGCGCCCGAAGCCGACGCCGAGATCCTCGCGTTCGCCGCCGACACGCTGTCGGAGCTGGGGCTGCCAGCCTCGGAGTTCGAGTTCCGTGTCTCCCACCGGGACATTCTCGGCGAACTCCTCCGCTCGTTCGACGAGGATGTCGACGTGCAGGCGGCGATCCGCGCGGTCGACAAGAGCGAGAAGGTCGACCGCGCGGAGTACCTCGGACTGCTGGCCGACGCCGGGCTCTCGATCGAGGACGCCGAGGCGTTCGACGACCTCCTCGCGGCCGGGAACGAGGATCTTGACGCGCTGCTGGCGGAGGTCGACCGGTCGACGCTGACTGCCGCCGTCGAGAACCTACAGGCCGTGCTGGCGGCGACCGAGGACTTCGGCGTCCGCGACCACTGCGAGGTCTCCCTCCGGACGGCTCGCGGGCTGGACTACTACACCGGCGTCGTGTTCGAGTGCTTCGACACCCAGGACCGCGTCTCCCGGGCGATCTTCGGCGGCGGCCGCTACGACGACCTGATCGAGTCCTTCGGCGGCCAGCCCACCCCCGCCGTCGGCGTCGCCCCGGGCGTCATGAACTCGACGCTGCCGCTGCTGTTGCAGGAAGCCGGCGTGTTCCCCGAGGAGGAGGTATCGACGGACTACTACGTCCTCACGGTCGGCGATACCCGCGCTGTGGCGTCCCGAATCGCCCGCGAGCTCCGGGCGGCCGGGAACGTCGTCGAGACCGATGTGTCGGCCCGGAGCTTCGGCGCCCAGATGGGCTACGCCGACTCGATCAACGCCGAGACGGTCGTCATCGTGGGTGAGCAGGACCTCGCGAACGACGAGGTCACGATCAAGGAGATGCAGAGTGGGGACCAGACCACCGTGCCCGTCGACGAGTTCCCGGGCGGCCGCGAGCAGCCACACTACGAGGACTTCGCGTAGGGCGAACAGGCGACGACAGCGACACGCCGGGGGTCGTCGCGCTCCCGCCTCGGCCCCGACGCGCTGGATTCACCGCACACAGGGCGTGGTCCCGTCTTCCTACTTGAGTTCGGCCCCCAGAGTTATGCCGCCGGCCGGTCCACCTCGGAGTATGTCCACCACACTGTCAACGGCGTCGCTGGCGCTCCTGCAGCTTCCGATGGGTGAGGGGATGCTCGGGCAGGCGCTCCTGGTCCTGCTGGCGATCGCCGTCGTCATCGTCGTTGGCCGGGTGGTACTCAGCATCGCGTGGAAGCTCGTGCTGATCGCCTCGGTCGTGATCGGCGCGCTCTGGCTGGTGAGTACGGTTCTGGGCTGACCGCTACTCCAGTGCGCCGTCGAGGAAGTTCCCGATCACGTCGTGGCCCACCGCCGTCAACACCGACTCGGGATGGAACTGCACGCACTCGATGGGGTGCTTCCGGTGGCGGACGCCCATCACTAGCTCTTCGGCGTCGGCGTCTTCGCGGTCGTCGACGGTCGTCGCCGTCACGGCGAACGCGTCCGGAACGTCGGTCGCGACGAGCGAGTGGTAGCGACCGGCCTGAAACCCCTGTTCGAGCCCCTCGTACACGCCCCCGCCGTCGTGTTCGACCGGGAACGCCTTCCCGTGGATCGGTCGTGGGGCGTGACCGACCTCGCCGCCGTACTCGTAGACGGCGGCTTCGAGGCCGAGACAGACCCCGAGCGTGGGAACGTCGGGGCTGACCTCCCGGAGCACGTCCATCGTCAGGCCGACGTCACGCTCGTTCTTGGGGTGGCCCGGGCCGGGGCTGATGACGATCGCGTCCGGCTCTATCTCCCTGACCGCCTCCAGTGAGGCCGTGTTCCGCAGGACTACCACCTCGGCGTCGGGTGCGCCCTCGCCGACGTACTCGACGAGGTTGTAGGTGAACGAGTCGAAGTTGTCGACGAACAGCACCGTCGGCGATTCGTCGGCCGCCGCAGTCGGCGTGCTCATGGGTCACCTCCTTCGATCCGCTCCAGCGCGTCCAACACGCCGCGGACTTTCTGTTCGGTCTCTTCGTACTCGCTTTCGGGATCGCTGTCGGCGACGACGCCCGCACCCGCACGAACCCGAACCGCGTCCGGCTCGTCGCCGTCGCCGTGTTCGATCGTCGCGGTCCGGATCACGATCGCCGTGTCGGCGTCGCCGGTCCAGGAGAAGTAGCCGACGCCGCCGCCGTAGACGCCACGCGGCTCGACTTCGAGCTCGTCGAGCAGCTCCATTGCCCGGACCTTGGGCGCGCCCGTGAGCGTGCCGGCGGGGAATGCGGCCCGTGTGGCGTCGAACCCGTCGAAATCCGGTGCGAGCCGTCCGGTGACGGTGGACTCGATGTGCTGGACGTGGCTGTACTTGAGCACGTTCATGAACTCCTCGACGCGCACGCTGCCCTGTCGAGAGACCTGCCGCACGTCGTTTCTGGCGAGGTCGACCAGCATCGTGTGCTCGGCGCGCTCCTTGTCGTCGGCGAGCAGTTCACCCGCGAGGCGGCGGTCCTCGACGGGGCTGGCGCCACGGGCGGAGGTGCCCGCGATGGGGTTCGAGACGACGCGCTCGCCCGTCACCGAGACCAGCGTCTCCGGGCTGGCGCCGACGACCGAGCGGTTCCCGAAGGAGAGCAGGTACATGTACGGCGAGGGGTTGACCGCCCGCAGCGACTCGTACAGGCCGAGCGCATCGAGATCGCCCTCGATCTCGTGGCTGCGGGAGACCACGCCCTGGTACACGTCGCCGTCGAGGACGTGCTCCTGCATCTCGGCCACCGCGGCCTCGTACTCCTCGCGGGCGCCGGCGGTCGCGCGCTCGCGATCGAACCCACCGGGATCGGGCGTGCTGGCGACTGCGAGATCGGCGGCGACGGACTCCGCTTCGGCGACGAGTCGGTCGTACACCGCGCCGGCGTCGTCGCCCGCGGCGACGACCGGCGTGAACACCAGCTCCACGGTGCCCTCGCGATCGTCGAAGGCGAGGGTCCGGGTCGTGAGCACGAACTGTGCGTCGGGGACGACGGGGTCGGGCCTGTCGACGCCCACCTCCGCGAGGTGGAGGTCGTAGACGGCGTCGTACGCCAGGAAGCCGACCAGCCCGCCGTCGAGCCGCTGGCGGTCGCTCGCCTCGAAGCCGACGCGATCGACGTCCGGGAGCGCGAGTCGCAGCCGATCCAGCGTGTCGGGGTCGTCGAGTTCGGTGCCGCAGGCGCCGACTTCCGCGCCCGCCGCGGCGTCGAGCCCGTCGAGGAAGCGCGCCGCGGGGCCGAACCCTTGGACTTCGGTCCGGTCGGGGTACACCGAGACCAGCGCCTCCGGGTCGTAGCCGACGAACGAGAAACGCGCGTGGCGGTCGGCGTCGCCGTCGCCCGCAGCCGGATCGGTGTGGCCGTCCGCGGGGGCGAACGCGCCCGCCGGGTCGCTGGATGCGACTTTCTCGGCGCTTTCGAGCAGGAACGTGTGATCGCTGCGGTCCGAGAGCGCGGCGTACGCCGACAGCGGCTCGGTGTCCACGTCGAGGGTGGCGGTGAGCCGCGCGACTGCGGGCCCGTCGGCGTCAGCGAGCAACGCTTCGAACTCGTCTCGAGAGTGGTCGAACGCCGGCATCAGGCGGTCCCCGCCTCAGTCGTCCGGCTGGCCTCGCGGACGAACGCTCGGAGGGCGTCGTGGGCTTTCCGTCCCGGTTCGTCGGCGCGCTCGACGCCGCTTGCCACGTCGACGGCGAAGGGCTGGACGGTCTCGACGGCCGCAGCGACGTTCTCGGGTGTGAGCCCGCCAGCGAGCACCACCGGCGTCGAGAGCGCCTCGCGAAGCTCGCGGGTCGCGGCCCAGTCGTGGGTCTCGCCCGTGCCGCCGGCGCCATCGTCGCTCAAGGAGTCGACCAGCAGCGCGTCCGCGGCGCCGTCGAGGTCGCGGGCGCGGTCGGGTTCGTCGGCGTCGAGGGCGACGATCACGTCGACGCCCGCACGCTCGCGGATCTCACGCACCTCGTCGGGGCTGAACTCGCCGTGGATCTGAAGCGCGTCGGGGTCGACGCGGTCGGCCACGTCGACGGCCCCGCCGACGCGCTCGGGGATCGTGACGGCGACGGTCGTGACGAACGGCGGCACCGACGCAGCCAGCGTCGCCGCGCGTTCGGGCGGCACCTCCCGCGGCGTGTCGACGCTGACATCGGTAATGAACCCCAGCGCGTCGGCGCCGGCGTCGACGGCGGCATGCACGTCCGCCTCGGTGCCCAGCCCACAGAGCTTCGTTCGGACCATCACTCCGCCTCGACCGGCTCGCCACAGAGCGCGTCGAACTTCTCGGCCGCCGCGCCGTCGTCGATGGACTGGGCGGCTGCCTGGACGCCCTCCTGGAGATCGTCGGCGAGCCCGGCGACGTAGATCGCGGCGCCGGCGTTGGCGAGGATCACGTCCCGTTTCGGCCCGGTCACGTCGCCGGTGACGATCCCGCGGAGGTCCTCGGCGTTCTCTTGGGGGGTGCCGCCGGCGATGGCGTCGACGGGGGCGCTGTCGAGCCCCAGGTCGTCCGGGGTGAGGGTGTACTCCGTGACCTCGTCGCCCTCCACTTCCGCGACCGTCGTCGGGCCGTGGAGCGCGATCTCGTCCATGCCGTCGCCGTGGACGACCAGCGCGTGCTCGACGGGCATGTGGGTCAGCGCGTTCGCGACCAGCGGCACCAGCTCCTCGCTGTAGACGCCGAGCACCTGTGCGTCGGCGCCGGCGGGGTTGGTGAGCGGCCCGAGCACGTTGAAGATCGTCCGCATCCCGAGCTCTTTGCGCGGGCCGATCACGGCCTTCATCGCGGGGTGGAACACGGGTGCGAGCATGAAGCCGATGTCGTCGTGCTCGATCGCGTCTTCGACGGCTGGCGGTTCGGCCTCCACGTCGGCGCCGGCGACTTCGAGCACGTCGGCGCTGCCCGAGGAGGAGGAGACCGAGTAGTTGCCGTGCTTGGCGACGGCGACGCCCGCCCCGGCGGCGACGATGGCGCTGGTCGTCGAGACGTTGATCGTGCTGTAGTCGTCGCCGCCGGTGCCGCAGGTGTCGACCAGCGGCCCGCCGTCGGGGTCGATGGTGCGCGCGGCGTCGCGCATCCCCTGGGCGAAGCCGGCGATCTCGGCCTCGGTCTCGCCTTTGGCCCGAAGTGCGGACAGCAGCGCGCCGATCTGTGCCTCCGTCGCCTCCTCGAAGACCAGCGTCGCGGCCGCACGGGCCTCGTCGACGCTCAGGTCCTCGCCGTCTGTCACGCGTCGGATGAGTTCCTGCATGGGTGAGGGATCCGAATGTACGGATTGGGTGTATAGTGTACAACTTTGTTCATCGACTTAAGGCTGTCGCGAGACAGGGGCACACGGCGGCGCTGAATCACCTGCCGGAGCCGACTTTCGAAAGCTTCAACTAAGCCCGCGGGGTATCTGTGAGTGCGAAGTAAGCCCGGTCGGGTTGGTAGTCTAGTCCGGTTATGACACCTCCTTGACATGGAGGAGGCCGGCGGTTCAAATCCGCCCCAACCCATTCCCGCCGTTCACGTTTTACAAGGATACTCTTGAGCTATCGTTGTCTTTCTGCTGCGCGGTCGAAGAACGCATCGAGCCGAGAACCGCGGTGGTGGCTTCACTCCCGACGCTCACGATTCTGTCACACGCCGCTATATTGGACACCGCTCCCGCAGCCGATCGAGGCGATAACTGACACGGGAAGCCAGCTGTTGAGTCGCCGTTCGTGTAGCCTCCACACGTCGAGCGGCTGCGAACCGAACGCCGTCGTAGGTGTTCCCGAGTAGGTTGCCGAAGTATATGGCCCGGACGAACGCCTGCACGTCGGCGGCCATCGCGTCCCCGTAGGTACGTCGTAACGCTGCCACTGCTTCCCGGCCGGGATCTTCGTTCGCCTCGGCGTATCGCTGGGCGAACTGCAGGGCAGGGAGCTCGTCGTCGTCGACAGCTGAGTCAACGTCGTTTTCGAGGATGGTGGTGATGGTCTCACGGTCGACGCCTGTCTCCTGTGCGAGGTCGGTGTGATACCGGGTGCAGTACTGGCACTCGTTGACCGCCGTGACCGCCAGCATAATCTTCTCGGCGAACGCGTCGCTGACTCTGTGGGCGCGCTTGGCGCGAACGAGTCGTGGAAGGTTTTGCACGAATTGGACAGTTCCACTCACCAACGACCGGGGCGTGAACGTCTTTTTCTGGAACTCGCTGTCGGCGGGGTTTTCGGCTTCCATGTTGTGTTTTCGTTCCATTCTCTGTTGTAAAGCGATTGTGGTTGTTGGTTTCAGCAGTCAATCAGGCTCAGTGATGTTGTATTTTCGAGGCAATACTGGGCTCGCTCTTTCGGTATCAGATGCAGAGGCGTTCACCAGCGCTAACAATCTGCCAATATTGTCGTTACCCCCACGGCGGACCGCAGGGGCGAACCACGAGCACAGCGCCGTTGAAGCCGCGGCGCACCGACTTGCGGTGAGGGCTGTCGACTGCCTATCAATCGTGGATAATGGAGGGTATCCGTCTTCTTAGTGTGGGCCTGCCCGTCCACAGCAATGGCGATTCCCACTATGAGCATCGAAAACGGAGTCGATATGGAGAAGTTCGAAGGACTCACCGCTGCAGCACAGTCGGACGCTGACAACGCCCAATTTCGCTTTTTCGCCGAGACGGAGTGGACAGGCGGGACGACGTGTACCACGTCGGTGAGCGACATCGAGAAGGGCGGAGAGATGGTTTCCTCGCCCGAGTTCACGATGGAGGGTGCGCTGTTCGGACACCGGGATGGGCCCAACGCCCTCGAGCAGCTACTCGGCTCGATCGGCACCTGCCTCACGATTACGTACGCCGCTCACGGTGCCGAGATGGGCATCGAACTCTCGGAGATGCGCTTCGAGTTCGAGGGCGGCGTGGATATGCGTGGCCTCCTCGGCCTCGGGGACGACGTCCGCCCCGGGTTCGAGTCGATAGAGTGTACGGCACACATCGAGTCGCCGGCCTCGACCGAGCAGCTCGAGGAGCTCAAGGAGGTGGCCCGCGAGCGGTCCCCGCTTCTCGATAACCTCGAGAACGAAGTCACCGTCGCTATCGAGCACGAACAGTAGTCGTTTCGCGTCGGTACTGAACCCAACTGAGTGGCGACGACTTGAGTGCGTGAACCCCTCCGCCGGCGTCAGATCACGAGCGACCACGCGATGACGACTGCGACGCCGCCGAGGATCGAACTCAGGGCGGCATGTCGGCGGAGCCGATCCTGTAACTGGTGGACGTCGACGTCGTGATCCGCGGCGTCGACCGGACACGTCTCGCTTCCCGTGGTACACTCGGGCAGCAGGTCGACGGCGACGTGGAGGAACACACCGGCAGCGACGCCGAACAGGAGCCCGCGAAGCTCGCCCCCTGGCGAAACGCCGACGATACCCACCGGGAGAGCCACGAGGCCGACCGCCGCTGCGGGCAACAGCAGGGCCGCAACTGACTCCCCGCGCTCGGCGAGTCGGCGGGCCGCGGCGTACCCAGCGGGTGCCTTGTGTGAGATCAACGCGATCCCGAGGATCGAGGTCAGCGACGGCATCGCCGTGTAGATCGCCCCGATGATGGCCCCGGCCGAGAGCGCGTGGATCGTCAGCTCCGTCGCGGTATGATCGACGGGCAAGTCCAGATGGGTGAAGCGGTGACCGATCGTGTGACCGACGTATCCGCCGAGGAAGCCGATCGCTATCCCCAGACTCCCGAGGCGGCCGTGCTGACCGAGAGCCTGCGGTATCAGAAAGAGCGCGGCGCTGGTCACCATCGCACCGCTGGCCAACCCGTACCCCCAAACGGGCTCCAGCGGGTGGCTGCTGCGAACCGCACGGGCGCCAAGCGGTGCACCGATGGCCATCGCCGCAAACGCGGTCCACGATATCGCCACGAGCTTCCAGTTGACACCGGTGAGCGTCGCGACGACGGACAGGACGACCAACGCCACCAGCCCGGCTGCCCCGATGATTCGTCCCCGATCGGTCGTCGTCCGACTCCTCACTTCTGAGCGAAGGGTACTCCCGAGCACTATTGTACACTAATAACTATATTGCTCAGGTTAATAAACGTTCTGTACCTCCGCTTAACCTGGCGATACAGGCATTGAACCCCAACTGAAACTACTGAAACTACTGAAACTACCTACAGCAAACCCTGGATATCCACGAACTAAACAATACTCCTGTGGGCTCGGGAGGAAGCCGTTCACGGGGTTGGCGGTTTACGAACGCGGTCTGTGAATCGGCGGTCTCCCCCTCCCCCGGCCGCGATCGCCAGGCCAACAGGATCGACGACGCCTCCCAAGACTATGCTCTCGACCACGAGAGGCGACCGGTGTCAGCACTGGAGCTCATCGACGGCTCGTCGACGAGCATCACGCCTCACGAGCGAACGTATCAGGGCGACGTAGGGTAAGACAGTTGCTGCCAGGGCTGACTGTTACGCCGTCCGCGCGAACACGATAAACAACGCTAGTCCGACGCCGACGAGGAAGGCAAGCATCGAGTGTTCCTCCTCGTAGGACTGCGCCTCCGGCAGCAGATGGGCTGCGGAGACGTAGATCAGCACGCCCGAGACGAACCCGAGCATGAGCCCCAGATCGCTTTCTCCCAACCCGCTCACCAGTGGATAGGCGACGAAAGCGCCGATCGGGGTCGTCAACGCCGCGACGAAAAACGCGTACGTCGCCGCCGTCCGTTCCGTCACGTCCCCTTTCAGCAAGACGAGATACGTGATAACTCCTTCGGCGAATTCGTGGACGACGAGTCCAGTTCCGGCCAGCACGCCCGTCAAGAGCGAAATCTTGAACGTGACGGTGTAGACGACGCCGTCGACCAACGAGTGAATCCCGATCCCCTCCGCAGCTGTGACTCCGAACGCGAGCGTCTCTTCGCCAGTGTGACGTTTGATCACCTGGTTCGAGAGATACATGAACAGAAAGCCAGCCAGGGCGGTGAAACCCGCATCGGCGTTGTTCGCGACAGCATTCGGGAGCGCATGAACCAACGGCGTTGTGATGAGTATCCCCGCCGCAAAGCACATCAGATACGGGAGCGACCGTTCTGCCCACTCTCGGTGTCGAAAGATGGCGGTGATCCCTGCACTGTTCACCAGGGCGGCGACGATAGCAAACGCCGCAATCCAGTAGAACTCCGCAGGGAGGGCTACCATGGGCGGTTCCGATTCTCTTTCGAGACCCCTACCCGCTCGCGCTTGGCCGCGAGAAGAGATATCTGACTCGCCGCCCCGAGACTCGCCGGTTGTCTCATACCGGGACCTACGGCGATGGATGGTAAAAGCAGTGTTCGTCCGACAGGCATCATCTCGGGCTCTGGGTCCACTGTTGTACAGAAGCGATGCTCGCGTTGGGGCCGATACGGACCGATTCGCTGCGTACCTGCTCGTGCCGTTGCCAGTACCCCGTTGGTTTCGGCGTTCGGTGTCCTGGGGGCTGGTTTCCGACAGATCCTCCGTCGATATGCGATTCGCCCACCCGTCGTCACCGTGTCACAGCACGTCTGGGGAGGGTTCGTTCGAGTCGAGTGCTTTGCTGGTGGCTTCGTCGGCATCTCCAGTCTGCATTTGTCCTTCCCCATCGTACCAGGACCTGAGAACCGGTACCGGCCAGGCCCTGGCCTTGGAACCTTCACTGCTCATTCGACTGTCGGTCCTGTTCGAGCCGCTGACAGCCGACCACGAGCGAATCCGGAATGTCGCCAGCCGTTCGCTGCAGCGACTCGAGGACGATCGCGATCTCGTCGAACTGGGGGCCGCGAGCGGCAACGAAGGGCTCCCGCTGCCAGTCGATGAACCCACAGTCGGCCAACAGCGGAAGGTGAACGTGTCGCAGTCGGAGCCGAAACTCCGCCAGCACTATCGGGACGTTCGGATTGCGGGCGCTCTCCGGAAGTGCGACGGTCTCCCCGGGTGGCGCGTCCGAGAGGGAGACGACGAGCTGGCGCCGTGGCTCCGCCGATAGCGCCGTAAACACGGTGTCCCAGCTGTCGATCACCGCCTTCGCGTTCTCGACACGAACGTCCACATCGCCCATAGCCCAGAATTGTTGTGCCATTTGCATATAGATTTACTCCCTGTTTCGGCACCTCTATCGCCGTTTTTCGAGAGGCACAGACCCACCGCCCGCGACGGGATCCGTCGACTTACGGCTGCCCAGACCCTGGGCCGGAACGACCTGGAGCCGCTCCTGGCGGGCGGAGATTTATCCGGCTACCTCTCGCAGGGACACGAGTACGCATGGGCACGAACGACGAGGCCGGTGGGCAAAACAGGGCTGGCGACGAGCCCGAAGAGGCGTCGACGAGCGGTGACGGGGAGACGACAGTCACCGAGGAGGGGTCGGAGCTCGAACGCTCGATCGGCCTCACCGGGGGGCTGTCGATCGGGATCGGGACGATGATCGGCGCCGGGATCTTCGTGTTCCCGGGGCTCGCCGCCGGGGATGCGGGGCCGGCGGCGGCCGCCTCGTTTGCGATCGGCGCCGTTATCGCCCTCCTGGTGGCGCTCCCGGCGTCGGAACTGGCGACGGCGATGCCGAAATCCGGCGGCGGCTACTACTACATCTCGCGTGCACTCGGCACGCTCCCGGGCGCTGTCGTCGGTATCAGCATCTGGCTGGGGCTGGTGTTCGCCACCGCGTTCTACCTCGTCAGCTTCGGCAGCTACGCCGCCGCGCTGCTGTCGGAGGCCGGGGTCGACGTCGCCGGCCTCCCGATCGTGGGCACGCTGGCGCTCCTGTTCGGCGTCGTCCTCACTGTGGTCAACCTCGTCGGGACCGAGAACGCGGCGAAGCTCCAGAACTACGTCGTCGGGCTGCTGTTGACGATCCTCGTGGTGTTTCTGAGCTACGGCGGCCTCGACGTACTGGGGGTGTTCGGGTCGGAGAGCACGCCCGAGCAGTTCCTGCCGTTCGGGGTGATGCCGGTGTTCACGACCGCGGCGCTGGTGTTCACCTCCTACCTTGGCTTCGCGCAGGTGGCGACGGTCGCCGGCGACATCAAGGACCCGGGGCGGAACCTCCCGCTGGCGATGGTCGGCTCGGTGCTGACCGTCGCCGTGCTCTACGTCGCCACCATCTTCGTCGCGACGAGCGCGTTCGGAAGCGGCCGCCTCGCAACGTTCGGCGAGACGGCCATGGTCGAAGTGGCGCGGGCGTTGGTCGGCGACGCCGGCGCGATGGCCATCCTGCTCGGCGGGCTGCTCGCGACGGTGTCGAGCGCGAACGCGTCGGTTCTCTCCACCTCGCGGGCGGTGTTCGCGGTGAGTAAGGACGCGTTGTTGCCGACGATCGCGAGCCGTGTGAACCTCCAGTACGGCACGCCCCACATCGCGCTCTCGATGGCTGGCGGGCCCGTGCTGGTGTTGGTTGCCTTCGGCCGGGTGGAGGTGCTCGCGGAGGTGGCCTCGTTCCTCCACCTAGTCATGTACGGGCTGATGTGTGTGGCACTGATCGCGATGCGTCGTGACGAGCCCGAGTGGTACGACCCCGATTTCCAGGTGCCGGCCCATCGCGCCGTCGCCGGCACGGGCGCGGTCGCGAGCTTCGGGCTCATCGCGTTCATGCAACGCGAATCGCAGATCATCGGCGTCGCCATCATGATCGCTGCCGCCGGGTGGTACAAGTACTACGCCGGCGATGTACGGCTCAAGGGGGCGCTGTAGATGGCCGACGAGCGTTCGGAGACACCCATGAACACTGATTCACGCACGATCCGCGAACCGCCGCGGCTCCTCATCCCGATCGAGGTGCTCGAAGGAGAGTCGATCTCGGCGTCGCTCGTCGAGTTTCTCGCGCCCGCGGAGGTGGTGTTGCTCGGCTACCACGACCTCCCCGAGCAGACCCCGACCGAACAGGCGAGCATGCAGTACGAGGAGAAGGCCAGAACGGCCATCGACGACATCGCCGACTCGTTCCGCGGCGCCGGCGGCAACGTCGAGACGCGGATCGCGTTCACCCACGACCGCGACCAGACGGTCGACCGAGTCGCGGCCGAGGAGTCGGTGACGGGACTGCTCCTCCCCAACCCGGTCGGCGAGATCGAGGAGGTGATCGTCCCGATCCGCGGGGCGATCGACGTCGACCGACTCGCCGACCTCGTCGCCACCCTGCTGGAGGATGGCAGCCGGCGGGTCACGCTCTGGGGGCTCGCCGAGGAGGGTGACGAGTTCGACGCCGAGGCGGCCGTCGAGTACACTCGCAACACCCTCTCCGAGCGAGGGCTGCCCGACGACCAGGTCAGTACGGAAGTGTCGGTCGCGGAGTCGCCCGTGTGGGACATCATCGAGCGCTCGAGCGAGTTCGACGTGATCGTGATGGGTGAGGGCGGCCCGGGGCTGCTCACCTCGCTGTTCGGCGACCCCTCCGAGCGCATCGCCGAGGGCGCCGTCGCGCCGGTGCTCGTCGTCCGCAATCGGTAGGCTGCCCGCAACGGCGCTCCAACGCACTTTTCGCGGCTCCGCCCGACCGCCTCGATATGTCCCCAATCGCCGTCAGCATCGGTGTCCCCGACGAGGACGACGCCCGCGAACTCTCCCGCACGCTCGTCGAGGAGTGTATCGCCGCCGGCACGCGAACGACGTCGGGCCTCAGCCACTACCGCTGGGCGGGTTCGGTCCACGAGCGTACCTACTGGACGGTCACCGCGTTCACCACCAGCGAGCAGCTCGACCTGCTGTACGAACTCGTCGACGGCATGCACGACGACGACTTGCCGGGGATCACCTACACCGAGATCGACGCGAGCGAGGCGTACCGCGACTGGATCGACGACGGCACGGGTCGAGACGGCGACTGACGGCTGGCTCCTGGGCGACTGACTCGGCGTCCCGAGACCGACAGGGACACGCAGTCAGTCCGAGCGCTCGGGGAGGAGCTGCCCCCACATCACCTTCTCGACGAGTCGGACCGTCAGCGGCTCCTCGACCATGATGCGACAGGAGAGACGCGGGTAGCCGAAGCGCGCCGCCGCGGCGTCGTGCCAGTGGGTCGGCGCCGGCGGGGACGCCACTTCGACGCCGCAGGTGCCACAGAGCCCCCGGCCGCCGCAGTTGGCGTGTTTCGAGACGCTGCCGTACACCGCGAAGCCGTTGTCGCGGAGCGCGTCTCGCAGCGTCCGCCCGCGTTCGACGTCGACCGTCGAGCGCTCCTCGCCGTCGACGACCGTCACCGGCACCGTGTCGCTCATACCGTCACCTTCGGCTCCCGCCCACGTGAGTCCCAGGGACGCCGGAAACGGCTGGTGGCGGGCCCAGCACCAGGCGGTGCCTCTGTACCGTGGAAGCTTTACCCGCGCCCCCGTTCCGTTTCCAGTAATGCAGGGCGAGGACGCTCCGACGAATCGACGAACGTTTCTCACGGCGGTCGGCGGCGCGGCCGCGGCGGCGCTCGCCGGCTGTACCGACGGCGAGGGAACGCCGACGGGTGACGGGACCTCGTCGCCGGGCCCGTCGGACACGCCGACCGACGCGTCGACGCCGGCGGGCGGCCCGCAGTCGGGCGGGACGCTCCGGGTCGGCTTCGAGTCCGAACTCACGGGGCTGGATCCGCACCGCACCGAGAGCGTGGTCTCGTGGCTGGTGGTGTTCAACGTCTGTGAGACGCTGATCACCTTCGAGGACGGCGCGCCGGCCAGCCGGCTGGCGACCGACTGGGAGATCGGCGACGACGGTCGCACGTACACGTTCACGCTGACCGAGGACGCCCGCTTCCACGCGCCCGTCGACCGCGCGATGACCGCCGACGACGTGGTCTACTCCTTCGAGCGCATGAACCAGGACGGCGCGATGGGTTCGGACCTCGCCGCCGTCGACAGCGTCGAAGCCACTGGCGAGTACGAGGTGACGTTCACGCTCGTGGAGACGTTCGCGCCCTTCTTCAACTTCCTCGGCCGCGTGCCGTGGGTGGTCGTCCCCGAGGAGGCCGTCGAGGCCCAGGGCGGCGGCCTCGGCGACTTTCAGGAGCCCGTCGGCACCGGCCCGTTCCAGTTCGACGAGTACGAACCCGGCGAGAAGCTCACGCTGACGGCGTTCGACGACTACCGCGCGGACGACGTGCCACTGCTCGACGCCGTCGAGATCACGCCGATCCCGGACGCGGACTCCCGGGTCGCCGCGCTCCGTGGGGGCGACGTCGATATGGTCCGGGGCGTCTCCGGCAGCGACGCCGACACGCTGCGGGAGGACCCGGAGACCAAACTCTCCCGCCAGCGCGGCACCCAGTGGGGCCAACTCCACATCAACTGCAGCGAACCGCCGTGGGACGACCCCGCGGTCCGGCGCGCCGTCGCCCACGCGATGGACCGCAGCGCGATCGTCGAGGCCGCGGTCTCGGGCTACGGCCAGGCGGCGTGGCAGCCCTACGCCGAGGAGAGCGTCTGGCACTCCGACCTCGGCGACAGCCGTCGCACGCACGACCCCGAGCGGGCCCGGGAGATCCTCGACGACGCGGGCAACCCCCTGGAGGGCGAGACGCTGACGATCAAGACCAACACGCGCTACGGGCTGATGGAGACCACCGCGGAGCTGCTGGTCGCCCAGCTCGGGGCCGCGGGCATCGACGCCGAGACCGAAGTGCTGGAGTGGGGGACCCAGCTCTCCGACTTCGTCGGCGGCAACTTCGGCGCGATGGCGTTCTCGGTCCCGTTCAAGATCGACCCCGACCGGCACTACTACGGCTTCGTCCACCCCGAGGGCACGCAGTTCAACTACTACGGCGAGGACCAGCCCGACGCCCAGCGCATGTACGAACTGCTCGAACGGGGCCGCAGCGAGACCGACCAGGACGAACGCGTCGAGATCTACGGCGAGTTCGAGCAGCTGGTGAACGAGCACTGTCCCTGGATCTCGGTCGCCCGCGCCGACGGGCTCGCGGGACTGCGCTCGAACGTGTACGGCGTGCAGCCGTGGCTGCTGCCGTACACGCGGTTCTGGACGATGTGGACGGAGGACTGAGAACGCCCGGCAATGGTCTCACGGCTCCAGGCGTTCCTGATCCGGCGGCTGCTCTGGGCGCTGCCGGTGCTCGCGCTGGTCTCGATCGCGATCTTCGGGCTGATCAGGCTCGTGCCCGGCGATCCCGCGATCGTGATGCTCGGCGCCGACGCCCCGCCGGAGCAGTTGGCGGCGGTCCGCGCCGAACTCGGCCTGGACGAGCCCTTGCCAGTGCAGTACGTCGACTACGTCGCCGACGCCGTCCGGGGCGACCTGGGCCACTCCTACGTCGACGACCGCGCGGTGAGCGGGGCGATCGCCTCGCGGCTCCCGACGACGCTGTTTCTCACGGCCGCGGGGTTTCTGGTCTCGCTCTCGGTCGCGATCCCCGCGGGCCTCCTGAGCGCGACGAACCGCGGCGAGTGGCTCGACGGCGTCGGCCTCGGCTTCGGCCTGCTGGGCGTCTCGATCCCGAACTTCTGGCTGGGCGTGGTGCTGCTGTTGCTGTTCGGCGTCCACCTCGACTGGCTCCCGGTCGCGGGCTACGTCTCGCCGCTCGACGACCCCGTGGCGGGGGTTCGCTACCTCCTGCTGCCGGGGATCACGCTCGGGACCGCGATGGCCGCCGTCGTGACCCGGATGCTGCGCTCGGAGCTGCTGGAGGAGCTTCGCCGGGAGTACCTCGACGCCGTCCGGATGAAGGGCGTCGGCGAACTGCAGGTGCTGACCCACGCGACGAAGAACGCCTTCATCCCCGTCGTCACCGTCATCGGGATGCAGTTCGGCTACCTGCTCGGCGGCTCGATCGTCGTCGAGACGGTGTTCTCGATCCCCGGGATGGGCCGGCTGCTGATCGACGCGATCCAGAGCCGCGACTACATCATGCTCCAGGGCGTGGTGCTCGTCTACACCACGTTCTTCGTCGCGGTGAACATCGCCGTCGACGGCGCGTACTTCTACCTGAACCCGAAACTGGGGGGTGAGCGATGACCGACGCGACCGACGCCGACGGGGCGACAGCGGAGCCGGCGCGGCCGCAGTCCCCGCTCGCCCGGCGCGCCCGGGCCTTCGGGCGACGGTTCCGTCGGAACCGCCTCGCGGTGGGTGGCCTGCTCGTCACGGCCGGCTTCGTGCTGCTCGCGGTGCTGGCGCCGGTGCTGGCCCCCTACGACCCCGCGGTCGTCGACGTACCCGCACGCCTGCAGGGCCCCAGCCTCGCCCATCCGTTCGGCACCGATCGCTACGGCCGGGATCTGTTCTCGCGGGTGCTGTACGGCGCCCGGATCGCGCTGCAGGTCGCCGTGGCGACGCCGCTGGTCGCCGGCGCCGTCGGCGTCCCGATCGGGCTGGTCGCGGGCTACGTCGGCGGCCGCGTCGACGACGTGTTGATGCGCCTGATGGACAGCATCTTCGCGTTCCCGGCGATCCTGCTCGGGCTCACCCTCGTCGCGGTGTTCGGCCAGTCGCTGACCAACATCGTCGTCGCGCTCGGGATCGTCTACATCCCGCAGTTCGCCCGCGTGACCCGCGGTAGCGCCGTCTCGGTCGTCGAGGAGGAGCACGTCCGGGTCGCGCGCTCGCTGGGGGCCTCCCACGCCCGGATCGTGCTCGTCCACGTGCTGCCGTTCTGCCTCTCGGCGATCCTCGTGCAGGCGACGGTGACGGCCGCGCTGGCGATCGTCCTCGAGTCCTCGCTCTCCTTTCTCGGCGTCGGCGTCCCCTCGCCCACCCCTTCCTGGGGGTCGATCCTCCGGGTCGGGAAGGGGTACGTCGACAGCGGCGAGTGGTGGTACAGCGTGTTCCCGGGTATGGCGATCGTCGTCGCCGTCCTCGGGTTCAACCTCCTCGGGGACGGCCTGCGCGACGTGCTTGACCCCCGAACCGACCCCAACAGGTGATTCAGCATGACTGACCCCATCCTCCGAGTCCGGAACCTTCGAACCCAGTTCGGCCGTCGCGACCCGCTCGTCGCCGTCGACGGGATCAGCTACGACCTCCGCGCGGGCGAGACGCTCGGCATCGTCGGCGAGTCCGGCGCCGGCAAATCCGTCTCCGTGCGCTCGCTCGTCGGGCTGATCGACGAGGGCGAGGTCACCGGCTCCGTCGAGTGGCGCGGCCAAGAGCTGGTCGGCGCCCCCACGCGGACACTTCGCGGGATCCGCGGCTCGGGGATCGGAATGGTGTTCCAGAACGCCGAGGCGGCGTTCGACCCGATCGAGACCGTCGGGAGCCAGATCGTCGAGGCCGTCCACGCGAGTCGTGACCTCTCCAACCAGGCCGCCCGCGCCGAGGCGATCGACTTGCTCGAGGAGGTCGGCATCGGCGATCCGGCGGGCCGCTTCGACGACTACCCCCACGAGTACTCCGGCGGGATGGCCCAGCGTGCCGCGATCGCGATGGCGCTGGCGGGCGAGCCGGATCTGCTGATCGCCGACGAGCCCACGACCGGGCTCGACGTGAGCGTACAGGCCGGCATCGTCGACCTGTTCCGCGATCTCGTCGCCGAACGAGAGATGTCGCTGCTACTGATCAGTCACGATCTCGGCGTGGTCTCCCAGCTCTGTACGCGGATCATGGTGATGTACGCCGGCCGGATCGTCGAGCGCGGCAGCCGGCGCCAACTGCTCGACTCGCCGCGACACCCCTACACGGGGGCGTTCCTCCGGAGCGTCCCCGACGTGGACGTGCGCCGGGCGCTCGAACCCATCGGCGGCTCGCCGCCGAGCCTCGACGATCCGCCCTCGGGCTGTCGGTTCCACCCGCGCTGCCCCGCCGCGGACGCGGGGCTCTGTGACGGCGCCACGCCGCCGACGGTCGGCTTCGCCGAAGAGATCGACGACGAGGGCCACGAGGCGACCTGCCACGGCTACACCGACGCCCACCCGGGCGGCGACGCGTTCGATCGGGGCGCCGTCGACTGGGTCGAGCCGGCCCCCTCGGAGGTGGACGAGTGAGCAGCCCCCTGCTCTCGGTCCGCGGGCTGAAACGCCACTATCCCGTCCGCTCGGGGATCCTCAAGCGCAAGACGGGGGCGGTTCGGGCTGTCGACGGTGTGAGCTTCGACCTCCGGCAGGGGGAGACGCTCGCGATCGTCGGCGAGTCGGGCTGTGGGAAGTCAACGCTCGCGGAGACGGTGATTGGGCTGGACGAGCCCACCGCGGGCGAGGTCGTCTTCGACGGCGCGTCGCTCACCGGCGGCGTCGACAAGTCGGTCCGCCGCCGCGTCCAGATGGTGTTTCAGGACCCGTTCTCGACGCTGAACGAGCGCATGACCGTGGGCCGCATCGTCGCCGAACCGCTGGTGATCCACGGCGAGCGCGAGGACGACCGCGCGGCGTACGTCCGAGAACTGCTCGAAACCGTCGGGCTCGATCCAGCCCGCCACTACGACGCGTTCCCGCACGAACTCTCCGGCGGGCAGCGCCAGCGCGTGGGCATCGCGCGGGCGCTCGCGCTCGACCCCGACCTCCTCGTCCTCGACGAACCCGTCTCGGCGCTCGACGTGAGCGTCCGTGCGGGGATTCTGGAACTGCTCCGAGAGCTCCAGGCCGAGCGCGGCCTCACGTATCTCCTGATCAGCCACGACGTGAGCGTCGTCCGGCAGGTCGCCGACCGCGTGGCGGTAATGTATCTCGGCGAGTTCGTCGAACTCGGTGATCTCGGCGACGTGCTCGACGAGCCGGCCCACCCCTACACGGAGGCACTGCTGTCGAGCGTGCCGCGGGTCCGAGCCGAGCCGGCGCCAGACGAACGGATCCGCCTGCCGGGTTCCCCACCCGATCCCGCCGACCCGCCCGACGGCTGTCGGTTCCACCCGCGCTGTCACCTGCGCGAGCGGCTGGACGACAAGGCGGCGGCGCGCTGTGTCGCCGCCGATCCGGAACTGACCGAGCGGGATGTGGGCGGCGAGCCCCGACAGGACGGCGACGGCCGGACCGTCGCCTGTCACTTCCGGCCGGCGGACGAATAATTACCAACAAGCATCCAACGAAGTAGGAATTATTAAGCGACTGCATCCGTTACGATGTGGTATGACCGACCGAGTCGCGACTACACTGGGACTGTACCCGCTCCCGGACTGGGCGAAAGACGAACTCTCGAGCCTCAAAGGCCACCAGAAGGCCGACCTCGTCGACGGCAGCGAGGGACCGGAGGTCCGCGCGGCCTACGAGCGCGTCCGCGAGGAACTGATCGACGACCAGCGCACGGCCGGCCTCGACCGCATCGTCGAGGGGCAGGGGCGGTGGGACGACTGGCTCGCCCACCCGCTGGCGGTCCACGACAGCGTCGAAACCGGCGGCATCGTGCGCTACTACGACAACAACAACTTCTACCGCGACCCGCGGGTCGTCGACGAACTCACGGCCGATGGCGATGTCGCGGCCGAACTCGACGCCGCGACGGGTCTCCTGAACGACGACGAGTCCCTGCAGGCGGTCCTCCCGGGCCCCTACACGCTCGCGGAACTGGCCACCGACGAGTACTACGGCGACGACGCCGAGTTCCTCGCGGCCATCGCGGAGTTCCTCGCCGGCGAGGTCGAGGCGCTCCCGCCCCACGAGACGCTGTTCCTGCTCGACCCCTCGCTGGTGACCAACCCGCCTGCGGACGGCGAGAACGAGCGCGTCAGCGAGGCCGTGGACACGGTCGCGGCCGCCACCGACGCCGACGTGGTGCTCCAGAGCTACTGGGGCGCCCACGAGGAGAAGACGTACGCCCACCTGATGGACGCCGACGTGGACGCCTTCGGCTTCGACTTCGTCGCCGGCGACCGCGACGCCCACCTCTACAACGCCACCGAGTACGGCACGAAAGACGCCATCTCGCTCGGCCTCGTCGACGGCCAGAACACCGCCGTTGAGGCGGCCGACACCGTCGCCGAACGTATCGACTGGGTGACTGAGCAGATCCCGAGCCAGACGTTCGACACCGTCTACGCGACGCCGAACACCGAACTCGCGTACCTGCCCGTCTCGACGTACCGGGAGAAGCTCTCCGCATTGGCCGATGCGGTTGAACTCGCCGCGGAGACGGAGGTGAGCGCCTGATGGCCCGCGACACCGACAACCGCGAGCAGTTCCGCCCCGACGACCACGACAACGAGCACTTCCTGCTCACCAGCGTCGTCGGCTCCTATCCCAAGCCGACGTGGCTCAACCGCGCCGACGACCTCGTCGACGACCCCGACGCCTCCTTCGACGCCGACGATCTCGAGGAGGCCCACGACGACGCCTGCCGACTCATCACCGAGGAACACGAGCGAACCGGCCTCGACACGGTCGTCGACGGCGAGATGCGCCGCAACGAGATGGTGGAGTTCTTCGCCGAGCGCATCGACGGCTACGAGTTCAACGGCCCCGTGAAAGTGTGGGGGCACAACTACTTCCACAAGCCGAGCGTCGTCGAGGAAGTCAGCTACGACGAGCCGTGGCTGGTCGACGAGTTCGAGTTCACCAACGCCGTCGCCGAGCGCCCCGTCAAGGTCCCGATCACGGGTCCGTACACGCTCGCGAACTGGGCGTTCGACGAGCACTACGGCGACAGTGAGGCGCTCGCCTACGACCTCGCCGACCTGGTGAACGAGGAGATCGAGAAGCTGGTCGAGGCGGGCGCCCGCTACATCCAGATCGACGAGCCCGCGCTGGCGACGACGCCGGACGACCACGCGATCGTCGGCAGCTGTCTGGAGCGAATCGTCGACGGCGTGCCCGACGAGGTCCGCGTGGGCGTCCACGTCTGTTACGGCGACTACTCCCGGATCTACCCCGAACTCAACGAGTTCCCCGTCGACGAGGTCGACCTCGAACTCTGCAACGACGACTACCAGCAGATCGAGACGCTCGCCGACGGCGAGTTCGCGCCCGACCTCGCGCTGGGTGTTGTCGACGTACACGACGCCGAGGTCGAGAGCGTCGAGGAGATCAAGCAGAACATCGAGCAGGGGCTGAAAGTGGTGCCGCCGGAGCAGCTCACCGTCTCGCCGGACTGCGGGCTGAAACTGCTCCCCCGTGACGCCGCCTACCAGAAGACCGAGAACCTCGTCACCGCGGCTCGCGAGGTTGAGGCCGAACTCGACGCCGGCGAGATCGAGGTGCCGGCCCGGGACGCCGTGACGGCCGACGACTGAGGCCGTCGTCCTGTTTATTTATCAGGTCGTGAGCAAACATATATACGCCTGATTGGCGAACGGCCCTTCGAGCATGGCCGCGATGAGTACACTCGACTGGCTCGGCGTCGTCGGACCGTACGCGATATTCTTCGTAATGTTGATCGTGTACTACGTCTGGGAGGGCCGGCGCGAACGCGCGCTCCGGAAACAGTACGAGGAGGACCATGCATAGCGGCGCGCTCGCGCCGCTACAGGGCAGCGGTGGCATTGCGGGCGCGGCGGGGATCTGGGTGCTCGCGACGTTTGCGCTCTATCTCGTCGTGCTCGTGGGGATCGGCCTCTGGGCCTCCCGCTTCATGGACTCGGTCGGCGACTACGTCATCGGCGGCCGGGAGATCGGACCGGTCGTGACTGGTTTCTCCGAGCGCGCCTCCGAGATGAGCGGCTGGCTCACGCTCGGCGTGCCCGCGGACGCCTACGGCACCGGGATCATGGCCTTTCTCAACGGGCTGGGGATGATCCCGGCCGACCTGTTCGCGTGGGCCGGCATCGCGAAACGGCTCCGGAAGTACACCGAGATCGTCCGCTCGGTGACGTTGCCGACCTTCTTCGAGACGCGACTCGGCGACGACACCGGCCGGGTGAAAGCCGTCTCGGCGCTCGTGTTGATGCTGTTCGAAGGCGGCTACGTCGGCGCCCAGATCGTCGCCGCCGGGACGTTGCTGCAGGTGCTGACGGGGATCCAGCCCTGGATCGGCATCATCGTCGGCGGGATCATCGTCATCGGCTACACGTTCCTCGGCGGCTACTTCGCGGTCGCGTGGTCGGACTACTTCCAGGGCGCCATCATCCTGATCGCGTTCATCATCCTCCCGGTGCTCGCGTTCACGGAGATGGGGCTGCCGTTCGAGGCGGTCGCGGCCGCGGCGGGCGACTCCGCGACCAGCATCACCGCCGGGATGGCCGGCTGGGCCGCCGTCTTCGGCGTCATCAGCTACGCCGCGATCGGGCTGGGCGTTCCGGGCAACCCCCACATCATGGTCCGGTTCATGGGGATCGACAAAGTGCGGAACGTCCGCCTCGCGGCGATGGTCGCCCAGCTGTTCATGTTCGTCGCGTACGTCGGCGCCGCGCTGGTCGGGCTATACGCCATCGCGATGTTCGGCGACGGCGCGCTCGCGGACCCCGACAACGCGATGCCGCGGCTCACGCTCGACTTGCTGCCCAGCGTCGTCGCCGGCATCGTGCTCGCGGCCGCGCTGGCGGCGATGATGTCCAGTGCCGACTCCCAGCTCCTGGTCGCGACGAGCGCGGTCGTCGAGGACGTCTACCACGGCTTCCTCGACCGTGACGCCAGCCAGGAGGAACTGGTGCGCTACTCCCGCTACGTCACCTTCGGACTCGGCGCCGCGAGCGTCGCCTTCGCGTTCGTCGCAAAGGACACGCCGATCTACACGCTCGTGCTCGATTACGCGTGGGGCGGCCTCGGCGCCGCGATCGGCCCGACCGTGATCGCGACGCTCTGGTGGAAGCGCGTCACGGCGGCCGGCTCGGTCGCCAGCATGATCGTCGGCACGGCGACGATGGTACTCTGGACACAGCTCTCGACGGTGCTGGGCTGGGTCGGGATGATGCCGCCCGAGTCCGCTGCGTTCTGGTACGGGCTCGTGACGGTGTACGGCCTGTTCCCGGCGTTTATCGTCTCGGTGAGCACGCTGGTCACGGTGTCGCTGCTGACCGAGCCGCCGGAGAACGTCGACGAGCACTTCGACGTGTTCGACAAGCCGCTCTCGGCGATCATCGACGCCGAGGACTCGCCGGGGACGGCGGAGTACGTCACCGACGGCGGCGTTGACGAGAGTCGAAGACTCTCGTCTGCCAACCGGAACTCTCCGAGTTCCGGTGACGTCGACGCCCGTGCCGACGGCGGCGACGCGACCGACACCTCGCCGAAGGCGCTCACCGAGGCCGACAACATCCGCGCTCACGTCGCCGCCTCGGAGTACTGGGCCGATGACGACTGACCCGGCGGCCCGGGA
>Ga0207813_100090_pt1 | contig 68740 bp, 65 predicted proteins | sample A23E3SouthBayCA_2_FD_187730 | JGI IMG/M metagenome (GOLD analysis project Ga0207813, IMG submission 187730) | Aerobic enrichment media microbial communities from Eden Landing Ponds, California, USA - A23 E3 (4) (SPAdes) | ecosystem: Environmental > Aquatic > Marine > Unclassified | place... | reverse complement strand
GCGGGCCGAAGGCCGTAGTCGCCTCAGCGACCCCTATCCGAGCGGAGCGAGGATATGTCGCTGAGCGACCGCGAGCGCGCCGAGGGCTTCCATCTCACGATCACGAACGCGGTTGCGGTGACTCTCTCAACTCAGAATGGTACACTCACGCCCTGAATCGAACAATATCCGAGTGGATCTCACCGTGCGATAGTGTCGCTGGTCACTCCGGTCGCCCCTCGAAACTCGCGATCCCCGCGGCGCTTATTCGGCCGGCAGTCCTACCGACTGCCATGAGCGACGACGCCCCCACTGTCTCGCCGGCTGACCTCCAGAAGCGGATCGACCGCGGTGACCCCGTGCGGGTACTCGACATCCGAAACCGCGACGAGGTCGACCGCTGGAAACTCTCGGGGCCGGCGGTGACGGTCACCCAGCGCTCGAACGCGAAGTTCATCCAGGCCACTGTGACGGACAGCATCGACGAGTTCGCCGAGAGCGTCGACGGCGAAGGGCCGATAATCGCGGTCTGTGCCCGCGGTGAGGCCAGTCGCGAGGTCGCCGGGGCGCTCGAAGACGCCGGCTACGACGCCAGCAACCTGGCGGGCGGGATGGAAGCCTGGGCGCGCCTCCTGACGGCCGTCGAACTCCCCGTATCTGACACCGACGCCGACATCGACGCCGAAGCCGAAGCCGACACCGCGGTCGTCCAGTACCGCCGGCCATCCAGCGGCTGTCTCGGGTACATGGTCGTCTCCGGCGACGAGGCGGCGGTCGTCGACCCGTTGCGGGCGTTCACTGACCGGTACGTCGCGGACGCCCGCGAGCGCGGCGCGACGGTCGAGACGGTGATCGACACGCACGTCCACGCCGACCACGTCAGCGGGCTCCGCGACCTCGCCGAGGCCGCCGACGCCGAGGCGGTGATGCCCGCTCCGGCCGTCGAGCGGGGCGTCACCTACGACGTGACTACGGTGAGTGACGGCGACGATATCTCGGTCGGCGACGCGACGCTCGAAGCGGTTCACGCACCGGGGCATACGACCGGGATGACCGCATTCGCCGTCCACGGCGCCGGTCTCGCCGGAGGCGACGAGTCGGACTCCGACGCTCCGTCGGCGCTCCTGACCGGCGACAGCCTGTTCGTCGGCAGTGTCGCCCGGCCCGACCTCGAACGGGGTGCTGACGGTGCTCCCGACTTCGCCCGCGAACTTCACCGGACGCTGACCGAACGTTTCGCCCGCTTCGGCGACGGGACGCTCGTCGCGCCGGGACACCACGCCGAGGGCGTTCGACCCGACGAGGACGGGGCCGTCACGGCGCGACTCGGCGAGTTGCGCGAACTGTCGGTCTTCGACATGGACGCGGAGGGGTTCGTCGAGTACGTTACCGCCGACATGCCGCCCCGGCCCGCGAACTTCGAGCGGGTCATCGCCATCAACCTCGGGCGGGAGGCGGCGGAGAAGGACGAGGCGTTCGAACTCGAACTCGGGCCGAACAACTGCGCGGCGACACCCGCCGACGACTGAGATGGGGCCGGCCGAAGACGGACCGGCAGCGCGTCTCGCCACGGCCCGCGAGCGCGTACTCGCCGAACACCGCGGGACACTCGCCGCGACGCTCGACGTGGCCGACACGGTGGCGACCGATGCCGGGGCGGTGTCCGACGGCGAGACCCTCCGACGGCGGTTCCGAAGGCGCCTCGACGACCGTGGCCTCCTCGCGGCGTACCCGTCGGTCTTGCGGACCGCTGTCGAGGCTGCTGGTCTCACGCTCGCGGCCGAGCCGGTGGCCGCTCCGCCGTACGTCGTCGTGGCGAGTCGCGGCCCGGTCCTGCGCGGGTCGACGGACGACGGTCGACTGGTCCTCGCGATTCGTGCTTTCGACGTTCGCTCCCGCGACCCGGACCCAGACTCGGACCCGGACCTGGACCCGGACCAGAACACCGACCGAAGATACGTCCGAACGTCCTTGTCGACGGACGACGCGCTCGTCGTCACGTTTCGGTGACTGAGAGGCTGGGCGGGGCGGGACGCCGGAACCGACTACCGGTCGGACCGCTCGACGTCGACCACGTCACAGCCCTCGTCGACGACCAGCGTCAGGCTCTCGCCGTCGACGGTGAACGTGACGCTCGCGCGCAACGGGTCGCGCTGGCGGATCTCGCTCCGGTCGGGGTCGAGAGCGTTGAACGTGTGGAACGGGCGCTCGCGAACGTCGACACCGTGGTCGAAGTAGAAGCCTCCCACTGCCGGGTGGTCGACCATCGCGCTCCCGAGGTCGCTCGTGATCTCCGCGTCACACCGCTCGCACTCGAAGTGCGCAAAGGGCAGGTCGGCCAGTTCCGCGGGGACGTCGGCCTCGGAGGCCGTGGCCAGCGAGCGGACAGTCAGTTCGACCGGTCCGTCGCAGTACCAGCAAAAGCCGTTGGACACCTGGCCGACGATGGTCCGGAAGTACCGACTGGCGACCGCCGACGCGGCCTCGCGGTCGTAGTCGGCGAAGACGCCCGGCGGGACCGGTGCGCCGAGCGTGAACGCACAGTCCGCACAGTCGATGGTGACTACCTCGTCCTCGTAGCGGAACGTCCGGGTCCCACCACAGAACGGGCACGGGTCGTCCAGCTCGACCGGGTCGAGCGCGCCCTCCATCGTGTAGGCCCCCGCGCGGATGGCGCCGTTGACGTGCATCCCGGCGAGTGCGAGTTCGTAGCCCTCGTCGGTCTTCCGGACGAACCGCCCGACGAGCTTGTCGAGGTGGTAGTTGAACCCCCCGGAGTCGGCGACGCCGACGGCATCACGCAACTCCGAGAAGGTCGCACGGTGTCCCTCTGCGGCCCACAGCGCCCGGAGGATGTCGACCCGGGTCTCGTCGGACAGGGCCGCGAACGCCTCCTCCGGTTCGCCCGTCTCGACCGGTCGCCTCTCGCTCATACCCCACGCATCGACGGTGAGCGTGAAATGCTGTGGGGTCCCGTGCCGTCGCTGTCCGCTCCCGTCACTCTCGCTGTCGGCCCTCGCATCCGTCGCCGTCAGAAGCCGATGTGGGAGGTCGAACTCGGGCCGTCGCTGTCGTCGATGCCGCCCTCGTGGACGAACTCGTACTCCTCGTCGGCCAGATACACCGTCCCGTTCTCGACGGCGACGTCCACGTCGGGGAGCGTCGTTCCCGCCGCCTCGCCGTTGTCACACTCGCCCGAGCAGGCGTCGAACAGCGAGCCGTGTTTCGGGCAGATGAGCTCGCCGTCGCGCATCGGGACACCCTGTCCGGTGTCGAAGCGCTGGGCCTCGTGCGTACACCGGTTGATCCACGCCTCGACACCTGCGTCGTCGGTGGCCGCGCCGCCGTCCGCGGCTGGCGAACCGCCGTCGGCCGCCGCATCGTCGTCGGCCGCACAGGGGACGAGGATGACCTCCTCTTCCATGTCGAAGGAGTTCGTCGCCGTGAACAGGAACGACCCCTCGTCGTGGACCGCCTCGACCGTCGTGAGTTCCGCGCCGTCTGCCATCGACGGGAGATAGGGACCGACCGAGAAAATCCTGACGGCGCTCGCGGACTCACGACGGGGAAACGAGTCACTCGGTCCGGGTGGGTGTCGCCGTCGGCTCGTAGACCACCTCGACGGCGGCGCTCCGGCTGTGTCGGCCCCAGTCGAAGACGACGGGAACCTCCCGGATGTCCGGATAGTAGGTGGGGCTGATGACGGCAGTCTGTGTCACTGATTCGCCGGCGGGGACCGTGACCCGTCGTTCGCCGAGCGGGAGCGACCCCGCGCGTGCGTCGAGTTCGACCAGAAACCGACCCGCCCGGCCGCCGGTGTTCGCGACAGTGAACGACACACGGACGTCGTCGCCGTAGGCTACCTCGTCGGGGAACTCGACCGACCGGACGCCGAAGGCGGGCGCACTCGACAGCGCCGAGCGGGCGTCGGGGGGGAGTTCCCACCGGAGAGACGGGCCGTCCGGGCGTTCCCAGACGACGGCGCCCGACGCGACCTCCCCTACCGGGACGGGGATCGCGACCTGTCCTATCGCACCGTCGTTGTCGATCCCGGCGAGAGTGCGACCCGACCGATAGCGCTCGCCGTCGAGTTCGACCACGAACGGGAGCCGTGGCGGCTCGGTGTCCGGGCCGTCGATCGCGTAGACCGGCGGGTCGTCGAACCCCGCGTGGTACACCTCGACGACCAGATACTGCTCGCCCCGGCTGGCGGGGGTCACCCGGTGGTAGACGTGGTGTGAGACCTGTTTCGGCGTGAGGATAAGCGGGTGGACGGACGGGTTCGACAGTCGCAGCTCCCGGCCGTCCGGGGTACGAACCAGTTCGCTCATCGGGAGCGGGCCGTCTTCCGTTCCGTCGCCAGCGGTGGTCGTCGATGGGCCAGTGGTCGATGGACTGGTCGCGGCTCCGTCCCTCCCGTCTGTCGACCGGTCGACCGTCGCGGTGGGATCCGATCCGGTTCCGGTCGACGTCTCACCCGTTCCAGACGACTGGGAGGTGGCTGGACCGCTGTCTTCCGGGTCGGTTCCGCCAGGACAGCCGGCGACCACAGCTGCTGTCGCGCTGGCCAGGGCGGCGAGCATCCTCCGCCGTCGCATCTGGTGGGACTGCTCTCTGGACGTATGAGTGCTTTCCGGGCTCTCGATGCCTTCACATGCTGGCACCGCAGTTAGGTGGGTCTGACCCCAAGGGAGTTGTGGGGCTGGCGCCCAGCGGACCGCGTCGAACCCGTGGGTGGGAAGACCGGGCCGAGGCCGAGCGACGAGACCACGCCAGGGGTGGGTGGTCCCCCGGTCGGTCGCTAGGGGTGGGACGCCTCTGACAGAGGGTGGGAACAGGTACCGACGAAGTAGGGCAAAGCACCGGCCGACCGCACTCACTCGGCGAATTTTCCGGCTCGTTTCGACCAGTCCCAGGACCGATAGCGTATCGACGGCGACGCGCCTTCGGGGATGGCACCGTATCTCCGGAGGAACGTACGCGTCCCCGAGCGGGAAAAACATGGCTTCTCTGTAACATCGGATCCAAGCCTGATGTAGTCCACTCGGCGCCGGAGTGGTGTCAGTCCTCCGAGCGGTACCAGAGCCCCCCGCCTGCGACGATCGCGGCGACGAACAGCACGACGACGAATATCGGCTCGGGTCCGGATATCGACCCGAACCCGTCCTCGCCGTCCGTCGTCGTGGCTCCGACGGCACTTCCCGTCTCCCCCGTGCCTGCCGTCGTAGCCGGCGACGCCGTCGGCCTGACCGTCACCGTCGGCGTGGCCGTTCTCGTTTCGGTCGCGTCCGTGGGCCCTGACGTCGCCGTCGCCGTCCGAATCGCTGTCGCCACCGTCGGGGTCGGCGAGCGTGTGGCGGTCCGAGTCGGTGGGGCCGTCACAGTCGCGGTCGGCGTGGCCGTCGGGGTCCGCGTCGAGGACGGGTTGGGCGTCGGTTCCGGCGTCGAGTCGGACCCCGAATCGGGCGTGTCCGTCGGCGTTTGCGTCCGCGTCGCTGTCGGCGTTTGCGTCGGTGTCCGCGTGGCTGTGGGCGTGGGCGTCGGGGTTGCAGTGGGCGTGGGCGTCGGGGTTGCAGTGGGCGTGGGCGTCGGGGTTGCAGTGGGTGTGGGCGTCGGGGTTGCAGTGGGTGTGGGCGTCGGGGTTGCAGTGCGAGTCTCGGGCGACTGGACGAGTACGTCGGCCGTCGCGGAGTCGGTGTCCGTCGAGACGGTGGCCGCGTACGTCCCGGCGTCGGTCCCGCCGGTCGCCCACGACAGCGTCACCGTCGTCGACTCGCCGCCGTCGAGGGTCGCCGCGGTGCTGTCGTGCACTCTCCCGTCTGCGGAGAGCGTCACCTGTGGGGTGCCGGTGCTTTCGCCCGCGTTCGTGAGGGTGACCGTCACGTCGAGTGTGTCGCCGACTGTCACGGGCGCCGTCGTCGAGTCGATACCGACGGAGACGTTCGCGGGTGTCAGGACCGTCGCCGTCGTCGTCGCCGAGGCGTCCCCGGACGCGACCGTCAGGGCGTGTTCGCCCGCGTCGCCGTCGTCAGTGGACCACGAGAGGTCCACCGTCTGTGACTCCCCGCCCGCCAGTGTGAGTTCGCGGCTGTCGACCGTCGTGCCGTCGACTGAGAGCGCGACCGAACGGGTCGCCGCGAGGTCGCCCGTGTTGGTGACGGTCACCGTCACGTCGACTGTGTCGCCGCTGGTGACGGGCCCGCCGGTCTCGTCGACGACAGGATCGAACAGGGCGGGGTCCGGCGGGGAGCCGAACACGCCGACCGTCCCGGGACTGGTGAGGTTGGCCGAGACGACGCGGGCCGACTCGTTCAGTGTGGACGACGCGACCGGTGTCCAGCCACCGTCGTAGCGTCTGACCGCGAGCGTTTCGTTCAGTATTCCCGTCACGTCGGCAGCGGTGTAGGGCACGTCGAGGTCGAGGAACGAGTCGCCTGGGATGGCCCCGACGTAGAGCGCGTGTCCGACCCGTGAGAGCTCGGGACCGGTCGAAGGGGGTGAGTCGTCGACGACCAGTTCGACGTTTCGCGCGTCGAAGCCGAATGTCCTGGTATCGGACGGCGCGGGACCGAGAGTGAGCCGCGTCGCGGCGAGTTTCGTTCCCCCACTCACGCGGACCGCGACTGCCGTGCTCCCGGTGATGGTGTCGTCGGTACTCGTCGTCCCGGCTCCGGCGTTTAGTGCGATCCCCTCGTCGTTCCCTCTGAGAACGTTCGAGCGGAGGGTCGTGTCGCCCGGAGACCCGGCGTCGCTTTCCATCAGGCGGACGCCGATCCCGTTGTCGATGATGGTGTTGTCGCTGACTGTGACGTCGGTGGCGTCGCCCCCTATCTCGACGCCCGAGCCCCCGTTGTCGGTGAGGAGACTTTCGGTCACGCGAAGGTCGGCGCCACCGCGGACGGTCACCCCTGTCCCGCCTCGCTGGTACGTCCGGACGGTGGCGTTCCGGACCGTCGTGTTCGACGACGACTCGACGGCGATCCCGCTGGTCCCGCTGTAACTCACGTTGACGTCCGCGATGGTCCCGTCGGAGACGCCCCGGTATCGGACCCCCGGTTGCCATCCCCCCACGTCCAGATTGCGCACCGTGACGTTCTCGTAGGACTCCGTGGTGCCGTCGACGAGTATCCCGGCACCACTCGACACGCCGCGGTTGACGACCTCGTAGCCGTACCCCCGGAGGCGGACGTCGGAGGATTCGATCTCGATGCACGTCTCCTCGGTGGTCCGCACGTCTTCACCCAGCAGGTAGGCGCCGGGTTCGTCGATCACCCGGCAACCGGAGACGATAGTCCCCGACGGCGCGTCGGCAAGCACCGCGTACGTCGTCTCGGAACCTGTCGGGGTGGCGCTGAACGACGCCGTACGGTTCGCGGTATCGACCGTCCCGGCGTCGGTCGACCAGCCGCCGGCGTCGCGCCACACGTCCACCTCGGACGGGTCGAGGTACGGGGGTAACTCGAAGGGGACTGTCGCGTCGAGGGCGGCGTCCGAACCGAGTGCGCCGACGGTCAGGTTCGGCCCGAGGTCGACCGTCTCGGATGGCAGCGACGCGAGCGTCGTCCCGTTGACCGCGACGTCCCGCCCGGTCCCCGACAGCGTGGCCGTCCCGACGGAGACGTTTTCGAGCGTCGTCGGTCCGTCGAACAGTGCGAGCGCCTCCCCGCCGTGGTCGGTGACGGTGACGTTTCGCACCGTGACGTTCTCGTACGCCCCATCGCCGCTGGTCCCGACCCGGACGCCGGTCGTGCCCGGGCCACCGCGGATCGATTCGCCCCGACCGTCGAAGACGACGTCGTCGGACTGGATATCGATACACGGGTCGGCCGTCCGGTTCTCGAGGCTGATCGCCAGCGAGTAGGTTCCCGGGCTGTCGATCACGCGACAGTCGAGGACCTCCTCGCCGGACAGGTCTCTGGGTGCGAGAGCGGCCACCGTCGAGAAGTCGGTCAGGTTCGCACTGACCGTGTCGTTGGCGGCGTCGAGCGTCGACGGGACCGGACCCGACCAGCCGTCTCCCAGATCCAGGGTCCAGACCGCTGTCTTCGACTCGACGACGTCCGGGCCCGGCCGGGCGTACGAGAGCGTCAGGTCGGCGTACGCGTCCTCGGACTGCGCCGCGGCCCGGAAGAACGCGTCCAGGTCGACGAACCCGTCGGGTGTATTGACGAGGTCGGCCACGGGCAACAGTTCCACGTCCCGTGCCGTGACGGAGACGGTGGTACCGTTGAGCGTGATCGCCGTCGCCGAAACCCTGGACTCGGCCAGGAACGTGGTGAAAGTGTCGTCCACGAACACGTCGCCCCGGAGCGTGACGCCGACCGCCCCCGGCCGGACGTGGAGGCCGTGTCCATCTGCCGACCGGATCGTGTTGTTCCGGAGGGCGACGTCGTCGCCACTGATGTCGAAGCCGTCACCGGAGGCACTCGTGACGGTGTTGTTCCGGAACGTCGAGTTCCCACCGTGGACGTCGAACCCGACGCCCAAGACCGCCACGACGGTGTTGTTCCGGACCGTCGCGTTCACACCGTGAACGTCGAATCCTGCGCCGAGGGCCGCCGAGACGGTATTGTTCCGGACCGTCGCGTTCGTCCCGCCGGACTGGACCTGAATCCCGTCACTACTCGGGTTCCGGACGAAGACGTCGGTCACGGAGGCCCCGACGCCCGCGATTCTGACAGCGTTGTCGTCGGCGTCGGTGACGGTCACGTTCCGGATCTCGGCGTCGGTGCCCTCCCCGGAGACGTAGACGCCCTGGGCACCGACACCGTCGGTCGTGCTGTCGACGAGCGTCGCGTTCGCAGCCCGGATCGAGTAGCCGTCGAAGGAGGCGTCGTCCGAGCGGGCGTCTTCGACGGTAGCGTTGGCCGCCTCGACGTAGATCCCCTGTGCGCTGTCCCCGGTTCCGTTGACTGTGACACCAGTGAGTGTCGCGTTCGTCGCGCCCGGTAGAACGTGGATCCCCTCCCCGCCGACGTCTCGTGCGGTGACCTCCGCGAGCGTGACGTTCGTCGCGTCGTCGAGGACCAGGCCGTCCCCGCCGCCGGTCACCGTCAGGTCCCGGACGGTCACGTTCGAGATGGTCGTCCCCGACTCGACGAGGACGCCCTCGCCGCCGGACCCGCCGTCTATCGTGTAGCCGTTCCCCGACAGGACGACGTCGCTCGCGTCGATCTCGATGCACGCGGAATCGTCGGTGCTGGCCAGGTCCGTCGGGAGCGAGTAGACGCCCGGCTCGTCGATCACCCGACACGAGGTGACGGCTTCCCCGTCGAGGTTCGACGTAGCGAGCGGTGCGACCCGCGAGAAATACGGGAGCGTCGCCGAGACGGTGTTCGCGCTCGGATCGACGGTCCCGCCGACCTCGACCCAGTCGTCGTCCTCGTCGAGTGCCCATATCGAGACGTTCGTCTCGTTGAAGGTCGACCCCGCAGGCGGATCGTAGTCGACCGTGAGGTCGAGTTCGGCCCCGCCGAGGCCGGCGCTGACGTCGAGGAACCGACCGAGTGCGAGTTGTCCCGGGGGTATCTCGGGCGCCGCGTCCGCGTCGACGTCTGCTATCTGGACGTCTTTGGCCTCGAAGTCGACGACCGTGCCGCGACTCAGGGTGATGTTCTCACCGACGACGCCGCTCGCGCCCAGCGTCGAGACGTCGGTCGGCCAGTCCGCGAACGTGACGTTCCGGACGGTCACGTTCGAGACGCCGCCCGCGACGTCGAAACCGACCGAGCCATCGCGGTCCACGCCGGTTACCGAGTAGCCATTCCCGTCGACGACGACATCGCTCGCCGTGACCTCGATGCAGGCGTCGGTCGACCCGTTCGAGATCGGCGCCGCGAGGGTGTAGCGCCCGGACGAATCGAGTACCCGACAGCCGACCACCTCCTCGCCGGGCCGGTCGGCGGCGACCAGCGGGACGAACGTCGAGAAGTCGGTCGTGCTAAAGGAGACGGTGTCGTTTGCCTCGTCGATCGTGCTATAGACGGTCGACCAGCCCGAGTCGGCGTCGTGTCGCCAGAGCGTGACCGCCCCCTCGCCCGACTCGGCGGTCGCCACCGACTCGTCGTACGGGATGGATCCGTCGAAGGACTCACCGTAGCTGACGGCCGTGACGTTCAGCGCCACCCCCAGTCCGACCTGCCCCCGCGGCAGGGACGGCGTCGATGCGGCGGGTTCGATCGCGACGTCGTTCGCGTCGAAGGAGTAGGTCGTGCCGTTCAGGTCGACGTCCGCGGCCGAGACACTCCCGTCGTCGGCGACGACTGGTTCGTCCCCGTTCGCGCCGAAGCGGTCGCCGTCGAGGCTGACGTCGCTGCCACCGGAGAGCCAGATACCGGCTGCGTCGTTGCCGGTGACCGCGTTGTCCGCCAGTACGATGTCGGGGGCGTCGAAGAAGTAGACTCCGTGGACGCCGTTGTTCCGGAACGTGCTGTTCCGGACGGTAGTGCCCCTGGCCTCGAGGCGCAGTCCCATATCGTCGTTGCGCGCCGACGTGAGGTTCGAAATCTCCACGTACCGGTCGGACACGGAGACGCCGCCGTCGTAGCCAGCGTTCTCGACGACGACGCTGTCGCGTATCTCCGCGATGGTCACCCCGCCGGCGATCCGGATACCCTCTTCGCTACTCCCGCTGACGGTCGTGTTGGCGACGGTGACGATCCCCGATTCGGCGTCGATGCCCTGCCCGCCCGCACCGGTGACGGTCGACCCGAGGATGTCGACGGTAGGGTCGACCACGACGCTGATGCCGTGCCCCGAGGCGTCGCGGACGGTGACGTTCCGGAGTGTGGCGTCGGTCTGGACGCGCATGCCGGCCTGCCCACCGCCGCCACCGACGACGACCGTGTCGGAGATGACCGCGCCGTCCCCGTTCCCGGCCGTGAGGAAACCCCGCGTTCCAGGGTTCTCGACCCGGACGTCGGTGACCGTCGCGTCCGACCCCGTGAGGACGATCCCCCGTCCGCCGACGTCGCGCACGGTGACGTTCGCGACCGTCGCCCCCGCCGCGTCGTTCCCGACGTGGACTCCCTGGTCGCCGCCGACGGCGGTGAGGTTCCGGACCGTGACGTTCGTCACTGACCCCGAGAGGGCGACCCCGTAGCCGCCCGACCCGGCGTCGACGGTGTACCCGTTCCCGTCGAGGACGACGTCGCTCGCTGTGACCTCGATGCAGTCGGAGCCGTCGCCGCTCGTGACGCTCTCTGAGAGGACGTGCGCCCCCGACGTGGAGATGGTCGTACACGAGGCGTGGGTGCTGGCGTGGTTCCCCGCGGCTGCCACCCCCGAGAGCCCGCCCAGCGAGAGCACCGAGAGAGCGACCACCCCCACGAGCCAGAGCGCGCCGAGCTTCCGGACGCTTCCGGACGCCGTCGCTGTCGGTCGAGTTCCCCGATACCGTTCCCGTCGTCTCCTCGGTGTGTGCGTACCCATCGCTCGTGTCCCACGCGATTTCCCGGCCCGTCTCCAGCGGTCTGCCGACTGTCCCGACCGGGTCACCCGTTGTCTGGACGGGACCTGTCGGAGTACCCACTTGGTGGTGATACCCATATGCGCTGGTATCCCCGACTGACACCGGTCGAACGACTGGTCGCGGGGGTGGTGGGGCTGGCGGGGACGAATCAGTCGGTGGCAGCAAAGAACCGAGCAGTGACGCCGGTCAGGCGGCTATCGCGGGCGGAGACTATTTCACACGTCGGTCGAGATAGGTGGGTGAATCAGTGAGCGATCCTCTCGTCGCGGCGGGCTACGCCGTCGCAACGCTGCTCGCGGTGGGCGTCGTGTGGCGGAGCCTGAGGGCGCGACCCCGTCCTGGGGCGGCGTGGCTGGCGCTTCTCATGGCGGGCGTGACCTGGTGGTCGGCGCTCTCGGTCGGGCTGGCGTTGACCCACGACCCGGGAGGCAGCCTCGGGACGCTCCTGGGCCGGCTGGAGTGGTTCGGCATCGCCGTCATCGCCGTCGGACTGGTCCGCTGGGCACTCGCAACCAGCGGCCGGGACGACTACCTCTCGAACCGGGGGGTCGCCGCCCTGCTCGCGGTGCCGTTCGCCTGGACAGTCGTCGGGCTCGCCCACCCCGATGTCGTCGAACTGGCGTCGGCGACGGTCCCGCCGCTGGCTGCCGTGTTGCGGGCGCTCGTCCCGCTCGTCCCGCTGTACGTCTGGTTGAATCCGGTGGTCATCGCCGGCGTCTACCTCGCGCTCGCCGTCGGGACCGCCATGCTGCTGGAGACGGCCTTCGAGCGACCCGCGGTCGGTCCGCGGCGCCTCCTCACGGTGGTGATGGTACTTCCGCCCTGGACGCTGAACGTGCTGTACCTGGCCGAGTTGACTCCCACGGGCGGCTACGACCCGACGGTGCTGGGGTTCGTCGTGACGGGTGTGGCCGGCCTCGTCGCGATCGACCGCTTTCGGCTCTTCGAGACGCCCTTCGTCCGCTCGGAGGTCGTCGAGGAACTCGACACGCCGGTCATGGCATTCGGCGCCGACGACCGCCTCTACGACTACAACACGCGAGCGGCGTCGGCGCTCGGCCTCGCCAGTGACGACCTCGACGACTCGCTCGAAGCAGTGCTCGACCGCACGCCGCTGGCGCTGGACGTGCCCGCCGAAGCGACCCCCGCGACGGTCATCGGCCGGATCGACGGGGCGACGGCGACCGCCCGGACGCCGGACGGCGACGAACGACACTATCTCGTCACGACCACGGAACTCAGTCGCGGCGACGGTCGCCCGCTGGGCTATGCGGTCCAGTGTTCGGACGTCACGCGACAGCGCCGCCAGCGGGACCGCATCCGGGAGAAGAGCCGGCGGCTCGAACGCAAGAACGAACAGCTCGAGCGCCTGGCGGGCATCGTCGCCCACGACATGGAGACGCCGGTCGCGACCGGCCAGCGCCTGCTCGAACTCCTCCGCCTGGACGCCGACACGGACGACGAGGAGGTCGCACAGTCACTCGACGACCTCCAGCAGGTGTTCGACCGACTCGACGGGTTCGCCGAACACCTCCCGCGGCTCGCCCGCGAGAGCGTCGACGTCGAGACGCCCGTCGAGTGTGACCTCGAGACTGTCGTCCGTGACGCCTGGCGAGTCGTCGACACCGGCGACCTCAGCCTCGACGTCGTCCGGACGACAACCCTCGAAGCCGACCCGCCGCGCCTCCGTCAGGTCTTCGAGAACCTCTTCCGGAACGTGGCCGAACACGGCTGTGCGAACCCCGACGTGCCCGACGCCGCGTGCGCGACGGTCGTCAGGGTCGGGACGCTCGGAGAGGGCTCCGCGGACGGGGACGCGACACCCCACGGTTTCTACGTCGCGGACGATGGCCCCGGGATCCCGGCGGAACAACGCGACGACGTGTTCGCGTTCGGTGACGGCGACGGCACCGGGTACGGCCTCGCTATCGTCCGCACGATCGTCGAAGCCCACGGCTGGACGGTGTCGGTGACCGACGGTGCCCGCGAGGCGTCGACCCCCGGCGAACCGAGCGCGTCCGACGGGACGCCAGTCCACACGTCCGAGCAGCCGTCCGCCCGCGCATCCGCGCACTCGTCTCCCACCGAGACCGGACAGTCACCCCCCCACGAGACCGGACAGTCACCGGGTGCCCGCTTCGAGATCGACTGCGACCCCTGACCGATACCACCGTACCATGGCACGACATTTAGGTGATAGACAGCGAACACGTATCGAAATGGTGTGGATCCGACCCGAGCGTTCGGGGTGGGTACCGACGGTGACTGGCAGGTCGCGCCACGCGGGGGTAGCTGGATGACGACGGGGGACGACCCCGACGGTGCGGCGGGGGACGTCGCCGTGCCCGGGGGACCGGTGACCGTGTTGTTGATAGACGACGACGAGACGTGGGCGCGGACGAACGCGCGACTCCTCGAACGCCAGCGCGAGGCGTTTTCGGTGGTGACGGCGTCCGCTGTGGCGACGGCCCGGGAGGCCTACGCGGAACACCGGCCCGACTGTGTCGTCTGTGACTATCAACTCGACGACGGCGACGGCCTCCAGTTGCTCGCGCACGTCCGCGAGACGGAGCCCGATCGGCCGTTCGTCCTCGTGACTGGCGAGGGGAGCGAAGCGGTCGCCAGCGACGCCATCGGCCGCGGGGTCACCGACTACGTCCGGAAGTCGACGGTCGCCGAACAGACCGACCTCCTCGCCCGTCGGATCGAGACGGCGGTCCGGGCCCACCGGACCGAGCGAGCACTCGAACGGGAGCGCCGGAGCAAGAACGCCGTGCTCGACATCGTCACCGCGAGCACCTCACGCGAGGGGTTGACGCGTGCCTTCTGTCGGCACCTGGTCGCCGAGCGTGACTACGCCTGTGCCTGGATCGGCACGTACGCGCCCGGCGAGGGCGTCGTCCCCACGTCCGTCGCGGGCGACACCGAGTACGTCGACCGGGTGATCCAGTCCGGGGCAGCAACCGGCGCTGCGGACGAACCGGCACTGCGTGCCGTCGCGAGCGGCGAGCCCTGCATCGTGACCGACCTCGACCGCGACCCCGACCACGACGGCAGTTCCGGTACTGCCGGCGGCGACGCGGACGTCACTGGACCGGCGGCCTGGCGACGGGTCGCGTCGTCGTGTGGCTTTCGGAGGGCCGCAGCGCTACCACTCGGGCACGGCGGGACGACCGTCGGGGTCCTCGCGGTGTACGGGGACCCCTCGACCGTACTCGACGCCGCCGAACGGGAGTTGCTGACGGACTACGCCGAGGCGGTCGGGTACGCGCTCCAGACTGCCGAGTGGAAGCAGTCGCTTCTCTCGACTGCGAGCGTCACGGCCGACGTTACCGTCGCCGACGACGCGGTACCGCTGGTCGCGCTGTGTCGGGCACTCCCCACGGGCACGACGGTCACCGCCCGGACCGCCCTCCTCCGCGACGAGGACCGACTCCTGTACGTCGTCGACGTGGCCGGCGCGTCTGCCGGGGCCGTCCGAGATGCCGCCGCGTCGCTGCCGGCTGTCGTGGACGTGACTGCCGAGTCGACAGTCGGCGAGTCCGCCGAGTCGGCGCGCGAGGGGACGGGTACCGGCGGCTGTCGGTGTGAACTCCTGGTCGAGACGCCGACGCCGGAGAGTATACTGGTGGCGTGTGGGTGCCAGTTCGTCGAGACAGTCTCCGCGGGGCGGAGCGCGACGGTTTCGGTCGCCGCGGGGGGCCACGAGGGCGTCGCCGAACTCCAGCGGGCGCTCGAAGCCGAGTACGAGGGCGTCTCCGTCGTCTCGATCCGGTCCGACCCCGACGTCGCCGGCACCACACCGCTGGACGGGCTCACCGACAGACAGCGCCAGGCACTCCGACTCGCGTTCTACGAGGGGTACTTCGAGCGCCCCCGGCGGCACAACACGACCGAACTCGCGGAGAAACTCGGAGTCTCCCGCGCGACGTTCACCCAGCACCTCCGCGCCGCCGAGCGCAAGGTCTTCGGCGACCTCGTCGGCCCGAGCGACTGACCCGTGACGGGACCGCGAATCGGTTCACCGGACGCCGTGACCCGCCGGGCACCCGGCGGGCGTCGGGACCTGCGGTGCCCGTCTCCCCCCGTTCCGAAGCCGTTTTATCCGGTCGTACGGTGTGACGCTGTATGAGCAGGCCGTGGGCGGACTGGGACCACATCCTGAAGGTCGACCCCGACAAGGAACTCGTGGACGGGGAAACCTTCGAGGACGTCGTCACCTGCGGTACCGACGCTATCGAGGTGGGTGGAACCACCGGCGTCACCGACGAGAAGATGCACCGCGTCGTCGACGCCTGCGCCGAGTACGACATCCCTCTCTACGTCGAACCGTCGAACCTGACGAACGTCGTCCACCGCGACGGCGTCGACGGCTATCTCGTCCCCACCGTCCTGAACGCCGGCGACCCCGCCTGGATCACCGGCATCCACAAGGAGTGGGTCCGCCTCGACGACGAGATCGACTGGACACGCACCTTCACCGAGGGCTACGTCGTCCTCAACCCCGACTCGGCCGCCGCGATACTGACGGATGCCAACTGCGACCTCACCGCCGAGGGTGTCGCCGCTTACGCGGAAGTGGCCGAACACATGCTCGGCCAGGAGATCCTCTACGTCGAATACTCGGGTACCTTCGGCGACCCCGAGAAAGTCGCCGCGGCCGCCGACACGCTGGACGACGCCACCCTCTTTTACGGCGGCGGCATCCACGACTACGACTCCGCCCGCACGATGGCCGAATACGCCGATACGGTGGTCGTCGGCGACCTCGTCCACGACGAAGGCGTCGACGCCGTCCGTGAGACCGTCGAGGGCGCCAGAGACGCCAGAGCCGCCCCACCGACCGAATAGCCGCTCCCCGAGTCGGACTACCCCGTCTTTCTTCCCGGCCTGCCTTTCCGACTCGCCTCCCCGACCGGCAAAACCGTTTTCACCGACCAGTCCCGTGTTTCGACTGTGGTGTGTGAGCATGTGTCACGAATACACCGGTCGCGGCTGGAAGCGAAACCGTATGGAGAGCGAGGACGAGGAGGAGACGCCGTCGTTCCTGAACGAGGAGGGCGGTGACGACGTCGAGATCCTCACCGACGGCGGCGACGAGGCGTAGAGCTTCCCGTTTTTTCGGCGAGATCGAAACCGCTACGTGACAATCGAGAGTACAGACGAGCGATGGCACTCGCAACAGACCAGGAGACACTCCTCGCCGTTGCGCTCATGCTTCCCGGAGCCGCCGTCGTCTGCTATCTCGGCTACCGTATCCGGTATCGGGGCGACGTGGTCCTGATCGCGGGCTACGATCCGGATCGCGTGACCGACGACGAGGGGCTGGCCGACCTCGTCGGCGGCGTCGTGATCGCACTCGGTCTCGTCCACGTCGTCTTCGGCCTCGCGCTCCTCGCTGTCGCGCCGACCCTCGAATTCTGGCTGGCGTACGTCGCCGCGATGGTCGTCGGACTCGGCGTCGTGCAGGTCCGCGGTCGCCGGTACACCGCGTGACATCTCTGGACTGGAGACCGGCGGCCGTGTCACCTCTGGACTGGAGACCGGCGGCCGTGTCACCCAGTCACGCGGTGTGAGAACCGCTGACTCGGAAGGACTGGCCTTAAGTCGGGGCCACCGGAACGGTGGTGTATGGACGACCGCACCTACACCGCGGACGCAGAGCCGGGCGACACGGTCACAGTCGCCGGCTGGGTCCACGAGATACGGGACCTCGGCGGTATCGCCTTCCTGATCGTCCGGGACACCACCGGCAAGATCCAGGTCAAATTCGAGAAAGACGAGATGGACGACGAACTGGTCGAGACGGGACTCGGCGTCCACCGCGAGTCCGTCGTCTCGGTCACCGGTGCCGTCGAGGAGGAGGACCGCGCCCCGACGGGCGTCGAGATCGTCCCCGAGTCGCTCGACGTCGTCGCCGAGGCCGACCCGGAACTGCCGCTGGACCCCTCCGGGAAGGTCGACGCCGAACTCCCGACGCGGCTGGACAACCGCACCCTCGACCTGCGCAAACCCGAGGTCAAGGCTATCTTCGAGATCCGTGCCGAGGTCCTGCGGTCGGCCCGCGAGCAGTTCCGCGCGCTCGACTGCACCGAGATCAACACCCCCAAGATCGTCGCCACCGGCACGGAGGGCGGGACGGAACTGTTCCCGATCACCTACTTCGGGCGCGAGGCGTTCATGAACCAGAGCCCCCAGCTGTTCAAGCAGCTGATGGTCGGCTCCGGCCTCGAACGGGTCTTCGAGATCGGGCCGATCTTCCGCGCCGAGGAGCACAACACCCCCCGGCACCTCAACGAGGCCACGTCGATCGACTTCGAGTCGGCGTTCTACGACCACACGGAGGCGATGGACGCCTGCGAGTCGGTCGTCCGGGCGGCCTACGAGGGCGTCGCCGAGAACTGCGCCGAACAACTCGAGACGCTCGGACTCGCCGAAACCTTCGAAGTGCCCGAGGAAGAGTTCCCGCGACTCAGCTACGAGGAGGCCATCGAGCGGGTCAACGCGACGGGCGAACTCGACGAACAGCTCGTCTGGGGCGACGACCTCTCGACGGAGGCCGAACACGCCCTGGGCGAGGACGTCGGCCAGCACTACTTCGTCACGGACTGGCCCAGCGAGATCAAGCCCTTCTACATCAAGGACCACGACGACGACCCGCAGCTCTCGACGGGCTTCGACATGATGCACCCGTCGATGGAACTGGTCTCGGGCGGCCAGCGTGAACACCGCTACGACCGCCTCGTCGAGGGGTTCGAACAGCAGGGGCTCGACCCCGACCAGTTCGAGTACTACACCAAGATGTTCAAATACGGCATGCCGCCCCACGCCGGGTGGGGCCTGGGCGGCGAACGGCTCGTCATGACGATGCTCGGCCTGGAGAACATCCGCGAGGCCGTCATCTTCCCGCGCGACCGCCAGCGGCTCTCTCCCTGACCCGCTCCCGCGAGCACGCGCGACTCGGAGAAGAACGGACCAGAAGAGAACGGACCAGCGATTCAGAAGGGGAACTGGTCGCGCAGCCAGTCGACGAAGGAGTCCTCGTCGCTGGGGTCGACCGGGCCGACGACGCCGTCCTCGGGGAGGATGACCGTCCGCTCGCCGTCGTCGGTGACCTCGATGAGGTCGTCTTCCTTGAGGTCGGAGAGTGCGTTCTCCAGGGTGTCGATGTCGACCTCGACCTGCGAGCGGAGTTCGAAGACCGTCATCCCCTCCTCGCGACGGTCGGCCAGCGCGTCCAGGACCGCTACCTCGGTGTCGTCGCGGTCCCGGAACTCCGACTTCGCCCGCATAGCCGGCCGTTCGACCCCGTGGGTCTTGTCTTTATCCCTCGCTCGCAAGCGAGCGGTGCGTTCGTCGGGCAGCAGTGGTTAGCGCTGGCCACGTCGCTCGTGCTTTGGGAGACCTGGCGGTCTCAGCGCCTCACTCGCCTGGTATCGTGAAAATCCGATAGAAGGAGGACGGGAGCGAAAACAGCGACGGGAAACGGAAAACCGGGCCCGAACCGCTAGTCGTCCAGAGCGAGCGACGCCAGAAGCGCCTCTAGCTGGATGCGCTCGCTGGCGCCGCGGGTGATCCGGTACTCGGTCTCGCCGATGCGGTCGAGCAGGCGCACGGCGGCCTCGTCCTCCAGGTCGAACTCCCAGACCCCTCGATGCAACTGGTCGATGACGTCCCCACCGGCGATACCCTCCTCGGTCAGGAGACGGTCGAGCGTCGACCGGGCGGCCGTGAAGTCGCCGTCGAGCGCCTCGTCGACCATCTCGCGGACCTCCTCGGGTCGCGCCGTCGACGTGAGCGCGTAGACCGCCTCCTCGTCGACGGTCCCGCCGGTGACCGAGGCGGCCTGGAGCGCGTTGATGGCCTTGCGCATGTCGCCGTCGGCGGCGTAGACCAGCGCGTCCATCCCGTCGTCGGTGAGTTCGATCCCCTCCGACGCGGCGATGTGGCGCATCTCCTCGGCGACGGCCTCGTCCGACAGCGGCGAGAACCGAAAGACCGCACACCGCGACTGGATCGGGTCGATGATCTGGCTGGAGTAGTTACACGAGAGGATGAAACGGACGTTGTTCGAGAACTGCTCCATCGTCCGGCGAAGCGCTGCTTGTGCGTCAGAAGTGAGGGCATCTGCCTCATCGAGGAATATTATTCGGTGGTCGACCCCGCCGAAAGAAGTGCGCGCGAAGCTCTTGATCCGGTCGCGCACCACATCGATCCCCCGCTCGTCCGAGGCGTTCAGTTCGAGGAAGTTTTCCTCCCAGTCGTCGCCGTAGAGTTCACGGGCGATGGCCATGCTGGCGGTGGTCTTCCCGGTACCGGCCGGCCCCGACATGAGGAGGTGGGGAAGGTCCCTGCGCGCGACGTAGCTCTTGAGGCGTTCGACGTTGTCCTCCTGCCCGACGATGTCGTCGAGCGTCTGCGGGCGGTACTTCTCGATCCAGACCGCGTCCCGCCCGGCCCGCGCGTCCGCTTCGGCGTCGCTCATGTCCGGGCGGAGGCGACGCCGGTCCGTAAACCTACCGAGAGCGGGGTCCGAAGTCGACGACACGCTCAAGACTCGCCGGGCGAACGGACAGGTATGCGCGTCACGGTGTCGGTCGTCGGCGGGGAGACCCACGAGACCACGGTCGCGGACGGCGACACGTACGGCGACCTGCTGGCATCGCTGGCCTACAGCCCCCACGAGGTGTCGGTGCTCGTCGACGGCCGCCCCGTCCCCGAGGACCAGCCGGTCGAGACCGACCACGTCGAACTGTTGCGTCTGGTCAAGGGCGGCTAGGTGTGCCGGCCGCTCCGTTCACGGTGTCGAAATCCGAACAGTTACGAGTCGTCGGCCGAAACCGAGCGTGAGATGGCAGACGGGCCCTCCGGGAGTGGGGACGACAGGACCACCAACAGGCGGGACGACAGGACTGCGAACAGACGGGACCTCCTGCGGGCGCTGACCGGCGTCGGTGCGGCGGGGCTGGCGGGCTGTTCGCTCGCCTCGAACGACGACGGGACTGCGACCGACGACCCTGACGGCGACGAGTCGAATTCGACCTCGACGGCGTCCCCGGGGGGCGATACCCCTGGAAGCGAAACGCCGACCGACGAACCCAGGGAGACACCGACGGAGTTCGACCCCACAGTGCCGGAAGACCCGGCGCTGCTCGTGCTCTCGGTGACGGCGGGCTACAGACACCGGTCCATCGAGACGGGCAACGAGACGATACGCGAACTGGCCGACGGGATCGCCGCCGAACTGGGCGTCGAGTCGGTGACGGTCGACGTCGTCGACGACCCGGACGGCGACACTTCCGAGTTTCCGAGCGACGCCGAGGAACTGGCCGGCTACGACGCCGTCGTCTGGAACAACACGACCGGGAGCGTCCTCGACGCCGACCAGCAGGCCGCGTTCCGGGAGTTCGTCCAGTCGGGTGGCGGCTACGTCGGGGTCCACGCGGCGGCCGACACCCACTACGACTGGGAGTGGTACGGCGACCTCGTCGGGGCGTACTTCAGCGACCACCCGCAGGTCCAGACTGCCCGGGTGACCGTCACCGACCGGGCACACCCCTCGACCCGGCACCTGCCGGCGGTCTGGGCGGTCGAGGACGAGTGGTACGACTACCGGTCGAACCCGCGGGGCGACGTGCACGTCCTCGCGACGCTGGACGAGGACAGCTACGAGGGCGCGACGATGGACGAGGGCCGGACCGACCACCCGATCGCGTGGTGTCAGCCCTTCGAGGGCGGCCGGTCGTGGTACACGGGACGGGGCCACACCGAGGCCGCCTTCGAAGCGGAGGACTTCCGCGAGCACCTCCGCAACGGGATCGCGTGGGCGGCGGGCTACGTCGACGGCGACGCCTCTGGCACCATCTGGGACAGTTACTCGCGGACCACGCTGGAGACGGCCCTCGAACAGCCGATCGCCATCGATATCGCCGAAGACGGTCGGATATTCCTCGTCGAGCGCGGCGGCACCCTCTCTATCGTCGAGGACGGCGAGACGTCGACGGCGCTCGAACTGCCGGTCTACACCACCCAGGAAGGCGAGACGGAGGGACAGCCACAGGAAGACGGTCTCCTGGGCCTGGCGCTTGACCCGAACTTCGCCGAGAACGGCTGGATATACCTCTACTACTCGCCGCCGAACGACGCGGTCGACGACCCGCACAATCGGCTGTCGCGCTTCACCGTCGCCGGCGGAACAGTCGACCCCGCCACCGAGGTCGAGTTCCTGCGGGTGGGCACCCAGCGCGAGACGTGCTGTCACACTGGCGGCGAACTCCACTTCGACCCCGACGGGAATCTGCTCCTGACGACCGGCGACGACACCAATCCCTTCGAGTCACAGGGCTACGCGCCCATCGACGAGCGCGACGGCCGGACGTACTACGACGCCCAGCGGACGGCCGCCAACACCGCCGACCTGCGCGGGAAGGTCCTGCGGATCACCCCACAGGAGGACGGTTCCTACACCGTGCCCGAGGACAACCTCTTTACCGAGGCGGGAGGCTACGGCGAGGAGATCGCGGCGGGACTCGTCCGCGAGGAGATCTACGTGATGGGCGTACGTAACCCCTACACCGCCGCCGTCGACGAGGAGACGGGCTGGTTCTACGTCGCCGACTACGGGCCCGACGCCGCCCGGTGGGACGCCGACCGCGGGCCGCCAGGTATCGTCGAGTTCGACCAGGTCCGCGAGGCCGGCAACCAGGGCTGGCCCTACAGCGTCGGCCCGAACGCCCCCTACCGCGAGTACGACTTCGAGAGCGAGGAGTCGGGCGAGTGGTTCGACCCCGCGAATCCGGTCAACACCTCGCCCAACAACACCGGCCTCGAAGAACTGCCGCCCGCGACGGAGTCGACGCTGTTCTACCCGAAACACTGGGGGAACTACCTGAACCCGCCGGCGGACGCGCCGGTCTCGGTGCCCGACGAGGTACCCTATCCCGACCTGCCGGCCGGCGGCGGCCCGACCGCGGGGCCCGTCTTCCACCACCGCGACTCCCACGGCGAGTCCGGGCTCCCGCCCTCTTTCGACGGGAAACACTTCGTCGCGGAGTGGGGACAGGGCTGGCTGCAGTACGTCTCCTTCGACGCCGACGGCGAGGTCCTCGAGATCGACCCGTTCCTGCCCGACGGGACGTTCGAGGGACCGATCGATATGGCCGTCGGTCCCGGTGGTGAGCTGTATCTCCTGGAGTTCGGCGGCTGGAGCGGTATCGACGGCGCGCGACTCTCGCGGATCGACCACGAGTGGTGACGGCAGCGACCTGCAGCGACTCTCCGGGGACGCAGTCGTTTTGACGGTGGCCGTCGTACCCGCGAGCGATGACCGACGCGCCAGCGCCCGCGTTCGAGTTACCCAACGCCGGCGCCGGACCGGACCCGTGTTCGCTGTCCGCGCTCGCGGCCGACTACGAGTTCGTCGTCCCGTACTTCCAGCGCGACCACGAGTGTACGGAGTGTCGAAAGCAGGTCAGGCGGACCCGCGACCGCTACGACTCCTTCCGGGCGCGGAACGCTCTGCCGGTCTTCGTCCTGCCGGGGCCTCCCGAGCACGCCCGGGCCTGGCAGGACGAGTTCGAGCCCCCGTTCCCGGTCCTGGCCGACGCCGACGGGGCGGTCGCGAGCGACTACGGCCAGCCCGTCCGACTGAACTTCGTCAGCGACTGGAGCGACCTCCTCGGCCGGATGCCGACGGTGGTCGTCGTCGACGCGCGCGGTCCCGACCCCGTCGTCGCCTGGAAGACCGCTGGCAAGGCCGTCTACGACCGCCCGACGACGAGCGACGTTCTCGACGCCGTCGACGAGCGTCGCGAGTCGGAACCACCGCGCGCGACGAGCGGATGACTGTCACCCGCCACCCATGACTGACGACCACTGCCGATGACCGACGACCGAATCGAGGTCAGGGAGGCGACCACCGACGAACTGGCGGCCGTCCTCGGCGTGCTCGACGCCGCTGCACTCGAAACCGGCGCCGACCGCATCCGGGACTGCATCGATACCGGCGACGTGCTGGTCGCCGTCCCGGTGACGACTTCGACCTCGACCGGTCCCGACGGCGAAACGAACCCCAACGACGAGACGCTCGTCGGTGCGCTCGTCCTCGACGGGAACGAGATCGTCAACATCGCCGTCCGCCCACGCCGGCGCGGTCAGGGAATCGGCACCGCGCTGGTCGAAGCGGCCGTCGCCCGTCGCGACTGCCTCGTCGCCGAGTTCGACGCCAGTGTGCGCCCGTTCTACGAGTCGCTCGGGTTCGAGGTCACGCCCGCTGACGGTCCCAACCGACTGAGAGGCGTCTACCGGGCGGGCTGACGGCACGAACCGACGCGAGCATCTCCCGTCCCGAAATGTTTTTCACCCGTCTTGATCGATCGGTCGATCAATGACGCCGGGTGACGCGGACACCGGGGAGACGACAGACACCGGGGACGGGACGGACACGGAGACGGCGATCATGGAGGCGACGAGTCGAGCGCTGCGGAAACACGGCTACGCGGACGTCTCGATGGCGAAGATCGCCGCGGAGTTCGACGGGAGCCAGTCGCTGTTGCACTATCACTTCGGGACGAAAGACGAACTGATCGCGGCGCAGGTCCGATTCGGGCGCGAGCGTTACGAGGAGTGGGCGGAGACGCTACCCGACGACCCCGAACAGCGACTGGACGCGCTCCTGACGAGCGTCGTCGACGCCGAGTTCGTCGGGGGAGACACGGCGATGATGGCGGCGATCGTCGAGATGTACGGACGGGCACCCGACGACGAGAAACTCCGGACGGAGCTTCGAGCTTACGACGAGACGTTTCGCCGGCTGATCCGTGAGACCATCGAGGACGGCCAGGCCGAGGGCGTCTTCCAGGAAGTGGACGCCGAGGCGGTGACGTGGCTGGTCTTCGCGGTCCACGAGAGCGCGCTCCTCCGGGACCTAGTCGGCGAGGACGCCGACGGACTGTGGGACGCGCTGGAGCAGTTCGTCCTCCCGGAGGTGCGACGATGAGCGGCGGGACGGCGTCCGGAAGCGAGAGTGGGGGCGACGGCGACGGTCACGGTACGGCGTCCGCCACCACGTCCGCACAACTGCGCGAGACGCCGGCGACGCTCGCGTTGCTCGGGACGTTTCTCGTCGTCTTTCTCGCCGTGCGGGTCGTCGGCGCACGGAGCGGGTACGACGCTGTCGCGCTCCTCGCAGTCCAGTCGGACCACCTCGCGCGCGTCTGGACGTGGATGACCAGCGTCGTCCTCCACTGGCTCCCGGTCCACCTGCTGTTCAACGGCGCGTTCCTGTACTGGTGGGGACGCGGTGCGGAACGGGGGCACGGAACCCGCGTCTTCGCGACCGTCTTCTTCGCCACGGGCGTCGGAACGGCGGTCGTCGGGACCGCGCTCGGCGGATTCCTGACCTGCGGGTCGGCGGCGTTCACCGCAGGCGACTGTCACGCCGTGGCCGGCGGCGCGAGCGGGGCGCTGCTCGGCGCGGTCGGCTACACCACCGCCCGGATGCCGTCGTTCCGCGTGCAACCGTTCCCCGCGGTCGAGACGCCGCTGTGGGCGTTCACCGGCGTATGGGTCGTCGTGAGCGTCCTCGGGATAGTCGCCCCGGTCGACCCCCTCTCCGCACTGTTCGGCTTCCAGGTGGGCCACGTCCATCACCTCGTCGGCATCCTGCTCGGACTCGCACTCGGGGCCGTCTGGCGTCCCGACGAGTGAGCGGTCCGGTCCGCGCCCGTCCGTTGCTCACTTCGGCGTCTCGCGACCGGCGATACTGTCGATTTCGAGCGCCCAGAGCCCCAGTTCGAGGTCGTCGAGGTCCTCGTCGAAGACGCGGATCGGCGCGAACTGCTCGTTGATGGCTGCCGCGTCGTAGCCCGCGTCGTCGTCGGGCACCGCTCGAAGGGTGCCCCGGACGAGTATCGACCACGAGTCGAGTTCGCGGGCCTCGTCTGTCGGGTCGGCGGCGTAGACGACGAGCGTCGCCGTCCCCGTCGTGTCGAGGTAGTCGACTTTCGTCGAATCGTCGGTCTCGCCCAGCCGGAAGAAGACGGTCCCGTCCTCGTAGTGGTAGGCGACCGGGACGGCGTAGGCGTCGTCGCCGTCGGCGAGCGAGAGCACACCTGTGCCCGCCTCGCGGAGTCGCCGCTCAACCGTCTCCTGGTCCATGCCCTCGGTGTAGGTGAAAGAAACGTCCGGGTCCATTGTTGGTCCGAGCGGTCTCGGTACGGGACGTACGCGGCGCGGCGGCTTAAGCGCCGGCGATAGTTCCCGACGAGCGGCACCTCGGTTCACAATCACCGGTCGTCAGCACCGTCGGCGAGGGGGCCGAACACGGCGCCGATGACCTTCGTCTCCGCTTTCTGGAGGTGTTCAGAGGCCGTACTGGGTGCACAGTCGAGCACTGTTGCGACGTCCTCGTGGGTCGCTCGCCGTGGGACGTCGTAGTACCCGGTCTCGATACCCGCCCGGATGGCTTCCTGCTGTCGGTCGGTGAGAGCGGCAGTGACGAGACCGGTGTCGCGGTCGTACTCGCCGACCCGTTCGACATCGACATCGAGTTCCGCCGGGAGCGACTCGACCCCCGATTCGAGGTCGTCCGACCGCCCGATCACATCGAACCGGAACGATCCGTCGGGGAACAACTCGACTGGGAGTGTCGCGACCAGACTGTCTCGGGTGATAGCTCCGTGGAACTCGCGAAAGAGCGGCGTCGCCCGGCTCACGGCGTATATGTAGCAGTAGTTGCCCTCGACGGGTTCGACGTCGTAGGCGACGATTTCGGGTCGTGACTCCAGCGCACGTTCGAGCCCGTCGAAGTCGACCTCGACGAGGAACATCTGAGTCAGCGGGTCGAGGTCAGCGCTGCCGTGCAGCAACTGTCCGTGCCGGAAGCCGTCGGCCGCCACGAACGCCTCACGAACCGGTGAAAACCCCTCGTCGGGCGGTATCACCCGGAGCTGGACGAACTTCATACCTCGAGATACGGCGGGACCGACGTAATCATTTATAAATGGCCGACGATGCCCCGCAGAACGTGCAATTGCGTGGGACCCGGATCTCCCGGTATCTCCAGCCATGTCACGACCGATGCCCCCTGGTCCGGGCGGTGTGCCGGTTCCCGGTAGCCTCGTCGACGGTTGTGTCGCTTCGGAAACGGACGACAGGTCGCCAGTGAGCATCCTCCTGCCGACACACGAGTGGACCGATGCCTGTCAGGAGGTTTGCGAGCAAGTGGGTCCGGACGACGAACTCCTGGTCATCTGCGATAGCCCATCGGATCCCGTCACCAACACCGAGAGCCGTCCGGCGGCGGCCACGGTCGTGATTGCCGGCGAACCGGAGGGGTGTTCGGGGAAAGCCAACGCTATCGCAGTCGGGATGAAACTGGCCGAACACGACCGCATCGTCTGGACTGACGACGACTTTCATCACCCGCCTGACTGGCTAGAACAGATGCAGGCCGACTACGAGCGACAGGGGCCCACCACGGAAGTCCCCCTGTTCGTCGGTCGCGACCCCCTCGCGTACCTGCTGGAGCCGTCCTACGTTACGTCGACGGCGCTGGCCGCCGCTGGCCTCATGGCCTGGGGTGGCGCAGTTATCTTCGACCGCGACGACGTGGACGAGGAGTCTCTGCTTGGGGACCTCCAGCGGACGATTAACGACGACGCGACCCTCGGCGAGCACGTGGATTTCACGGGGTCCGACCGGCTGCGGACCGTCGAGATCGGGGGGACGGTTCGCGAATCCCTCGAACGTCACACGCGCTTCATGCAGGCATCGTTGCGCCACGGCCGGTGGGGTTGGGTCGGGCTTGCGCTCCTGACGTCGATACTCGGTGTCGTATGCCTCCTCTATCCACTCCCGGGGTTCGTCACCGCGACACTGGGGTACGCCGGCATCTACGCGGCGTTCGGCATTCGTCGATGGACAGTGCTGCTGGCGTATCCGGCGACGGTCCTCAGTCCGGTGCTGATCGGGTATGGACTGGCACGGCGAACGTTCGTCTGGGGAGAGCGTCGCTATCGATGGCGGTCCATGTTTGACGTCGAGATCGTGGAGTGACCGACGGGATGTCGAACTGACCAGCAGTTCTCTGATCGACTCCGGACACAACTGACATCCGTATCGTTATATCATAAATGCACTAACATTACATATGGACATCGACCGTCGCACCGTACTGAAAACCCTCGGTCTGGCGTCTGTCTCCGGTGGTGCCGGATACCTCGTGGGGGCTATCGATTCCCCCGGTTGTCTTCCGGAGACCGTCTCGCAGGACGAACGGTGGCCACCACGGTTCACCGCGAATGACTACCTCTTTCACGGTGAAGTGACCGGGCCCAGTGACGCACCCGTGGTGATCGTCGTACATGGCGGTCCGGGGGCGGATTATCGGTCATTGCGTCCCCTCACCCGCCTCTCGCCCCGGTTTCGCGTGGTACTGTACGACCAGCGAGGGGCCGGCCTGTCGCCCCGTGTCCCTCCGGACCAGTTATCTTTCGAACAGTACCTCGAAGACCTCGATGCGATCGTGACGAGGTTCGGACACGATAGCGGAGCAACCGTCCTCCTCGGGCACTCATTTGGTGGCCAGCTCGTGGCACAGTACGTATCGAGGCATCCCGAGAACGTGGATTCCGCGATCCTGGCCGAACCCGGTCCATTGAATCAGGAACTGGCCGCGATCGGTCCGACCCGCGGGTTCACGCTGGATTCGATACTCCCGGGGACGATCGCCCGAATGGAAGCACGGAACCTGGACTGTCCCGACGAGCACGCTGGCGACGATTACTTTATCGAGCAGATGATGGCTCGGGCAAATCCCGGCTACTGGTGTGACGACACACCGCCCAGAAACGCACTGTGGAGGGCCGGATATGCGGCGAATCGACAGGTCACGAAATCGATGGACCGGAGTGACGGGACACTGAAAAACCTCGTCTCCGACATCGATCGGTTTCAGGGTCGAGTCCTCTTTCTTGCGAGCGAGTGCAACAGCATACTCGGAGCGGAATATCAGCGAGAGCAGATGAACTACGTTCCGGAGTCGACGCTAACGGTCATTCCCGATGCCGGACATCATCTGTTTCACGACAATCCCGGGCGCGCACTCGAGACAGTGACGTCCCATCTGGGGCCCACATTGGATGGGAACTGAACGAGAGCGAACGGGGAGACACTACACCAGCGGCCCGACCAGATCACGACCCGCATCGAGCAGTTCGTCGACCCGTTCGCCCGACCCTGCCTCGGCGTACACCCGGAGTTTGGGTTCGGTCCCGCTCGGGCGGACGAGCACCCACGAGCCGTCGTCGAGGAAGACCTTGAAGCCGTCGACCGTCGAGACCCTGTCGACCGCGGCGCCGGCCATCGAATCGGGGAGCGCACCCTCCAGTTCCGAGAGGACCGGCTCCTTGCGCTCCTCGGGGCAGTCGACGCTGACGCGGTCCTGGTGGATCTCGCCGTGTTCGTCGAGCAGGGCGGCGACGCGCTCGTCGTAGGACTCCTCGGCGGCGACGGCGGCGGCGACGAGTGCCACGAGTACGCCGTCCTTGTTCCGGAGGTGGGCGGTGAGACCGAAGCCGCCGCTCTCCTCGCCGCCCATCAGCGCGTCGTGGTCGGCCATCGCTCCCGCGACCCACTTGAAGCCGACCGGCGTCTCGTGGACGTCCTCGCCGTGTGCTTCGGCGACGCGGTCGACGATCGAACTCGTCGAGACGGTGCGGACGACGTCGCCGCTCCGGTAGTAGGCGTCGGGGTCGGCGAGCGCCTCGCCCGAGAGGAGTGCGTCGTACGTGGCCGCGAAAAAGAGGTTCGGGTCCAGCGCGCCCCGCCCGGGCGTGACGACCGTCACGCGGTCCGCGTCGCCGTCGTTGGCCACACCCAGCGTGGCGTCCGTCTCGGCGACCCGTTCGGCGAGGGTTTCGAGGCGCTCGGGGGCTGGTTCTGGCGAGGAGCCACCGAAAGTAGGGTCCTGTTCACATCGCAGGCGCTCGACGGTCGCGCCCGCACGCTCCAGGAGGTGGTCGGTGACGCCGCGGCCGCTCCCGTGCATCGCGTCGTAGACGACCGTCGCGTCCGAGAGGTCCGTCTCGACAGCGGCGAGCGCGTGCTCGACGTACGGTTCGACGAGGTCGACCTCCGAGACGTCTCCGCGTTCGTCCTCGGGGACTGTCTCGGGTGGCGCGAGCGCGGCCTCGATGTCGGCGGTCACGTCGGGGAGGGCGGGCGCGCCGCCCGCGGGGAGGAACTTCACGCCGTTGTACTCGGGGGGGTTGTGCGAGGCCGTGACCATCAGCGCCCCCGCCAGGTCGCGTTCGCGGACCGTCCAGGCGACGACCGGCGTCGGGACGTCCCGCTCGGGGACGAGGACGTCGATCCCGTTGCCCGCCAGCACCTCCGCGAGGTCCTCGGCGAACCCGGGAGAGGTCTCGCGAGCGTCGTAGCCGACGACCACCGTCCCGGTACCACCGAGCGCGGTCGCGACCGCCTGTCCCACCATCCGGAGTCGCTCCGAAGTGAACTCGTCGAGGGTCGCCCGCCAGCCGTCGGTTCCGAACGCGATCGCTTCGGCCTCCGTCGCCGCGTCGTGTTCCATACACGAACGGTCTGGCGCCGGGATCAAAAAGACTCGCGTCGCGGTCGGTGGCCCGCCCCGGTCGGTAGGCCGTCCCGGTCGGATTCGCGTCCATCGGGACAGACTCGGACCAGCGGGGACCGGCAAACCGACCCGGACCAGCGGGGACCGGCAGACCGATTTTTACGAGTCGGTGCCGTACCAGCAGGTATGACGTTACCCATCGATCCCGAGGCCGTCACCAGTGGGGACATCGGCGAGAAGCGCGCGACGCTGGAGATGGAGCACGGGGCGGCCGTCGACCACGTCCGCGGGGCCTTCGAGGACGCTGGATTCGGCTTCCCCGCGGAGTTCTCCCCCTCCGAGATGCTCAACGAGAAAGTCGACGCCGACCGGGACCCGTACTACTTCCTGGGGGCGTGCAATCCCGCAGTGGCCGACCGGGCACTCGACGCGTCAGAGGGTCGGATCGGCGGCCTCTTCCCGTGTGGTGTCGTCGTCTGGCAGACCGAACCCGGCGTCCAGGAGGTGTACCACGTCTCGATCATGCGTATCGCGCGCCTGGTCGGGATGGCGCCCGACGACGACGAGTGGGCCGACATCGTCGCACAGACGGGCGAACTCGTCGACGAGGCGTTCGCCGCGATCGAGAGCGAATAGGCGAGAACGATTGAGCGGGTGAATTCGGTCGAAGCCGCGCTCAGGCACCAGCCTGCGGGTCGTCCGTGGAGCCGTCGTTGCCGTCGTCAGTCGTCGGCCCGTCGTCCGTCGTCGGCCCGTCGTCCGTCGTCAGCCCGTCGTCCGTCGTCGGCCCGTCGTCGAGTTCGCTCTTGAGCTGGTCGATCTCGCCCTCGAGTTCGGCGATGCGCTCTTGGGTATCGTCGTCGGTGTTCGAGCGGAGGTAGGCGAACCCGCCGACCGCGAGGAGGACGAGCGGGATGCCGAACAGGATCACCATGATGAGGAGGATGACGAGCAGTTCGGGGCCGCCCGGAATCCCCATCTGTAGCGGGACCATACGTCACTCTCGTCGGTCGGTACTTGTAAACTTCCTGCCCGGAGCCCGCCGACGGAAACCCCGGTACTGCGCGCTCAGAAGTCCGTCAGCGCCGTCTGCAGGCCGGCGACGAGGTTCGACTTGCGCCGCAGTGCAGTCCGGGAGATGGGGAGTTGTGGATCCAGCGCCCGGAGCGCGTCGTGGAAACTCTCGGCCTCGCCGTGGTCGCCGTCGAAGGCGTGGCGCACCCCCTCGCGGACCTGCCAGACGCCGACGGGGGCCCAGTAGTCGTCCGTCACTTCGCGGAGGACGAGACACTTGGCCTGGCGGTCGATCTCGGAGAGGTGTTCCAGGACCCCGAGCCGCGAGGCGTAGTAGGCACCCGCGGTCTCCTCGACGTAGCCCGTCCGACCCTCGAAGCCCTCGTGGGCGCTGGCGAGGTAGTAGTCGCTCGCCTCGGGGTTCCAGACGCTGTCGGGGGCTTTCATCTCGACGAGTTCGAACTCCCAGTTGCCCGGCGCGAGTATCACCCAGTAGCGGTTGCCCATGAACTCGTTGGCCCACACCTGGACGGTGTCGACGCTGTTGCTGTGACGGAGCCCGCCGCGCAGATACTGCCCGACGGTGTCGTCGACAGCGGTGATCGACCACCGCGTCGGGACGAGCCGGCGATTCTGTCCCTGTCCGAGCGCCCCCGCCGAGAGGATCGTGTTGACCTCGTAGACGTCGAACCCCCGCCGGTAGAGGTAGGTCATCGCTCCCTCGGCGCGCCAGTCGTCGTCTTCGAGGGTCTTCTCGACGGCGCGCGGGACGTGGGGGTTCTCGGCGAGTTCGGCATTGCGGGCCCGGGCGCGGGGGCCGGTCGGCGTCGTGATGTCGTCGAAACCCATGTCGAGGTCGGGCGTGTCGGCGAGTCCGAGTTCGACGTCGACGGGGCGGTCGGCGATGGCCACCTCGCGCTGGACGCCGACGAAGCCGTCCCAGGTGTCGTAGACGTCGACGTTCGCCGAGCGGGTGGAGTTCAACAGTCCGGAGCGGCGCTGGAGGACGTCCTCGACGCCGAACCCCTGGCTGTACCACTCGCCGCTGGTCGCGTAGTCGGCGGCGTCGGCGCCCTCGGCCATCGGCGAGAGCACGCCCGTCGAGACGTCCGGATAGCCCGACCGTCCGACGAAGATCTCGGGAGACGTCGAGCCGAAGAGGGCGTCACCCTGGAGGCGCTCGTCGAACTGCTCGGCGACGCCCTCCAGATGGTCGGTGATCGCGTAGGACTTCTCCTCGGCGAGACGCCGCCGCTCGTCGGCCTCGTCCCGCTCGAAGTCCGCGACGAACTCGTCGAGGCCCATGCCCATACCCACAGAGTGTGGTGCCAGCGGCTTGAATGGGTCGGTGAGACGGCGGGGGATCGCCACGACTGCCACCCAACAGCGCAAGACCCGAGTGGCCCCGACGCGGAGCGGACGACATGGCGAAGTGGCTCCAGAGCGGGCGCCGCCGGGACCTCTGTCTGATCCTCTACGACGAGGGACCGCTCCACGGACAGGCGCTCAAGTCGCGGCTGGAATCGCACTACGACGAACGCATCGACCCGAAGTCGTTCTACGGCGCGCTCGACGCCCTGGTCGACGGCGGCCACCTCGAACTCCGCGAGTCGGGGATCCACGACGAGTACCTCCTCACCGACGCCGGCCGCGACCTGCTCGAAGCCCACGTCGACTGGGTCCGCGAGCGCGTCGAAGACGGCGACGAGTAGAGGTGCAACCCGTGAAGATACGATGCGACGGGTCGCAGACTGTTTCGGCTCCTCCGACCGTCAGTGCAGGGTGTAGGGGCAGCGATCGGCTCTGTTCAGATCGTCGCGACCGGAGTCGTCGATCTCCCAACCGCAGTTGTGATCGCGAGATGGAAGCCCTCGGCGGGCTCGCGGTCGCTGAGCGACATATCCGCGCTCTCCGCACTGCCCGCTTACGGCTTCGCCGTGCGCTTTCGAGGCCCGTAGCGCCTCGCACCGCGCGGATAGGGGTCGCTCAGGCGACTAAACTAGACGCGAGCCCACCTCACGGGTCGTGCCTCCCCGTTCGGCAAGTGGCGCGTGGCGCCACGCACGCCTCGCCCTTCCAGTCCGCCAGGGGGATTTCTGCGGCACCGACTACCGAGCATTCCACGCCGAGACAGCCTGTGCGACCAAATTCTTCCTGGCGGACTGAAAGGGCGAGGGGCGATGGCGGCGAACGCAGTGAGCGGAGTCGCCTGAGCGGGCTCTATTCTCGCGAGTGCGGGGCGGTGCTGTTGTTCGAGCGGGAATATCCCGCTCAGCGACCGCCAGCGGCCCGAGGGCTTTCAACTCAACACGTCGAGTGCGGTGCTGTCTGCGGAGAGTGTTTCTCTCACGGCACCCTACCCTGAAACAACTGCTCAGTACGCAGCGCTACTGAGTGGCCGTTCCACAGTTCCCGAAGCGGAATCCACGTCTCGACCGAAGCGTTATACCGTCTCCCATGATAGATCGTGACATGGGGACGTACGACACGATACTGGTGCCGACGGACGGCTCACCGGGGTTCGAGCGGGTGATCGACCACGCGGGGGAGATAGCCGGAGTCCACGACGCGGATGTCGTCGCGCTGTACGTGGTGGACGCGGCGACCTACACCGGCCTGCCGATGGAGGCCTCCTGGGAGGGGGTCCGGGAGGTCCTCGACGGACAGGGCCAGGCCGCGCTGCGGGAGGTAGAGCAGTTGCTCGACGACCAGGTCGACCTGGAGACGACGACCGTGGACGGGCGACCGAGTCGGGAGATCGTTCGCGTCGCTCGCGACCGGGGTGTCGACTGCATCGTGATGGGGACCCACGGCCGCGGGGGGATCGACCGGCTCATCCTCGGGAGCGTCGCCGAACGGGTCGTCCGCTCGGCACCGGTCCCGGTCGTCACCGTCCGACTCGACGACTCCGGTCCGACCGGAACCGTGGACGAGGACCGAGAGCGGGAACAGGAACGGGACCACGAACAGGAACAGGACCGGGAACCCGCCGCCGCCGGACCCGGGTGATTCCGGAACGCGCTCCGGGGCGGCTTCCGGGGACGACGGAACGGCTACCACTTTCACCGCGGTGGGGCCAACTCTTTTAGCCGGGCGGGCGAACACTCCCCTGACAGTGGCGACATCCGACGGCGGCTACCTGCGATACTTTCCCTACGACGAGCCCTACGACCACCAGCGCGAGGCGATGGGCACCATCTCCGACGCGCTGGGCGAGGGCCGCAACGTCCTCTTCGAGGGCGCCACCGGCACGGGAAAGACACTCGCCGCGCTGGCACCCGCCCTCGAACACGCCCGCGAGACGAACAAGACGGTCGTCATCACCACGAACGTCCACCAGCAGATGCGCCAGTTCGTCCGCGAGGCCCGCGCGATCACCCGGACCGAGCACATTCGTGCCGTCGTCTTCAAGGGGAAAGCCTCGATGTGTCACATCGACGTCGGCTACGAGGAGTGTCAGGCGCTGCGCGACGCGACGCGGGACCTGGCCGACGCCGAGGCCGACATGGCAGACCTCGAACGCAAACAGCGCGAACTCCTGGAGGAGAGTCAGTCCGGCGACGCGGGGGCGGCCGACGCCCGCAGCGCCGTCATGGACGAACTCGACGAACTGCGGGCGGAAGTCGAGGAGTTACGGACCGAGCGCTCGACCTGCGACCACTACTACCGGAATCTCACCGCGGACACCGACGAGTTCTACGCCTGGCTCTACGACGACGTCCGCACGCCCGAGGACGTCTACGGCTACGCCGACCGCGAGGGTCTGTGCGGGTACGAACTCCTCAAGGAGGGCATGGACGGCGTGGATCTGGTCGTCTGTAACTACCACCACCTGCTCGACCCGATGATACGCGAGCAGTTCTTCCGGTGGCTCGGGCGCGACCCCGAGGACGTCATCGCGGTCTTCGACGAGGCCCACAACGTCGAGGACGCCGCCCGCGACCACGCACGGCGCACGCTCACCGAGACCACCCTCGACCAGGCGCTGGACGAACTCCAGGCGAGCGACGACCCCCGGAGCGAGGCGGGGATCAACGTCCTCCGGACCTTCCGTGACGCGCTCAAAACCGCCTACGGCGACGCGTTCTCCTTCGGCGAGCGCGAGCAGGTCGACGAGCACTGGTACGACCTCGCCATCGACAACGACGACGCCCGCGACGAGTTGACGCTCGCCTTCCTCCAGGGCTACTCCGGTCCGGGCTTTCGCGAGGAACTCGAACGCACGTTCGCTCTGGCCCGCGAACTCGACCAGGAGTACGACGAGGCCTACCGCAACGGCGAGACTGCCACCCGCCAGGAGTGCCAGACCCTCCAGTCCGTGACGTTCGTCGAGGACTGGATCGACGAATCCGCCGCGCAGGGGCAGTACCCCGTCGTGAGCGTCCGCCGGGCGGAGGAAGGCGGCCAGCACGAGGCGGGCGAGATCTACGGCCGCGCCGAACTCTACACCTGCATCCCGCGCTCGGTCACGAGCGGGCTGTTCGACGACCTGCACGCGAGCGTGCTGATGAGCGCGACGCTGCGGCCCTTCGACGTGACCGAGGACGTGCTCGGACTCGCGGACCCGGAGACGCTGGCCTACGGGCCGCAGTTCCCCGAGGAGCGCCGGCGGACCTACGCCGTCGAGACGCCCCCGCTGTTCGCGAGTCGGCGCGACGACCCCGACGTCCAGGAGACCGTCGGGACGGCACTCGAAGACGCCGTCCGCTTCACGCCGGGGAACACGCTCGCCTTCTTCCCGAGTTACGGCGAGGCCGAGCGCTACCACGACCGACTCTCCGTCGAGAGCACGAAATACCTCGACGAACCGGCGACCGACGCGACCGACCTCCGTGAGGCGTTCACCGCGGACGACGACGCCGTCCTCTTCACCTCGCTGTGGGGAACCCTGGGCGAGGGAGTGAGTTTCGACGGCGACGACGCCCGGACGGTCATCGTCGTGGGCGTTCCCTACCCTCATCTGGACGACCGGATGGAGGCCGTCCAGGGTGCCTACGACGCTGCCTTCGGCGGCGGGGACGACCCCGGCGGATCGGGCAGAGCCAGCGGACGCGGAAACGACAGCGACGACGGCGCGGGCTGGCGCTACGCCGTCGAGATTCCGACTATCAGGAAGACCCGCCAGGCGCTCGGGCGCGTCGTGCGCTCGCCCGAGGACTTCGGCGCGCGCATCCTGCTCGACAAGCGCTACACCGAAGCCGCGGAGGTGGAGATGCGCGACTACGCCGTCAGGGGAACGTTCCCGGCCGAGGAACGGGCCGAGATGCTCGACGTCGACCCCGGGAAACTGAAGTTCGGCCTGCTGAACTTCTACCGTGACCTGGACGCCTACGACGGCGACCCGCCGACGCCGTAGGCGCCAGTCGGCAATGCGACCCGCCGACGTGGAAACCGGATGTCACCTCGACTTACCGGCCGGCCACGTCACTCACGACGTAGTGGAGGATGCCGACGACGCCGCCGACGACGAGAACGATCCCGGCCAGCCGGAACGGAAGCCCGAAGAGGGACCTGAGCAGGTCGTAGCGGATCGGGAGCGGCACCTGTCCCGGCACCCACCGGAGGACCTGGCCGACGAAGACCACGAGGTACAGGACGACCAGGTTCTCGTCGAACGCGTACGTGAACGAGTCGACTGCATCCGAAACCATGGCCGGAGCGACCGCCGCCCGCGCCGTAGGTCTTCTGTCATGGTTCGGCCCGGGGAACGGCGACCGGACGGCCGACGGGTCGGGCCGGCCCGGAAACCGGGAGGTTTGTGACCCCCATCCCCGAACGGGCGACCATGTTAGTGGCCTTCGACTTCGACGGGACGCTCTCGGACTCGGAGATGACCGTCCTGCTGGGCGAGCGAAACGACACGGCCGAGGACATGGTCGACATCACCGAGCGCGCGATGAACGACGAGATCGAGTACGCCGAGAGCCTCCGCCAGCGGTGTGCGCTGCTGGAGGGCCTCCCCGACGAGGAGGCACAGGCGGCCTTCGACCAGGTGAAACTCCGCGAGGGCGCGGCCGAGGTCATCGCGGACCTGCGCGGGGCGGGCGTCTACGTCGCCATCCTCACCGGCGGGTTCGACCGCGGCGTCGCCCGCGCACTCGAACGGGAGGGCGTCGAGGTCGACGCGATCGTCGCCAATCGCCTCCCGGTCGCCGACGGCGCGCTCACCGGCGGGGTCGAGGGGCCGCTCATCGAGGGGACGAAAGACGACGCGCTGGAGGTGCTCGCGGCGGCCGTCGGCGAGGACCTGTCCGACACGGTTGCCGTCGGCGACGGCGCGAACGACCTGCCGATGCTCGAAGTGGCCGGACTCGCCGTGGGGTTCGACCCGAAACCGGCTGTCGCACCCTCCTGTGACACTATCGTCGACTCGATGGCCGAACTCGCCGAGGTGCTCGAAAGCGAGGACGTGCTCGACTGACCGGGGGTTCGCGATGGGACTCGCGCCCGGCCGAATTCCCCGGAACCCAGCCTCAAACGGGCGTTTGTCTCACCTGAAAGCCCTTTGTGCGGGCAGTCGTCGGTCGACGCGTGAACCGAAGCCTCGCTCTCGTGCTGTTCGCCCTCCTGGTCGGTACCGCCGGCTGTCTCGGTGCGGGACCGGGTGCCGCCACCGACACCCCGACTCAGACGCCGACGAACACGCCGACAGAGACGAACGACGTGACCGACACCGACGGGACCGACACCCCCGACGGAAGCCCGACGCCCGGGAGCGGAACGGTCCCCGAGACGGACGTCGGGACGAGCCCCTACGACTGTCCGTACTACCTCGACGCCGAACCGGCGACCGACAGCCAGCGCGAACGGATAGATCGTACCGTCGCGTACGAAAATCTCACCGCGGACCGCCGGTCGGAGTTCGACCGTGCGCGCACCGATACGGCCGAACTGGAGGCCCTCCCCGAGGTGTGGGGGTCGCCGGTGCTCGTGACCCACGAGGGCGAGCAGTACTACGTGGTCGCCTCGACGTGCTGACCGACGTAGTGGCCTCGACGTGCTGAGACGGTCGGTCCTCGGGAGGGAGTCTATCGACAGCTGTGAGTCGTGCTACGCCACAGTTCGCTCGCATCCTTCCGTCGAGCCCGTACGTTCTTTTTTATACGAAAGGGAGTCCTATGAGTACTGATGACAGCGACAATCCTCCACGTCAGTGATTCGCTGGTCGGTGGGTCCCGGGACCCGGACGCAAGCCCAAACGACGCCCCGGTCGGCGGGCTCGGGTCGGTCGTCGACCGCGCACTCGAGCTAGACGTCGACGTCGTCGTCCACACCGGAAACCTGTTCCAGCACTCGAGTCCCGACCAGGCGGTACTCGACAGAGTCAACGGGCGACTCGACGACCTCGCGGCCGAGGCGGTGCCGCTGTTCGTCGTCGAAGGCCGGCGCGAGGCCCGCGGCGACGGCGACGCGACCGACCGGCTGTGTACACACGCCGCCGTCGAGCGACTGGACGCGACGCCGACGCAGGTCGACGAGGTCGCGCTGTACGGCGTCGACCACGCCGAGGACGAGCAGACGTTGCTCGACCGACTCGACGCCCTGGAACCGGCCGACGCGTACGCGTACAACGTCGTCTGTCTCAACCAGCGAGTCTGGCCGCCGCTGTGGCAGGAGACGGCCGACGTCTCGGCCTACGACGTGATGGAGACGACCGAGGTCCACCTCAACGAGGTGCTGGCCGGGGGGTTCGAGGAGGCCAGGGTCTGGGAGAGCGACGACTTCCCCTACCGGGTGAGCTATCCCGGGCCGACGAACCCGCGGGCGCTGGACGGCGGGGCACTCGCTCGCGGGACGCTCCTCGAAGCGAACGCTGGCGGCGCGGACCACGAGCAGATCCCGCTGGTCACGTCCGACGTCGACGAGGAGGTCGAACACCTGCGCCGGGCGCTCGATTTCGACCCGGGCGACGTCGAGGACGTCGAGACGGAGCGACTCGCGGACCTCTACGGACTCGCCGCGCGGGCCAGGAGCGTCTTCGACGACCGGCGCGAGGAACTGCGCGACGAACTGCTCGACCGCGTCGAGACGGACCGGCGCGTCGACGGCCGCTACGCGAGTGTCACCCGGGGGACCCGGCGCCGGCGGACAGCCAAAGCAGCGGAGAGCGTCTTCGAAACCGTCGAACGGGCGGGGATCGACCGGGACGAGGTCGTCGCACTCGACACGTCGACGCTCAGGGACCTCGTCGACGAGGGGGAGATAGAGGAGGAAGCTGTCTTCGACGTCGAGGGGGAGGCCTACGTTCGCGTCAGTGACGTGACTCTGGAGTAGTATCGCGGCTCGGATTCCCGGGGTCGCGCCGAAACGATTAATTCCCTGCTCTCGCCCTGTACGGTCGTGTTCGCGTCAGCCGTCGAGTGGGTGGTCACGCCCCTGACCGAGAGTCCGCTGGTCGACCTGGTACGCCTGGTCGCGGTGCCGGTCTTCGCCTGGGCCGCCTACCGCGACGTCCAGACCCGCCGGGTCCCCAACCGGACGTGGCTCCCGCTGGCGGCGCTGGGCGTCCTCCTGTTGCTCGTCGAGAGCTGGCGTATCGCGACCGGCGACGTCCTCGGCGGCGACCCCGCCCGCGAACGGTTCTTCCTGAGCGTCGCCGTCTCGCTAGGGCTGGTCGCGCCCGTGGGCTATCTCTTCTACTGGTTCGGCGGCTTCGGCGGCGCCGACGCGAAGGCGCTGATCGTCCTCGCCGTCCTCTTTCCGACCTTCCCGCAGTACATCCTCCCGGCGGCGTCGCTGCCGCTGACCCGAACGACGCTGGACGTGTTCTCGCTGACGATCCTCACCAACACGGTTGTCGTCGGCGCCGTCTACCCGCTGGGCGTCGCGCTCAAGAACGCACTCCGCGGGCACACGGGACGAGCGATGCTCCTCGGCAAGCCGGTCCGTGTGGCCGAGATCACCGAAGAGTACGGCTCGCTCATGGAGACGCCAGACGGGTTCACCCGCCGCGGGCTCGACATCGACGCGCTCCGGATGTACCTGCGCTGGCGGGCCTGTTCGCTCGCCGACCTCCGCGAGGACCCCGGAACCTACCGTGACCCGGCGAGCCTCCCGGAGAATCCGAACCCCCCGGGCGACGGGTCGATCGAACCTGCCGACCCCGCCGCGTCCGAATCCGTCGAGGACGTCGCGACCGACGGGGGCAGTGACACGACCAACGGCGACGGTGACACCGCTGAGGAGACCGACCGGACCGAAGACGACGCGGAAGCGGATCCGTGGGGTGCCGAGGCGTTCCTGGACGACATCGAGGGAGACGCCTACGGGACGACCCCCCGGAAACTCCGCGAGGGGCTGGAAGTGCTCGTCGCCGGGGACGTGGTCTGGATCTCGCCGGGACTGCCGTTCATCGTCCCGATGTTCCTGGGGCTCGTGGTGAGTCTGGTCTACGGCGACGTGCTCGTCGCGGCCGTCTCGCTGCTGACCTGAGGTGACGAACTTACCGTTCGTTCCACGAGCGGTGTGTTCGTCGGGCAGGGGTGGTTGGTGCCGGCCACGTCGCTCGTACTCTGCCGAGACCTGGCGGTCTCGGCGCCGCACTCGCTTCGTATCGTGGAAATTCGACAGCCGACTTCGAGGGCAGCGAGCGTGCTCGCTGGCCGAACGTGGCCGGCACAGTCACCCCGAACGTCGAATGAAGTGAGACGTTCACTCGAGGTCGACGTCGGGGTCGAAGATCTCCTCGATGTGGCAGTCGAAAAACAGCGCGAGTTTGAACGCGAGTTCGATAGAGGGGTCGTAGCGGTCGCGCTCGATGGCGTTGATGGTCTGGCGGGTGACGCCGACGGCCTCGGCGAGGTCCGCCTGGCTCAGGTCGCTCGCCTCCCGACGGCGCCGGATGTCGTTTTTCATGGTCGGTATCTGAGCACGAGGAAGACCGCCCCCCACAGCAGGAACATCGCCGAGAACCCGAACAGGATGCTCGACACCGTCGGCGGTGCCTCGTACCCGCCGGTCGCTTCCAGCGCGAACACCGCCGGCGCCGCGACGATCAGGGCGCCCGCGACGAGGTAGATGGTGACGTTGCTCGCCCGCCGTTCGAGCGCCCGGTCGCGCTCGTCGAACAGTCGTACCGACGTCCCGAACTTGACGGCGAGCATCCCGAGCAGGCCGCCCCAGTAGATGGTGACGGCCACGAGCGGGTACTCGAGGGCCTCGGCGACGAGGAAGCCGCTGACGCCGACGGCGAGACAGCCGTACAGCAACCGCCGGTAGAACCGCATCTTCTCCAGGCGCGACTCCGGCGGGACGTCCGGTATCATGCGTGTCTCCGGGTGTAAAATACCCTTTACAAAATTCCGGCCAGCGCTCGACTTAAATCTGCCGGTGGGGTGGTCCAGCAGCCCGGGAGTCACCGGCCGGATAGCGACTCGGGAGTCACCGGTCGGAGAGTCGTCCGGGATTCCACTCGCCGTCGAACTCCTCGTGGACGAACGGCTTCGCGTCGGCGCCGGCGTAGGTCCCGACCAGCTGGCCGTCGCCCTCGAGGTAGTACTGGTAGGTAGTGAGTCCGTCGAGGCCGACGGGCCCGCGGGCGTGGGTCTTCCCGGTGCTGATCCCGACTTCGGCACCGAGGCCGTAGCGGTAGCCGTCGGCAAAGCGCGTCGAGGCGTTGTGGAAGACGCTCGCCGAGTCGAGACTCCGCATGAATCGCCCGGCGCGGTCGGCGTCGTCGGTCACGATCGAGTCGGTGTGTTTCGACCCGTACGTCGTGACGTGCTCGACCGCCGCTGCCAGGGAGTCGACGACCCTGACCGCGACGACGAGGTCGCCGTACTCGGTCCCCCAGTCGTCCTCGGTGGCCGTCTCCATCGCGACGATCTCCCGCGAGGCCGCGTCGCCGCGCATCTCCACGTCGGCCTCGGCGTAGCGCTCGGCGATCTTCGGCAGGAACTCCTCGGCGACCGCCTCGTGGACGAGGAGCGTCTCGACCGCGTTACAGACGGCGGGGTACTGCACCTTCGCGTCGTAGGAGATGTCGGTCGCCATCTCCAGGTCTGCCGCCTCGTCGACGTAGACGTGACAGACCCCCTCAGTGTGGCCGAGGACCGGGATGCTCGTGTTGTCCTGGATGTAGGAGACGAACTCGGAACTGCCACGGGGCATGACGAGGTCGATAGCCTCGTCCATCCCGAGGACGGTGTCGACGTCGGCGCGCGCCTCGATGAGCTGTGCCCAGCCGTCGGGCACGTCGGGAGCGTCGGAGGCCGAGTCGTCGGTGGTCGCATCCCGGATCAACTCGTAGAGAACGCGGTTGGAGTGACTCGCCTCGCTGCCACCTTTCAGGATCACCGCGTTGCCCGACCGCAGACAGAGGGCGGCGATCTGGACGAGCGCGTCGGGTCTGGACTCGAAGATCGTCCCGACGACGCCGATGGGCACGCTGCACCTGTACAGTTCCAGCCCCTCGTCGAGTTTCCGCGCCGCCTGGGTCTTCCCGAGCGGGTCGTCCTGCCCGGCGACGCTCCGGACCATCTCGGAGATGCTCTCGAGTTTCGATTCGGAGAGTTCCAGTCGGTCGACGAGCGCCTGGGTGTACTCGCCCGCCTCGAGGAGTTCCTCGGCCTCGCTGACGTCTTTCTCGTTGGCGGCGAGGATCTCGTCGTGGTTCGCGTCGATCGCGTCGGCGACCGAGTGCAGGGCCTCGGCCCGCGCCTCGTCGGACAGCCCCGCTATCCGCAACGCGGCGGTCTGAGCCTCTTCGACCTTCGTTTCAGTCGTCTTCTCGGTCGTCGTGGTCGTGTCAGTCATCGTCGCCTCCGTTCGTGGGGACGAATAGCGTCCCCACCTGTTTGGCGTCACCGATCTTCGCCAGCACGTCCGCCTCGGTGGACTCCGCGATGACGGCGGGGATGCCGTGTTCGCTCGCGGCGCGCGCCCCGGCCACTTTCGTCTCGATGCCGCCAAAGCCCGTCGTCGAACTCTCGTCGACCAGCTCCTGGACCGCGGCGTAGTTGCTGCCGACCGCCTCGATGCGCTCGGCCGAGCGATCGTGTTTGGGATTGCCGGTGTAGACGCCGCCGACGTCGGTCAGCGTGACCAGCAGGCCTGCGTCGACGCCGATGGCGACCGACGAGGAGAGCATGTCGTTGTCGCCGATGCGCAGTTCCTCGGTCGCGACGGCGTCGTTCTCGTTGATGATCGGGACGATGTCCCACGCCAGCAACTGCTCGATGGTGTTCTGGAAGTTGGTGAACCGCTCGGGGTCCTCGAGGTCGTGTTCGGTCAGGAGGATCTGTGCGACGGTCACGCCGAACCGTTCGAAACTCTCGGAGTACCGGCGCATCAGCTGGGACTGGCCGACGGTCGACAGCGCCTGTGACTCCTCGACGGTGTCGGCTGTCTCGACTGTCTCGCTGGTCTCGGCCGCCTCGACCGTCTCACTGGTCTCGTCGGTCGCATCGAGCAGGCCGATCCCCGCACCGACCGCGCCCGAGGAGACGAGCAGGACGTCCCTGCCCTGCCGGCGGAAGTCGACGACGTCCTCGACGAGTTTGTCGACTTTCCCCTCGTCGAGATTCGAGGACTCGTCGGTCAGGGAGTTCGTCCCGGCCTTGACGACGACGCGCTCGGCCGCCGCGGCGAGTCGCCGGGCCTCGTCGACGGTATCCGGGTCGACGGCCTCGCTGACGGCTCCCGACTCGACGGCCTCGTCCACTTCGACCGCGTCGCTGTCATCGCCGACCGTGTCGCTGTCACTCATCCGGTCACTCATCGTCGGGGTCCCGCGCGAGTTCCTTCGACCGTTCCTCGGCCGCGACGACCGCCTCCACGACCGCCTCGTCGGCGCTGCTCTCGCGGAGGGCTCTCATCCCCTCGATGGTCGTCCCTTTGGGCGAGCAGACGGCCTCGATGAGTTCGTCGAGGGACTCGTCGGCCTGGAGGACCGTCTCGGCGGCCCCCTTGAACGTCTGTGCGGCGAGTCGCTCGGCGTCGTCGGGGTCCAGTCCGCTGTCGACGCCCGCCTGGGCCATCGCTTTGATGAGATAGAAGACGAACGCGGGGCCGCTGCCGTTGACCGCCGTCGAGATATCCATCTGTGCCTCGTCGATCTCGACGAAGAGACCGGCGTCGTCGAGCAGTTCGGCCACGTCGTCGTCGACCTCGCCGCTGACGGCCGCTGCCATGTCTCCCGTCGCGGCCGCGAGGTTCGGCATGACGCGCGCGATCCGGGCGTCCGTCCGCGGTTCGAGCATCGAAATCGGAACGCCCGCGGCGATAGAGACGAGCGTCTGGTCCGCAGAGAGGTCCAGGTCGCCGACGATGTCCGCGGTGAGATCGGGTTTGACGACGACGAAGACGACGTCGGCCTCGGCGGCCGTCGCGAGGTCCGTCGTGGTCGTCTCGCAGTACTCGGCGACCGCTTCGAGTGCCTGTTCGTCCACGTCGCAGGCCGTTATTCTGTGTTTCCCTGTTCTGGCGAGGCCCCTCACCAGGGCGCTCCCCATGTTTCCACAGCCGATGACGCTGACGTCGACCATCGTATCACCCCTATCGTCCCGTGAGGGGTATAGCGCCTGTGATTTCGGACTGGCCGCCGACAGGGAGGGCACGGTCACGGCGACCGGCGTCAATCGGCCTCGTCGGTCGGCCGGAGGTCACAGTAGTGGTACGTCCCGCCGCCGACCGGCCGCGAGACGGTCTCCCCGGCCGCGACGGTCACCGGGTCGTCGAACGGCGGGCCGTCGAAGACGAACGTGTGGAACTCGCCGTGTTCGCCACAGGGGTCGACCCCGTCGGGCAGGTCCTCGAGGAACGCGCGGTCGAGTTCGCGGCCGGCGAAACTCGCGTCCAGCGCGCTCCCGTCGACGCAGGCGACCCGCGCCCGGAAGTCCGCGTCGAGGAACGATCCGACGAGGTCGGCGGTGTTCCGGCCCCACAGCGGCCAGTCGCCCGCGAGGTGCCTGCCGTCGAGACGGGCGGCGCGGTACTCGCGGATCCCCTCCAGGAAGAGGTCGGCGAAGACGACGTGGTCGACCCCTCGGGCCTCGTACTCGTCGACGACCGGTTCCAGCCGGCGTTCGTACTCGTCGTTGCTCGCGTCGGGCGGGATGTCGACGGTCCGGAGCGGGTAGTTCAGCGCCGCGGCCTGGCGTTCGAGGAGGTCCCCGCGGACGCCGTGCATGCTGACGCGGCCGTTCTCGGCGTCGACGGTCGTCAGGAGTTCGACGATCTCCCTGTCGGGGTCGCTCGCGACCTCCCACAGCGCCGTCGCCGCGTCTTTCCCGCCGCTCCAGGAGACGACGACCCGGTCCATATCCGGGAGTCGGTGGGAGTGAACAAAACGCTGGCGCGACGCCGGCAAAAGCACGGCGCGACAGCGGTAAACCACTGCACGACACCGCCACCACGCCCGGGCGCGGACGGCAGTCGAACCACAACCCCTACCTGCCCGCCCGGCGACCGGCGAGTATGCAACTGGGCGTCGTCGGACTCGGGCGGATGGGACAGATCGTCGTCGACCGGACACTCGACGCGGGCCACGACGTGGTGGCGTTCGACCTCGACGAGGAGGCCGTCGCGACTGCCGCCGACGCGGGTGCCACGCCCGCCGACTCGGTCACCGACCTGGCGGAGCGACTCGGCGAGGAGAAGCGGGTCTGGCTGATGGTCCCCGCGGGCGAAGCGGTCGACGCCGCGCTCGACGACCTCGACGGACAGTTCGACGGCGACGATATCGTGGTCGACGGCGGCAACTCCTACTTCCAGGACTCGGTCCGGCGCGCGGAGTCGACCGACGCGGCCTACCTCGACTGCGGGACGTCGGGCGGCCCCGCCGGAGCGGAGCTGGGATTTTCCCTGATGGTCGGCGGGCCCGCGTGGGCCTACGAGGAACTCACACCGGTCTTCGACGCCGTGGCGACGGGCCCGGACGGTCACGACCGCATGGGGCCCGCGGGCTCGGGCCACTACGTCAAGATGGTCCACAACGGCGTCGAGTACGCGCTGATGCAGGCCTACGGTGAGGGGTTCGAGTTGCTCGCGAACGGCCGCTACGACCTCGACCTCGAATCCGTGGCGCGGACCTGGAACAACGGCGCCGTCATCCGCTCGTGGCTGCTCGAACTCTGCGAGGAGGCCTTCCGCGAGGAGGGGTCGGACCTGGGGACCGTCGCCGACCGCGTCGAGGGCGGGTCGACCGGCACCTGGACGGTCCAGGAAGCGCTCGAACAGGAGGTGCCGGTGCCGCTCATCTACGGCGCGCTGGCCGAACGGTTCGACTCCCGGTCGGCCGGCGGCGAGGGGCCCGGCCGGTTCGCGCGACGACTCGCGAATCGACTGCGGTACGGCTTCGGCCGTCACGAGGTCCCGCGGCGCGAAGAATAGGAATAGAATAGGAAGCGGGCAGTCGGCGAGTGCCGTCTTCGACCGTCAGGCCAGGTCGTGGATCGACCGTCAGGCCAGGTCGTGGAGGTTGTCGACGACGGCGTCGGTGTATTCGGTGGTGCCGAGTTTCTCCGCCCCCTCGATGTTGCGGGCGAAGTCGTAGGTAACTTTCTTCGCGGAGATGGTCTCCTCGACGGCCTCACGAACGAGTTCGGCGGCATCCATCCAGCCCATGTAGTCGAACATGAGGTGGCCGGAGAGGATCAGCGCGGTGGGGTTGGCCATGTTCTGGCCTGCGCGCTTGGGGGCGCTCCCGTGGACGGGTTCGGCGAGGACGCGGGCGTCGCCGAAGTTCGCACCGGGCGCGAAGCCGAGGCCGCCGACCTGTGCCGCCGCGGCGTCGGAGAGGTAGTCACCGTTGAGGTTGGGCATCGCCATCACGGAGAACTCGTCGGTGCGCAGTTGCATCCACTGGAGCATGGCGTCGGCCAGGCGCTCCTCGACCATGACGGCGCCCTCGGGGATGTCGATGTCGTCCTGGGTCTCCCACAGCGAGTCGGGGGCGGCGAAGACCTCGTCGTCGGGGTACTCCTCGTCGGCGACCTCCATGCCCCACTCGGAGAACTGCCCCTCGGTGAACTTCATGATGTTCCCCTTGTGGACGAGCGTGACCTTCTCGCGGTCGTGTTCGAGCGCGTAGTCGATCGCCTTCCGGACGAGTCGCTTCGACCCCTTCTCGCTGATGGGCTTGACGCCGATCCCGACGGGGCCGTCGTGGATGGTCTCCGAAAAGCCCATCTCGTCTTCGACGAACTCGCGGACCTGCTCGACCTCCTCGGTGCCTTCCTCCCACTCGATGCCGGCGTAGACGTCCTCGGTGTTCTCCCGGAACGTCACCATGTCCATCTCCTCGGGCGCTTTCACCGGCGAGGGGACGCCATCGAGGTAGTAGGTCGGGCGGACGTTCGCGTAGAAATCGAGCGTCTGTCGGAGTGCGACGTTGAGCGAGCGAAAGCCGGCGCCGACCGGCGTCGTCAGCGGGCCCTTGATCGCGACGCGGAACTCGTCGATGGCGTTGACGGTGTCGTCGGGCAGGTTCTCGTCGTACTTCTCGCGGCCGGACTCGCCCGCGAACACACGCATCCAGGCGATGTCGCGACCGGTCGCCTCGGCGGCGGCGTCGAGCACTCGCTGGGCGGCCGGGCCCACGTCCTTGCCGATCCCGTCCCCGTGAATGATCGGGATGATCGGGTTCTCCGGGATGTCGAGCTCGTCGGCCTCCTCGTCGACGACCTCGATCGGCGCTCCGTCCGCCGGCACCTCTACCCTGTCGTACTCGTAATCCATGCATCGGATTTGCTGATTCCCCCCTAAATGCATGCCGTTTTCCGCGAGGAACCACCGTTTTCGCCGTCTTCTGAACAATACTGTTCTCCAGCGCCAAACGTAGTTCTCCATCGATCTACCCGGATCGACGATGGACGTAACGGGACCCGACGATGGACGAACGTCGCACCGGCGACGGACGGGTGGGATGTCGACGATCGACGTGGGGGCGCGGTCCGGCGCACCGGCACTGTCACGCCGACCGGACAGCACGCACGCCGGGTCGCGAAGCGCGTCGAGTCCGCCGACCGAGAGCGACCGAACCAAGTCCCGGTGGGTCGACGGGTGGAACGTGTACGTCATCGCTCACGGCGGTGCAGGTTCACCCGCCGACGAACCGGACGACCGGGCGGCCGTCCTCGACGAGGCGGTCGACTGTGGGGCCGACACGAAGACACCGCTGTCGGCCGTCCGCGCGACCGTCCGCGTCCTCGAAGTCGACCCGGGGTTCAACGCCGGTATCGGCGGTGCCGTCCAGAGTGACGGCGTCCCGCGCACCGACGCCGGCGTGATGTGTGGCGACGGTCGGGCCGGCGCGGCCGCCGCGATGCCCGGCGTCGCCCACGCCGTCGACGTCGCCGGTGCCGTCGCGACCGAGACCCCCCACGTCTTGCTGGCCGGCGAGCGTGCCGTCGCCTTCGCCGATTCGGTGGGCGTCGAGACCGGTGTCGACCTCTGGAGTGACGCCTCGCGAGAGCGGTGGGCCGAAGCCGACCCGCCCGACAGCGGGGGAGCCGGTGACGCCCCCACCGACACCGACGTGCAACTCGCCTGGGTCCGCGAACGCTTCGGCACCGACGGGGACGGGACTGGAGGTGGCGGCGGGAACGGAACTGGAAGCGGCGGCGGCGTCGATGGAGACGGACCCGACGCCGTCGACCGGGTAGCACCGCCCCGCGACCACGACACGGTCGGTGCGGTGGCGACCGACGGCGAGCGCGTCGCGGCCGCCACCTCCACGGGCGGGCGCTGGTACGCGCTGGCCGGCCGAGTCGGTGACGTCCCCCAGGTCGGCGCGGGCTTTTTCGCCTCCCCCGCGGGCGGTGCGAGTGCGACCGGTGCCGGCGAAGACATCGCTCGCGAGGGAGTCGCGCGACGGGCGGTCGAACTGCTGGATCAGGGGGCCGAGGCCTCGACTGCAGCACACATCGCTATCGAGGAGTTCGACGAAGCGACAGAGAGCGACGCGGGCGTGGTCGTGATGGATAGCGAGGGGCAGACCGGCGAGGCGTACAACAGCCCCGCGATGCAGACGGCGGAGTACTGACGGGACCGGCCGGGGAACACGGAAACGCTTTCAGCGACCCGGACAAACCGGGGTGCATATGAGCGACGTGGACTTCGAGTCCGAGCAGTACGAGAAGTGTCGCGAGGCCGGCGAGATCCTCGCGCAGGTACGCGACGAGGCCGCAGAGCGCGTCGAGGTCGGCGGGAGCCACTTCGAACTCGCCGAGTGGGCCGAAGACCGCATCCGCGAACTCGGCGGGAAGCCAGCCTTCCCCGTCAACATCAGCATCGACGAGGAGGCCGCCCACGCCACGCCCTCTGTCGACGACGACTCCACGTTCGGCGAGGAGATGATCAACCTCGACATCGGGGTCCACGTCGACGGCTGGCTGGCCGACACCGCCGTGACCGTCGACCTCTCGGGCAATCCGGAACTCGCCGAGGCGCCCGCCGAAGCGCTCGACGCGGCCGTCGACGTCGTCGAACCCGGCGTTCCGACCGGCGAGATCGGCGCCGCTATCGAGGAGGTCATCGACGGCTACGGCTACAACCCCGTCGTCAACCTCACCGGCCACGGACTCGGCCACTGGGAACAGCACACGACGCCGAACATCCCCAACCGGGCGGTCTCCCAGAGCGTCGAACTCCAGGCCGGCGACGTGGTCGCCATCGAACCGTTCGCGACCGACGGCGGCGGGAAAGTCCAGGAGGGCAACGAGGAGGAGATCTTCGCGCTCGAACAGGAGGGCTCCGTCCGCAACCGCGCCGCCCGCGAGGCGCTCGACCAGATCACCGAGGAGTTCCGGACGCTGCCCTTCGCCACGCGCTGGCTCGACGGCTCCCGGCCCGAGATGGCACTGCGCCGCCTCCAGCGCCAGAACATCGTCCACGGCTACCCCGTCCTCAAGGAGGAAGACGGCTACCTGGTCAGCCAGAAAGAGCACACGATCATCGTGACCGAGGACGGCTGTGAAGTGACGACGCGGAGTCGATGACCGTCGCCAGTCGGTTTCGTTTCGACCCCGCTCACTCCCCGGGCAGGTCCGCGCTGACTTTCGGGGACTCGATGCCGGCGTCGTCGAAGGCACCGAGGACGCGTTCGGTGACGTCGGTCTTGAACTTCACCTCGCTGCGCAGGTCGTTGACGTAGGCCTTCCCGCGGAGCGTCCGGTAGTACAGGTCGTCTTCGACGACGACAGAGGCGGGAGTGGCGTCGGAGACGAAGACGTACGGCGAGGTGACCAGGGCGTCCTCGACGATGTCGGTCGCACGCTCGACGTCGGCGTCGGGGTCGACGTAGAACTCGACGACGACGAGCATCTCCGCGTCACTGGTGTTGGCGTTGGCGACCGAGTCGTTGAACAGCGTGAAGTTCGGCACGACGACGAGCGTGTCGGTGGGGGTCACGAGCGTCGTCGAGCGGACGCCGATGTCGACGACCTCGCCGTAGTACTCGCCCATCTGGACCTTGTCACCCACCTGGAAGGGCTGTTCGAGGACGACCACGAGGCCACCCACGATGTCGGCGAGCAGGTCCTTGAGCCCGAGGCCCAGCGCCGCGCCCAGCAGGCCCGCGAACGCGACGAGCTGTGTCTGGGTGAGGTTGAACAGGAGTCTGAGGACGACGTACAGCGCCCCGCCGTAGACGAAGAACTTCACGATGGGGATGAGGAACATCACCCGGAACCGCTGGTGGGCGAGACGGTCGGCGAGTTTCGAGAGGACGAGACTCAGCGTCGACGCCAGCAGGTACGCGACCACGAGGATGACGGCGGCGGTCAGGACGTTCTGTGGCGTGAACTGCGTGGGGTCGGTGCCCCCACCCGTGGCTGGTCCGGGCGTCGCCGTCCCCGTCCCCGTCGCCGTTCCTGTCCCTGTCCCTGTCGGCGTCCCGATCTGGAGGAGGGCTCCGGCGACGATGGCGGCGAAGGAGGAGGTCACCACAGCATCCCCCGCCGTTCGAGTGCGACGACAGCCGGGTGGAGCGCCCGCGGCGGCACCATCACGCGGTCGTCGTCGAGGGTCACGAACCCCCGCTCGACGAGTTTCTGGACGGTGGCCTCGACGGGCCGCCGGTCGAACAGCGCGCTCAGTCGGTCGATGCCGACGGACTCCTGGGCGACGACTGTCCACAGGACGGCCGCCGCGTCGTCGTCGAGTTCGAGGTCGGTCGCGAACCCCTCGATGTAGCCGGGGGCGATCTCCCCGTCGGTGACACTCTCTTCCCAGACGGCGATGGCGACGCCGGGGTTGCCCACGGAGACGCGCCGGAGTTTCTCGAAGGTGACGGCTTCGATACCCTCGTCCTCGCCGGTGACCGACCACGAGGCCGTCCACGCGGGGTTGGGTTTCGGGTACGGCACCGCGACCGACCGACCCCGCGGGAGACCGACCTCGCGGCTGTCGAAGACGACCGTCTTCACCCGACCCGCACTGCCGGTGTCGACGATATCGGGGAGGTCCGGGCCGAAGTGTGCCTCGACGACAGTCGCGATCTCCTCCGCGTCGAGCGGTGGGATCTCGACGGTCGCCGGGAACGTGTCGCCGACGTCCCGCACGCCGTCGAGGTACGACCACGCGTAGCGGTTCCAGGAGGTGACCACGAGCGCCTCCGAGAGCGCGATGCGGTCGAGAAAGGCGTCGAGCGCCGCGAACCCGTCGATGCGCCGCTGGAAGAGGTAGTGACAGTTCGCGACGATAAGTGCGCCCGCTCCGTCGTCGGCGCTACGACCGTCCTCGACTTCGCTGGTCCCGCTCGGGTCGCCGGCCCCGGACGTGTCGCTGGCCCCGGTCACCTCGCCGGGGTCGGGCAGTTCCGGTCCGGTTCCGTCGGCGGCGCTGGGGTCCAGGTCGACGCGGACGACCTCGCCGTCCAGAAGCGACTCGGCGTAGGCGAGCAGCGAGTCCCGGCCGGCGTAGGGGTCGGAGACGACCGCGACGTTGCCGCCGACGCCGTCGTCGAGATAGCCCGCGATGGCGGTGGCGACCTTCTCGACCTCGTCGCCGAACCCCGCGGCCCGGAGGTCCTCGACCGGGACGGACGCGTCGGATACCATCTCACTCGATTGTCAGCAGTCGTCGTCGGTCTCACAAAAGTGTTCCCTCGAAGCCGCGAGGAGCCCGCGTGGCGCGGGGCGGACGGGGTGGCCTCGCCGACGAACTCAAGGCGGGGGCGGGTGAACGGGGTGGCATGGGAACGATCTTCGTCGCCTACGGCGACCACGACGAGCGCGAGAGCGTCCTCGCCTTCGCCGCCGAGCGGGCCGCCGCGAGCGGTGACGACCTGTTCGTCTACCACATCGAAGAGGCGGAAGACGAATCGGCCGCGGCGGTCCGCGAGGAGGTCGCGGGGGTGATCGAGCGTACAGCCCCGGACGTCGAGTACGTTGTCAATGTCGCCGTCGCGGACGGTCACTCCGACCTGACGAACGTCTCGAAGCAGAAACAGTTGCTCGACGTGATAACCCAGTCCGGCCGCGAGTTCGAGTACGTCGTCATGGGCAACGTCGAGCACGGAACCGTCGAGAGCTTCGTCGTCCCGAGTATGACCGAGGCCGTCCTCGAATCCCGGTCGATCCCCGTCGTCCTCGTCCCTACCTGACCCACCGTCTCGCCCGCCCCGACCTGAGCCGCCGTGTCAAGCGGTCCGGGCGGGCGCGTGAACGACCGACACACAGCTTTTTTCTGTCGGGACGACGACGACAGAGTGGAGGCAATTATGTCACCGGCGAGTCACAGCTACGAGTTCGACGACTGGCCAGTCCAGGGTCGAGAAGACAGCGACGTGGCGTACGTCGGTCGGACGGTGGCCGACCAGCCGGAACACGACGCCAGCGGACTCTCGGGGAGTGTGTTCTACGACGTCGGCACCGGGACGCTGTTCAGCGCCGACATCGACCGGGAAAGCGAGCGGGTCGTCCCCGCCCCGGACACCGAACTCGCCGTCGAGCCGGGAGAGACGCTCGGCGAGGCACTGGAACACGTCGGCGAGGAGACGGGCTGGGACGCCCTCTCGGAGTTCGCGCAGGACCACCTCGAAGACGACGAGTAGTCGCGGCGCGTCGGCGGCCGCTCACGAGGCGCACCGACGTCGACGGCCACTCGCGAGCAGACACTCGGCGATAGCCGCTTTCTCCGGGTTTTTAACCGGCCTGTCCCGTAGCGCCGTCCATGGCACGCGTGATCGTCACCGGCGGCCTCGGTGGCTCGGGCAGGTGGATCGTCGACCGACTCGCGAGCGACGGCCACGACGTCGTGTGCGTCGACCAGGTCGGCGCCGACAGCGAGCGACCGAACGTCGACGTCCGCGTCGCCGACCTCACCGAGGCCGGCCGCGTCTTCGACCTGGTCGCCGAGTTCGACCCCGATTCGGTCGTCCACTGGGGCGCTATTCCCGACCCCCTGAATCACGCTGGCGGCGAGGTCTTCGAGAACAACGTGATCTCGACGTACAACGTCCTCGATGCTGCGGGTCGGGCGGGTGCGAAGGTGGTCTGGGCCTCCTCCGAGAGCGCGCTGGGCTTTCCCTTCGCCGCGGAGACGCCCCCGCCGGACTACCTCCCCGTCGACGAGGCCCACCCGCTCCGACCGGAGGACCCCTACGGCGTCTCGAAGGAGACCGGCGAGGCCATCGCGCGGATGGTCAGCCGCCGCGACGGCGTCCCCGTCGTCTCGATCCGGTCGTCGTGGATCCAGTACCCCGGCGAGTACGTCTGTCTCGGCAACGAACCGCCGGCCGAGGGCGTCGGCAACTTCTGGAGCTACATCGACGTCCGCGACATCGCGAGCATCGTCGCCGCCGCGCTGGAAACCGATATCGAGGGCCACGAAGCCGTCTTCGCCGTCGCCGACGAGAACTACGCCGACCGTCCCACGACCGACCTCTTCGAGGAGCAGTTCGGCGCGGTGCCCGACCCCTGCGATATCGAGGCTGACCAGTCGTCGATCACGAACGCGAAGGCTGCCGACCTGCTGGGCTGGGAACCCGAACACTCCTGGCACGACGCGGCCGACGAGGACGTGCCCGAACCGACGGTCTGAGGTACCGACCGGCAGTTCGCGTCCCGTAGGCTCGGGAGTCAGTCCTCGTCGTCGGACTCCGCAGGGTTGTGCGCGATGGCGAAGAGAAATCCCGAGAGAAAGAGCAGTTCGTTCCCGAGATACACGCCGAGTACCGGGTCGACGACGGCGAGGACGGAGTCGGGGAGCGCGATGCCGAGCACGGCGAGCACGAGCGCGATGACCGCCGCGAGCCCCGCGAAGATCCGTGTGACCGCGCCGGCCACGTACCCGACGACGAAGACCGCGATCGCTTCGAGGAGTGTCATAGTCGAGATACGCGGGCCGAAGAGATAAGCGATATCGCTACTGCCGGCCGAGCCGTCGTGCGAGGCGATACCAGGCCCACGAAACCGTTTTTGACCCACTCCGCGACCGCCCGTCCGTATGCCGACTCGCTACAGGGAGATGACGACCGACGAAGACTGGGACGCGGCGGTTTCGCTCCTCAGACAGCTCTGGAGTGACGAGAGCAGGACGTTCGTCCGGTCGTGGCGCGACGAGGCCGACTATCGGCTGTTCGGCCTCTACGAGTACGACAGTGACGACTCGTCGGGCGACGACCTCGTCGCGGTGGCGGGCGTGTCGATCCAGCGGGTACTCCACCACGAGCGTCACCTCTGGGTCCACGACTTCGTCGTCGACGAACCGCGTCGTGGCGAAGGGTTCGGGGAGACCCTGCTGGACGACCTCGCCGACTGGGCGCGAGCACGCGACTGCGAGAACCTCGCGCTGGGCTGTGCCGCGGACAACGAGGCGGCCCGCGAGTTCTACGAGAACCAGGGGATGACGGTGTGGGGTCACGTCGTGGAACGCGAACTCTGAGCGACGGACGGGTGCGACGGGACGGACGCGACGGGACGGGCGGTGACGCCGCTGGCTTCGAGCCCGGACCGCGCATCGGTCGGGCTTTTGAGGCCGGGACGCCAGGCGAGCGTATGGACCAGGTCTTCGCCCCGTGGCGCATCGAGTGGGTCGAACGCGAGGGCAACGACGAGATCGAGGGCTGCGTGTTCTGTGCCTTCGCCGAGGGTCCCCGCGACCAGGACCGCGAACGCCGCGTGGTCGCCCGCTCCACCCACGCGTTCGTCCTCCTGAACAACTACCCGTACAACCCGGGCCACGTCATGGTCATCCCCGAATCCCACACCGGCGACTACCGCGACCTCGACGACGACGTTCTGCTGGACCACGCTCGACTCAAACAGCGGACGTTCGACGCGCTCGACGCGGCGATGGGCCCCGACGCGTACAACGCCGGGCTCAACCTCGGCGGGAGCGCGGCCGGCGGGTCCATCGACGACCACCTCCACACCCACGTCGTCCCGCGCTGGGAGGGCGACACCAACTTCATGCCCGTCGTCAGCGACACGAAGGTCATCGTCGAGGCCGTCGACGACACCTACGACCACCTCCACGAGGCCTTCGCCGAGCAGGCGGGGGCCGAGGTGACCGGCGAGGACGAGGCCGTCTCGTTCTCCGGTCCGGACCACCACAACAGTTAATTGTCGGCCGGCTGACTCCCGGATATGAGGTCTCTCCTCGGCGCCTGACCCGACTGTTCTCCGGAAGCACCGCGCGTCGACGGTCGTTTCGTCATTAGAGACTGGTCGCGCAGTCCCGCTGGACCTCCCGCGACAGCGCTCCACCCACCGAGGACACGGCCACGTACGCGCGCAGTGACGACGCAGCCCCGCACGCTCACCGACGACACATTCACGACACGACGATGACAGACGACACGACCGCGACCGACGCATCGACCGCTGAAGACCGAGCAACCGACGGATCGGACGACGACGCGGACTGGCCGACGACCGACGACCGGGCAGATGACCTCGCCGACCGCCTCGCGGAGCGCGCCGTTCCGCTCGATGGGACAGACCCCGAACTCGACCTCGACGACCTCGATCCCTTCGTCGACCAACTGCGCGGCGCCCGCGTCGTCGGCCTCGGAGAGGCGACTCACGGCACCCGCGAGTTCTTCCAGTTGAAACACCGGCTGATACGGCTCATGGTCGAGCGGCTAGACTGCCGGATCGTCGCGCTGGAGGCCAACTTCTCGGAGACGCTGGCCATCGACGAGTACATCGTCCACGGTCGGGGCGACCCGAAAGACGCCATCGACGGCGTCTACTTCTGGACGTGGGACACCGAGGAGGTACTCGCCCTGATCGAGTGGCTCCGCGAGTTCAACGCCGACCGTCCGCTCGACGACCGCGTGCGATTTTACGGCTTCGACGTGCAGTTCACCGCCGGCCCCGCCGGAGCCTTGATCGACTTCTTCGACGAGCGCGACCCCGACTGGCTGGCCGACCACCGCGAGACACTGGCGACGCTCGCCAACGAGGGGCTGAGAGACGACGAACCGGACGACGTGATCGACGAGCGGTTGGCTGACGCCGAGGCGACGGTCGAGGCGCTGCTGGCCTGGTTCGACGACCGCGACGAGACTGACGACGCGGTCACGCTCCACCGGCGCCACGCCCGGGCGCTCGAACAGGCCATCGGGGTCATCCACGCCGGGGTCATCCGCGCCGAACGTGAGGGCGAGAGTGTAGAGTACTTCGTCCGCCGTGACAGAGCGATGGCCGAGAACCTGTCGTGGGTGCTCGACCACGGCCCCGGCGACCGGGTCGCAGTGTGGGCCCACGACATGCACCTCCAGCGCGTGACCCGCGAGACGGAGCCGGGGCCCGCCCCATCGATGGGCGAACACCTCGCCGAGCGCTACGGCGACGACTACTACGTCGTCGGATTCGATTTCGCCGACGGCGCGTTCCAGGCGCTCGACGTGGGCGCCGACCGCGACCTGCGGGCCTGTTCGCTTGGCCCGCCCCCCGAGGACGCCGCCACGCGACTGTTCGCGGCGGTCGACGATCCAGTCTGGGTCCTCGATCTCGACGAGGCGGCCGGCGACGACCGCCTCGCCGACTGGTTCGACGCCGAGCGGTCGGTCCGCTCGCTCGGTGCCGTCTACGACCCGGACGACGAACACGACCGCCTCCACGACAGCTATCGGCTCCTCGATGCGTTCGACGGCCTGCTGTTCGTCGCCGAGACGAGTCGCGCCCGCCCCATCGAGCGGGCGGATACGAACGAACGGGGGACCGACGAACAGGGTGAGAGCACCGAAAACTGACGGCCAGGCCGGTTCCACAGTTTCGGGGCTCTCCCATCTTACTCGGGGAGCGTGAGCGCAACTGCCGTCCCACCGGCCATCAGCACGGCTGCGACCAGGAAGACGAGACCCGGATCGACTGTGTAGAGTACGCCCCCCGCCGCCGGGGCAACGATCCCGGTCAGGCGGGCGACCACTCCCTCGACACTCCAGGCTCGACCGGCCTCGTCGTCGTCGAACTGGTCGAAGAAGTACGCCAGGACTGCCGGTTCGAACGTCGTCTGGACGACGAACAGTCCCAGGCCGACCAGGAAGAGCGCGCGGGCACCGGTCCCGCCTGCGACGCCGGTCCCGGCGACGGCGAATCCGGCGAGCATCACCGTCTCGGTGGCGTAGTTGCCGACGTAGAACCACTTGCGGCTGTACCGGTCGGCCAGCAGTCCGCCGACCAGCGACAGCGGAGCGCCGAGCAGGTTCGACGCCGCGAACAGTCCGAGGACGACTGCGGGCGCGAACCCCACGTCCGCCGCGTACGCGGGCAACAGAAAGAACGACAGTCCGGAACCCGCGGTAACGAGTGCCTCGACGACGCAGAAATGCCCCAGCACGCGCCGGTTCGAGACGGCACGGAGGTCCGCGACCGGCGAGACACTCCCCAGTTCCGACCGGAGCGTCCCGGTCCACTCGCGGATCCGGACAGAACGCGGGAGGTCGTGGTCGGCGACCCGGACCCACAGGAACGCCGCGGCGGCCAGCACGGCGACCCCGCCCGGCAGGAACGCGAGCGAGACGGTCCCGGTACGGGAAGTAACTGCGCCCGCGACGGCGAGTCCGAGCGCGCTCCCGCCGTAGATACCGACGTCCCGGAGCCCCCAGCCGAGGCCTGCCCGGTCGGCGTCGACGGCCTCGCTGACCGCCGGCGTGACGCTGCTCGTGACGAACTGCCGTGCGAGCGCGATGCCGACGACCACGCCAGCGACGACCACGCCCCCGCCGTCCAGCAGGGTGGTTCGAGCGCCCGGGAGGACGACGAGCAAGACCGCGAGGACTGCTCCGGCGAACGCCGCGAGACTCGCGCGGTCGACCCGGTCGGCCAGCAGTCCGGCGGGTACCTCACAGACGAGGGTCGCGACACTCGCAGCAGAGCGAGCAACGCCCAGGACAGCCAGCGAGATGCCGGCTTCCTGAAAGTACAGCGGGAGCGCCTGTGCGTAGGCGTCGGCGGCGAACCAGACCGCGGCGAACACCAGGTAGTACGCGCGCACCTCCCGGTCGCCGACCAGCGGCGCCACCACCTGCCGGACCCCCGTCAGTGCGTTCCGAACTGACATCCGTCTCTCCGTATCGGCCGCGGAGACGACCAGTATCTGCAGTGTTCGACCGATACACCCAATTTTGCGCCCGGTCGCGGGATAGGCGTTACCCGGCCGTGAGTCCGGTTCACACACGGCGACGGGCACACACGAACAGGACGACACAGCGCCGACCGCGTTCGGCCAACTCGATCCGGGGCTGGCCGCGTTCGGTCGACACGGCTTTGACGCGGGCCCATCAAGGCCGGACGATGACCGAGGGCGACGAGCGGTCGCGGGCGCTCCGGCGGGTCGGGTTCCTCCTGCTCGGAGCCAACGTCGCGCTCGCGGCCCTGAAGGGTGGCGCGTGGTTCGTTACCGGCAGTCTCGCCGTCCAGGGTGAGGCCGTCAACAGCCTCTCGGACGCCGTCTACTCGCTCGTCACCGTGGCGGGCCTCTATCTCACCACCCAGCCGCCGGACTTCGAACACCCCCACGGTCACGAGCGCATCGAACCGTTCGTCGGGCTGTTCGTCGCACTCGGAATCTTCGTCGCTGGCGGCACAGTCCTCTACCAGTCCGGCACGGCGCTGCTCTCGGGCGAGGTCGCGGTCTCGCGCGGACCGACGGCCGTCGCGGTGCTCGCGGTCGCGGCCGTCGCCAAGTTCGCCCTCTACCGGTACGTCCTCGCGGCGGGCGAGCGCCACAACTCCCCGGCGCTGACCGCGACGGCGCTGGACAACCGCAACGACATCCTCACCGCCCTCGCGGCCCTCGTCGGCGTCCTCGGAGCCGGTGCCGGCTACCCGATCCTCGACCCGCTTGCGGCCGTCGTCGTCGCCGTCGGCATCCTCTACACCGGTATCGAGGTGGTGCGGGACAACCTCGGCTACCTCGTCGGGCGCGCTCCCCCCGAGGACCTGCGCGAGGAGATCATCCGGCGGGCGCTCGATCATCCCGATGTCGAAGGTGCCCACGACGTCATCGCTCACTACGTCGGCCCGGAGATCGACGTCTCGCTCCACATCGAGGTCGAGGGCGACCGAACCCTGCTGGAGGCCCACGACATCGAGACCGAGGTCGTCGAGTCGATCCGCGAGCTGCCGGAGGTCGACGACGTATTCGTCCACATCGACCCCCGCGAGGCCGGCGAGTGGAAACCCGACGCCGACGTCGACCGCGTCGCCGGTGACCGGCAGGAGTAAACGTCTCACTTCGTTCGACGTTTGGAGTGGTCTGGGCCGGCCACGTTCGGCCTGCTCGGTTTTCCCGGGCGCGTAGCGGCCCCGCTCGCAGCCCTCGTATTCGGCTGGCAAAATTCCGACGAAACAAAGCGATTACGGCGCTGAGACCGACCGGTCTCGAGAGAGCACGAGCGACGTGGCCGGCGCAAACCACTGCTGCCCGACGAACGCAACGCTCGCTTGCGAGCGGTAAGTTCGTCGCCTGTACTGAACACTCGACGACGACGAGTTCCGTCATCTTCCAGAGCGCGTCGCGCGGGACGACCTCCTCGCCGTCGTCGGCTCCTCCTCCCCCGACTCGTCGGCAGCAGTGCCCGTATCGGATATCAGACCGGGTTGACTGACAGGTTCTCGGGACGGAACGGTCGTCCCGTCAGCCCTCGACGTCGGCCCGGAGCGTTTCGAGCGACGCGATACACTCGTCGATCCGCTGGACGGCCTCGTCGGACGACCCGACTTCGACGGCGTCCTCGCAGGTCTCGCGGGTGCCCTGCAGGAACATCGCCAGCGTCTCCTCGGGGGAGTAGCCCTGATGGCCCGCGATCACGTGCAGCAGCGTCCACCAGCCGACGGAGTACGTCGTCGCCTCGCCGGGGAAGGCGTCGACCGCCGCGGGTCGCTCGTCGAACTCCTCGAAGGCGGTCCCGGTCGCCCGGTTCGCGACGCGGTGGAGTCGAAGCTTTAGCTCCCCGCCCTGCTCGCCGGCCTTGTCGTACCACTCGTCGGTGACGTCGGTCACGTCCCACTCGGAGACGAGTCCGTCCTCGACGAGGTCGTCCCAGGCTTCGGACTCGCTGTCGACGACGGCGTCGGCGTCGCCGGCGATCGTGAGCCAGACGTCGTCGAGTGTCCCGTGTGTCAGCGGCACGAACGCCGCGTACTCGCAGGCCTCTGTCTCGGGGAGGCGTTCGACCGCGTTCAGGACGTACCGTTCGACCAGTTCTCGGGCGTCGGTTTCCGCGCCGGTCGCGAAGTGGATTTCGCTGATCTCTCGCATGCGTTCACGGTCCTGTCCCCGGGAGGGGAAGGGAATTATCGACGAGGTAAACGGTACCCCAAGGGCCAAGTACATTCGAGTTTCAACGTAGAGTGCGCAAACGGACACGCCCCCGGAGAACGGTTTCGTTTCCCTCTTCCTGCGTGCGGTTCTCGCGTTCGCGGAGGAGTCGTCGAGTATCGCGTTTCACACCTCCGGAGGCGTTCCTCGCCGGCCATATCGGCAGGAGCGCAACCGCTACGGGGCCGAAAACTGGAGAAACTGGACGGAGTCGACTCAGGGAGAACTCACGGCGCCGGTGTCGCACTCACATTCCGAGGAGTCGGTGATCTCGTAGAGGTTCTGGCGAGCATCGGCGAAGTAGACGTCTTCCTCGACGACGCCGATGTCGTCGAGCCGTTCGAGAGCGTAGCGGACCGTGCGCGCGGACAGCATCGATTCCTCGACGATCCCCTTCTGTGTGAGCGGACCGTCGTACTCCAGTACCTTGTAGACGAGCTTCGCGCTCGGGGGGAGATCCGAGAGGGAGTCCCCTTCTGTCTGTGCCATCGGTCTCATGCATGTGCGCACCGACCATAAAGATTGAGGCAACGCCTGTCGGCGACACCCCCCGTCGCGTCCGAAATTGGCCGCGAGACGCCGTCGAAAGCGGAACGAGTTTCCGCTTCCGGGGCAGGTGACACGTTCGTGTACGTGTCTGTGACACTTCGTGTACGTGTCTGTGACACTTCGTGTACGTGCGTCAAACCGGACGAAACTGCGTGTGTGACTGCGCGGTCGAACGGGGGTGGTCCGGACGCGGACCGGGGAACGAACGGCTTTTGGGGCCAGGCGGTCGAGAGACGAGCATGGCTACCGAAACCGCCGAAGAGGGGAGTGGCTGGGACTCCCATCTCCGGGGGCTGACGGTCACGACGGTGGCGTCCCTGCTGGGGCTGGCCGCCGGCGTCGGCTCGCAGGCCCTGGGCAGCGGCCCCAACGACCGTATCGGCCTCTACCTGATGGGCGGGGCCGTGCTCCTCCAGTTGCCGCTGTACGCCGTCATCGGCATCGACGTCGACGACTTCGGCCCCAAGGAGTACCTGTACATCGCCTTCATCACCTTCTCCATGTGGTTCATCACCTGGGGCATCCTGCTGACCACCGGCGCGACTATCTGACATGGCCGACGATTCCATCGCGGTCGTCGACCTCGACAGGTGCCAGCCCGACCGCTGTAGCTACGAGTGTGCGAACTTCTGCCCGCCCAACCGCTCGGGCAAGGAGTGTATCGTCACCCGCGAGGAACGCTTCGAAGACGAAGTCTCCTTCGAGGGCGACCCCGACCAGATACACATCTCCGAGGAGATCTGTCTCGGCGAGACCTGCGGGATCTGCGTCACCAAGTGCCCCTTCGACGCCATCGAGATCATCAACCTCCCCCAGGAACTCGACGAACACCCCGCCCACCGCTACGGCGAGAACGCCTTCGCGCTCTACGGGCTCCCGGCACCCCGCGAGGGCCAGGTCACGGGCATCCTCGGCCCCAACGGCATCGGGAAGACCACCGCCGTCCGGATCCTCGCCGACGAACTCGCCCCGAACCTCGGCCGCATCGGCGACGACCCCGGCTGGGACGCGGTCATGGAGGAGTACCGCGGGACCGCCCTCCAGAACTACCTCGAAGCGCTGCGGGCCGGCGACGTGACTGTCGCGCGCAAACCACAGTACGTCGACAAGATCCCCGACCAGTTCGACGGGACGACGCGCGAACTCCTCGAACGCACGGACGAACGCGGCGTCCTCGACGACCTGGTCGAGCGTGTCGGCATCCGCCCGGTCGTCGACCAGGACATCGACACGCTCTCCGGTGGTGAGCTCCAGCGCGTCGCCCTCGTCGCCTGTCTCGCCCGGGACGCCGACTTCTACTTCCTCGACGAGATCACACCCTACCTCGACATCGGCCAGCGGATGACCGCCGCACGCCTCGTGCGCGAACTCGCCGACGACGACGAACAGGACCGCTCGATGCTCGTCGTCGAACACGACCTTGCCATCCTCGACCTGCTCGCCGACTCTATCCACGTCGCCTACGGGACCCCCGGTGCGTTCGGTGTCGTCACGCCACCCAAATCCACGAAGAACGGCATCAACGAGTACCTCTCGGGCTATCTCGAAAACGAGAACATGCGGATCCGCCAGACCGAGATAGACTTCGAGGAACACGCCCCCCGCCCGGCCGCCGCCGGCGACGCCGTCGTCTCCTATCCCGACCTCGAGAAGTCCTACGGCGAGGGCGAGTTCTCGCTGACCGTCGAGGGCGGTTCCATCCGCGAGGGCGAGGTCATCGGCGTCGTCGGCCCCAACGGTATCGGGAAGTCGACGTTCGCGAAACTGCTGGCCGGCCGTCTCGACCCCGACGAGGGCGAGGTCGACGCCGATCTGGATATCGCCTACAAGCCCCAGTACGTCGAGATCGACCAGCCGATGCGCGTCGACGCCTTCCTCTCGTCTATCACGGACGACTTCGGCACCTCCTACTGGAACACCGAGGTCGCCCAGCCGCTCCAGCTCGAACGGATCATGGAACAGGACCTGACCGACCTCTCCGGCGGTGAGCGCCAGCGGGTCGCCATCGCCGCGACGCTCTCGGAGGAGGCCGACCTCTACCTGCTGGACGAGCCCTCGGCGCACCTGGACGTCGAACAGCGGGTGCGCGCGACCAACGCCATCCGGCGCTACGCCGAGAACCACGACGCGACGGCGCTGGTCATCGACCACGACATCTACATGGTCGACCTGCTCTCGGACCGACTCCTGGTGTTCGACGGCGAACCCGCCCAGCGCGGTCACGCCTCGCCGCCCGTCGAGATGCGCGCGGGCATGAACGAGTTCCTCGCCAACCTCGACGTCACGTTCCGCCGCGACGAGCGGACGAGTCGTCCCCGGATCAACAAGCCCGGGAGCCGTCTCGACCGGGAGCAAAAGGAGAGCGGCGAGTACTACTACACCTGAGCCGCCGAGAACAGTTTTACGACAGGTCGTCGTAGCGTCACTATGAGTCCCACCGAAGCCGGCGACGGGACAGCCAGCGGGGCCACGGACGGAAGCGGGGCGGCGGAGCGCGAGGTAGCCGAGGGAGTCTATCGGTTCGGCACGCGCCGGATCAACTGGTACGTCCTCGAAGCCGACGACGGACTGACAGTCGTCGACGCGGGGCTCCCCGCCCACTGGCCGCAACTCGGCGAGTGGCTCGACGCGAACGGCTACGGATTCGACGACGTCAAGGCGCTGGTGTTGACCCACGCGGATGCCGACCACGTCGGTTTCGCGAAGAAACTGGCCGACCGGGGGGTTCCCGTCTACTGCCATCTGGACGACCTGCCCCATCTGCGCGGCCAGCCACAGGGCGCTCCGGGCTGGTTCTACCGGAACCTCTGGCGGCCCGGCTTTCTCGTCTACGCTATCGAGATGATTCGCGACGGGGTCACGTCCGTCGAACCGCTCCCCGACGCCGAACCGCTCGCTGACGGGGAGACACTCCCTGTGCCGGGCGAACCGCGCGTGCTATTCGCCCCCGGTCACACGCCCGGGTCGTGTGCGCTGGTCGTCGAAGACCGCGACGTTCTCCTGTGTGGTGACGTACTCGCCACGCGGAACATCTTCACCGGCCAGGAGGGCGACCCACAGCTACTCGGCGCCGCCGACGAGGACCACGAGACGGCGAGGGCGTCGCTCGCGCGACTCGACGGACTGGGGACGGTGACGCTCCTGCCCGGCCACGGGAACCCCTGGCGCGGGGAGATCGAAGCGGCACTCGACCTCGCGCGCTGACGACGCTACCGCGACCGGGACCGGTCGACCGCGGTTCTCACCGCGACCGCAGCTGGTCACACCACCGTTCGACCTGCAACGCCAGCGATTCTTCCGACCGGGAGTTGTCGATCCGGACGTGCGGCAGCGAGATGTCCTCGAAGGACTTCATGAGTTCGTAGTACGTGTCGAGCGAGGCGTCGCTCAGTTCGCTGTCGAGGTCGCGGTCGGCGACCCGCTCGACGGCGACGGACTCGTCGCAGGTGACTTTCACCAGTTCGAACCGACAGTCGACGGCGTCGGCGAGGTCACGGGCCCACTCGCGGTGACGTGTGCGCTGGAACGTGCCGTCGAGAACGGCGTTCCGTCCGGCGGTCAGGTCGTCGCGGGCCTCGTCGAGGACGCGGGCGTAGACGCGGCGAGACTCCTCGCTGTCGTAGCGTGGCTCGGCACGGACCTCCTTGCGAACCGCGTCGGTCCGGCGGAGTTCGCCGCCGAGGCGTTCGACGACTTCGGCCGCGACCGTCGACTTCCCGACGCCCGGCAGGCCACAGACGACGACGAGACAGGGCATGCCCGCAGTTGACTTACTGCCCGGAAAAAGCTAGCGGGAACGTCTCACTTCGTTCGACGTTCAGGGGGACTGTGCCGGCCACGTTCGGCCAGCGAGCGGGCTCGCTGCCCTCGTGGTCGGCTTCGAAATTTACGCGATACCGAGCGAGTGCAGCGCTGAGACCGCCAGGTCTCAGCAGAGCACGAGCGACGTGGCCGGCGCCAGCCCCTGCGGTTCGACGAACGCAACGCTCGTGGAACGAGCGTCAAGTGAGTCGACTGTACTACCGGGAACTCAGATACCCCGGCGCGTCACTGTAGGGGTCGACCTCTTCGTTCGCGAGCGCGTAGAGCCGGCCGTGCGTCTCCCGGGCGGCGTCGGCCAACGGTTCGTAGGGGCGGTGACAGACGTCGAAGAAGCCGATGTTCATGTTCTCGCCGTCGAACCGGCCGAGCGCCGATTCGTCGTACATCGTGAAGTAGTGCGTCCCCACACACCACGGCTGGGCGGCCGCGTGTTCGACGTAGTAGCGATACGCCGCCCCTCTGGCGGCCTGGGTCGAGACGGGTTGGAGGCTCGGGAACGGGAGCCCGACGTCCGGCGCGCCGAAGTGGAACTCCCCGACAAGGATGGGTGCGCCGACCGTCTCCGAGACCGTCGCGTACTCGGCGGGGAGCCGGTTGCGATAGCAGTTGCAGGTCAACACGTCGACGTTGCCCGCCATCCCCTCCAGTATCCAGTCCGCGGGGACGTCGACGAGGCGGTTCCCCAGGTTCAGATGGTCGGGGTCGACCTCGCGGCAGGCTTCACCGAGCACCCGATAGAGACGGTCGACCATGCGCGAACTGAACCGTTCGAGGTCGCTGCGAGCGGCCGCCGTCAGTTCGCGGTCCCACGCACCCTCGCCGATGTCGTCGAGCGTGACGTCCATCTCCCACGTCTCGGCGAGGGAGTCGGCACCGCTGTCGCTGGCTGTGCCGCTCTCATTGCCGGTCCCACCGGCCTCATCAGCCGCGCCACCGAGTCCGTAGCGGTCCGCGAGCCAGTCGGCCAGTTCCCGGCGCGTGGCACACGACTCGGTGGCGTGGAGCATCGCGACGGCCACGGGTTCGCTGCCGGCCCGCCAGTCGGGTTCGTTCCCGAGGAAGTAGCCGACCATCGCCGGGTCACCGACGGTCGATTCGAGTTGCGTCGCGACGTCGGCGGCGTCCCCGGGGAACGAGTCGTGGTAGACGTCGGGGAAGTCACGGAAAACCATCGGCGTCCCGGAAAAATCCATCTCCAGGGGCCGAACGTAGGGCACCCCGGCCTCGCTGGCGGCCTCCCAGTCCGACCAGTTGCCGACGGTGTTGAACCCCAGGTCGCGGAGTCGTCCGAGTGCCGTCTCCGCCCAGGCGTCGCGCCAGTCGTCGGGGCCGAACGCGCGGATCAGGTTGGTGACGAGGTAGTCGACGTACTCGCCGTCGTCGTCCCAGTGTTCGAAGGCGTCGGCGAACCGGCCGTCCTCGTCGGGGAGCCACCCGAGGGCCGCCTCGATCCCGTCGTAGCGAGTGGCGACGTTCGGGCTGACGACGTCGAGGCCGGCCGACCAGAACGGATGGCCGTCGGGCGTCACGAACCACCAGCGACCTCCCGAGTAATGGGTGCGGAAGAAACCAGTCGCGGTAAACTCGCGGTCGGTTCGGCCACCCCAGTCGTCGAGTTCGTCGGAACCGGCAGAGACGGCGTCGAGAGCGTGTTCGTCCGCCGCGTCCCGTTGCTCGCCGAGGCGGTCCGTGAGTTCGGCCTCGCTGTCGGTGCGGCCCTCCCACTCGCGGAACGTGGCCTGACCGAACTCGTCGAGGAGCGGTCCTTCGGGGAGCGCAGGGTCGGTCAGGCGCGGGGGTTCGTCCGCCGTCACGGAGAGCGGCGACTGACACCAGCGGACGCCGTCGCCGGGGTCCGAGACGAGCGCGAGCTCGGCCCGCTCGACGTCGGCGGGGTCGACGCGGTCGCCCCGTATCATGGGTTTGCACCAGGCGCCCTCCCGTTCGAGGTTCGAGCGGTGCTGGTCGAGCGCGTCCAGCGGGAGTCGAACCCGGCCCTCACAGTTCGGAACGACACCGTACAGGAGCGTGAAGGTGCTCTCGCCGTCAGAGAGGGCCAGCCGAAACATCGCCGTGTCAGGGCCGCCGAGCAGGAAGTCCGTCGCGAGGTACGCGGCATCGGCGAGCGCACCGGGAGAGACGTCGTAGACGAGCGCCTCCCCCTGTGAGTCGGCCGCGTACCAGGTTCCGCCGTCGACCGGCGAGTCTCCGTCGACCGGCGAGTCTCCGTCGACCGGCGAGTCTCCGTCGCCCTCCCCGCCCAACCGGCGGATCTCCCCCTCCAGCCTGTCGGGTTCGAGCGACGCGAGCGTACTGTCGGTCATGACAGCCAGAGGTCACGCGGGGCGGTCAAATACGTTCCCCTCGCGTGGGGCGGAGTGACGTGAATTCGAGCGGCACGGCGGGACCGAAAGACCGTTGCGCGCGGCGGCCGAGGGCCGGCCATGGGAACGATCACTGCGGACTTTTCCGACGAGACGGTCATCGTGACCGGTGCGAGTTCGGGCATCGGCCGCGCGGTCGCGCTGGGCTTCGGCGAGGCCGGCGCCACCGTGGTCAACGCCGACGTGCGCCCCGAACCGAAAGACAGGAACGCCGACGCCGCCGCTGGAGACACCGAGACGCCCACCCACGAAGCCATCGCCGAGGAGACCGAGGGTCGCGGGATCTACGTCGAGGTGGACGTCTCGGACGTCGACGAGGTCGAGTCGGTCGTCAGGGGAGCCCGCGAGTTCGGCGGCGTCGACGTGATGGTCAACAACGCCGGGATCCACGTCAGCCGCGAGTTTCTCGACGTCACCCCCGGGGAGTACGACCGCCTCCACGCGGTCAACGCACGCGGCGCCTTCTTCGGCACGCAGGCCGCCGCGCGGGACATGATCGACCGCGGCGAACCCGGTGTCGTCGTCAACACCGCCTCGACCACCTCGGGGTACGCCGAGTGGGAGCACTCACACTACGCGACGACGAAAGGCGCGGTGAAGATGCTCACGCAGAGCGCCGCGCTCGAACTCGCCCAGTACGACATCCGGGTCAACGCCGTCGCGCCCGGCCCCATCGCGACCGAGATCACGGAGGGCTGGTCCGAGCGCGCCGAAGACGACGTCGGCGAGGGACGCGAACCGCCGACGCGGGCGGGCCGACCCGAGGACCTCACGGACGCGTATCGCTATCTCGCGAGCGACGGCGCAGACTACGTCACCGGCGAGGTCCTGTGGGTCGACGGCGGCAGCCACATCTGACGACGAGTGTGTCGGGAACCCTGTCGTGAGGCATCGACTTCACCGCCTGTAGAACCGAAACAGCCGTTCAGTGCAGAGGAACGAGGTAACATGTCGGTCCGCGATTCATCCAGTATTTATCAGAAGTGGCGTGATAGATAGAGAAATTTGGTTCATAGAGATTGCGAGGCGGATACCCCGACCCTTGAGGTCGGGGAGGAAGTCGACACTCGATGAAATTTGCCACGCCCGATGGCAAGGCCGACTCCCCACACTTGAACAAATATTTTCAAGTATCTCTAACGGTACTAATGAAGTATGGAGGTCGTCCGCAACATCCAGCTAAAGCTCGACGTTCCCGAGGATGCCCACAGT
>Ga0207813_100089_pt1 | contig 69140 bp, 63 predicted proteins | sample A23E3SouthBayCA_2_FD_187730 | JGI IMG/M metagenome (GOLD analysis project Ga0207813, IMG submission 187730) | Aerobic enrichment media microbial communities from Eden Landing Ponds, California, USA - A23 E3 (4) (SPAdes) | ecosystem: Environmental > Aquatic > Marine > Unclassified | place... | reverse complement strand
GCGAACTCGTGGAAGGTCATCGTCGAGAACGCGCCGTCGAGCGCGTTCGCCGCCAGTGGGAGCGAACCCAGGTCCGCGGTGATCGGTGAGACGGTGGCCGGAACGCCCCGCTCGCGATATCGCTCGTGCATCGCGCGCTGGACGTCGACGGCGTAGAGGTCGCCGACGAACGGCGCCACCTCGTCGGTGTAGAAGCCGTTGCCGCTCCCCAGGTCGGCGACGGCCGCGTCCCCATCCACGTCGAGGGCAGCGACCAATTCGTCCCGTGAGCAGAAGCGAAACCGCGTCACGTCGTCGAGGCGGTCCGCGTCCGCTGCGTTGAACGTGTGGAAGTCCATGCCCCGTCTCCGGGCGCTGCCGACTTTGCAGTTGTGCCCTGTCTTCTGGACAAAAATAAACTTATTGAAAATTTATTATTGCTGTATGTCCGTCGAAACTCGGTCTGTGATCCGAGACAGACGTGCTACCGACGGTGGCCAATTATATCCAGAAATCGATTAAATACCTATATAATAGGAAATAAGGGCAATAATAATGGTTAATATTTTAATAAAGTAGGTTTTTTGGTGAATGAATTATCTGGCCGAACCGAAACATTCGTGGCCTCCGCGTCGAATCGAGTTCGAAAAAGAAACTATTTCAGTGTTTATTTATCGCTAATCTCCGTCGAGCCGCGGACGGTAGCGCGGTCTCCGACCGCCGCTTATACTGTCGGCTATAACATCTCGAAGAATTCGCCACCCCGGGGTGGTGAATATTTTCACGAACGTATAGCCGACAGTATCAGAACGTCTCTGGGATGTCAGAGTCCCGGTCCGGGTGGTCGTTCTCCTCGGTGTCGAACATCGTGCCGCCGTAGGGTCGGTAGTCGAGGTCGTAGACGGACGTGACCCGTTCGAGGGCGTCCTCGCGTTCAGCGATGACGCCGGTGTCGAACTCGGCGCGCTCGACTGCCTCGACGAGGGTGTCGTCGTCGAGGCGGCCGTCGCGGTACGCCGCGGCGATGCCGTCCCGGAACGTGTCGGCGTTGCGCCGCAGCCGTTTCGCATCGTCGAAGGCCTGCCTGATCTCCGGGTCGGCGGTCCCGGCGTTGGTCGGGACCCGTTCGAGCGCGTCCGTCGCGCGTCGGTCGTACTCGGCGGCCTTCCGCAGCACTTCGACGGCCTGTTCGACCGGCGAGAGGCTCTCCCAGGCGTCGCGGGCGCTCGGTGCGATCATCGCCGAGACGACGTCTCCCCACTCGGTCGAGCGCTCGGGGTCCTCGAAAGCCTGCGCGACGAACGCGCCGACGTGATCGTCCGGGACGGGGACGCCGACGGCCTCGTCGTCCGCGACCGGACCGTCGCTGTCGTCGGTATCGCCGTCGTGGCTTTCGGCGCGCTGTCCGCCGAACTCCGGCTGGTACGGTTCGTCCGTGTCGGTACGCGGGGCGTCTGTCATGAATGTTGAGTCTGTAGTGTCTGTGTGGTCGTGTTCGATACTCCCAGGTCGCTCCGCTATGGGCCGCGCTGACCGCCCGGCGAGCGGTCGTCGGCCCGCCGCGGCGCCGGTCCCTCTTCGCGGGCGCGCTGACCGACCGTCTTGCCGTCCGGGCGGGGCTGCTGTTGTGGGCCGCCGCCGGGGACGCCGCGGTCCTCCTGGGAGCCGACGCGTTCGTCGACGTCCAGCGCCTCGGGGTCGACGCCGCGCGACCGGGCGAGCGCCTGCTCGGCCGTCCGGCGTACGTCGCCGCTCCGGTCGGTCAGGCCGTGGTTCTCGAGTGCCCCCTCGGCGCGGTCTGTCCCGAGGTCGCCGCTCTCGCCTATGGCGACGAACTGCCCCCAGTCGTTGTGCTCGTGTCGCTCGTCGATGTCCGCGGATGGGGGTTCGACGTCCTCGAACACCTCGTGGGCACGGAGGTACTTGTCGGTGTCCTGCCGGATCAACAGCGGCAGCGTCGTGAACTGCCGCATGGAGTCCTCGTCGTACAGCTGTTCGTCGATGACGACGTGTCCGACCCCGGCGAGGAAAGACGGGGGATCGACGGTCAGGACAGCAGGTTGCCGACTTCCTGGTCCGCCTCGATGTCGCGGTTTTTCAGTGCCTCGCCACTGCGTGTCGCGAACAGGTGGATCGCCTTCGGCGGGAACTCGACGACGACGCGGTCGTCCTCGTCGGCCTTCGGACGCCCGTTGGTCGTGGCGGTGAACTCCCGCCCGCTGTCGAGTTCGAGGTGGACCGTGTTGGTGTCGCCCTGTGGTTCGACGACGTCGACGGTCGCCTCGAAAGTGTGATCGCTCGCCGACCCCTCACCGACGCGAACGTCTTCCGGCCTGATCCCGAGGGTCACCTCCGTCTGCCCGTCGAGGTCGGTGGCGGTGTCGTCGTCCAGCGGATACTCGATAGAGTCGGAGACGAACGTCCCGTCGGTTATCTCGCCCGGGAAGAAGTTCATCGAGGGATCGCCGATGAACCCGGCGACGAAGAGGTTGTTCGGCCTGTGGTAACACTCCAGGGGCGTCCCGACCTGCTGGAGCTGGCCGTCGTCGAGGACGGCGATGCGGTCGCCCATCGTCATCGCTTCGGTCTGGTCGTGGGTCACGTACACCGTCGTCACCCCCAGCTGGTCCTGGAGTCGCTGGAGTTCCGTCCGCATCTCCGCACGGAGTTTCGCGTCGAGGTTCGAGAGGGGTTCGTCCATCAGGAACACGTCGGGGTCGCGGACGATGGCGCGTCCGAGCGCGACGCGCTGTTGTTGCCCGCCGGAGAGTTCTCCCGGAGTGCGCTCCAGCAGGTCGTCGATCCCCATCATTTCGGTGGCCTCGTGGACCCGGTCGTCGATCTCGGCGTCGGGTAGATCCGTCGACTCCTCCAGTCCGAACGCGATGTTCTCGTGGACAGTCATGTGGGGGTACAGCGCGTAGGACTGGAACACCATCGCGATGTCCCGGTCCTGGGCGCGCACGTCGTTGAGGACGCGTCCCCCGAGTCTGATCTCGCCGTCGGTGATCGTCTCGAGTCCGGCGATCATCCGCAGCGTCGTCGACTTGCCACACCCGGACGGACCGACGAGGACGAGGAACTCCTCGTCCGCGATGTCGATCGAGACGTCGTCTACTGCGACGATCTCCTCGTCTTCCTCGTCGTCCTGAAACACCTTCGTCACGTGGTCGAGTTCTAGCTGTGCCATGGCTCAGATCTGTGTGAGTTCGGTCTCGGCTTCCATTCGGCGGTTGTGCAACGCCTGTCCGCTCTGTCCGTCGAACAGGTGGATCAGGTCGGGATCGATGCTGACGACGACCTCTTCGTCGACGGTCAGCATCTCCATCCCGCCGGTCACCGCCTGCAACACGTCGAACTCGTCCTCGGCGCCCGCGTGGTTGAGGTGGACGACGTTCTGGTTTCCGTGCGGTTCGACGACGGTTACGTTCATCACGTACTCGTGGTCACCCAGCGACCCGGGGTCGCCGCCGAACTCCTCGAGTTCGATGTCTTCCGGGCGGATCCCGAGCGTGAGGGCGGTCGCGTCCCCGACCGCCGAGCGCAGGTCGTCGTCCAGCGAGTAGTCGAGGTACGGCGTCACGAGCGTCCCGCCGTCGAGTTCACCTTCGAGGAAGTTCATCATCGGCTCGCCGATGAACCCGGCGACGAAGCGGTTGGCGGGTTCGTGGTACAACTCGAGGGGTTCGCCGACCTGCTGGAGTCGCCCGTCGTCTAAGACGGCGATGCGGTCGCCCATCGTCATCGCCTCGGTCTGATTGTGGGTGACGTACACCGTCGTCACCTCCAGCATCTCCTGGAGGTTCTGCAACTCGGCGCGCATCTCCGAGCGAAGCTTCGCGTCGAGGTTCGCCAGCGGTTCGTCCATCAGGAACGCCTCGGGGCTGCGGACGATAGCCCGCCCGAGCGCGACCCGCTGTTGCTGACCGCCGGAGAGTTCGTCGGGCTTGCGGTCGAGCAACTCGGAGATGCCGAGCATCTCGGCGACCTCTTCGACGCGCTCGCCGCGTTCGGCCTTCGTGTAGCCTTTCTCCTCTTCGAGGCCGAACCCGATGTTCCCCCGGACGGTCATATGGGGATACAGCGCGTAGTCCTGGAAGACCATAGCGATGTCGCGGTTCTGCGGGACGCGGTAGTTCATGTGATCGCCGTCGATGTAGACGTCGCCCTCGGTGGGCGTCTCCAGTCCGGCGATCATCCGCAGGGTGGTGGACTTCCCACACCCCGAGGGGCCGACGAGGACGAGGAACTCCTCGTCCTCGATGTCGAGGTTCAGGTCCTCGACTGCGGTCTCCGGTCCGAACCGTTTCGTCACGTCGTCGAGTTCGATTCGTCCCATGATTATCCACTCTCCGTGCGCAGGCCCTTGGCGAACTGTTCGGCGAAGGCGACGTACAGCAGGATCGTCGGGAGCGCCGCCAGGATCGCGGCGGACATCCGGATCCCGTAGTTGATCCCGGAAGTCGAAGCACCGAGCGACGGGATCAGCAGCGTCACCGGCGCCGCCGGTGCGTCCGCGGCGACGATCAGCGTGAACGCGAACAGGAACTCGTTGTAGATCTGGGTGAACTGGTAGATGAACACGACCCCGAACATCGGCTTCGAGATCGGGAGGATGATCCGCCGGTAGATCTTGGCGATGCTCGCGCCGTCGATCTTGGCGGCCTCGACCAGCGACTCGGGCAGGCTGTTGTAGTACGACCGGAAGAGGATCGTACAGATCGGAATCCCGTACGCGATGTCCGTGATTATCAGCGGTACGAGGTCCGAGTGGTACTCCGCCAGCAGCGGGATCGCCGCGAACGTCGGGGCGAGCATCTCCGCGATCGGGAAGATGTTGTTCCAGAAGTCCGCCAGCGGGACGATCACGGCTTGGTAGGGCACGAAGATCCCGATCAGAAACAGGATCAGAAAGCCCAGCTGGCCCCGCCAGTTGACCATTGTGAGGCCGTAGGCGGCCATGCTCGCCAGCAGGACGTTCACGATCGTCGCCGGGAGTGCAAGCAACAGCGAGTTGACAAACGAGTCCCGGAGCTGATTGAACGCGAACTCCAGGTTCTCGAGGGTGAATCCGTCACCGAGCGAGGGGACGAACGGCAGCGAGCGTGCAACGGCCTCGTTGGTCTTGAGCGCGGTGACGAACCCTGCCTCGAGCGGAACGAGGAAAAAGCCGATAAAGACCACGACCAGGATGTACTGGGCGATCCGTGTGAGGCTCACGTCCTCGACGAGCGATGCGGTGTCGAATGTGGGTCTTGACTGTGACATCTATAGGCTCCCCTGTCTGTGCTGGTAGTAGAGGTACGGTGCGATGACGCCCAGCGCCATGAGCAACAGCATGGTCGCGATGGCCGCCGAGTAGGCCCACTCGGCGTCGCGGAACGCCTCGCGGACCATCAGCGTCGCGAGGATGTCCGTCCCGGTGGGCGGGCGGTATCGCCCGGTCAGCGAGTAGAGGAAGGTGAAGGCCTTGAGCGCGAACACCATCAGGACGACGGCCGCACTCACGGAGGCCTCCTTGAGTTGCGGGATGATGACCCGGACGTAGGTACGGATCGTGCTCGCGCCGTCGACGCGCGCCGCCTCGAACTGGTCGTCGGGGAGCGACTGTAACCCCGCGAGGTAGACGACCATCGTGTAGCCGCTGAACTGCCAGATGAGCGCGAATATTACCGATCCGAGCGCGATCTGTGGGTTCCCGATCCAGCTGACCGCTGGCAGTCCGAACGTCGTCAGGATCAGGTTCAGAATACCGAAGTCCTGGTTGAACATCCACAGCCAGAGCTGCGCTGTGATGACGAACGATAGCGCCATCGGCATCAGGTAGATGGTCTGGATCGTCTCGTTGTACCTGATGTCCTGGTCGAGCAAGATGGCGAGAAAGAGACCGAGAACCAGGCTGATAGAGGTAAACGCGACCAGCAACACGAGGTTGTTTTGTGCGGCCTGCAGGAACGCCTCGCTGGCGAAGGCCTGCTGATACATCTCGAAGTCGAGACTCGAGAAGTCGGGCTCTGACAGCCCCTGATAATCTGTAAAGGAGATGGCGACGGTGTAGCCGATGCCGCCGTAGACAGCAGCTCCCATGATAACGAAGGGAATCCCCCAGAACGGCAACGAACGGACGAAGTCGTCGTTCAGGACGTATTTCAGCTTCGTTTTCCAGTCTACCACCTCCGCTGTCGATCCGGTCGTCTCTGCCGAGTCTTTGGTAGCCATTGGCGAAGTTGTCTCGTCTGTGGTGTAAAAATATTCGGTCGGAAGGCTGCGTTATTCCGACGTGACCGCGATCAGGTCGTCTGCGGCGGCTTCGACATCGTAAGGGCCCATCATGTTGTTCCCGATCGCCTCACGGCAACTGCCAAGTTGCTCGGGCGGGACTGCCAGGCCGTGTGCCAGCGTCGGCGGGTACGACTCGGAGTCGGTGAGGTCCTCGTAGGTCGTCGCGAGGAAGTCCGTCAGTTCGCTGGAGTCGATGTCGGTGCGCAGCGGGACGGATCCCTTCAGGTTGTTGAAGGTGATCTGGGCTTCCTTCGTCCCGACGAATTTCATCCACTCGACGGTTTCCTCCTGGCTCGGGTTCTCGGCCGGCAGGTGGAACGCGTCGACGTGATAGTGGTAGATACCCTCGGTGCCCGGGAAGGGGATCCAGCCCCACTCCTCCTGGTAGTTGAACTCCTCGTCGGCGCGCAACTGGCCGTAGAGCCAGTTCCCCTGGTGCATGGTCGCGACGTCGCCGTCGATCATGCGGCCACCGACGTCGGTGAAGCTCAGGGTGGACGCGTCGGAGGTGATGTAGTTTTGCTCGATCTCGCGAACGACGTCGAGGGCGTCGACCACAGCCTGTCGGTCGGCGTTGCCCTCGATCCAGTTTTCGAAGGCCTCGACACCGGACTGGCCGACGAGGACCTGGACCCACAGCTGGAGCGCCGTCCACGGGGCGGCTTTCGCCTGGCCCATCGGCGTGATGTCCGTCCCCTCGTCGATGGCCGCCAGCGCGTCCATCAGCGCGTCGATGCTGTCGAGACTGTCGGGGTCGACACCGGCCTCCTCCATCGCGGAGACGTTGTAGAAGAGGTTGTTCATCCGGTGGGAGCCGATGGGCACCGACGGCATCTTGTCGTTGAAGGTACAGAGGTCGATGACACGCTCTTGCATCGTGTCCATGTACCCTTCGCCCTCCCAGACCTCCTCCTGAACGTCGCCCAAGGCGCCGCTGTAGCGTTCAAGATTTGGGCCCGGCCAGTTCGCGAAGGAACTCATCGGGTTGTCGTTGGCCAGGCGGCGCGTAATCGTCGCGTTGAGGTTGACGTTCGCGCTTGCCCCGACCGCCTGGAAGTTCGTCTCCATATCGGGGTACTCCTCCTGGAAAGCCTCGATGAGCGCTGTGATCGCGGCCTCACCGTCCCCACCGGCCCACCCGTGGAGGACTTCGAGCTCGTTGTCCCACGACTGTGCCTCGGTGCCACCGTCACTGCCACTGTCTTCGGTCGTCCCACCGTCGCCACCGTCACCGGAACAACCGGCCACACCCAGTGCTGCGCCTGCCGACACCGCTTTCAGGTACTTTCGTCGGTCTACGTCCGAGAGATAACTATCACTGTCAACCATACACGACACGATTAACTCGCTACCCAATAATAAAACTGCTGGTGACTTTCCCGACAGAAACGGCGATAGCGCCGTGATACCGCCGCTCCGTACCCCTCTCCCGAACGCCGTTTTGTGATCGCACGTGCACGACACCGGTTCGTCGACTGTCGTAGCAAGATATATGTATTGTCGAAATAAACGGGCGAATATGGAGTTTCGCTGTCCGGAATGCGACTCGGCGGTGACGAGGCGTCAACCGAACGGATACACGTGTACGAACTGTGGTCACGCCCCGCGACACGGCGCGGACTGACGGCTCTCGCGGTCAGCAGTTCGTCCGGGATCGCGGGACGAAAGCGTCGGCAGGGACGGGGTAGCGGCGGGTGTTACTGTGCCGGGTCGTCGTTCGCGGCCTGCCGGACCCATTTCTTCTCGACGTCGCGGTTCGCGAGGACGACGAGGTCGCCCGTTTCGGTCCGCAGGCGAGTCTTGCGCAGATCGATACTGACGATCTCGCCCGACACCGAGGCGGTGTCGACGCGTTCGCCCTCGTTGAAGTCGGCGTCCCGGAGGAGGTAGACGCCGGCGACGGTGTCGGCGATCATCTCCTTGAGCGCGAAGGCGACACCGAGTCCGATGAACCCGCTTGCCGTCCCGAGGCTGGCTGCCACCTCCCCGAGTCCAACGACGTTCAGCAACACGAGGATGGCACCGAACCACAGGAAGATACTGACGACGGTCACCGACAGATCGACGATCAACCGCTGGCTCTCGGGGTAGATCCGTTCGAGTACCGTCCGGACGAGCGTCAGTACAACCCTGATCAACACGTACGCGACGACGAGGAACAGTGTCCCGAGGAGGACCTTTGGGATGGCGGCGAGGATCCCCCCGACGAACTCGTCGACGACGCCCGAAATGCTGTCGACCGTCTGTAGTAGCTGCGTGACCATGTCCGACCGTATCGGCGCCCCGTCATTAGTTCTGTGCGTCGTGGTACTGGGCGCCGCGGTCGCACGACGCCCCGCTCTCACTCGCCGTCACTCGACCACGTACGACCGGTGTGCGCCGCGGGTCTCGATGTCGACGAAGTGCTGCCGGGTCGCGCCCCCGACTTCCCCCGTCGAGGATCGATCGCTGTCCGCGAGCCCGTCCGACGGATCGCCGTCCTCGTACACCCGGTCGGCCCCGTAGAGGTCGTGGTCGGCGAGGAGACGTTCGACCTCGGCGGGGACGCCGCCGTCGGTATCGACGTCGACGATCACCAGCCGGTCGGTGAAACTCTTCGCGAGAAACGCGTCTTCGACCCCCTCGAACGTCCGGACCTCGTCGACGAGGCGACGGAGCTCTCCCTGGCGGTCGGCCATATCCGTCGGTACGGCGCGTGGCGTGCTATACGCTCGCCCGATGACGTTCGGTCGGCAACCGCAGAGAGGAACGGGACGGCGGGTCGCGCTCAGGCCGCTCGCACGGCGTCGAGCAGTTCGTCGTAGTCCGGTTCGTTCGTCGGATCGTCAGCCACCCAGGCGTAGGTGACGGCCCCCTCGTCGTCGAGGACGAAGACGGCGCGGTTCGCGATGCCGTGCAGGCCCAGGTCCGCGATGTCCATCGAGAGGTCGTAGGTCTCGATCACGTCCCCGTCCATGTCGCTGACGAGGTCGAACTCCAGGTCGTACTCGTCGGCGAACGCGCCCAGCGAGAACGACGAGTCGGCGCTGACGCCGAACAGCGTCGCACCGGCGTCCTCGAACTCGCCGTAGTGGTCCTGCAGTGCGACCATCTCGTTGCTACACGGGGGCGTGAACGCGCCCGGGAAGAAGGCGAGGACGACCGGCCCGTCGCCGAGGTGGTCCTCGAGGTCGAACGTCTCGTGGTCGCTGCCCTTGTACGTCGCGGTGAACGTCGGTGCGGTGTCGCCTTCGGAAACCATGTCGCCCGAACGTAACGACGCCACCGACCTAAACCCGGTGGTTGGCGATCAGGACAGTCGGAACGTCTCCAGATTCTTCGGCGCGACGGTGCGCATATTGAACTTCTGGTAGAGCGCCGACGACAGCTGGTCGGTCGACGTCTCGTCGCCGTGGACACAGAGGATCGTCTCGGGTCGGGGGTTCATCGTCTCGACGAACGTCTCTAGGCCCTGCCGGTCGGCGTGCCCCGAGAAGCCGTCGACCGTCTCGACGCCCATGTTGAGCGCGACCCGATCCGCGTTCCGACCCGCGGTGTCGTTCATCGAGATCTCGTCGCGGCCCTGCTGGATCTGTCGGCCCAGCGTCCCCTCGGCTTGGTAGCCGACGAACACCAGCGTGTTCTCCCGCTCACCGCCCAGGAGCCGGAGCCAGGACATGATCGGCCCGCCGGTGATCATCCCCGACGTCGTCAGGACGATACAGGGCTCGCCGTCGGTGATCTCCCGACGCATCTCGTCGCCGCCGTCGACCTGCTGGAACTGGTCTGCCAGGAAGGGGTTGTCGTCCTGGTGGAAGATGCGGTCCCTGAGACTCCCCCGCAGGTAATCGGGGTAAGCGGCGTGGATCGCCGTCGCTTCGCGGATCATCCCGTCGAGATAGACCGGCATCTCCGGGATCCGACCTTCCCGCATCGCCTCCTCCAGGACGAGCATGAGTTCCTGTGAACGACCGACCGCGAACGCGGGGACGAGTATCTTCCCGCCTTTCTCGTGGGCCTCGTTGATGACCGTCTCCAGTTTGCGCTCGGAGTCTTCCTGGTCCGTCTGGTAGTCGTTGCGGCCGCCGTAGGTCGATTCGAGAACGAGCGTCTCCACGCGCGGGAAGTCGTTGACGGCGCCGTCGAGCAGCCTGGTGTCCCGGTAGTGGATGTCCCCGGAGAAGGCGACGTTGTAGAAGCCGTCGCCGATGTGGAAATGCGACACGGCCGACCCGAGGATGTGGCCCGCGTTGTGCAGGGTGAGTTTCACGTCGGGCGCGATGTCGGTCACGTCGCCGAACTCGATGGGGATGGTGTGTTTCAGCGCCTCGCGGACCATCCGGCTGTCGTAGGGCGGCGTGCGCCCCTCTTTGGCGGCGACGTCCAGGTAGTCCAGTTGCAGCAGGCCCATCAGGTCGCGGGTCGGTTCCGTCGTGTAGATCGGGCCGTCGTAGCCGTACTTGAACAGGATCGGGATCAGCGCCGAGTGGTCGAGGTGGGCGTGCGTGAGCACGACTGCGTCGATGGATTCGGGACCCGCCGCCAGCGCCTCGGGCGCCTGGAGGTAGGGCACCTCGCCCTCGGCGCCCGGCTTGTCGCCGCAGTCGATCAGGATCCGCGTCTCGGGCGTCGAGAGAATAAAGGCCGCACGGCCGACCTCGCGACAGCAGCCGAGGGTGGTGATCCGGACCCACTGGTCGTCGTCGGTCGTCGGCCGATGGATCTGTTCGCCGACACGCTCGAGGATCTCGCGGCGCTCTTCGCGTTCCTGGACGAGGAAGTTACGGACGTTCGAGACCGTCGAGGACTCGATCGGCGGCGTCCGGACCACCTCGGGCGTCCACCCGACCTCGGTCCTGATCTCGTCGAGCGTCTGCCCGCCCCGCCCGATCACGAGGCCGGGCTTCTCGGCCTCGATGAGTACCTCGCCCGTGTTCCCGTCGAAGTCGAGCGTCTCTACGCCCGCCTCGTCGGGGATGATCGATCGGATCGTCTCGCCAGCCTGTGTCTCAGGGACCAGTGCGGCCTGGGTCGGCCGCACGGAGATCCGCTTCTTGAGTGTCCGCGCCAGCCGCGGCACGAGGCCGTCACGCTCGGCGAACCGCTCGACGTCCGGCGTGTAGATGACCAGTTCCGGGCCTTCGAAGGTGACTCTGGAGATCTCGATGTCGTCGGGTGTCTCCGCTACCACGCGTTCCTGAATCTCGTCGAGGGAGTCGTCTGCGGTCGTCATCGGTCGTGTTCGAACATGGTGTAGTTCCCGCCAGAACCGCCGAAAACCCGACGGCTATCCGGTGCAATATCAGAATACAGCGCGAGCACGGATATGAATCTTCCCTTCTCATCGGCGCGTCGCCGCGGGTGATCAGTACGGGTACACTCCGAGTGCCATCGCAACTGCGGCCACGACACAGATCCCGCCGAAGGCGAGCAGACCGACCGCGTACGCGGCCTGCCGGGCTAGCACGCCATTGGAGCTCTTGTCGGTGACGAGCACGTCACCGTACGACGGACCGCTGGTGAGCACTCGATCGGACTCCGGCGGCAGGTCCGCGCTGGCGCTGACCGGGCGGGTCGTGGCCGGATCCACGACTTCGCCGTAGACGGTCACCCCGTCGCCCTCACGGACGTACCCCTCGTAATGGCGCTCCGACCCCTCCTTGCCTTCGGCGTCGGTGTCCAACGAGAGGGTCCCGGGCGTGGCGTCGACGAGCAGTTCCCCGCTCCCGTCGTCGACGTAGAACGGCAGCGACTCCTGTTTCGCCCGCGTGCTGGTGGTGCTCCCGCCGTCTCCATCTTGGCGACGGCGCTTCCGGACGTGTTCGTACGCGAGACACTCCTCGTCCTGCCAGTTCGAACTGAGCCGTCGATCAGTTGCCGGGACTGCTCGCCCGGAGACGGTGACGACGCCGTCCGCGGCGGTCCCGGTCGGTTCCTCGCTCGCGGCGAGCAATAGTCGGACCCGGCCGAGCGGTTCCAGCGACAGCGCCCCGATCGCGATGCCGGCCACCAGCACGCCGATCCATTGCGGGATCGCGTCGACCGCCAGTGACACCGTGATGACCCCGAGGACGACCGCCACGACCGTGGCGTAGACGAGCGCCCGTTTGGGATTGTTGAGGGCGTACCGGAGCAGAAACCACGGATCGGTCAGCCGTCGGTGTGGTTTCGGCGCCATGCGTGCAACCCTGTCGAGAAAATTAATAAATGCTGGGGCACGACGAGTTTGCGTCGTCAGGTACCGGCAAGCGCCTCCCGAGTGTGTGAGCGACGGCGCTATCCCACCGCCGACGAAATCACTCGGTCGGTGATCTGTCTACCTGTAACACGCCTGTCGTCATCCAGCAGCCAACGAACCGTCCGTCGGACTGCCTGCGGAGTCGCCAGCGGTACGTCTTCGTCTCTCCACTCTCTGTCCGTACAGTAACGTTCTGGCTCGCGACCACGCCCGACTTCTCGAGCGATCCGAACGTGACCGTCTCGGCCTCGATCAGCGTGCGATACGAGGCGTTGATCACTTCCTCGAAGTTCTCGTACGGGCCGACAAACCGCCTGTTCGACGGGGCCGCGAACCGCCAGGTCGTCCTGATCCCGTCGTTTGTCTCCGGGTCGTTGTTCGACAGCGCGGCGACCTGGATGTAGACGACGAGACCGGGCGGTCGCTCGCAGGTAGGTTCCAGCGACCCATACCCGACGGACTCGTTGTTGCCAGCGCTGCCTGGCGAGCCGACAGGTGTCGGCGTCGACTCCGGCGTCGGGGTGGCTGTCACCACCGGGACCGGTGCAGGGGTTACCGTCTCCGCCGGGGCCTGCTGGATCGGATCGTTACCGGCGCCATCGAACGCGACCACGCCGCCAGCCACGACGGCCCCAACGAGAAGCGCGACCGCTCCGATGGCCCGGTACGGCACCGACATATCGTGAGAACGGGGTGGATCGACTTCGGTGTTCTGCCTGTGTCACGGTGATCACCGCTCTCTCGCTCACTGCGCTGCGGGCGGAGACCGCCTAGTGCTCTCGACCGGGACCTGCTGCCGTCTCACAGCGACCTGCAGTCACGCCAGAGACGGCGCCTGTGTTACGGTCCCGACGCCGGAGAACGTGTACCGGGTCCCGCCGTCGATGTCGACGCGCCCGTCCCAGCCGTGTCCCGAGACGACACGCTCGACGATGAGGAGACCGAACCCCAGCCGCGATTGCTCGATATCGTCGCCGAACAGCGAGGCGGCCACGTCCTCGGGAAGTCCCGGCCCGTCGTCGGCGACGACGAACCCCTCGCCGGTCCCTTCGACTGTGACTGTCGTGCCCGCTCTACAGTGCTCGTCGACGTTCCGGAAGAGATTCTCGAACAGCTGGCGGAGTCGCGACTCGTCTGCCAGCAGCGTGCGGTCGGCCGCGACGGTGAGCGTCGCGTCGGCCGGGGCGACAATCTCCCACGCGCTCCGGGCAACTGCCCCGAGTTCGACCGGTTCGCGCTCGCCGACGTCGACACCCTCCCGCGCCAGCGCCAGCGTCTCGGAGATGAGCGTCTCCATGCGGTCGAGTCCGTCGAGGGCCGTCTCGAGGTAGCCCGCTTCGGGTTCGTCGACCGACTCCGAGACCAGTTCCGTGTACCCCCGTGCGCTCGTCAGCGGATTTCGGAGGTCGTGTGCGAGAAGGCCCGCGAACTCGTCGAGTCGGTTGTTTTGGGCGTCCAGCATCTCGTAGTGTTTCTCCCGTTCGAGTTCGCGGCTGAGCCAGCGCGTCAGCAGGCGGACGAACTGCCGTTCGTCCTCGTCGAACGGCTGTTCCCGTGGCTGTTCACCGGAGAAACAGAGCGTTCCGTACGTCTCGCCGTCGACGACGACCGGTGCGCCGATGTAACACCGGAGACCGGTCGCCTCCCGCGCGATGTCGTCCTCGTACTGTGACTCGTCGGCGTCGGCGATGGCCAGCAGGTCCCGGTCGGCGACGACGTGGCTGCACCACTGTCGATCGAGATCGTGGGTCGATCCGGCGACGTATGACCCCTCTGAGAACGTCGAGTCGACGATCTCGTACTCGCCGGACCCCGTGTACGAGAGCACGCCGTACGGCACGTCCAGTCGGTCCCGACCGACGGTGATCGTCCGCCGGATCCGCTCCTCGAGCGACAGCGACGGGTCCGCGCCGAGTTCGTACAGGTCTCTGAAGTAGTTCGTCGTGTCTGCCATGTTGTCTGTGTCTAGTCGTCTGTCGTCTTGAATCCGGTCCGTTCCATGGCGCCCCAGCTATCGACGCCGCGCAGGTACTCGACGAGTCCCTGCCAGGCGACGACGGTCTTCCACTGTCGGTACCCGAAGTTCTCCAGCACGCCGTACCAGAGCAGTCGGAGGATCTGCCAGGGACTGTCGTAGCGATTGAAACTCAGGACCTCGCTGAAGATGCCAAACCACGACAGGAACACGCCGAACCCGGTCGTCAGGAGGAAAAACACGAGGAAAAACGCCGGGTCGAGGATCCCGAAGTACCACGCCAGCGGCAGGATCACGTACCCGATTCCCTCGATCAGTGGGCCGAACATCTCTGCAGCGACGAAAAACGGGAACACGACCGTCCCGACACGTCCGTACTCTGGGTTGAACAACATCCCGCGGTTCGAGACAACGGTCTCGACCATCCCGCGGTACCAGCGGCGTCGCTGTCGACCCAGTGCGCTCCGACTGGTCGGGACCTCCGTCCAGGCGACCGGTTCGGGGACGAAATCGACGGTGTACTCCCGGCCTTCGTCGATCAGGTGGCGGTGGAGACGGACCACGATGTCGAGGTCCTCGGTGATCGTATCGTGGCGGTAGCCACCGATCTCACGGACGGCCTCGGTCTGAAAGAGGCCGAACGCCCCCGAGATGAGAATGAGACCCTTGATGCGGTTGAGCCCGAGGCGACCGGAGTAAAACGCACGGAGATACTCCATCACCTGCAGTCCCGGGAGCCCCGTCTTCGGGAGTGCGACCGACTGCACGATGCCGTCCTCGACAGTACATTCGTTTGCGACTCGGATGACGCCGCCGGAGGCGACGGCCGTCCGGGGCTGTTCGAGGAACGGTCGAACGAGCTGCAACAGCGCGTCGCGGTCGATGATCGTGTCGGAGTCTACCGCGCAAAACAGCGGCATGTCGGTCAGCCAGATGCCCGCGTTGAGCGCGTCGCTCTTGCCGCCGTTGTCCTTGTCGACGACGAGCAACTCTTCGTAGGTCCGCGAGCGGTAGACGCCGTGGATCTGCTCGGTCGGCACGTCGACCGGAATCTCGGCGTCGACCTCTTCCAGTTCGAAGTGTTCGACGAGTCGGTCGAGCGTGTCGTCGGTCGAGCCGTCGTTGACGACGACAATCTCCGCCTCCGGGTAGTTCAGCGAGAGCATCGACTGCAGGCTCTCGACGATCGTCGCGGCCTCGTTGTACGCCGGGACGACGATGCCGATGCCCGGATAGAACGGACTGGCGAACTCCCTGAACGGAGGGTCCCATCGCGACTCCTGGACGTCGTCTCGAAGCTCCAGCAGTGCCAGGACGTGGATCGACAGGTAGTACGCGTTGATAACGAGGTAGTACCCGATGACCAGCAGTCCGAACCACGTGATCACCTGCAACATCAGATGCGTGAGCGAGTGCACGTCAATCACTCACCCTGCTGCCCGTCCGGGCCAGTCGGTCGTACTTCGCGTGTTCGCTGCTCCAGGCCCACGTGTCGGCGAATCCTCTGGCGACGGCACTATCGAGCGTCGAGCGGTGGCGGACGAGCGCGTTCGCCCCGGTGAGCCGTGCCCGTGTGTCGGTCTCGAACGCGAGACTGTCGGTGAGGGCCGCTATCGCTGTCTCGTCGCCCCAGTCGGCGAGCATCTCGTAGACGGCGCCGCGAACCTGCGGAGACGGGTCGGCCACCACCCGGGTCAAAAAGCCCTCGTCGCGGATATCACTGCGCCAGCCGACGTTCCCGAGCGCCTCCGCCGCCGCCGCGCGGACCGCCTCGCTGTCGTGTTCGAGTGTCACCGTGAGCCATGACAACTCCTCGGTCGTGACGCTCGTCCCGAGATGGCGACAGACCAGCAACACCTGTATCAACAGCGGTCTCGACCACTCGCGGAAGTTCGCCGCCGCGATGTCGAACAGCGCCCCGGGGTCGTCGGTCGCGATCCGATACAGCGTGTCCTGTCCGAAGACGGTGAACTCCGTCTCGGCGTTTTCCAGCAGCAACGAGAGCCCCTCACGGGGGTCGTCGAGCGTCCCATTCTCGTACTGAAGGCGCGCGACGGAAGCCCGTTCGCGCGAGGTCTGCGGGGTGAAATCCGTCTCCTGGACGGTCTCCGGGGCCTGCAACAGCGTCAGCCAGGTCAGCGCCGTCAGTCGGTCGAACTCGTTTCGACTCCCGAGTCGCCGCGCCGCACGCTCGGGGATCTCGAGCGCCGTCCCGAGATCCCTGAGACGCTCGGCTTGCCGTCCGTCCACCTCGCGGAGATACTCGTCGAGCAACGACTCGACGACCGACCGTTCCCGTCTCGACAGACCCTCGACCCACTCGTCCCACTCGGCGTCCGGGTCGAACATCCGGTCGAGCAGCTGGTCACGCAGGTCGCTCTGAACGCGCTCTCGCCGGGTGTCCCTGACGGACCGAGACACCGACACCGCGAGCGTGAGCCAGAACATCACCGCGAGTCCGATCCCGACGAGAAGCGCGAGGACGGCGAGAACGACCGCTAGCGGGACTGTGTACCCGAGCGCCGAGACCCCCTGTAGTAGCATCGTGGTATCTTTCCTGTCTGCTCACGTGGCGACACACTTCTGAACGCGGGCGAGCAGTTCCGCCGCCCGGAACGGCTTCGTCACGTAGTCGTTGGCGCCGCTCTCGAACCCCTCGACGACGTCTTCCTCGCGGCCCCGCGAGGTGAGCATGATCACGGGCAGGTCTGCATCGACCGGGAGTTCGCCGTTGCGAACCATCCTGAGGAGTCGCGTCCCGTTCAGACGCGGCATCATCACGTCGAGGATGGCCAGATTCGGTTCGTAGCCGCCTTCCAGAAGCGTTGCGGCCTCACGCCCGTCCTCACACACCCTCACCTCGTAACCAGCACTGCGCAGTCTGTGGCTGACCAGCATCCGGATCGGTTCGTCGTCGTCGACGACGAGCACTTCACCACCCATCAGTTGTTACTAGTTAATGGCCACTCGGGTAAATATTGCTCGTTCTCTGGCCACCAGAGCTGCTGTGCTACTAGAACCGTGTTCCGTGGGCGGCCCACTGCGAGAGCCAGGCAGGGCCGGAAGCGGCGCCGTCGATAGAGTAATGTGTCTCCACTCGTAGGAACTGACGTGGAGCGACGGCGATTCCTCGCGTCGTTCGGAACGGCCAGCGCAGTCGGTGTCGCAGGCTGTGGCTCGGATACGCCAGCGGGACCGCGCTACAGGGTCGGGCCGGACGGATTCGAACGACTGGCCGATGGTGGTACCGAGTCGCTGTCGGTCCGTGGTGTCAACATCGGGATGGCGAAGCCCGGGCGGTTCCCGGGCGAGGCCGCGATAACCAGAGCGGAGTACGACCGCTGGCTGTCGGCCATCGGCGACATCGCCAACGTGGTCCGGACCTACACCGTCCATCCCCCCGCGTTCTACCGCGCGCTGGCGGCGTACAACGAGGACGCAACGGAGCCGCTGCTGTTACTTCAGGGGACGTGGGTGCCGACCAGTGACCTCCTGTCTGCGGGCGACGCGACGGCACTGTCCGGGCAGCTAGACGCCGAACTCCGCCGGACCGTCGACGTCGTCCACGGCGGGACGACGCTCACTGCGCGCCCCGGGCACGCCGCTGGCCGGTACGACGCCGATGTCTCGGATCACGTGCTCGGGTTCCTGTTCGGCATCGAGTGGCCGCCGGAGGTCGTCGTCGAGACCAACGAGCGAAACGACAGCGGGGCGTTTACGGGCACGTACCTCGAGACGACAAGCGACAGACCGTTCGAACGGTGGCTCGCCGGTCGCCTCGAGACCATCGTGGGACACGAGACGAACGCCCACGAGACACAGCGACCGGTCTCGTTCGTCAACTGGGTGACGACCGACCCCCTCGATCACCCGTACGAACCGTTCGTCAACGAGGACCTCGTCGGTGTCGACCCCGACGCGATCGAGTCGACGGACGCGTTCGACGCGGGCACCTTCGCTGCCTACCACGTCTATCCCTACTACCCCGACTTTCTGAACGAGAACCCGAAGTACGTGCAGTACACCGACCACCGCGGCGAACCGAACAACTATGCCGGCTACCTGTCCGACCTCGTCGACCGGACGGACCACCCGGTGTTGGTCGCCGAGTTCGGCGTCCCGAGTTCCCGGGGCATCGCTCACCGGAACGTCCACGGCCGCCACCAGGGCCGCCACACGGAACGCGAACAGGGCGAGATCGTCGCCGCCATGTTCGAGGACATCTCCCGGGCCGGAACCGCCGGTGGCATCGTCTTTAGCTGGCAAGACGAGTGGTTCAAGCGGACCTGGAACCTCGACGCCCGCTCGGTCCCGGGCCGGCGGCCACACTGGTCGAACGTCGAGACGCCTGAACAGCGGTTTGGACTCCTTGCGTTCGACCCGGTCGACAGCGTCTCACTCGACGGCACGGAGAGCGACTGGACCGACGCGACGACGGTCCGACCGGCGTCCGATCCTGGCGGCCCCGCCGCCCGCACGCTGACACAGGTACAGGTCAGCCACGACCTCGAGGGGCTCACCGTCCGCCTCGAGTTCGAGTCGCTCCCCGACCCCGTCGACTGGGGGCAGATCAACGCCCTCGTGACCGTCGGACTCACCGGCCGGACGACCGCCCTCCCGTTCGGGACGGACGCGACTGCGCCAGCCGACTTCGTCGTCCGTCTCGCCGGGCCGGAGGACTCTCGACTGCTTGTCGACTCGCGATACGACGCGTTCGCCCGCGAGTTCGGCCAAGACGCGGGCCTCCCACTTGCCGAGTACCGGACCGGCGACGCCGGTTTTGTCCCGGTCCGCGAACCGGTCAATCTCGGTTACACCGTCCCGGAAACCGGCCACGAGGTACCGTTCGACGCCGTCGAAACGGGACGGCTCCGATACGGGAACGGCAATCCCGACTCGGAGGCGTACGTGTCACTCACCGACGTTCACGTCGACGCGTCGGGCGACGCCATCGAGGGGCGACTGCCCTGGGTCCTGCTGAACGTGGCCGATCCGTCGAGCAAACAGCGCATCGCCACCGCGTGGGACGACGGACTCGACACCGTTCCGTTCGACGGCCTGTCCGTCGGCGCGGCGACGTTCGCTCCCGGATCCGACGGTGGCGACCAGACCACGGCCACCGCGACAGCTGGCGCGACGAACCTCTCGCACGCGGCCCCGGGGTTAGACGGAGCGACGCTTCGAACCGTCGAGTACACGTGGGACACGTGGAACCGGCCGCAGGCTACCGAGCGACTCAAGCAATCGTACGCCGTCCTGAAAGAACGGCTGTCCTGAGACGGCGATGGCCGACCGGGCCGGTACGGCCGGAACAGACCGCAGGGATCCGTGCGTTACTCTAGCTGGTGGTAGTCGAGCTCGTGACCTTCGTCCAGTGCGTCCTGTACGGCGTCGCTGGGGGTGCCGACGGGGGCGGTGTCGGTGGTCATACCGCCCACGTCCGCCCGCTGGAAGTAGATATTGCGCCGCCAGTCTGGATCCGTCTCGGGGTTGTCGGTCCGGTAGTGCGCACCGCGTGACTCCGTCCGTTCGAGCGCGCCCCGCAGGACGGCCTCGGCGGCCGTCAGCATGAAGCCGACATCGACCGCGAACTCGAAGGAGCGACTCGTCATGGGTCCCACGTCCATGTCGGCCGCCCGGTCACGCACCTCTTCGAGCGCGTCGAGGCCATCCCGGAGCGACTGCTCGTCGCGCAGGATCCCTGCGTGTTCCCACAGCAGGTCCTGTAGGTCGGTGACTACGTCCATCACGTCGTGTGTCCCGTCTCGACCGGCCAGGGCCGCGAGGGTACGGAACTGCGGGACCGCAACCTCCTGACGGATCCGGTCGGGGAGGGTCCCGGGGCCGTCGACCCGCTCTGCGATCCGTTCGCCGGCAACGACGCCGAAGGCCACGGTCTCGGCCAGTGAGTTCCCGCCCAGGCGGTTCGCGCCGTGGACGCCCGCCATCGTCTCGCCGACGGCAAACAGCCCGTCGACGCTCGTCTCACCGTGTTCGTCGACGGCCACGCCGCCCATCCCGTAGTGGGATGTCGGCGCGACTTCGACCGGCTGTTCGGCCATGTTGACGCCGAGATCCTGGAACCGCTCGTACATCCGGGGCAGACGCTCCGCGATGAACGACTCGCTTCTGTGTGAGAGGTCCAGATAGACGCCGCCGTTCTCGGTGCCCCGGCCCTCCGCGATCTCCTCGGCGATAGCGCGGGCAACCACGTCCCGGGCGTCGAGTTCCATCTGGTCCGGCGAGTACCGCTCCATGAAGCGCTCGCCCTCGCTGTTATACAGGCGTCCCCCCTCGCCGCGGACGGCCTCGGTGACCAGCCGCCCGCTCCAGGGCTCCCACTCGGGGTCGCTCTCGTCGACGGCCATCCCGGTCGGGTGAAACTGGACGAACTCCATGTCCATCAGCTCGGCCCCCGCCTCGTAGGCCAGCGCCGGGCCGTCGCCGTTGTTCTCGTCGTCCCGGGAGGTGTGGCGGTTGTATATTGCCGCGTACCCACCGGCTGCGAGGAGGACCGTTCCGGCGTTGAACAGCAGGCACCTACCCGTGTCCATGTCGAACCCGACGGCCCCGTACGCCTCGTCGCCGTCAGAGAGCACCGTCGTGATCATCACGTTCTCACGGTACGGGATCGACCGCTCTCTGGCCTGTTCGACGAGCGTGTTTAGCATCGACTCGCCGGTGTGGTCGCCAGCGAAGGCCGTCCGGCGGAACGACTGGGCGCCGAAGAAGCGCTGGTCGACCGCACCGTCGTCGGTCCGGGAGAAGTCCATCCCCCACTCGTCGAGTTCCCGGAGTCGATCCGGCATCTGTCTGGTGACGGTTTCGACCTTCTCGGGGTCGTTGAGAAAGTGTCCCTCGTTGAGCGTGTCGGCGGCGTGGATCTCCCACGAGTCCTCGGGGTCGTGCGTCCCGAGTGCGCCGTTGATCCCACCACGCGCCCAGGTCGTGTGTGCGTCGCCGTGGTTGCGCTTTCCAAGCACCAGCAGGTCCTCGACGCCACGGTCCGCGAGTTCGATTGCAGCGCGGGCGCCGGCGGCCCCAGCGCCGACGACGAGCACCGAGACGTCGACCCTGTCGTACGCGGGCACGTCGCCCCCACCGTTGTCTGGTTCGTTCACGATGGACATTGGGACCGCAGCAACTTGTACGCCCCGGGCGCGCGCACGCGCGTCCCTCTTTCAGTCGAGGCTGACCTCGACGCGCACCGGCAGGTGGTCGGACGGGTACCGCTCGTCCGTCCGGGTCGCGTCGACTTCGTGCCGACTCACCGTCCATTCGGCGGTGACGAACACGTGATCCACACGGCGCCCGTCGCGAAGCGACTCGAAGTCGGTCAGCGTCGTGTCCGGTCCGGTCGACTCCGACGCCACGGCCCGGGCGTCCGCGACCGTCCGGCCGCCCCGGTCGCCCACGAGGCGCTCGTAGGCCGGGCGACCCGGTTCGGTGTTGAAATCTCCGAGCAGCACCGCCGGCCACCCCCCGGGGATATCGTCGACCATCGACCGGAGTACCCGCGCGCTCTCTCGCCTCGCTTCCCGCCCGACGTGGTCGAAGTGGGTGTTGTAGACGGCCACGGACCGTCCGGTCGCACGGTGGTTGACGACTGCGGCCGTCAGCACGCGCGGGTACGCCGCGTCCCAGCCCACGGTTCCCGGGTCCCCGGACTCGGAGAGCCAGACGGTTTCGGCCCGGTCGACCGTCCAATCCGGTCCACACCCGATCGGGTTCGGATTGCCCACCTCGGACGCGGGCGACTCGCCACACCACTCGTAGTCGGGGAGTGCCTCGGCGAGGGCCGCGCGCTGGTGCCCGTCACACTCCTGGAGTGCGACGATGTCGGCGTCTGCTGCCCGGAGTCGTCGCGCGACACCTGCGCGGCGCGCGTCCCAGCCGGGACCGTCGTCGAGTATGGCGTGGCGCACGTTGTACGTCACGGCGGTCAGTTCCATCGGTGTGTCTATCGGTTCCAGGCACTTCGTCGCCAGCCCGCTGGCGCTGTCCGTGCCCGCGTCGGCAGGCGCCCCTACGCCGGTCTGTCTACTCGCCGGTACGCCGTCAGACGGACATCGGCGGCTCGATCACTCCTCGATGTCGAAGTACCCGAGGATATCGAGGATCGCGCCCATGATGAAGCTGATAACGGCGACGATCAGGACCAGTCCGGTAAGCAGGTGCGATACCGGCGTCGGGAGCGTGAACTGAAAGCCAGCGATGAACACGCACGTCACGAGTCCGACGACCAGCAGGAACGATCCGGCGCTGGGGTCCTCACCGGTGAGGAACTCGATCCCGTCGAGGAACGTCGTGGGCTGGCGGTCCTCGGAAACGGTGTCTTCGCTCATCCGTCCGCTCCAGCACGCGACCGGTCGGCGGCCCGCTGGACGACCTGCACGAGGTGTGAGATCCAGATACCCGCCGTGAGTCCGAACAGCGTGGACACGATTGCGATCTTGACGAGGAGTTCGAGCGGTGCGACCGCAGCGAGCAGGCACAGCACTCCGAACAGGAGCATCATGCCGTACTGGATCCGGGTCTCGAGATCGAGTCGTTCGAGCGGCGTCGTGAGTTTCGTGCTCATGATTGTTCCGTTTTTGTTCTGTCCCGGGGAGCCACGGTCGCTCCGACAGGCGCCGTCGTCCTGTCGACACGCCGACACGGACTATCCACCGACGGCCCGTCCCGGCGACAGAACCAGTACCAGTACTAGCAGGCTCACGAAGATAGCTCTTTGGACGGTCCCCGGCACCAGCCCGTGACCGGTTCCCGGCGCGTTACAGCACGCGCAGGCGGTACCCCTCGGCGGCCGACTCGTCGGTGACGCGCTCGGCCTCGATGGCCGCGTCGAGCACCTCCGAGACGAACTCCTTCGGGACGCGCACGCCGATGAAGTCCGATCCGCCCCGGGCCGTCGTCAGTCGTGCCATCGTCCGCCCGGTTCCATCGTCGTTGTAGATACTGCCGACCTTCTCCCCGTCCCGCCTGAACCGGAGTGTTACGTCTGTCGGGTCGATCGTCTCGAAGTTCACCTCGAAAACGAGGTCGTCGCTCTCGATCCGCGCCAGCATGCGTCCGTCGTGTTCGGTGACGGTCGTCTCCATGTCCACCCTTCGGCCTGTATCGGCTTACACGTTCTTCCGTGGTCGAGTCAGACACCCGACCCGCGAGTGGGGGTCTCTCTCTGTACACCGACTGTCGCACTGGAAACCGACGACGGTCACCGACAGTCACGCTCTCACCCCGAATCCCTGCCGACAACCGCTTGCGCGGCCACACGAGAAGTTATGTAAGAGATTAGACTGGAAATACTAATAGTGAAAAGCAGCCCCAGCGTGGTGAGCGTCGCGACTTCTCTGCCATACCAGGGTGGGCACGCGCGACGGCAAAAGGGCTTCGCGCGACCCCCACGGCAAGGTTCATTTCCCCGCCGCCGGTGGGTGGCCCATGGCCGTGCCAGCTGTGCTCGAAGCACTGCTGTCGAAGTACGCCGCTCTGCTCGGACAGATCGGTGAGTTCCTGCTCGTGACCGTGATCCTCTATCTCCCCGGTCGGTTCGCGGCCAAGCCAGCCGTCCGCTGGGTGTTCGAGCGTCGGCATCTCGATCCCACCATCGAGCGAACGCTGGAGAAGCTCCTGGGGTTCGGCGTCGTCGTCGGCGCACTCGCCGTCGGAGCGTGGGCGGCGGGGTTCGCCGCGTTTCTCGGCGGGTCGGCGCTCATCGTCGCCGCACTCACGCTGGCTGTCGGGTTCGCCGCCCAGGACGTGCTCTCGAACTTCGTCGCTGGCGTGTTCATCGTCCAGGATCGAAACTTCAACATCGGCGACTGGATCGAATGGGGCGGTAACGCCGGGTTCATCGACGACATCGGGTTTCGGGTGACACGGATACAGACCTTCGACAACGAGACGATCACCGTCCCGAACACGCAGCTCGCGACCAACGCCGTGACCAACCGCATGAGCAACGATACGCTCCGTATCTCTGCCACGTTCGGTATCGGATACGCCGACAGTATCGACGAGGCGACGCGCCTCCTCGTCGACGTGGCCGACGAACACGACGCCATCCTCGCGGACCCGGAACCGTCGGTCCGGGTCACCGGACTCGCGGACGCGGCCGTGGAGTTGCAGGCCCGTTTCTGGATCGCCGATCCGGATCGCGAGGAGTTCTCGGTGACCAGATCACAGTACGTGCAAGCGGTCTCCGAGCGGTGTCGGGACGCCGGGATCGATCTCAGCACGACGACACAACACGACCTCTCGGGCACTCTCGATATCCGCGACGAGTCGTCCGAGTAGTCCCCACCGGTCGGCGTCGTGACCCGCGACGACCCTCGTGGTCGATCGGCGGTCGACTCCGTCGCGACGGCGCCTCCAGAACTTTTTGACGGTGACGGTCGAACTGATACGATGATGGCCCGTACTTGCGGACGTGAACGCAGTTCGAGGCGAACCCGCCTCGCTGGCTTCGAACCGCACGCTCTGATACTGTCGGCTGTCCGTCCGTGGAACTATCCGGTTCTCCGGAGAGCCCAGTTCTTCCGTGCTGCGACAGCCGACAGTACGACGACCCGGAAACGAGACGTCCAGAGACTTCTCGGCGTCGAATGCGCCGGTGTCGGGAGATGACGCCGCTGCGCACACGTGACGGTCGGGACGTGGAACTGGTCTCGGTCGCCGCCGTCGCGGCCAACGGCGTCATCGGCGACGACGGCGAACTCCCGTGGCCGTCGATCCCCGAGGACAAGCGCCAGTACCGCGAGCGGATCCGCGACGCGCCGGTGATCCTCGGCCGACGCACCTTCGAGTCGATGCGCGACGACCTTCCGGGGGCCGCACAGATCGTCCTCAGCCGCTCGGAGCACGAGTACGACGTCGAGACCGCGTACCTCGCCTCCGGCGTCGACGACGCGATCGAACGAGCCGACACACTGGGTGCCGATCGGGCGTACGTCATCGGCGGCGGTGATATCTACGCCCTCTTTCAGCCCCACGTCGACCGCCTCGTGTTGAGCCGCGTTCCGGGTTCCTACGAGGGGGACACCCACTTCCCGACCTGGGACGAGTCCGAGTGGACGCTCCACTCCGAGACCGAGTACGACCGCTTCACCCTCGAAGAGTGGGTCCGCGACGCCCCGTAATACGGTCTCGATCGAACGACACCGTAGCGGAACTCCCGGAACGCCGCTCGGAGGGTTATCCGCTGGACTCGAGCAGTCAGTGGACACCCGTATCTTCATGAGCGACTGGTCGTTTTGTACGGTATGGCAAGTGCGGCGTCGCCGCTCTCGGAGCCGCGCGTGTTGGCACACGCGAAGCGTCGCCTGTTCCCCGACGACGCCGGTGACGGGTATGCGGTCGTCGACACGCAGTTCTCGTCCGATCAGTGGCTTGCGAACGAACACGTCGATCCGGCGATCAGGGACGAACTGGCGCCGTTCAATCACGTCCGGATCGGCTCCGGATACCCGGACCTCGTCGGCGTTCGTCTACTGAGCGACGAGCTGCTGGCCGTCGACCGCCTGGGCGACGACCCGCCACTGGTAGTCGTCGAAGCGAAAGGCCACACGAATCGGAGCGCCGCCGACGTCGAACGCGGGGTCGTCCAGGCGTACGACCGGCTCCACGAAGCGAACGCCGCGTACGTCGCAGCCCCGGCGGACACTATCTCTCAGTCCGTCCGGACGCTGGCCCGAGAACTCAACGTCGGCGTCCTCGGTGTGACTCCCGACGGCACCGTCGATCCAGTGGAAACCCCGCGCGTGGTGGGGAATCGGACGACGACCGAGACGACAGCCATCCGGTTTCAGGCCAGCGCGCAGGGCGTCGCCGACAAGTCGTTCGGCCTCAACCACCCGAAGAACTACCTCGCCTACCCGCTCGCCGTCTCCCACCAAGGAGACACGGAGCAGATCCTTGCGGAACGGGTCGTGCGGGCTACTGATGACGCCCGGACGGGCGCAACGTTTCTCAACCTCGTCGACGACCGGCCCGACTCGACACGGCTGACGCCCCTCGGCCGGGAGGTCGTCCGGTTCGCACTCCGAGAGTACGGATCGGTCGACGCCGCGCTGTGGGCGTTCGACGACTGGAAACGCTCGCGGGAGCGCTTCTGTGACCTGGCGCCGAAGTGGGGGATGCTCACGCGGCGGGTCGTCTACGACTACCCGGCGACGGGATTACTCGTCGAGGAACTCCAGCACATGCACGAGGACGGGATCACCGAACCGAGCCTCCCCGAGGTCGTCGAGTACCTCCACGAGCTACACCCGTCGTTCACGGTCGAACTGTTCGTCCGCGGTGACGACGACATTCGGAGTCGCGTCCTGAACGCCGACGGGGAGTTACAGCGGGCGGCGCTCTCCGACGGAGATATCTACCATTCCCCGACCGTGTTCCAACTCAAGGCTGTGCTGTATCACGCCGGGATCCTCACTTCGCGGGGTGCGGAACCGTCGAATCTGGACCCACTGGCCGACGTGTGGGCGTTGCGCGAGTCGGCGTGACCATCACTGGTCGGGTGTCGTCGGTCGAATCCTGGATAGCGGCTCTCTTCGGGCGGTGTCGAGGCTCCACCGGCGCGTGGCGAAGTCGACGATGTCGTCGAGCCGATCGCCGATCTGTGTCGCCCCCCACTGCTCGTTGTCTCGGGCGATCTCTCTGGTTATCGTGAAATCGGAGTTCATGTAATCAGCGTCGCTGGCTTCGTCCTCGCCGATCCGGCTCCGTTTCTCCGGGTACGGCAGGTTCTTCCACCCGGAGTTTCGCGGGCCGGTCGTCAGCGTGAGGTTGCCGAGACCGTGTTTCACCTCCTCGTGGATCTCTTCTTCGTCGTCGGTCAGATCGAGTTTGTCGGTGTCGTTGGGCCAGATGTGGTCGAGCGTGTACTCGTTGCCCGCGTTTTCCGACGCCTTCTCGATACTCGACACGTCTCCACCTTTCACCTCCTCACGACGATAGAGTTCGTACGAGTACAGGAGATACCTGAGGTCTTTGTATCGAAGCGAGTTGTACGCGTTCTGGCTTCTGAGCGTCCCCTCGAAGTCGTTTTCCTTCGATCGGATACAGCTTTTGAGCTCGTCGACGATCCACGCGGCGTCTCTGTCGCCGGTTCCGATGTCGTTGGCGACGGAGTAGAACCGCGAGCGACCGGTGTCGGAACGACTCACGGTCGTGTATATCCGGAACGACGCCACTTCGATCAGCTGGAGGATCTCGTAGAGGGCGTCCCCGGAGAGATTCCCGCTGTCGTACTCGTCCCAGACCGCGAGCAGGATGGGATAGAAGTTACCGAGTCTGTCGAGCGCGAAGATCTTCCGTAGTTCCCAGTCGATAGCAGGGTCGTACTCGCCGTCCTGTCCGTACGATCCGATCGTCTCCATGTGCGAGTAGTAGCGGCGGAGGCTCTTCGTGTACGAGTCGATCTCGCCGGGACAGTCTCGCGGATACGAATCGTAGACCCCGAAGTCGGTCTCGCTATGGAGGTTGGTGAAATGCCACTTCAGTGCGCCCAGATAGACCGTCGCACCCGAGCGGAGCGTCTTGTTCCGGCGGTTCGTCTCCCGACGGAGGTAACTGCTGTTCACGGTCGTGTCGATGTTCGAGATGTAGTGGTACCGCTGGATCCGGTCCTCGCCGACGTCCGAGACGCGGTCGGTTTCGAGGATGTCCTGCATCCACCGGTAGATACGCCCGAATCGCTGCTGGACGCCGTTGACGCTGACTCCCGACTGCGGGTTCTCTCCCTGCGTGAGATACACTTTGTGCATCAGGAAGCTCTTGGTCTTGTCCAGATTGCTCAGGCCGATACCGCGGTCGTTTATCGACTCGAATATTAGGGTCGCCTGCTCGGGATTGTCGACCGTATACACGATGAACTGTAGTGACTGTATGGCGGACAGCAAGTCGTCGAGAAGACCGACGAACGCCGCCTCCGAACGCGCTTGCTGTTCCGCCTCCAGTTTCCGTTCGTAGAACCTGTATCCCTCGACCAACCGGTCCTGTGAGGGCGTTTCGATCGCCGTTTCGTCGATGTCCTCACGCAAGATGCCTTCGAAGGTGTCGTTGTCGTCGTCCTGTAATCGGAGCTTGAACCGGCTCTGCCTGTCGGTGATCCTGATCTCCCGGTCGGACAGAAACCGTTTCCTGTACGATTCGACCGGAACCGAAGCGTACGCGCTGTTCGCGCCCTCCGGTAGCTCGTCGGGATCGATCGACGTATAGACCGAGACGATCGCATTTACCAGCAAAACGAGCGACGTAAACCGTTGCTGACCATCGACGATCGCATAGTTCCGATAGTGGCCGGTGTCCTGCCCGGTCAGGATCGGGCTCGGTTCCGCCTTACAGATGATTGTCCCCATGTAGTGGTCTCGATCGTTGTCAGTCATGTTCGACAGGTCGTTCCAGAGGTCGGCCCATTCTGACCGCTCCCAGGAGTAGAACCGCTGATACCGGGGGACGTGAAATACGTTCCCCTCGAACAGTTCGTCGAACGTATAATCTGTGTTACTGAGCTCCTCGGTTATCTCTTCCGAGCCCCTTGAACCCATACCACTCACAAGACTTCTTCTATACCTTAACGCTTGGTAGCTGACACTGTCGGTTGTACGTCCGTGGAACTATTCGGCTCCCCGGGGAGCCGAATTCTTCCGTGCTGGTACGGCCGACAGTATCACTGTCTGTCGGATTTCAGCTGTTCGAGAATCGAATGTACGCTGCAGGTTTCGGTTCGACTGTCGAACGAATCGACCTTTCAGGCGTGAGGCGCCCGAGTTCGAGGGATCTGAGAGACACCGAAAGACACAGTATTCTGTGTCCCCACAGTTATCTATATGCCCACGATCACAGTCAACGTAGACGACGACCTCAAAGAGCGAATGGAGAAGCACCCGGAAATCAACTGGAGCGAGGTCACCCGGCAGGCCATCCAAGAGAAGATCGAGGCCCTCGAAGTGATGGACGAACTCACCAGCGAGAGCGACCTCACTGAGAGCGATGTGCAGGAGATCGCCGACAAAATCAACGAGAGCGGACGCAAGCGGGTCGACGAGGAATCGGCGTAGACACGACGAATGAAGCTGGTCATCGACGCCAACGTCGTCATCTCTGCACTCATCGCTGATTCGAAAACGCGGGAGCTCATCGTCACGGTCGAACCTCACCTCTTGACCCCTGCGTTCGTCTACGACGAAATCGAGAACTACGAGGAACTGATCGTGGAGAAGTCTGGAATGGAACCGGACCGAGTGGAACAGTTCATCGACCTGCTGTTCCAGTACATCGAAGTCGTCCCCGCCGACGATTTCTATCCAGCTATCGACCAGGCAGACGAAGCAATTGGCGACACCGACCCCGACGACGTGCTCTATCTGGCGTGTGCGATAGCCAGTGATGCGGCCGTCTGGAGCGATGACTCCGACTTCGACGAACAGGATCTGGTCGAAACATACTCGACAGGTGAGATAATCGATTCGTTTGAGACGGTCTAATCTACCCCGATCGATCGACGGAGGACCCTCGCGCAGTCATGCGATTACCGGTCGGAGACACTCAAAGAGCGGATCACCGATCAATGAGAACAATAGAGCCGAGTCCATGACCACTTAGTCGGAATTACGATTTATCGAGGTGGCTGTCTGACCGAATCTGGTCCCAAACGTCAACACAGTCATCACAGAGGTACCCGGTGAATTCATCCACATCATACCGTTCAACAGATGTATCCACACCACACCTATCGCATTTCATCAAATCACCTCGTTGACTCCCATGTGACCCACATCATCTCCCATGTCTCGCTCTCATTGCGTACCAAACACCTCTAACGCGTCTTTCTCTAACCCTGTCTTCGAGAACAGGGAAACAACATCTCCCGTCTGAATGGTTGTTTCACCTTTCGGCGTGAGCACGTCACCCTCCCGTTCAATACCAACGACTAACATTTCGTCAGCCAACAATCCCTCCTCAACTGCTTGTTCGATAGTCAGCCCGGCGACTTCGGCTCCCTCCGAGACAGTAAACTGGACGACTTCTGCGTCCCCGGCAAGACTCATGAAGTCCGTTAACGACGGTCCCTTCGGTACGTTTTCCGGACCGAACGGATGGTATGGGGAGTGGTACTCGCCTTCGATGACGTTCTCTTCCTCGATTTCCAACCCGAGATCGGCGAGTTCTCCCGCAGCTTGGTTGATATCCGCACTGTCTGATCCGACAACGGTAACCACCAGGTTCGCAGATCCTGCCATCAACTCCCGAACCGTTATGACCCCGGAAACTTCCCGGGCTGCCTGAGCGAGTCGGGACCGATCCGGAATAGACGCTGTACACCGGAGCTGATAGGTGACGAGTCCGTTGATAGCTTTATAATGAATGTCGGCAAGGTACCCTCGAAGGATCCCCTCTTCTTCGAGTTGGTTGATCCGGTTTCGGATCGTCGCTGAGGTTACCTCCATTTCCTCAGCAATATCAGACGTTGAGGTGTTCCGGGCGTCCAGTGCTAGATAGTAGAGGATGCGTTTGTCGATCTCATCGATGTGGTAGCCCATACGGAAACTACGGTCAGGACTGATAAAGGGTCTTCCTTGTAGTGTAGCAGTGTCCCGAAGATACCAGTCCCTGACCTCGTACGAGACCTGTGCTATGTATCCAGATCCGTGTATTGACGTAGTACGGCATTTTGCAACGGGCCCTTCTTTGCTCAACGGCCACGGCAGAATTGTCTCTGCGACTCGCCCACGTGGCGGTTGGGGAGGGCCATTGAACTCGTCGGGTTCGGACAGTCCACCCATCTAATACATCTTCGTGTTCGCCAGGGTTATGATTTTTCGGGGTTGGAAAATATAGGCCCCCTATATCTCCTAGAACAAAAATCAAAGGCCAAGATTTATTGCTAACCGCAAATCCTAGGGGAGAGTAGACAGATTCCGCGACAGCAATCACGCCGTTCGAAGCGTTGGCTCGCCGCGCCTCGTAGTCCGCGTGGCCAGGCTGGAAGCGGCAGTGAACAAATACAACCCATGACTCCATCCAAAATTGACCCTCCGGACGATGTTCCCGAAGCGGTTACTACTGCACTCGAAGGCAGCAGTGCCTATCAACTCCGGGAGATCATCCATTTCGCGCAGCAACTCCTTCGGGACCATCCACCGCTCACCGATGCGATCGAATCACGAGAGGGGGAAGAACTCGTTCGCATGGAAGACTACGGTGCATACACGATCGTCGTCGTGGAGCACCCCGATGAAACAGGCGAAGCACGCGGTCCATTCGCCTATAGGGTCAGATGGGAGTCTGATCTCGACGATGGAGAGGGTCGGTACAGATGGCACTACCTCGGAAAAGTCCACAGTGACACCGGGGGCGACTGAAATGACGGAGTCATTTTTCAAGCGAGTTGTTGTTCCCGTCGCAAGCCCCGACGACGCCGAAGCGACAGCTGCCACACTCGTCCCGTACGTTGAGGGTACGGATTCCACAGTGATTGCGGTCCACGTTATCGAGAAAGCGGGTGGAGCGCCTGACAAAGCCTCTGTGGAGCAGCGTGAACAATGGGCGCACGAAATATTCGCCGCCATTTCTGATGGCTTCTCCGATACCGGGATCGCCCTCGAAACGAAGATCCTCTACGGAACTGATATCGCCACAACAGTCATCGATGCAGCTCACGAGCTTGATGCCAGTGCCATCGCTTTCATTCCCCGTGGCGGGAGCCGCTGGCGGAAGTTGTTGACTGGCGACGTAGCCCACAATCTCGTCAACAACACCCACGTGCCGATTCTGGTTCTCAGCGACCGTGAGGTGAGCGAAGAATGAGTGAGACCGGATATCGATCGAACGAGCAGACAACAAACGCATAGAATACACTACCCATGTACATCATCATCGTTGGAGCTGGCGACATCGGAACGCCACTGATCGAGATTGCTACGCGCTCTGGAAACGAAGTCGTGGTCATCGAGAGAGACGAACAGAGAGCCGACGCGGTCGCCAGCCAGTACGACTGTTTGGTACTCAATGCGGACGCGACCCTGAAAGATACGCTCAACGATGCCGGGGCTGAACGGGCTGACGGCATCATTTCGACGACCGATCAGGACGCGACGAACGTGATGGTCGCGCTGCTCGCACAGGAACTCGACATCCCCGCTATCGTTTCAGTCGTCCACAACCCGGAGCACATGAACCTGTTTCGGCAGATCGGGGTAAACACGATCGAAAATCCGCAACAGCTCATCGCCGGGCACCTCTATCGGGCGGTCGCCAGACCAGCTATCGTCGATTACATGCGGATCGGTGAGGAGGCGGAAGTCTTCGAAATAACGGTCACAGAGGACGCACCGATCGCTGGAAAGACACTCACCGAAGCAGGTGAAGAGGGTCTGCTTTCGGACGATATCTTGGTCGTGGCTGTCGGACGTGAGAGCGAAGACAAGCCGCTGACCCCGCGAGGGAATACCCGAATCAAAGCGAACGATCTATTGACGGTGTATTCTGGTTCTGGAGCGGATCCAGAAGTCACGGACATCTTCGGCCACTACGAAGACCGAACCGTCTGATCGATCTTAAAATGAGGATTAACTGATATATAACTGGTTTTCATGCTGAAAGTAAATACGAGAGCCGTCGGACACGACACCGGTCGCATCGTACAGGCAGTTGCCCTGATGTCGGCGGTTTCGATCATCGTGGCAGTCGTTAATGGTGAGTTCTATGCGACGCCTGCGTTTGCTGTCACGGCGGTCATCTTGGGCGGATTCGGAACTGGACTCGTCCGGTGGTATCGGGATGCTGACCCGCCGGAGAAACGGGATGCGATGGTTACCGCGGCCACTGCATGGGCTGTGATCGGTTTTCTCGGTGGACTGCCGTTCTTACTCATCGCTTGGACGATCCAGATCGACCCGTTTCCCGTCTGGATGAACACGCCGCCGATGGACGACACGACGGTCATCTTCCTCAATCCGCTGGACGCGGTCTTCGAAAGTATGAGTGGATTCACCGGGACCGGACTGACGATGGCCGCTGTCGAAGACAAACTGCCGCGGTCGATCCACTGGTGGCGGTCGTTCATCGAATGGGTCGGCGGCGTCGGCGTGATCGTCCTCACCGTAGCGATTCTCCACCGCGGTGGCGGAAGCAGTGGCTCGTACACACTCTACGAAAGTGAGGCCCGCTCGGAGAAGATCCACCCGAGTATCGTGACGACGGTCCAGGAAATCTGGAAAATCTTCCTCGGACTCACCATCGGGTCGATCATCCTGTTTTTGCTGGTCGGAATGCCACTGTGGGACGCGATTAACCACGGCATGACGGGAATTGCGACGGGTGGATTCTCTGTTCACGGTGCTTCAATCGGGCACTACGACAGCCCGCTGATCGAGTACGCTGTTGTGCCCGTCATGTTTGCTGGCAGTATCGCATTCCCGATCCACTACCTGATCTTCAAGGGTGAATTGCGGAACTTCTACGCTGACCTGCAAACGCGATGGGTGTTCATCTGGTTCACGGCCGGGTCACTCGCGCTGATGGCCATCCTGCATGCGAACGGCCAGTACGACACGTTCGAACATACGTTCCGAGCGAGCCTCTTCCAGTTCGTTTCGGCGGTCTCGAACACCGGATTCGGTACCGAGACAATCGGCGGCGGGACCGAACGGGTATGGGATGCTGGCGCAACACTCTTTATGTGTCTCGGGATGCTCACCGGTGGAGCGGCTGGATCGACGACCAGTGGCCTCAAAATCATCCGGATGGTTACGCTGTTCAAGGGGACGGCCTGGCAGATACGCGATGTCTTCGAACCGTCGAACGCAATCCGGTATCTCCAGATCGGTGACCGACGGCTCAGCGAAGAACAGGCTCAGCGCGAGTACACCGAAGCGACGGTCGTGTTTATTCTCTGGATTCTGTTCCTCATAATCGGTGTTGCCGTGTTCTTGCGCGTGCTATCACCGGGTCATCCGCTGGAGTACGTAATCTTCGACGTGATGAGCGCGCAGAGTAACGTCGGCCTGGACTCCGGAATCACTGGTCCGACGATGCCCGACACTGCTAAGGCGATGTTGATAATCAACATGTGGGTCGGGCGGCTCGAAATCATTCCAGTTGCGGTACTGCTCGGTTCGATTTTCCAGCGATTCAATCTGTATCGGTGAAACGGAGCAACTGACTGAATCGAAGATGAATCGGTTTTCAGGTAATCTCTCCAGTGCAGAATGGTGTCTTTAGTCCCTCTATTCAGCGCGCGGCTCCTGACGGTACTCGGACAATTTTCCGTGGTCTATTGTGCAAAGGGCCTAGGTGTGTCTGATGAACGTTCAGAACTCCCATCATTCGGCGATTGATTTTCTCCCCACCGACCAGTTTGGATGTACGCGAACCCTGGTTACGCACTCCTTTGCGTTCGACAATCGAACGAAAGCATGACTGGATCACCTCCGCTCAAAGGACGTGAAAACGCGGCTAGCAGCGCTGTATCCCGCTGCAGTCTTGCGGATTCGGGTCGTTCGAAAATATATGGGCGCTGCAGGCCTAGGTCATTCGGCGTGTCAACCCTTAATTTCGGCCGATTGAGCAGCTATAGTAGCAGATCTGTGATGGGCAGTAACCGGGTCTCATGGGGTTCGCTTACGCGGAGAAAACAAACCATGAGTCTCGAACCAATCGAACCGGAAGCAGCGCTCGAACTGTTCCTCAAAGATAAGGAAGCGGAACTTGCGGATGCCTCGATCAAGGGTCACGACTACCGACTTCGGCACTTCGTCCGCTGGTGCCACGAGCAAGGCATCGAGAATCTCAACACGCTCACCGGCCGGCAACTCCACGAGTACCGGCTCTGGCGGCGCGACGACGGCGACCTGAACAAGGTCAGCGAAAAGACGCAGATGGACTCACTGCGATCGTTCGTCCGCTGGTTAGAAGCCGTGGACGGCGTCGAACAGGACCTCAGCGAGAAGGTGTTGTCGCCCACGATCACGGCCGACGAGAACTCCCGGGACGTGATGCTCGACAGCGAGCACGCGGCATCGGTACTCTCCCACCTGGAGAAGTACGAGTACGCTGGTCCACAGCACGTCGCGCTCACATTGATGTGGCACACGATGATGCGAGTCGGCGGCGTTCACGCCATGGACGTCGACGACTACGACGCTGACGAGCAGTACATGAGAGTTCGGCACCGACCGGACACTGACACGCCGATCAAGAACAAAGGCGACGGTGAGCGACTCGTCGCGCTCTCAGACGACATCTGCGAACTCCTCGACGACTGGCTGAACAACAAGCGACCCGACACGACTGACGACCACGGCAGAGAGCCGTTGCTGGCCTCACGTGAAGGCCGACTGCAGAAAACGACGCTCCGAATGTACGTCTACCGATGGACGCGGCCATGCGCTCACGGAGAGGAGTGCCCGCACGACCGCGACCCGGACGACTGCGAAGCGACCGAGCGTGACGCCGCTTCGAAATGCCCGTCGAGCGTCAGCCCGCACGCCATCCGTCGGGGAAGCATCACGCACAGCCTGAACAGCGATATGCCGGACAGGGTGGTCAGTGACAGGGCGAACGTGAGCCCGAAAGTCATCGAACAGCACTACGACCGGCGGACTGAGCAGGAACGGATGGAACAGCGACGAGACTACCTGGATAACCTGTAGATAGCGACGCCGTCTCTCCATCCTCTCTTTTGCGGCGAGAAAAGAAATCTGCAATTCCGAAATTACGATTTCCAAAATCAAAAGTTCTAACCCGGTGCGGACGGTACAGGCCACATGGACCAATTCGTTGATCGGGACGTAGAACTCGATCAACTCACGGACTGCTACGAGTCGGACGCCGCCGAATTCGTCGTTATCTACGGGCGACGCCGGCTTGGGAAGAGCGAGCTTGTTCGCCAGTCCATTGCGGATAGAGACGATGCCATTTATTACCAAGCCGTCGAGTCAACTGCGCAGAACCAACGAGAACAGTTCGTAGACACTGCCACTGCGGAATTCCCATCGATTCAAAACGTCCGACGCGACTGGGAAGTCCTCCTCGAAGCACTCGGGGACGAAGACGCGATCGTCGTCATCGACGAATTCCCATTCCTCATTGAGGAAGACGACTCACTCCCCTCCCGGATCCAACGCGTCTGGGATATGCACTTACAGGACACCGAAATGACCCTCATCCTCGTCGGTTCCTCTATCAGCGTCATGGAGAACAAGGTCCTCTCTGGAGGCGCACCCCTCTACGGTCGCCGGACAGCGACGATCGACCTCAAACCCCTCTCGATTACTGACGCACGCCGCTTCTTTCCGGACTACGACCCCGAAACCACAGTGAAAACGTGGGCAATCTATGGTGGAACACCGTACTATCTCCAGACAATTGACGCCACTCAATCCTTGGGGACGAACGTTCAGCAGTCGCTTCTCTCGGAGCGTGGGCTGCTGTACTCGGAGCCTGAGTTCCTACTCCGAACCGAGCTCCGCCAGCCGAACACGTACTTCAGCATACTCCGTGCGCTCGCCCATGGACGCCGAACCCCGAACGAGATTGCTGGCATGGCTGGAGTCGAATCACAATCACTCAGCACATACCTCCAGAAACTCCGCCGACTGCGTCTCGTTGAGCGACACATCCCTGTCACGGCATCCCCAACCTCTTCGAAACGTGGACGGTATCGCATCGCTGCGCCGTTGTTCCGGTTCTGGTTCCGATTTGTCTACGGAAATCAGGACCAACTTCGCATCCTCGGTGACGACGCGTACGAGGAATTCGTTGCCCCGGAACTCGCCGACTACGTGAGCCCTATATTCGAACGGTTGTGTCAGCAGGCACTCCCACGCCTTGTCGACCGGCAATTCCGCGATGTCGGCCAGTGGTGGTTCAAACAGCACGAACTCGACGTTCTCGGTCTCACTGACGAGGGACTCGTCGCCGGCGAATGCAAATTCACCTCATCGCCCGTAAGCGAAGGCGTGCTTTCCGACCTCGAACGAACGACAGCCGAAGTACAGTGGTCAGAGAGGCCCGCGAACGCAGAACCCCTCTACGTACTGTTCAGTCGATCCGGATATACCGACGATCTTACCGACGTCGCAAGCTCCAGAGACGACGTGCTCCTCTTTGAATTGACTGACCTCGTCGACTCACACGAGTAACGGCTTCGAGGCGCTTACTGATGAGTATACTCGGATATCTGTATCATCCGAACTGAACCGTCAGTCGCCGACCAGCTGAAGAACGAAACCTACACGATTTGAACCGGTGTTCGTGGGGTTCGGTTGACCTGAATCAGGCAACCATGAGTTCCGACCCAATCAAACCCGAAACCGCGCTCAAACTTTACCTCAAAGGCAAATAGAACGAACTGACTGGGCCCTCATTTCAGGGAAAGAAGTACCGGCTCCAGCATTTCGACCGATGGTATCACAAGCAGCGCATTGAGAAATATTAGTCACGGATCAAGGTAGGCCTGTAATCCACGGTGATCCTCACATTGTATGATCTCATCGGCGTTTACGTCAACAGTCAGTTCATCACTAAGTTGATCTGGCGGGAAGTAGTATATCGTATCACCGACGAACTCCATATCGCTTGCTACGATTACGAGGTCGGTAGACGCGTTATAGAGGAGTTTGATGTATGCAGAATTGGGCAACTGCTTCCGGACGAATCCAGGGACGGGTGTTACCCCGGAAAGGGTTCGCATCAGATTCAGCACAGCATCCCTGATTTGTTGATAATCTTCCTCTGATTCAGCCACCTGCAGTTTCTTCCCATGTGCCAGAATATCCCGAATATCCTTGATCGAGACCCCATTGATTATTGCTGCTTCGTATTGCTCAATGACGCTATCGGCACAGGCGAGTTCTTGGCCTGCATCACGGCGGAAGAACTCAAAGAAGTGGCCGAGTGAGAGATGAATCTCTTCAGCAGGGGTTGATTCATCTGCACCCGAAAGGTCATGCCTCCATGAGTCTCCCCAATACTGCTTCCCGTGGTACTCGACAACCGCTGCGAGTTGGCGTTCAAGAGCCCGCATTATCGGTTCAATTGGAGTATCCCAATCCGGACTGGTTTCCGCGGTTAACTCTGCTGTCTGCAGTTTATCAAACACGTTGAGTGGTAGTCTCTCCCGCCACAACCGGCCGATGGATAGATCTTCAAGTTGAATATCGCTCTGCAGTTCTCCAGCGGGGATGTCTTCAATCTCGGATGGGATGAAGGCGTGACGAAGTGAGCGATTGACGAGGGTGTCGAGGAGTTCAGAATCAATCGGCCACTGGAGGAACCTTTGGGCGGCTAAGATTTGGGCGATGGCGGTTGAGTAATCGCTCTGAACGTGCAGAAGATGTTCGTCCTCCTCTACGTCGTATAGCTCTCGAAAGATCGGAGTTGGATCACTCTCAATCCCTTGGTCGTAGTCGAGTGCGACATCGATGATGAGCTGGAGTGGACGGTCACGTTCATGTACGAACCCAAGTTCCTCCTCAAGTTGACCGATGTAGCCCTCGGCTTGGCCGAACTCTTGTCTCAACAGGGCTGCTTTCGCCTTACAAACCCATTTCTGAGATTTGTGGTACGGTGTTCCGCCTGCATCGGGTAACCTCCTGACGTACTGCTCATGCTTGCTCGCTTCTTGTTCAAAATCTCCCTCCAATCGAGCGCCGATTGCCTCAAGTTCGATACGCCGAGCAATTGCGCCATCCCGGAGTGACTCCCGGCCAACGTCGTCGAATGCCTTTATCGCGTTTCCAAGTTCGGCTTTTGCCGACTCAAGCGCAGTAGCTATTCCCTGCGAGTTCAAGATAGAATGTGCCTTCAAATCGTGTTCCCAAGCCCGGAGAACATCTAACGCGTACTCTTTCTGACCGGAATGGATATTTTCTGCCTCTTCAAGGAGCTGGATTTGGTTCTCTAGCCTCTCAAGACCTTCTCCATACTCGCCATTGTCTTTATGGATTCGAACCTGTGTTTCTGCGAGGTACCGGAATGGATCGGCAAAGAGATGGTATCGATCTATCTCTTGGCCGGTCGCCAATGCATCTCGATATCGAGCCGCCGCTGTATAGAGATCATCCGGACGGAGCTGATGACCTCGTGTGATATTGTATTGATACTCCGCCCGCTTCGCTAACTCGGTGATTCTCACTTCATTTGCGAGGGTTTTGGCCGAACTGAATAACTGGGGTTGAATGGTTAGGTGCTCATGCTCTTCGCTGTACCGGCGTGCAACCCAGAAGAGATAGTTTGAACCGATAAATTTGAACTCGTGGTCGTCATCGACAGCGTCGAATAACAGCTCGCGGAAGCCCTGTGCTTTGACATCGTACCGTAGAAATCCTTCGTCAAGGATCTCTTCCTTCTTCCTTTCGTAGTCTTCGTAACTGGGGGGAGAACTCCAAGAGGAAGTCAGGGTTTTTGCTGCATCGAGATCGTCACTGTCCACCAATAACGCGAGAAGGATAGCAAAATGATACTCCTGGACTTCAGAGCAAGCCTCGTGAAAGTCGGGTTCAAGGACCACTGTCTGGTAATCTTCGAGGTTAGCATTCTCGTAGATATCATCGAAAATTGCGTCAACGACTTGGTCAAACGCTACGTCTTCTAGGTTTGAATATTCATTGTAGAGCTGGATGGAAGACCGAAGTTCACTAACTGAGGCAACCTCATGGTAGGATCCTTTGCTTTCTCCTGCAACCATATTCCGGAATGAGGCATGTCGGTTATCGTTGATGAACGATTGGAAGTTAGGAGAATACCCGGCTAAACTGTTTTTCACGTCGAAGTAGTGTTCGGTACTCAGGCATTGACTCGCATCTTCTAAACTGTCATAGAGGACCCTGTTATCATAGTACTCTTCGAGTTTGTCCATGACGGTGTCCGTTCTTTCACCCTCAATGATGTCCTGGAAGGCGTGGAGAACAGGAGGCGCGGGAATCGTGAAGTGAAACGGGGCTGGTTCCAGCTCTGAATCATTGGCGTGGAGGATAAGTTTCTGGCTGCTGTCCGACGATGTGACGTACAGATCCAGTGAAAGCTGGAGCGTTTGCTCCGGATGTGTGAGGGTGGTTATTGAACTGTGAATGTCTCCCGAGGTATCAAAGAAGAGCTCGATAGGTGGTGTCCAGTTAGCACCGAATTCAAGGTGGAGACTGACCTCTAGGACAGCGTCGATATGGCTACTGCCATTATCGGCGAAATCATATGACAGCTGGTAGGAGACCTCACGCGTGGGGTCCCGCCCCGTCTGAACGAATGCCATCGTATTGCTGAGGATGGGTACCGTATCCCAATAATACTACTGTGTGCCACCATTCAGTGAAAGCAGTTGGTACTGATTTGTTCATCATCTACGACCTTTTGCCGAGGAACTTCGGAGTAGTCGCGGCTGAGTACCGTTCCAATGCTGCTTTCTGTTCGGGTGTGAAGTCGTGCTGTGTCCGGCCATCTTCGAACAGGCATGGGGTTCGCCGAGTCGTGTAGCCGTCAGCGAGAGCCCGTCACGCAAATCCGCTCGAATGTTGTGGTGCAACGTCCCGAATGAGCCGTCGATGAGAAGATGCCAGCAGGATTGGTCGCCTTAACGCTCTGACCGCATTATCACTCACTCACCGAATTAGTTCGCCGCGGCGATGGGATGGAATCTACCTGATTTCCCCATTCCCCACATCAAACAAAGTATTTTGTCGACTCTCCAACCAGAGGAGTATACTGATGCCCTCGAAACGCCCTCGGACCCCCGAAGTCGAAGTAGCGGAAGATCCTGAAAACGGGTTCACAGCGAACATTTACGATGGAGAGTACCTGATCCAGGTTCAACCACACGAGAACGGATACCAGCTCAGTTTAGCGTCAAAAACTGGCATGGGTGATGCAGCGTTCCTCCGAACCTACGGTCGTGAGGAACGGTTTCGGGACTTGCTTGAAACCGAGTTTGAGGCAATTGACGAGGACGCGGTGTTCGACGTTTTGGAAGACCATTTTGACGATGAAGAGTATCGAATTGTAAATCTCAAAAAGAGCATCAAACACTTCGCTGGGCGCGGTGCTGATCTCTACGTAGAAACCGGGGAAACAATCCCTACCCTAACCGATAATCGTGACTACCGAGACGACCAATGGTCGAAAGACAAGACCTATCGCCTTCGGATCTGGCCGACTCAGGATCTATATATCGAGGTTACGGAGACCGATAGCGGGGACCGCGTCGCAGACTATCGACCACTCAGTCTCCGGGAAGACATCCGAAACGAGGAGAAAGACGAGCACAATCGAGAGCGTGGCCCGACCTCTGTTCCAGGTGTCCACGCACCAGTTGGCTCGCCGAATATAGATAATGCCCCGGTCGTGCACACGCACATCGACTGCTCTCACCTAGACCAACTCAAAAATACGCAGTTCAACCCTGCTGACGAGGACCCTCCCACCGTTCCTGCTGGTGAATTCGGTGAATTACCGCTCCGGTGGTGTTCTACGTGTCGGTAGCGAGAACCAACTCCTGAGAAGCTCCGTCGCCAATTCGGGCGCTGATCAGACGACCTAGCGGAACCGAACAGGTGTTACTCGTGATTGAACCCGGAATCAGGGTCGTCATCCGCGTTCCTGAACTCATCTTCATAGCGCTTGCGCTCTTCGGTGTCGTCCGGAAGATCATAGTGTAGATCTTGGACGCGTGGGGTCACGTCACACCGCTGGTCAATCCCGCCCGCAGAGACACCCCGGTTCTTCTGGTCGGTAATGTATCCGGTGCGAATATGATGCGGAGCTCGGCTACTCGGGCACTTGTACGCGGAATTATTCCTTTGAGACGCCTCACATTCCTCTGGATCACGATCGTGAGGACATTCTAACCCGATTTCACACGGGCGAGTCCACTTGTAGGCGATTTTCTTCAGCGTCGACCCATCAATTCTTCCGTCACCTTTTGTGAGCAGCGGTTCTCTCCCTTCCTCGTCTGTCACGGACGGTCGTTGATCCTCCAGGTAATCCTTAATGATCTCTGGCAGATCACCGTAGAGAGTGATTTCCCGCTCGCTGTTCTCATTGTTTTTCAGTTGCGTCGTCTCGTCGTGCTCGTAATTGAGGACTCGCTCCTCATAGTCGAAATCCTCCACGTCACAGCCGCGCAAATCACTTTTCCGTGGACCAGAGTCACACATCAACTCCATTGAGACGTGCTCTATACCGGCGAATTCATACTTCCGGAGATACTCCAGCGATGCTTTCGCTATCTCCGGATCAAGTTTCTTTTCGTCGACACCCTCACCATCCGCGTAGTTCACTTTGGGAATCTCAACGCAGTTTTCGAAGCGAGCTGGAGCCATTCGGTGTTCAATGAGATGGCGAATGAACTCACGGAAGAGGTACATATCGTCCTGAAGTGTGTTGTCTGATAACGGTTCGTCGCGGGTCAGGGAGTCGTATTTACGCCAATCATCGTATCTCTCAACATCCTCGCTCGTGAGCTCCTCGGTCGTCTCGACGCCAACTTCGTCTTCAAGATACGTTTGGAGATAATTCAGCTTCCGCTTGTATTGGCCCGTCGAATCAACTGCTTCCAATTTGTCTTCCCGGAACTCACTCAAGACCTCATCCATCGGGCGTGATTTCAGCGAGAGTTCCGGGAACGACTCTTCCATCTCATCCACAACGGAAGAAGCAATCTCCTCTAGTAATTCCTCTGTCGGGTCCTCAGAGAGGAGTTGTTTCAGGATCTCTACCTCGCTCCGGTCAGTCATCACCTCCGGAAAATAACCACCTACTTAATGCAGTTAGCCTTCAGCGGGTTATTCCGGCAATAATGGCCGGGAGGTGGGTGATAATCCGCTGATTTTTGGCCATCTGACCACCACGGGTCGTAGTGCTGTCTGTCGATTTCAAAGATTCCATTGAACGATGTACCGGCTCAAGTCAAAACAGCAGTGTGGTGCATTTTCTTCCACGCTGATCGGGATCTCGGAGGTGCAAATAGGTAGACCACGATATCACTGCGCCGCTCTCCCCGAATCGTTCCTTGCGCAAGATGCGGATAATCGGAAAGTTGCGTTCCAAGACCTCTAGACAGTAAATTCTTCACTTTCAGATGACTCAGTGTTGACTTAAAGTCAAAGTCTGGCGTTTTGGAGTCTCTACCTGCCGTATACGTCCATCGGTGGATCGAACGCACGTGCTACGAAAACAATCGGATTTACCTGTGGCTCTACTGTCGGCAAGGGTTTATGCTCGACCGGAGAGCATAATTAGAATTACTGGAGTAATGGCTTCACATCACGATTCATTTGCGGACGAAACTCGACATGCGAAGCAAGATCGGGTGAGTGAATTTCAAACGTTCAATTCAGCGGCGACCGACGACGTTACCATCTCCCATCCTGGTGAAGGCCAGCATGAGATTGAATTGCTGGAACCGCTGCTCGTTGCGATGGCCCGAGAGAACAAATTTGGGCCCACCAGCAGCGAGTCTGCTGAGCAATGTGTCGACGCAATTTTCGATGAAGCGCTGTGTGATGTTGCTGAGCTAGCCCTGCGATCAGCAGGGCTGAGTGAGAGTCGAGTTCCACTCCACAAGCTGCGTGCGCTGATGATTCGAACTGCCCGTGATCTCGACTCATTCGGGGAATTAGCTACGCACATCTCACGGTACTCTCCCACCGAAATCGAGCAGTTCGGATTACACTCCAACTACGGAGCATCAACGTATACGAAAGCAGCCAAGCAGTTGAAAGAGACAAATCGGTTCGAATCGTTGGTCGAGGCGACCTTCACCGCTGTTTACGCCTTGTTCAGGAATACGGTGCCACTCCCGGAGCCCGTCAAAGATCACTATCGCCTCTCATACGATGCGGGTCCAGCTGCGACTGACTTCTCGGATGACGCACGGCAATTCGCACTGTACAATCTCGTGGAAGACTTGGTAGAGATCGTAGTCGAGAATCTTGACCTGCAGCGAAGCACGAATCAATCACGAGACCTCAGGAGCTTACTCGGAATTTTCGCACACGCTGCGTACACGAATACGAGCATCGAGAACTATCATCGGACCGCCCGGCACTCCTTTGATCTCGACTCGGCTTTCGCCGGGTCAACAGTGCGTGAGCACATTGATGATCTGCATCTGTGGCAAATCGAGGAAATGTTCGACGAGATTAACCAGGCACTGCTTGAATACATCATCAAGTCTGGCGTCGTGTCCAAGCCAGTCATGATTTCGTACGACCTCACTGACGTGCAGAGCCTCGGATTAGAGGAGTACGATGAGATGTTCCTCACGGAAGACGGTCGATGGCGGTTCGCATCGCTTTCCTTTACCGACTCTGCTCTCGAATTCTCCTTCGGTCTCCGATTGCTCAAATCAGAGGCACAGCGAGCACGCGTGTTGAAAAACTTCCTTCGAAACCTGACCTCGATGGTCGACGTCAAACTCTTCATGGCGGACCGAGGATTCGACGGGACAGAAGATATCGAAGCGTGCCAAGCGTTCGTCCCCGGCCAGTGGGTGATTTGCGCGCAAGACTACAGCGACAACAGCGACGACCGTCGAGGTGACGACTACGCACGGCTCCGCGAGAAGATCAACGCAGGCGGAACGGCCGTGCTTCAGCGTACCGGATATGAGGACTTACACCCGCCGGTCCGAATGATCGGGTATTCCGGGGCGAGTGAAAATGCTGACTCACCTGACCCGATGCGAGCATTTTACACTGACATCTCAGTACCGCGTGACGACGAGGAACGTGAGCAGTTGATCACGAAGACCAATTTCCGCTATAATCAGCGCGGGAAGATTGAGTCGCTGTTCCGAATGGCGAAAAATAAGTTCGATGTTTCGACAGACACAGACAAACCAGCACGGAAAGCCTTCTACTTCCATATCTCCGTCCTCTTCTACAACCTGTACAACATCGTGAATACCGTTCCCTCACCACAACACGGGCTCGAATTCAACACTACACAGAAGGAACTGCTCGGGGTTATCCAGAATCTCGCATTCAATGGCCCGACTCGCCCCGACGCACTCAACTACCGGTTCGATCACTCATAATGCCTGTTCGAACGGACCCCACGACACTCCGGCAGATAATCCGCCCGCTGTTAGCGGTTCGGAAAGTAAACGAATGCCGTGTCGCTGTCCGTTCAGACCTGATTCGACTCCAGACTGCGTCAGAGGATAAGACTCTGTACGTGGACTACACACTCCCAAGGTCATCGACAAAGCTCTCGATTGACGGTGAGACCGGTAGTTGCTGGCTCTATCTCGACCGTGTTGCCGATTTCCTCACTGTCGGTGGGCGGGAGGACATCACAATCATGTTCCCGTTCGAGACAGTCGATTCGACGGTTCTGTTGCAATCCGGGCGTCTCACGTATCGATTCCCACCGGTAGTTGCGCAGCAACCCTACCGCCTGTTTGATACCCTCGCTAAGGACCTCGTCACCGAATTCTCGATTCAACACGGTGCATTCGCAGAAAGCGTCCATGTTGCAAATCTTGTCGGCGGACAAATGCAGCTCCAGCTTACTCCAGAAACTCGCCACATCGAATTCTCCTCAACCAGTCACGGAGATGGCGACGCATTCAGATACACGGTACCAACCGACTCTATCAATACCGTCCACGGGGCTTCCTCAGAATTCACCATCTCTATTGACCGGCTTCGAGACATCACTCCCCACATTCCAGATACTAGCCTCGTATCATTCCGACTCACCAACAATCATCTCGTCTACCAAGTCGAATACCCTGTCCCCGGAGCACAGCTAACCATGCACATCGCAGAACGCCTCAACGATCTCCGCGAATAGGTGTGTAACGAACTACCCTCTACAATAGAGATGTCCTATCGACAGCCTGTATCCTTCTCTAGGTTTTGTCCCATTTTGTGAAACTCGTTTATAATCGAGTTTCGTATTTCGTGACAAATTGTTCCCAAAGAGTGAGATAGACGTCCTATCGGATATCAGCAAAAGACAGAATCAGCGACCCTGGTACACGAACTCGCAGCCAGTCTCGATTGGAGCGAGAGCCACACCTTACGCGTAATTTCCCCGAACAGGGGGCAAAGTATGCACTTCGGCTTCCTCAGACTACCCCTCTCTCTCGAACGAACCAACAGAGCGCCACACAGGCATTTATTGACTGATGGGTGTAATACCGCGGTATCATGCAGCACGCGTTTCGGATCGGGCAACAATACCGAGACACCGGGAGTTTCCGGGAGCCGGACGACCAGTTCCTGCGGTGGATTCGCGGCCCGCTCGACACCGGTATCAAGAACACCGGCGGCATTCGAGACCTCAGCGCAGATCGATCTGAGACGCCTGCCGCGCTCGTGCTGGTCTCGAACGATAGCGGCATCTCCCAACACGAGGACCCGTGGGAAGACACACTTGCGGTCAACGCAGGCTACATCAGCTATTGGGGTGACGCGAAGGCTGACAATCCGTACGATGACTCCACGACGAACCAGAAAATCAAAACCGCGTTCGACCGTGCTGCAGCAGGGCATCGAGAGGACGTCCCGCCTGTCCTCGTCTTCCGCAAACCAGAGTCCGGGACCGTCGAATTCTGCGGGCTGTGTGTCCCGAGCCACTTCGAAGTTCAACCATATCAAGACGACGGCGGCACGCAGATTCCGAACTACCTCTTCCATTTCTCGATCCTCAACACCCAATCCGTCCCCGTCTCATGGCTCCATGACCGCGCTCAAGTGAACGATAACGCCTGCGCTCCGGACCCATGGAAACAATGGGTCGAAACCGGCGACGTCGCACAGTGGCCGACCGGCGAAACTCTCGACCAACACGGGCGGATTCGCCGGTACGAAACGACCGAAACCGTCGTCAGCGACACGTTCCGAGCAGAAACATTCGACCGCTACAACCACGCGTGCACCATCACCGGGATTCAACAAGACGATCTCTTAGACCTCGCCCACGTCCTGCCGCGAAGTCAACACCCCGACCTCGCCGAACACCCGGAGAACGTCCTCGTGCTAAACTCCCTCCATCACCGGGCATTCGACGCCGCACTGTTCACCATCGACAGCGACTATCGCATCCGAACGAGCCCGTCATTCGATCCCGCGCATCCCTTCCTCCGAAACACTATCATTGACCGGGAAGGAGAGCCGCTCTCGTTCCCGCCCAACGTACAGCTCCAACCCTCATTCCTCGAAAGTCTCAACGCGGGATTGTCCTGGATGTGAGGTCTACGTTATACTATTGCTCAGAGGTAAGCGATTGGTGGTGGTGTCAAAGCGCGATTTCGGGGATAGTACTCAATTGATCATTTCGGATTTGCGGCGAACCTATTGGCGAATCTGAAACGCTCTGCCGTCGCGTATAGCCAGTCTTTGGAGACATCTCGATGTGGCTGGAACCATTGTCGCGGCAGCGAATCTGCGTCAGCAGATTCCTCGCTTGACGCTCCGAGACGAACCTCGTGATAGAGATCATGCTTCGGCGAGTTGCGCGTTCGCACAACCCTCGCCCGCTACGACTTCAGCGACTGCTGCAACGTGACCAACACACATCTCCTCAGGAGCGTAGCTAAAGACGAGTGTCGACCAAACAAATCATACAATGATTTCTATGGAATCCACTCACGACGCTGATGTCGAGAACTCTATTCGGCCGATAAAAGAGCCATAATGCCTCGAATCGACGGATTATGTATCTCACTTTCCAACCCTTTTTACCGATCTGACTCATTACGTTATGTGGGTTTGATAACCATGCAACGCCATAGCGGCTGGAGAGAACACGCAACGTACCTTGAACAAGAGACACCGTTGTCAACGCGTCAAGCAGAGATTTTAGCTCTGCAAAAAACGTATCATACCAAGGAAGAGATCGCGGAAACGTTGAAGCTCTACGACGAAGCCGTAGACCACCACATAGACGAGATTCAGGAGGTGCTGGCTCAGTCCAAGCGACTCTGCACCCTCGTGGGCCCGTGTCCATCGAGCGACACTGACGTTCGCACAGACTTCGAGCTCGACACAACACCGTGGAACCTGATGACATCCGGAAAACTGGATTACGATGATGAGCAGCGAACGCGACTCGAACTAGAACTCCACCATGGTAAGTGGAACACAATGAGTCACACCTACCTCCTGGTTGAACGGGAAATAACCGATATCGAACATCATGAAACCAGGACTATCGAACACCGTGGGTCGTATGGAAGTGATAGTCTCCGCGCAACCATCTACGAGGATTCCGAGTCCCTCGACGAGTACTACCTCCGATACATGCTACTCGACTCAGCTGGCATCGATCCGACTGCAGGGAGTGCGCCGGCTGCCAAAACTATCCTTGACGAACACTTCACGGATGCGGATGCTGATGCTGCCCGAAAACGGGCTAAAGAGAAAGTGACCCGCCACAGCACCGAGTCCGAAAAGCTTCCCTCAAAACAGTAGGTTCGACACTCTCCAGACGGCCGTGTTTAGACGCTACTGAAAGCGTCTGGAAAGCCACGTTAACCAGGCTAGATACCCTGAAAAGCATGCCCGGGATCACACCCGAGCAACGACCAAGAAACTACCAACCGGAAAAGGGACTTTCAGGCTACCAAGCTACTCACAGCACCCGCCATCCAAGAGCAATGATTTCTCCGGAATGACCGGACACAACACCGTTAGCCAGTCCACCACTCACCATTCAAATACCTAACACACACGGAATTGCGGACACCCCCCGTTACAACCCAATATCAGGCCTCAGCACGCCCGTTAATTCCGGACACCCCCCGTTCACCTTCCACATCATTCAAAGTACAAAACAGGTCACACTAATTGCGGACACACCCCCTCATAATCACACCAGACCTCAGTATCACCAGGACAGCCACGACACAGATCGACAAGCAACGCACTATGAGCCAAACCGTTATCTCTTGCACTCTCTGAAACGAGATATGAACCTCTCTGCAGTCGATCTTTCTCCGGTCCCCGACGGCGGCACTGCAACCGACGCGTACAAGAATACCGTCGAAGCCACACAGCAGGCCGAGCGACTCGGCTACTCGCGGTATTGGGTTGCTGAACACCACGGCATGGCACACAGAATCGCCGGCACCACACCTGAAGTGTTGCTCGGCCATCTTGCCGCCGAAACCGATTCGATCCGCCTCGGTTCCGGCGCAGTCCTCCTCAACCACTACAGCCCGTTCAAAGTCGCCGAACAGTTCGGTGCACTGGACGCACTCGCACCAGGCCGTATCGACGCGGGTCTCGGGCGAGCAAACGGCTCACCAGCCGCCGACCGTGCCCTCGGAACGGACCGCCACGTCCAGAATCCGGACGATGACCACGCCGAAAAGATCGAAGCCGTCGCCACTCACCTCTACGACGAGCACCCTGACGAACACGCATACAGCGACCTCGAAATCCCGCGGTCGGGTGCCGACCCTCCCGTACCGTGGGTCCTCGGGTCAAGCCCTTCCAGCGCAACGATCGCCGGCGAACTCGGACTCCCCTACTGTTTCGCAGCGTTCATTCGCCCACAGTTCGCCACCCACTCCTTCGAGACGTACCACGACAGCTTCCAACCGTCGCAACTGGCCGGCGGCATCGACGACCCACACGGCATGATCGCCGTGAACGCAGTCTGCGCCGACACCGATGCGGACGCGGCCCGACTCCGCGCGATCGCCGAAGCATCGTACAAGCGAATGGAACGCGGCGTCATCGGAACCACGCCATCCATCGAGGAAGCCATCGACGAACTCGGCGGTGTCCCCGACCCGACACCCGCGACGCTCGACGCTGACGAATGGCCCCGCGCACTCTCCGAGAGTCCCGACACACTCACCGGCCTGCTAGAACAACTCGCCGACCGCGTCGATGTGGACGAAGTAATGATCCAACACGTTGTCTCCGACCACAACACTGCCCTTCGATCCCATGAACTCATTGCCGACGGCGTCGGACTCTCTCCTCGCTGATGGTCCCTTGTTCACGACCCTCCGTCGAAAATACATCCTTTATTTTCCGCGCCGAACACATGATTAAGTAGGCCGCACTGGTCGGTTACCTGCATGGTTCCACCACTCCCAACAGGACTAGCCGATGAGATGGTGGAGATTCTATTTCGAGAATCACCACCATTCAGCTTCAAAGATCTCCTGCTCGTCGGCGCTCATATCGAAACACTGGACGCAGCCATCGATCGATACGCAGCGACTGAAACAGGCGATCGTCCCGCTGTTCACACGGTTGCTGCTCTCGGAACTGACAGTGATCCTGACGCTGTCGCCGGCCCCATCATCGACGGGTCGTTTCTGAGCGAATCGTTCACTCCCGAGACCCAATTCGACTACATCCTCGGCTTCCCACCTGAGGTTTCTTGGGAGGATTTAGGTCCCGAGCGAAGACGCGAAATATCCGGGTTCTCGCCACACGTCGAACCCGAGGATACGCATGTTGAACCAGGTGTGCTCTATCTCGACCGCGCTGAACCTTTATTGGCGCGCGAAGGACGCGCCGTGATCCTCGGACAAACCCAACTCAAGGTCGGCGAACAGTACGCAGGATTCCGAGGCGACATCGTCGAGGAAGTCCGCGATGTCGAAGCAGTCGATCACCGGTACGACCAGTTCGACAACCCGTGGTTCATCCTCGCGCTCGAAAACGACGGGAGCACGCCGTTCAATCTCGACGACCGCGCACAGTGGGCCAATCCAACAGAAATCGAACACCAATTATCCACGACGGCCACCCGCTCCCGCGAACAGCTCACCGTCGCGGACATCATGACTCAACTATCGGAGATGGAAGTTTACGACGGCGATGACGACGCCTCAATGGTCTATCTCGACATGTTGTACGAAGACTTCGACGGGTCACTCGTCTATGCAGACAGCTCGACTCGGGACACACTCCTCGGGTACGTCGCCCGTCACGAATTAACCTTCGAAGGCACAGCCCCGATCGAAGCAAACATTGAACCACCCACTGCTGACCGATGCATCTCACTCGATGCTCCGATCGATACCCTCATCCAAAAATTAGCTACCCGCCGCTTCCTCTTCCCCGGTCAGCCCGAGGACCCTGCCGGCATCGTAACCCGGTACGACTTGAATCGACTACCGGTCTACCACTGGCTGTATGCCCGTTTCGCACACCTCGAAATCCAACTCCGCGAACTCATCCGCGACTCCGACTGGACCTACGAAGACAGCGACATCACACTCCGAAGCCGGGGAGCCGGTGATTTAGTCCCTGACCGGCTCGCCAACGACAAACTCAGTAAACTCGTAGACATCATCAACGAAGCTGACCTCGCACAGTCAATCCGCCGCGATATCCACGGGTACGACGCTACCCTCGATGACTTAGTCAGACTCCGGAACGCCGTCGCCCACTACAACGTCCTCATCCACACAATGAGCGACCGATCTACATTGGATAGAGATGAACGCGGCGTCAATCAACTCCATCAAGAGGTTAAACTCTTGCTCGATATCGTCTGCTAAATTGGGAGAAGTGAATAACAGGCTGAAGATCGAGATGCTAGCTCTGTTTATATTGTCGTGTGGATTGAACTTTCTAAAACGGCGTATTGCGACGTGTATATTCCTTTGATTATAGTCTCTAATCACCTTTTCAAAATTTTCTTGCTACTGGTTCGCGTGCCCACATTATGAACGATAGTCAAGCCCGGTGTTCTTACACAGCTAATGTAGATGACTATCAAGAATGGATTGGAACTCCGCGCGCGTCATCATGGACTTACGTCCGAGATCGACTTGATCTTAGAAACGAAGTGTGGGAATGTCCGCACGAAGCGATTGACGGCAGAAATTACTGCCCATTTCATACTCCCTCCTCAGATATGCCGGATAGTGTTGATGAACAGACTGCATTAAGGAACGCGTTAGTTCGGTCAACGCGTGATACTGAAGACGCGCATCGATATCGCCAGTTCGTCGGAGCAACATTCACGTCAATATCGCTTGGAGACTACGAATTTTCGCCAAATGACGGTCACCAATTGGTTTTCCTTGGAAGCAATGTTAAAGTCGGAGTCAATCTGAGAAATTCTGTTTTTGACGAAGGAATCAAATTCTGGTTCACCAATATCGAAGGCTATGCGCATTTCCGTGATGCCACTATCGAGGGGAACGTAGAATTTGTCAATACGACGGTGAATGGTGAAGTCTCATTTCTGAACGCAAGCGTGGAAGACGAGGTCCGATTTGAACATGTCACTATCCACGGAGTAATTCACGCTGACGGGGCAACTCTAAACGGCGGTGCTCGGTTCATCGATAGTACCACCGACGAAAACATATATTTGCGAGATGGTATAGTTGATGGGGAGGTCGATTTTACCGACGCGACCATCTCTGGAGAGACTGATCTCAGAGGAATAACGATCACAGGCGAGGCCACCTTCAAAAACACGGTATTCGAACAGAGGGCGTTATTTAGCTCCAGTGAATCTAAAATCACGCGATTTGGCAGTACTGCGACTTTTACTGAGGCAACATTCACTAAGGGAATTGATGTCTCAGGAGAGGTCATCAAAGACGACGTGTTCCAAACTACGTTTTCAGAACCACCCGACTTCGTTAACGCAGACCTGGAACGATCAGATTTTAGCCAGGCTTCTCTTCCCGGGGCCAATTTCAAGGGAGCTGACCTCACTGAAAGCAACTTTACGGAGGCGATTCTACAAAACACCATACTAGAACGGGCAAAGCTTAGTCGCGCAGAATTATCCAGCACTGACCTTCGCGGTGCCCGCCTTGCCGGTGCTAGTCTCGGTGACACGAACATCAACCAGCAAACCAAATTTTTAGGCTCACCAGAGAAGAGCAGTCCAAGCAGTAATTGGGCAGCGTTACGCGAATATCTCAATCAACCTTCCTGCGTATACGATCCTACTTACCAAGAACGAAATAATGAGGAACAGCTGTTAGGTAGCGAGGAAAAGCCCGGCAACTCGCTGCCGGATGCCTCAAGAGACCGTGCGAAGAGCGTCTATCAAGCACTAGAAAAGCTGGCAACCGTGAATGCACGACCGCAATTACAGGCCGCAGCTTTCGTCCGAAGGCAAGATGTCCAGCGAAACCAATACTATCATCGATTTACTAATAGTATCGACGAGACACCCCTATTTAATCAGTGGAGTAATTTCGGACGGTATCTTCGGGCGACAGTAGCGCGCTGGACGCTCCTGTATGGGGAGAGTCCATGGCGGATCCTCGCCTGGAGCATCGGTATTGTCCTGTTCTTCACCGTGCTATACCCGTTCGGGCTCATGGAAACAGCCGACGGAACAGTCCTGACATGGGACTCCATCGACTCCAGCCCCTCACAACTCATTCAGAGCCTGTACTTCAGCACCCTAACGTTCACTGCACTCGGCTTCGGTGACTTCCGACCAACCAACGCATGGGGGCAAGCCGCGACGATCATCGAAACCGCATCCGGAGCCATCCTCCTCGCCTTACTCGTCTTTGTCCTTGGGCGACGCGCTGCTCGATAGCCCACGCACCGCCGTACTGAACCGCTGGCTTGATCGTAACCCCACGGGGTCTAACCTCGGATAGAAAGCATATTTCATTCAGAAACCAGCACTCCGATTAGGTAATCGAGCCGGATGCTACTACCACGTGCGGCCACTCCCGGGTTGCGAATCAGCGTATAAGGACCAGTCCCACCGTACTCAGTCACCGCATCTGAAGTCCCGGTACCCGCACTCCACCGCGGTTACAGCACCGTTTCCAATGCCTGCAGTGCTGCAATTGCGTCCTGAAGATGTGCGTTCGGATCACCTTCTTCCGCCGGTGCTAACCGCCCATTGCTCCCCGCCTCATCCGACTCATCATCACGCCCGGATTCACTCTTATCCGGGCTCGCATCCTCATCAACACGCCCGCCACTGCCGTCAGCAACCGCATCCAACTGCTGCTGCGCATTACCCGCACTCGGCGCGTCACCTCGGTCCTCTGTCTCTGTCTCCACCCGCGGCCGGCCACCGCGTCGATCAATCGCGTCCAACGGAAACTCGTACGCACGCGCCCTCTTCTCCTTGTAAAACGTGCTTCGCCGAGATACGTCGAGGACGCTCATGACAGCGTCACGGTCGCACCCACGATCCAACGCTTGACGGACGAGTTCGTCCTCGATTCGCTGCCACAGCAACTGAGGGTCACTCGGAATCCTACCCCTTGACGAGTGCTCAAACTGCCCGGCTAAACCCCATTCTCCAGTGTCCGCATCCTGTCCGACGACCTGCCGATCACGCGATTCAACGAGATTATCGAGCCCCATCAGCACCCACAACCGTTCTCTCACGGCCGTCACAGTCAGGTCTGCCGACAGTGCCTCCGTGACGTCACCGGTCGTCGCTGGCCCCGATTCTGCGAGAATCCGCAGGATCTCGACGTCTTGGGGCAACAACACCGTCACGTCCTCGTCCGTCAATTCGACCGGCACGTCATCCTCAGTCGTCTGCTGGTGATGCCACGAGTGACACGATCGGCACAGGACCGTCAAGTTCTCCGGGTCATGCACATCGACGTCGTCCGGATCCCGCGTCAAGTGATGAACGTGTAGCGTCGCTAACCCGCCGGCCTCAGGCCCGCACCGGCCACACCCTTGACACCGGTGCTTGTACTGAATCAGCATGTCTTCGCGCGTGTCCGGGTCCACAGTTTCATGGCACTCTTCGTGCCCCGTCACAGGCCCGTCACCTCCGTTGCAATATTTTCACCCGCGTGCTTCTGACTCGATACTCCGTTCGCGTCGGTTTCGTGCATGTGTCTCTGATGATCTCCGCAAGGTGCTTTCACATCGATCCAGCGACCAGGTGGGACTGATGTATCGCTTCAAACCTTCCCGGCAACTCACACGCCCTCGCACCGCACTCTCAACCTCCACCGGCGTTACCCGTACTCGTGGACTGTCGGTGTCAGCGACTTCAGATTGAAATCCGATTTACTGCAGTATCGCTGCGCTACTCCGCTTACCGCCCCGGTCCGCAGCACGTCCGACACGTTATGCAGCACGATATCCTCGAACCGCGCTTCCTCGAACGCCGCGACCGCCTCTTGACTCTCCGCGAACGGGTCGAACGCAGCGTACTCCCCATCACACAGCGCTTCGTACGCCGTGTCGAGATCCGACGCGTCCTCCCCATCTACCCGCGTATTGAACAAGTCACGAACCACCGGTAACAAGTCCGCGTACGGCACGTTCTGGAACGGCCAGTCCACGTCATGGATAGCGAACCGCGTCCTGAGGAACGGCAAGTCGAACCCACCGCGCCACACCTCACCATTAAACGCCACGAGCAACACGTCACGCGATCGGAGCCGCGTCGCCACGAACTCCGCGACTGCCTCCAACAACACCGCCTCCGACTCGTGGCCCGTGACCTGCACGCGCTCACCCGCACGTTCCCTGACGACCGCCTCACACCCATCGACAGCCCGGCCACCCGTCTGGTAGAACGCCCGACACCCGAGTTCAAGCCCAAACCCAACGACCGTCACCTCATCCGTCGCACCAAGACCAGTCGTCTCAATATCAAACGGGACGTGCCGCAACCCGGACGCCATCACGCCTCACCCCCATCACGAGCAGTATGACAACGGTCCCGTTCCGGCACGCGATCATCGCCCGCCGGTCGCACTCGGAACTCACCGAACCCGAACTTCGAATGCGATCCGACGCGCAACACACCCTGGCGCGCCGTCCCCACCGGGTCCGAACCTGCGTACGGCACGACCTGCCCGTGATCAACCGTCTCCAACTCGAACGACTCCCCGTCCTGCATGAGCCGCGACTCCCGACGACGTATCGACTCGTCGTCAACGCCCCACCACCACGGCACTGACTGATCATCCGCCGCCGGGTGCTCTGTCGACAACACGAACGGCGACACCAACTCAACCTGCAGTCGATCAGCTTCACGAACCCGCGAATAATCCAACTCCTCCAACGCAACCGTCTGCGAATCCACGAGACTCGTCTCTCCAAGCCCGAAATTCCGCGCACCACCGATTTGCAACCCATCGAGTACCTCATCATCAACCGGCACCACATCCCGGTCACTGCCCGCCGCGTGCAAGAAGCAGTGCACGTACCAATTCACCGTGCGCTTCCGATTCCGCGACTCAACCGGTTGTCCAAACCACGTCGACGGCGTAAACCCCGTCCGACCAGCATACGACCGCACATCGTGCGTGTTCTCCGCATCCCACGGCCCCGACGACCCGATCCACCGTTGCGCCGCATCCCGGAACAAGAACAAGTCCTCGTACGCTTCAACCGGTCTCAAACTCGTCCCGAAATACGGAACCCCGCCCGACTGCGAATGCCACTCCGGAAACCCCCCATGCGTCCCCGGCACAAACACCCCGACACTCGCCTGCAACGCATTCACCGACACGTCATCATCAAGCTCCCGCGCAACCGCCGTGAACACCGCGTTCCCGGTGACGAAATACGGATGCCCGACGTAATCCTGCTCCAACTCCAGCAGCACTTCCTGCACACGCGTCACAGCTCACCACCCCACCACGCGACGAAATCCTCAATGAATTGGAGCGCCGTCGACCACGACCTTATGCGACGCAACTGTGAATCCAACACGCGCCACGCCCGACACCCATCCGCACCACCCGGGTGCTCCGGGAGCCGCGACCACACATCAGCGAACGACATGGCCGGCCCCGACCCCAACGCAGCCGCCGGCCGCCCCTCCGGATCCGCCGACACTCGCAGCGACACCTCCCCCGTCTCCAGCACCGTCCGATGCGGCGTCGGATCCTCGTCCGGATCATCCACAATCAAGCACAGATCCTCGAACCCTGCGCCCACCCGGTAATTCGACAGCAACGCCGCCGTCAACAGCGTATGGTACTTCAGCGACGTGTACGGGTAAAACAGCGACTCAGAGAACACCGACGCGACCCGCGACTCCAACCACGCCCGGTGCGCCTCAACCGGGTCAGCAACAGTCACGAGACCCTTCACCGCCGACTCAATCTCACCCACCCCAACATCCTCACCCGCCGACGCGCCCGTCACGAGAGACAACCGATACGGCGACCGGTGATTCGACACCGTCATCTCCGGCTCCCCCTCCGGCCGCGACAACAACGCCGCATCCCGATCCGCATTCAACGGCACCCCCTCATTCACTCGGACTCCAGCATACTCCGCTGCCGCGTTCTCATGCGCCCGCCCCCGCAACTTATGCACATCATGCCGATACGCAGCCAAAACCGGCTCCGTAGACGACTCGTCGCTCGGAACCTCATCCTCATCAACTCGCTCACGCGACGCACGCGGCGCGTCAGGCGTCACGACCCATCACCACCCGGCATCGGAACATCACCATCACGGCCCGCCACACGCGCCTGCAACGCCTTCACAAACTCACCCCGACAGTCTCGCTTCCAAAACTCATCCTTCTCCTCCATCGACGACGTCGCCCCCTGCGCCCGGTTAAACACGCGGCGCACCTCCCGCTCCGAATACAACGGGTTAATCACCCACGCGTCAGCCATCCCACCGCCGAAATTCCGCGCGCCACCCAACTGGAACTCGAACTCGTCAGCATGCGCGTCCAGGAACGCCACTGCTTCGAGCAGGAGGCCGACGAACTCCGGTTTCGCTTCCCGCAGCGTCAACTTCCACGTCCCGGACAAATTCCCGACCACGTCCCGATCCGCATGCCGGAGCGGTTGCCCGCCGTCCTCCGCATTCCTGGAGCGGACCTGATTACTGATCTGGCGGTAGTGCGCTTCCGCCTCGCCGTCGAGAACATCCACCTGCCGGCGGATCGGGGAGAAGCGAATCGGGCGGCGCAACAACTTCCCCGGCTGATCCTGAAACCCGCCGAACAGATCATAGACGACACAGCCAGCATCCGTCTCGTCAGTGCAGCTGCCCTTCTCGTGATACCCCGACTCCAGATCGCGTTCGTACACGTCGCTTCGCATGAAGTCCGCGTTCTGCGGCCCCGGATGGCACGCAGTGCCGCCAGCCGTCTGCACCACTTGCTCGCACCCGTGGCGCAACCAGCCAGACAACGTGAACGGCGAAATCTGACCGCGAATCTGATTCTGCGGATCATCCGCCTCATACCGCTCCGACGACGCATGATGTCGATCCGTCACAATCCCATCACCCGGCGCAAGCAACCCGATCTCAAGGCCAACGAACACGTCCGGGAACAACAACTCATCCGATTCAACCGGCAGATCAAACTCAACATCCACCTCACTCGACTCAAACGCACCCACCATCACCACCACCCCCGCATCTCACCGACACCGGTTTCACCCGCCGTCCCACACCGGCACGCCGCACAACCACGCGACAGGTCACCCGTAGTCGTCGAACCTCGCGGCGACACATCCAGCACCTCAGAAGCCACCACCACCGGCCACTCCCGCTGCAACCCCTGATCCACACACCGCCCAACACGTCCCTCTACAGTCACTTCCAGAACCCCAAGCGTCCCAAGCGACCCGAGTGACGGTTCATGCTCCACGCATCGTGTCTGCCCAACCACCCACGGCGAGCAAAGGCACGGGCGGAAGGCATACGCCGTGACGCGCCTGCCTTCCCGCACGCGATCACCGCACACCTGGCAGAACACCGCCCCTACCCCGAGTACAGGATATTCTATTTGTTTTATGTCTTCAAGCAGTGTACTAGCGATACGTTCTTTTTCATCCGAATCTGTGTTCTTCATGGGTTCTTGCCTGGTTGGTAGAACCCGGCCCGCGTGCTAGGACACGCGGGCATTCCGTTGTTGGATGCCCTAAGGGCCAGGTTCTCGTCTTCTAATACATAGCCTTAATACTTAATCTTAACGGATAGTAAACGTTGGTAGTAATTACGAACATCAGAAGGAGAGCATAAGGGCTAGGCGGAAAGATATACTCTCAAATGCCGCTTAAGATTGATGAGAATACAGAAAAAGTACTTGATGAATTGATAGAAAAGGGTAATCTGACAACCGGGGCGTTGGTTGACTTCACTGAGCTTTCTCGTCCGACGATCACAAAGAGGTTAGATCGATTACACGCTGCAGAATATATCGAATATCTCCACGAACCAACCGCTCTTTGGAGTTTGGTTGAAGACCCCCGGAAAAATGACTGAATGCGATCTACGTGATTCTTCTCGAAGTCACTCTATAGCGGCCTCGACAGAGGCCCGATCGATCGGTGCATTCTGATCGTCGTTCTCGATAGTGGCATCTAACACTCGACTACAGAGACTCAGAATCTGCCGGACGTTTCCCTGTGAGCGTTGAAGAACGTACTGCAATCCATCTTCCGTGAAGGGTTCGATCCCTGTCGCCGAATCAGTCCGAGCGAGTTCGAGATAGTCCGCCACGAGGTCTTGGATCTTCTCCTCAGTCATGGGTCGCAGAGCAACCTCTTGGCCGATCCGCTCCGAGAACGCGTGGTATTCGCTCATTACGTCCTGCCATACCTCTGGAGCACACCCGAACAACACGCAGAGACCGTCACTGTTCTGGTCCATCAGATGGCGGATGCTGTTCAGCGTCGCCTGTTCGTTTTTCGGAGACAAGCGAGCGATCCGCTCGAACTCATCGACGAACATGAAGACCCCCGTGTAGTCGAGGTCACGAAGCATGTTCTTCAGCGCGGTGAACGCTCGGACGGCAGTGGTATCGTCATCGATCGCGCTATGTATCTCCATCTCCTTGCGTTGTTCGTACCGGAGACCCTCGGCGGTCAACCACTGCCACGCGTAGAGATTCGTGTCCTCGTAGACGAGATGGACTATCGCGCGAGCGAAATCCGCGAACTTCGTCACGTCACTCAACTTCTGTATCGCGGTCGGGACGATGTCTGATAGGAGGACCCCCCCTCCGTCGATGAGGTCTTTCATCGCCGACGCGCTCATCGGATTTCGATCCGTCTCGCTACGAGTGACTTCGGCGAGATACTCGTAGCTCAGTTGTTGGAACCGGTCAAAGCCGACGTCATAGATGAACTCGTGGTAGATGTCGAGGAATCCCTCGCCCGGTTGGGCCACGTAGCCGACAAAGACGTCATCTCGGTTGCGAACAAGCGACCGAGTGTATTTGAGCGTGTGTGACTTTCCATTGCCGTACTTCCCGGTCACGACCAGATGTTTCGATTTGCCGGTACTGAGAACTGAAGACACAGTATTGCTGATCTGGTCGGTGACATGCTCCTGTCCGCAATAAATCAGGGGGTCGTCGCTGGGGACCGGACTGTACGGAAACGGGTTGCTGTCGAGACCGAACTCTGAGTAGTCGCGCTGTTCGTCCGTGATGGTGAAGTTGCTGCTCATGGTTGCGTGTACGTGAGGTCGCGGTCGTGTACCGTGAGGTAGTAATATTGTTTGCCAAACTGTTCGATGCCGGCCATCACTCTCTCAGTGGACTGTGACGTAGAAACCAACCCGTCTTCGTCGGAGAGTTCCATCTGCTTGATCCCGAAGGCGGCTTCTTTCGCTCCAGTATCGACAGGAGCACCCGATAATTCCAACTTCCCGACGTTCTGTTGAGCGAGCTCGTCAAGGGCTGTGTCGAAGACGTCTCGCGTCGCTCCGAGGCGACAACACAGTTCCTCGCGGACTTCCGGTATCGAGAGGTATCGTTGTCGCATCCCGACACCGGCAGTCTCTTCGAGGTCGTCGTAGACCTCCAGAAGCGCGTGTTCGAAACCAGATGGGACGCTCTCTTGGTCTGGCACGTAGTACTCTCCGGAGAACGCGTTCCGCTGGACCACTCCAAGTCTTCCAGCCCAATCGCCGAGCACCTCAACACTGGCCTGGTTGTATGTGTACGGAGTGAATTCGGCCCGCTCTGCGAGTTCGTCCAACGTCGCTTCGAGTGTGATCGGACCGGACGATTCGACGACATCAACGAACTCCCCGTAGTGGGGGCTCCGGACCTCCAGAATATCACTGACTTCGGACCAGTTCTGACTTTCCACGGCTTCGACAAACGAGTCACCGACAGCAGTACTGCCGTACAGATCGTCGTCGACTTCCTCGATCAGTGAGATCCGTGCCGCCTCCAGTATCGTCGACCGAGCACGGCGGTGGCTGACGTCAAGTTCCGTCTCGATGTCTTCGGTCGTCCGTTTCCGCCGGCCACAGAGGTGAGCGACTTCCACGAGTCGCGCGAGCGTCACTGGTCTGACCGTCGGTCGTTCGTCACTCATGTCAGCCTCCGCACTTGCTGTTTCGCAAGCCGAAAGGCCCGTTTGGTGACGTCGTTCCCTCGGAACCTGAGATCAAGGTATCCCTCCAGATCTTCGTCAGCAGCTGCCATGTATCGGAAGCGTCGAAGTTCCAGTGCCAGCGCCCAGAGATTGTGCTGCACGAGTAGATCTCGGTCCGCCCGGACTTCGTCGAACGTCCGGTCACTGCACACCGGGCACGCACACGGGAGATGAGACAGTTCTTCGATATTCTTCATCGGTTCGCCGCCGAAACCCGGGATGAGGTAGTTCCGGTTCCCTGCGCTCCGGATGAACGCCGAGGAATCGAAACTGTCGACACCGAGATACAGGAGTAGTGGCTGGTAGGTCACACCGCCCAGGCCGTACACGTGCAGGTGTTTGTCCGTCGCGCGTCTCGCCGATAGTATAACTTTTGTTACCTTTTCGTAGTCGGTTCGAACCGGCACAAGACTTCCGAGGGCGTACCCGTCGAAGTCTCCATTCCGTTCCAAGTGCCGGATAGTATTTCGGACAGTCTCGGGGTCATACCCGTGGACACTCCCGAAAAGAAGTTCGTCACCGTCGTGGTGGTCACTCGCCTCTAATGCCAGGTCGATGCTCCGACTGATGCGGCGTTGGTTCTCCGCCTGTTGGTTATCTCTGGAGAGGGGGACGTCGACGGTTCCGAAGATATCTGCCTCGATCTGCCGTTGTGTTTCGAGAGTTTCCTCGGGAGTGGTGTCGACTTCCTGTTGTTGAAAATCAAACCCTCCGCTGTCGGCAAAGACGATTGTATCTGGAGCGACATCCATCTCACCGCGGAGGGTGGAATCGGCCAGTAACCGGTTCCACTGTGGTTGTCGATTCCGGATGGCCCGTGTATTGACCATCGCCGTCGACAGGTCTGGTATACTGTCGGTGTATTCTGGCGTGTTATCACTCGACCGTTTCCCGATGTTGCTCACCGGGAAAAGCACGGGCGTCTGTAAGCGCCCGTGTGGTGTGTCGAGCGTTCGTTGTCTGTACAGCATCGTGACGCGCTGTGGTTAGCTCGGCTCCGGTTTAAAACTTTGCTCCAGCAAAGTTATCCCTATATTTGGACCACAGACAATTTGTTCGGGGTGTCAGTAGAGTCCATAGATGGGTTCCGACGGCGTGCGCGAAATCCTCGGAAGAAAGCGCACACTGGAGATCCTCGACTATCTCTCGGGTGGTGGTGTCCGAAACTACTCCGAGATCGAAGAGGAACTCGAGACATCCACCGATACGATCTCTGACTCTCTCTCCATCTTAAGAAATCACGGTTTGGTCAGGCGGAACGAAGTCAGCAAGAAGGATGTCCGCTATCAAATCAGCCAGAAAGGGGAGCGATTCCTCGAGATGACGCTAAAGCTCGAAGCTATTCTCTCGGAAGACGACTAAAACTGTTCGAACGCGGCTTGGACCGGTTCGTCCTCAACATATCGACACAACGTCTCGATCGTCTCCGGGTCGATTTTTTCCGCTTGTGGCAGGTTTCGGGCGAAGTACTTCAGATAGAGTCCCTTGAGACCCACGACGATCGTCCCGTGTCGCTTGGCGTCCTCGGTCCGTGCCGGTACAGAGACGATATTCTCGAACTGTTCGTCGACCAGATCTCGATTGAAGACAACGCCAATCCTGCCGGGCCGGACCAGTTGAACAGTCTGGTCGATGTCGATGCTGGTGTAGTAGTCTTTCCCCAGGGCGAAGAACACGACGTCGTACTCGGCTTGTTGGAGCAGTCGTGAGATGTCCTGCTTGATGCCCAGTCGTTCGGACCGGTCTCTGATCTCGGCCACCCTCATACTACTGAACGTCACTTCGTACGGCGGGAGATCCTCAGATTCGTCGACAAGGCCGAAACCCGCGCTAATGAAGTACCGTTGTACCTCGTGACCGTCGTCTCTGAGCTGTCGAACTGCCTCACTCACGAATTCCTGTTGTCGACCGGTATAGAGGTCGCGTGCCGCGACTCCACGCACTCCGTCGCGGCCCAACAACTCCTCTCGGGAACGACCATCTATCTCGTCTGCCTCGAAGACGCGCATCCCCTCGGGGACGTACTTCGAACCCGAGCATTGGTCGATGACGAGAATGTCCAGTCCCTCGCCAGCCTCGAGAACCGGCGCATGCGGGAGAAAGTCGCGTCCGACCGAGTAACTCTCCCCGAGGTCAGCGAGGAGGGTGTCACGCAGTTCGCTCCCCTGCTCCGAAATGGACACTTCATCGACCACGTCTCGGACCTGCTCCTCGACACCAGGGGACAGCGTACTTGACTCGTACACGTACAGACGGTCGTACCGACTCAGTTGGTCTGTGAGCGTGTTCGCCATCTTCCTCGGTGCGAACGAGACAGTGTTCGGTGTGTCATGCCACCATTCGTGAACACCGTTGGCGTCGACGACGCCGAGCTCTGCGACCGGCAAATCGTGGACCGCCTCCCAGAAATCCGGGACCTCGTTAGCCAGGTACTCTTCGACGGTGTCGTGGTTGCTGAGCGAGGCACTGCCTTTCGTCACGACCAGTGTCTTCGGTAGGGCATCGTCGAATTCGTCGTAGAACCGGTCAGTGTTGTGGAACCCGCGTCTCCGGTTCCTGTCGTTCCCACGGAAGATGCAGACTTCTACCCCGTGTTCCTCGCAGATCGGACACTCACATCGGTTCCATGGTTCGTTGGCCAGCGTTTCCCGATACGCCTCCAGGAGGTCCTCATCGCCTGCCCAGATCGCGTAGTCCTGGACGACGAACCAGATCTGTTCGAACCGGTCCATACCCTCGGATTTCGACAGTTCTGCTCCGAGTATGTCCGCCAATCTGGGGAACCGCTCGAACGTCTCCCGTGCGGTCTGCAGCAGAGTCGCATACTCCTCGAACGGGAGCGGGTCCTCGGGACTGTCCGCCCGGAGAAGTTTGACGATCTGGTCTCGCAGGTCCTCGCTGAAGTACGCACGTAGTTTTCGGGCGTACTCGAAGTCATCTCGAAGATTCGACTCGACCTCCTGTAGTCGAGACGCATCGAACTTCTCGTCGTGACGGTGCTCTCGTAGGTACTCACCAGTCTCGCTTAGCGTCGTTTCGGCTACCGAAACCCACTCACCGAGGGCGTCGACGATCGACTTCTCGGAGGCGTAGGCCCGAAGTGCTTCCAGCGTTTCGCGCCCCCGAAGTGCGGTCTCGACGGCGTCTTCCACCGCTGCGCCGTGGCTCGGATAGCGGACGCGGATTGCGTCGTAGCGCTCGTCGGCGTCCAGCCGATAATTTTCTCCGCCTGTCCAGGCCGACCGGAGCATACTGGCGCTGTCGAAACTCGCCATACCGGAGCGACCGATCGTCTCGAACGCTTCTGACTTTGCGAACCCGAACACGTGGGTATCGACGCGTGTGCCGTGCTCGCGTTCGAATCCTTTGACCGTCTTCCCCACGTTCTTGACGATTTTGCGGACCGCGTGGACAGGGCTTCCAGCGACCCCACCGATACCGACGTAGTCGTACCCCAGATCGAGTACTTCCGCGGCGGCGTTGGTATACGACTCCGAGTCCCAACCCTGAATCGCCACCATCAGCCGGAACGGGTAGTTACCCTGCTCGTACAACTCACGGATTTCTCGGGCGTTCTGGAGGGTCAGTTCGTACCGGAACTGTTTGTCGTCCTGCCGGTAGACTGCCCTGTTGTCGTCGTCGAGTCGGTCGAGTACACGTTCTACACTGCCTTCGAAATCTTCAACCGTGAACGGAGTAATCTCCTCGGCATCTCCGCGGCAGATAGACGGTTCGTATTCTTCGACGTATGGGGGCCACTCTGTCGCCCACTCGTCTATCATCAGATCGACGGCGTCCGTGAGGGCGGATGGGAGGTCGGACTTCTTGAACCCGTCCTGAAAACCGCGTTCGTCGAGATACAGTCGACCCTTCTCCTTGCCCGACCCGAGAACGAGGTGGTCTATCGTGACGCCCACAGACACCTCGAGAGTCTCGTAGAAATCGAGCATCTCGGCGTTGCCGTAGGGCGGGAATGGGAGTGATTTGTAGCCCCAGGCGCCGCAGTCACTGATCGTCGGAAGCCAGTCGGGTATTGAGAGAATCGGGTCGTCGTAGACGCCGTGCTCGGCGAGGCGTTTCGCTTTGCTATCTGTCGATTCGACCTGTTCACGGGAGATGAGCACGCCGTCGATGGGCGTCTCGTCCTTGTCGAAGATGTCCCAGACGTAGTCTAAATCCCGCTCCTGCCGGTCGAGTGTCGACAGCTCGTCGTGCTCGAAATCGTAACCCGCGTCCACGGCGTCGTCCCACTCCGGCACGTAGAACCTCACAGTTAGACGGTCACCATACCGGTGTATCGTGCTCTCGTTTATAGTGTTGACTCCATCGAACGCGGGGGGACTCGAATAGCTGGTCGAGACGAGAGTTTATAAGCGTGGAGATCGTCCCGTCTGTGACCGATGGGTGCACTGATCGAGCCGAACGTTCTGGCCGAAGTCAAAGACTTTCTGCTCCCTTCGGATTCCGAGAGTGGGTTCGCGGTCGTCGACGCACAATTCAAATCCGATACCTGGGGCGGTCGGCCGATAGATCAGACAATCCGCTCTCGCCTTGAACCAATCAACTCGCTTCGACTATCCGGCGGCCACCCAGACGCGATACTCGCCCCACCGAAACCAGGGACCTACAGAGGCACTATCGAAGATACCGTCACTGCTCTCCCGTTGGCGGTCATCGAAGCCAAAGGGGAAACCGAACACAATAATCAAAACACGACCCGCGTCGCGATCACACAGGCCCATGGACACCTGCCGGAGGCAAACGTGGGGTTCGCCGCAGTTCCAAGCGGCTACATCTCGGAGAACGACCGCTCGCTCGCAAGAGAGCTCAACATCGGCCTGCTGGCTATCGACGACCGGGGCGTCAACGTCGTCGAAAAATCGCGGCTCGTCGGAACTGAGACGACGCCGACAGCGAAGACAGTCCGTTTTCACGCACGACTCGGCGGGACGGCGGTCGAGAGTCTGAAGAAGAACCATCCGAAGAACGCACTCGGCTATGCGCTCGCCCTACAGCATCCTGGGACCACGGAAGAAGTATTCAAGCACTACGTGATCCAGTCGGTTGACGACGCGCGACTGGACGCGATGGCTCTGGGCCTGGTCTTGAAGTCAACGAGTGGTCCGAAACTCACACCGTCCGGTCGGGAGGCAGTTCGGACGGTAAGATACCATCACGACGGGATCGAACCGGCACTGGAGCACATCGACGACCTCACCGGGAGTGGGAGACGGTTCATCGATGCCTGTCCAGTGATGGGGACGGTCGTGCGGCAGGTGCTTCTGTCGTACCCACCGACGCAGGTACTGGTCGATACGCTTGGAGAATTAGCGAAAGCAGGGAGCAAGGAACCAAGTCTAGCCGAGGTGGCGAGAGCAGTCGCAACCCAACACCCCAACTTTGCACTGGACCTGTTCGTGAGCACACGTTCAGAGGATCGAGAGCACGTACTAAGCGATGGCGACGACGAAGTTGTAGATCGCGCGGCGTTCGACATCGGACAGATATACTCGACACACACGACATTCCAGTACAAGGCGATGCTCTATCACGTGGGACTCCTCACTGAACGAGGCACTGGGACGAAATCCGAACTGGACCCGTCGACGGATATCTGGGCACTCGAGACACAGGCTGAATAGGGCACCACAGGCCCTCGGAGTGAGGTGTCCGTACTTACTTAAGCTGGGAAGGCCCAACTATCGGTATGCCACTGGTCACCGAGAAAATCGTCCTGGACCACGTCGAACATATCCTTGGGAGCGGAACGGGAACGCTGGATTTCGCCGTCGAGGGGGGAAACGGCTACTACACGTGGCACGGACGAGAAGACGCTGACTGGGAGATCGAAGACGTCGATAGTGTCGTGAACGTCGACGAAGACCGGTTCGAAATCCGACCGGAGACAGTCTTCACCTGCGAGATTCTTGCCGATGGCGAGGAGAACAACGAGGGGCCTGTCCGCTGCTGGTGTGAATAACCGGTTTTAGTGTTGTGTTGAATAGCGATCTAATCGACTGATATCGCGGAGTAGAAGGGTGAAACCGAGGAATTCGACTCTGTCCGTGGAGATCGATGTCCTCGACTTCATTGAGCAGTATCGTCACCTAGCCAAACAGGCGTTAGGAAGCACGCGGGCGAGCCCGCCAGCGGCGGGTTCGGCCGCTGGGTTCACGTCGTCTTGCACTGTTTTTGCCTCGAAGAAGCTCACAGCTATCCTGAAACGCCGAACCGGGTAGAATACATGGCGGAACTCCGTGATGCTCTTGACCTTGATCAGGACGATCTCCCGGACTACACGACGATCTACAAATCCTTGACCGACTGAAGATGTGGGTCTAGCTGGCGTTGCTGCGCGTTTCAGCGTAGCAACACCCGCAGTCCGGTCATGCAGCACTCGATAGCAGGTTCTCCGACCGCCGCCGCTCTTCATCGTACTAGCGCCAACGCTCCGGGAACACCGTTCAGAGGCTGAAAGTGACGATATTAACCGATGTAGAATCGATTGCTGTGCTCGACGTACATATTTCAGCACGCTGCCAACACGATACCAAGACCGGGCCGCAGGTCGTCCGCGTTCCGGCGGACGACCTGCTCTCAGTGGCTGCCGACAACGGGTTCCAAGACTGGCACACTGAATACGAGATTGCTGCACTGGACCTCGACTACTTCGTTCATTACCGCGGTTCGTCACTGAATGCAACCGCGAATAACGCTCTGATCCGGTCCAAGGGGTACTCTCAGCGCTGGATGGCGGAAACGTCCTACTCGACAACCAAGCGCTCGCTCGGCGATGCCGTGCGAGCGCTGGGCTGGTATTGACAGTTCGGTGAAATCGTCCTGATGTTCGCCATCATCAACATCGAATCGCATTGTGAGCCCCTCTAACCATGATTCAGAATCTATTCAATAGAGCACTGCATACAAATCTGGGGTCACAACGATTCCCGTTCAACTCCGTGGAATTGGCCGTGTTCGAACGTGAGGATTTCAACGCTAGGGGAGAGCCCATCTTGAGTTTCCCCAACGCGAGCGGTTGCACCCCCGGCTACACCCACAATATCACCCAGCGTCGTCAGTCCGCGTGTGTGCGTGTGTCCTGTGATGATCAGATCCAATGAGACCGGCGACTCAGTCGCTACCTCATCGAGTGTAGAATCCGGAATCTTACTCCCAGTGAACGGAGCGAGAGATTGATGAAGGCATAACATCCGTGCGTGCCCCTGGTTGGTCGGTTCTAAGTTAGCAAGTTGGGATTCCCAATCAGAGTGCCAATCAATTCCGTAGATGGCTACTGAATCGTTGATTACCACAGGAGAATAGCCTAAATGAGTGAGCCTGTCATAGAAAGCGTCACGTGCGAAGCAGCAGGGTTTGGAAACTGTGTCCACCAGCTCCAAAGCCCTGCGAAACGTAGCTTCGGTCAA
>Ga0207813_100087_pt1 | contig 70515 bp, 62 predicted proteins | sample A23E3SouthBayCA_2_FD_187730 | JGI IMG/M metagenome (GOLD analysis project Ga0207813, IMG submission 187730) | Aerobic enrichment media microbial communities from Eden Landing Ponds, California, USA - A23 E3 (4) (SPAdes) | ecosystem: Environmental > Aquatic > Marine > Unclassified | place... | reverse complement strand
AGTTTGAGTGCCTGAAGTGTGGAAAGGAACTCCACAGCGACTACAACGCCGCTCGGAATATCGGGTGGCGTCTTGTCCAGCACTGGCTCAAGTCTGGTGCTAGACGGGCCACCAGTCAACTGGCCCTCAAGTCAGGGACGTTGAACGCGAACGGCGATTACACGCCTTCCGCCCTGCGCGGATAGAGCGGGAGTCCACTGACAAGCCTCGGGGCTGACCCCGAGGCGGTTGACCAACAGGGAGTCAGTAACCATCGGCTTGGTCAGCGAGGTGGTCCCTGCCGGATATGTTCCATATTCTGTTCGAACTCACCCGGTTCGAAGCTACTCGTGTCCAAGAGCCAGGTCGCGCCCAGCTCTTTACACGTCTCCGTGTAACTTGGTGGGGCATTTGCAGGCTCCAGTGGGAGGATAATTTCTCCGGGCTCGTCCGTCACGTCGTGGTAATACTCCAGCATGTCCCGGAGTTCTTCCTCGACAGTCCCCGTTGCCTGCTCACCTTGTGGACCCTCTCCTGCCTCGGTCATTGCCGGCCAGTTCGGCATAATCCCGTCCCACCGAGCCGCTCGCTTGAACGGCGTCTTGTTCGGCCACCACCCACCTAACACGACAGGAATCCGGGGTTCCTGAACCGGCGGGTGTGCTAATTCCAACTCATCCACGATGTAGTGTTCACCATGATGACTGAATGACCCGCCTTTCCAGAGCCCGGTAATTACGTCGAGTGCTTCATCGTATTTGGCTCCTAACTGATCCGAGTTCGACGGCGGGCCGAAAGTCTCGTGTTCAGAGGGCGTTCCAAGTCCACCGCCCAACATGACCCGTCCCTCGGATAACTGGTCAAGGGTGGCCAACTCGTGTGCGAGTTGCCAAGGCTGCCTCCGGGGAATCGGCGTAATCCACGTGCCAAGTTGAAGGTGATCGGTACGTGCGGCGATACCCGATAAACAGGTCCATGGGTCAGTGAATCCCCACGTAATGGAATCACTGAGAAAGACGCCATCCCATCCTGCATCCTCAGCAGCAACAGCGTATTCAACTAAGTCGATGACCTCCACGGGGGCCGTGTTTTTAAGCCAGATGCCATACTCCACGTCCGAGTTGCTGGTTTTAGCCATTGAGGACCCTCGTTTGGACTATTGAACAATTTTTGATAAAAATTTTGGCCAACCCGAGTCGCCTCGGTTCGATCCATGACTGATACGCGCTCTGTATTTAACATCGGCCGATAATCATCACCTGTACCTGATAGAACTCTCCGCGGTAAGACCGCTGTACCGGGTTAACCGTTCTTTCGGGATGGCTCCGGATGGGAGCGACTCCGGACCACGCTGTGGATCGATAGTTGCGACCTGCTCCGACCAGCACCCCCAGCCCCTTGTCCCGTCTCCGATATCGGAACCCCTCTCGCGGCGGTGGACCCGGCCGCTCCGAGGGTATTTACGGGTTCTGGCCCTACTGTCGGTATGTCTACTGCCTCGCGCGTAACAGGGTCGCTGACCGACTTCGGCACGCGGTCGATCGTCACGCACGTCATCATGGCGTTCGGGTTCGTCGGTGCCGTCGTCTCGGGGCTGTTCGTCGAGGGTCAGGTCGGCCTGGTGTCGATGGTCGCGTTCATCAACTTCACTGCCGGGATGTGGATCTGCCAGTCGATACACTCGCTGGGCAACGCCGGGATGGACAGCGACTACGAGGGCGCCCTGATGGAGGTTCTCAAACGTGTCGGGTGAGCGCGAGGTCGGTGAGGTCACGGACGAGGATCCGACCGGCATCGACATGGGGCGGTTCGGGCGGACGCTCGGACTCGTCGGGTTCGTCACCGCGGTGTTCATGTTGCTCACGGCGAACCGACTCGGCGGTGACCTCGCCCAGGTCGGCTTCGTCGCCATCGGGACGGTCGCGTTCATCACCGCCGTCGTCGGCTTCTTCGTCGCCGCCGGGAGCGCGTTCGACGAGTAGGACCCGCAAGCGAGGCGTGAGGAGACGGGATAGGACGAGACGTATCGAGACGTGAGCAGACGGGACGAAACGTAACGAGGCAGGTCAGTCGAGCAGGTTCACGACCGTCTCCCGGACGTCGGCGAGGACATCGTCCTGCGGGCGGGTCGCGTCGATGCGGACGAACCGGTCGGGCTCGTCGGCCACGAGCTGTTCGTAGTTGTCCCGGACCCGTTCGAGGAAGTCGGCCTGCTCCATCTTGTTGGTCGTGCCGGCGCGCTCGGCGCCGGTCGCGGGGTCGACGTCGAGGTAGATCGTCGCGTCGGGTGGCCGCGTCCAGGGCTCGTGGACCTCGCGGACGAACCGAAGGGGGTCGTCGACGTCGAGGTCGGGGTGGGCAGCGAGCGTCGCACCCTGGTAGGCGTACCGGGAGTCGGAGTAGCGGTCCGAGACGACGACGCGGCCCTCGGCGAGTGCGGGGCGGACGGTGTCGGCGAGGTGGGCGGCGTGGTCGGCGGTGTAGAGGAACAGTTCGGCGAGCGAGTCGGCGTCGTCGGCGTCGATGGAGCGCCTGACGGCGTCGCCGTACCACGACCCGGTGGGTTCGCGCGTGAAGACGGTCTCGTCGGGGACGGCGTCGCTCTCCCGTAACCGGGCCGCCGCGGAACTCTTGCCGCTCCCGTCGAGACCCTCCAGCGTGACGAGCATACCGCCACCTCGCGGCCGCCCCACGTAAACGACGCGGACGACGGCCCTCGACGACCCGACCGTTCCCCGTGGCCGGACCGTCTCCGGCGGCCAGCAGTACCCGACAGGTTTGGCACGAACGTTTAGGGGCCCGGAGTTCAACATATCTGATATGAACGTACTGGTCGTCGGCGGGAGCGGGTTCATCGGGACACACCTGAGCGAGGAACTGGTCGGTCGCGGTCACGACGTGACGGTCCTCTCGCGGTCGCCCGGGGACGAAGACCTCCCCGACGGCGTCGCGACGGCGGCGGGCGACGTCACCGACTACGACTCCATCGAGGGGGCTTTCGAGGGGCAGGACGCGGTCGTCTTCCTCGTCTCGCTGTCGCCGCTGTTCCAGCCCGACGGCGGCGACGAGATGCACGACCGCGTCCACCACGGCGGGACGGAGAACGCGCTACGGGCCGCCGAGGCCCACGACGTCGAGCGGTTCGTCCAGATGAGCGCGCTGAGCGCCGACCCCGACGCACCGACACACTTCCTGCGGGCGAAGGGACGGGCCGACGAGGCGGTCCGCGACTCGGGCCTGGACTCCGTGATCCTCCAGCCGTCGGTCGTCTTCGGCGAAGGCGGGGAGTTCATCTGGTTCACAAAGCGCCTGAAGAAACTGTTCGCGCCGGGACTGCCGGTGTATCCGTTGCCCGGCGGCGGGCGGACGATCCGCTTTCAGCCCATCTGGGTCGGGGACTTCGTGCCGATGATCGCCGACACCGTCGAGGACGACGCGCACGTCGGAGAGACCTACGAGTTCGGTGGCCCGGACGTGCTGACACTCCGGGAGATCACGAACCTCGTCTACGAGTCCGAGGGGCGGTCGGTGAGTATCGTCCCGCTCCCGATGGCGATGGCGAAGGTCGGGCTCACCGTACTGGGCAGCGTCGGGTTCTCGATGGGCCGGGACCAGTACCGCTCGCTCCGCATCGCGAACGTCACCTCGCACAACGACGTCGAGGCCTTCGGCGTCGAGGAGTCCGAACTCACCTCCCTCCGGTCGTACCTCGGTCTCACCGACTGAAAACCGACAACCGCGCGCCGGGCCCGCAGTGAATGTCTCCCGACAGCTCCGCTCGCCGGCCGAATTCCCGCCTCAACGCCCCTGTCTGACGCCTGTCTGCCGGACGTCGGATACCTGCCGAACACGTGTCACCCAGATATTATTATCAGTTTCGATTGCTGGACAAAAAGCTTATGCCCGCGATGGGACTCTTTATTTAGCAAGGCAGCAGCACCAATGAAACTGGCGATGATCGGCTTCGGGCAGGCCGGCGGGAAGGTCGTCGACAAATTCCTCGAATACGACGAGGCCACGGGGAGTGGAATCGTCCGCTCCGCGGTCGCGGTCAACACAGCGAAAGCCGACCTGCTCGGGCTAGAACGGATACCAAAGAAGAATCGCGTGCTCATCGGCCAGGCCCGGGTCAAGGGTCACGGCGTGGGCGCGGACAACGAACTCGGCGCGGAGATCACCGAAGAAGACATCGACGAGGTCCAGGGCGCGATCGACAACATCCCGGTACACGAGATCGACGCGTTCCTGATCGTCGCGGGTCTGGGCGGCGGGACCGGCTCGGGGGGGTCACCCGTGCTCGCGAAACACCTCAAACGGATCTACACCGAACCGGTGTACGGCCTGGGCATCCTGCCCGGTTCGGACGAGGGCGGTATCTACACCCTCAACGCCGCACGTTCCTTCCAGACGTTCGTGCGCGAGGTAGACAACTTGCTGGTGTTCGACAACGACGCGTGGCGTCAGTCGGGGGAGTCGATGGAGAGCGGGTACGCGGAGATAAACGACGAGATCGTTCGTCGGTTCGGCGTCCTCTTCGGTGCCGGCGAGGTCGAATCGGGCGACGCAGTCGCCGAGAGCGTCGTCGACTCCTCGGAGATCATCAACACGCTCGCCGGCGGGGGTGTCTCCACGGTCGGGTACGCCGCCGAGAGCGTCGAGCCGACCAACGACAGCGGGTTGCTCTCGCGGTTCACTGGCGGCGACGACGACGGCATCGACGACGCCGGCATGGACGCCGCCAACACCACGAACCGGATCACGTCGCTGGTCAGGAAGGCGGCACTCGGGCGGCTGACGCTGCCCTGTGAGATCGACGGTGCCGAGCGGGCGCTGCTCGTGATGAGCGGCCCACCGCAACACCTCAACCGGAAAGGCATCGAGCGCGGCCGCAAGTGGCTCGAAGAGCAGACCGGGAGCATGGAGGTTCGAGGCGGCGACTATCCCGTCACGGAGAACAACGTCGCGGCCTCCATCCTGCTGTCGGGCGTGCACAACGTCCCGCGGATCAAGGAGCTCCAGCAGGTCGCCATCGAGGCCCAGGACAACATCGACGACATCCGCCAGCAAAGCGAAGCGCAATTAGAGGAGTTGGTCGAAGATGATCAGGATGAGCTGGATCCGCTCTTCTGAGGGCGCGACGCTGGTCGTAACGCTCACACTCCTACTCGCCGCGGCCGGACCGGTGGGAGCGTTGACGCTGACGGACCAGACGGACTTCGAGGAGTCCCGGGTCGGCGAGACGGTCTCGACGACGGTCGTCATCGAGGACCCGTTCACCGACCAGCCCGACGAGTGGACGCTCCGTGGCACCACCGAACTGGAAAACGTCAGCTGGGTCGTGACGGTGCTCCAGCAGGGTAACCAGGTCAACCAGAGCCAGTACAGCGAGCAGACCTTCGAGGAGCCACTCGCCCTGGCGAACAACGGTGACGAGGTCCGGATCGACCTCACCGGCACCACGCCGGCGGTCGAGAGCTACACGTACGACCCGCCCCAGTCGTACACCCTCTGGGAACTGGTCGCGATCACGGGCAACAGCGAGTCGACGCTGAACACGACGACGGTCCACCACTACACGAACGACAGCGACGACGCGCGCAACGACATCGACGACGCCGTGGCGGCGATAAACGAGTCCGGTGGCAACGCCGAGGCCCGGGACACGCTGAACAGTTCCATCTCGTCGTACAACAACGGCAACTTCGGGAACGCCCGCGACCTGGCGAGTGACGCCCAGAACCAGGCCGAACAGGCCCAGCAGTCCCAGCAGCAGACCCAGATGCTGATCTACGCCGCGGTCGCGCTCGTCGTGCTCGCGCTGGTCGGCGGCGGCATCTACTACTGGCGGTCCAACCAGGGGCCGGAATCGAAGCTCCAGTAGATGCGCGTCGTCGTGCCGTTCAGCGCCGACCGACCGAAATCGCGCCTCTCTCCCGTTCTCGACCCCGAGGAGCGACAGACCCTGGCCCGGGCGATGCTCGACGACGTCCTCGACGCGCTCGGGAGCGCCGGCCACGACCCCACCGTCGTCGCCACCGGGCCCGTCGAGTGTGACGCATCCGTCGAAGTCGACGACCGGCCGCTCACCGATGCGGTCGACGACCGCCTCCCCGATGCCGGTGACGAACCGGTTGCAGTCGTCATGGCCGACCTCGCGCTCGCGACGCCCGAAGCGCTGGACCGGCTGTTCGCTCCCGACGCGGACGTGGTGTTCGCGCCGGGTCGGGGTGGCGGGACCAACGCCCTCGTGGTTCGCCACCCCGACTTTCACGTCGACTACCACGGCGCCTCGATCCGCGACCACCGGGAGATCGCACACGAGGTCGGTGCCGGGACGGCGACGGTCGACTCCTTCCGGCTGGCGACCGACGTCGACGAACCCGCCGACCTGGTCGAGGTCCTCCTCCACGCCGAGGGGCGAACGGCCGACTGGCTCCGCGACGCCGGATTCGCGGTGACGGCGACCGACGGCCGTGTCGAAGCGACGCGATAACGACGCCCTGCGGCCGCGTCGAGGCGATGCGGCACCGACACTCTGTGGCCGCGTCGAGGCGGTGCAGTGACCGGAAACTGGACGGATTCGGGGGAGAATTCGGACAACCGTTTTATCTGTCCCCGACGGAACGACGAATGCGCGGGATATCCCGTGCAGACGGCTCGCGCCGCGCACCTGAACCGTGCCAAGCTGACGCCGCTTCCGTCCTCGACCTCGGCGTCTTCACGACGACGGGTCCACTCCGGTCCCCTCTTTCGACGATGCACAGTTTCCGGGAAGCGGTGCGCTCGTCGCGCCGCCACCGACAGGTCGTCACCGACAGGGACACCGATTCGCCGGGAGCGTCACGCCTTTCCCGGTCGAACGCGGACCCCCGAGCGTGATACCCGGCGCGGCCGAGTACGGCGTCGACCTGACGGTCAGCGACGCGGCTATCGAGGATCTCCTGGCGGTCGAACCGGCGGACGTCGACCCGGCCGCGGAGTTGACCTTCGCGCGCAACGTCTTCGTCCCGCTCACGACCGCCTGCCGGTACACCTGCACCTACTGTACGTACTACGACCCGCCCGGGCAGGCGTCGCTCATGTCCCCCGACGCAGTCAGAGAACTCGTCGCGATGGGTGCCGACGCCGGCTGTACGGAGGCCCTCTTTACGTTCGGCGACGACCCCGACGACCGCTACACCGAGGTCCACGACCAGCTCGCCGAGTGGGGCCACGACTCCATCCACGAGTACCTCCGCGAGGTCTGTGAGATCGCCCTCGACGAAGGACTGCTACCCCACTCCAATCCCGGCGACCAGACCCGCGAGCAGATGGAGACAGTCGCCGACGTCAACGCGAGTATGGGCGTGATGCTCGAAACGACCGCCGACGTGCAGGCTCACGGCGGCCCCCGCGCCAAGTCGCCAGGCCAGCGCCTCAACACCATCCGGACGGCGGGCGAACTGGGTGTCCCCTTTACGACGGGCATCCTCGTGGGCATCGGCGAGGAGCCCGAACATCGCGCCGAGAGCCTGCTCGCCATCCGGGAGTTACACGAGCGCTACGGACACATCCAGGAAGTCATCGTCCAGCCAGTCAAGGAAAACGAGCGCTGGCGCGGCGGGACGCCCGACACGGAGACACTCAGGACAGCCGTCGCGATGGCCCGTGCCACCCTCCCCGAGGAGGTGTCCGTCCAGGTGCCGCCGAACCTCACTGACGTGCGCGAGGTGATCGACTGCGGCGTCGACGATCTGGGGGGCGTGTCGCCGGTCACGGACGACCACATCAACCCCGACTACGCCTGGCCCGCCCTGCAGGAGTTGCGCGACGTGGCCGACTACGCGGGCGTCCCGCTCCGTGAGCGACTCCCGGTCTACGAGCGCTTCCTCTCCGCCGAGACTCGACGGACAGGCGTCGACCCAGCGCCCGCTCCCACCAGCGTCGACCGCTGGGTCTCCGAGCGGATCGAACGGGCTATCGACGCCCCCGACGACGCCGGCGAGCGCTACCGGACGGTGCTCGCCGGCGGCGCGGCGGACTGACGGCGTGGCCGAGTACCGGTCCGACCGACTGACGGCCTGCCCGACGAACGCGACACTCGGTGCCCGAGCGACAGCACGAACTGCGTTCGTCCGGACGCCCGCTACCCTTTTTTGTCGGGCGAGCGAAGCCGCAACCATGCTCACGGGAAGCGAGATGGGCGTCGTCGACGAGAACGCGGCGGCGCTGGGGGTGCCCCGCAGGCAGTTGATGGAGTCGAGTGGCAACGCTGTCGCGCGGGCCGTCCGCGAGGTGGCGACACCAGGGGACACAGTCCGCATCGTCGCCGGTCGGGGGAACAACGGCGGCGACGCGCTGGTCACCGCACGGTTCCTCGACGGGTTCGCGGTCGAGGTGACACTACTGGGCCGCCCCGAGAACATCACGACCGACATCGCCCGGGCCAACTGGGACGCGCTCGTCGCCGGCGAGTTCGACGTCGAGACGGTGGGGGACTCGACGGACGTCGACCTGGGCGACCCGGACGTCGTCGTCGATGCGATGCTGGGGACGGGGATCAGCGGCGAGTTGCGCGAACCCGAGCGTACCGCCGCCGCCGCGATGAACGACGCCGACACACCGGTCCTCTCGGTGGACGTCCCCTCCGGACTCGACGCCGAGACGGGCGAACTGGCCGAGACGGCCGTCGACGCCGACCGCGTCGTCACCTTCCACGACGTCAAACCGGGACTCGACGACCTCGACGCCGACGTGACCGTCGCGGACATCGGCATCCCCGAGGCCGCCGAACTGTTCGTCGAGCGGGGCGACCTCTCGCGACTCGACCGGCGACGGCCGGACAGCCACAAGGGGGAGAACGGCGAGGTGCTCGTCATCGGCGGGGGGCCCTACGCCGGGGCGCCCGCCCTCTCGGCGAAAGCGGCGTTGCGGGCCGGGGCCGACCTCGTGCGCGTCGCCTGCCCGATGGTCGTCGGGCGCGAACTCCAGGGGTTCGGCGAGGACCTCATCGTGCGGCCCTACCACGGCAAGCAACTCGAACCCAAGCAGGTGGGGTTCCTGCTGGAGATGGCTCGCCGTCACGACACCGTCGTCCTCGGACCGGGGCTGGGGGACGCCGAACCCACGCTGGAGGCGGTCGAGGGTATCCTCTCGGGCTACGCGGGGACCGCAGTGGTGGACGCCGACGCGCTCGTCCGCGTCCCGGACGTCGACACGCAGGCGACGCTCATCTGCACGCCCCACCAGGGCGAACTCGTCGACATGGGCGGCGAGACCAGCGACGACTGGCGCGAGCGGATGGACCTGGTCGAATCGTTCGCGGACGAACTCGGGCACGTCGTCCTCGCGAAGGCCCCCTACGACGTGGTCAGCGACGGCGAGCGTACGCGGGTCAACCGGACGGGCAACGCCGGGATGACCGTCGGCGGCACCGGCGACGTCCTCGCCGGGATAACCGGCGCGTTGGCGGCGACCCAGGACCCGCTGGACGCCGCGGCGATGGCCGCTTACGTCAACGGCCGTGCCGGCGACAACGTCGTCGAGGAGCGCGGCGTGGGGCTCGTCGCGACCGACCTCCACGACGAGATCCCGCGCGTCTGCTGGACCGAGCGGGGGTCCGACGCGTGAGCGACGGCGACCCGCCCGCCCCCGAACCGAGTGCCGAGGCCGCCCCCGAACCGAGTGCCGGGGAGTTGACCCACACCGACGACGACGGCGACGTCCAGATGGTCGACGTCGGCGACAAGCCAGACACCGCCCGGCGGGCGGTCGCCCGCGGCGAGATCCGGCTACAGGAATCGACCGTCGCGGCCGTTCGAGCCGACGAGATCGGCAAGGGCGACGTCCTCGCCACCGCGCGCGTCGGTGCGGTCCAGGCGGTCAAACACACCTGGGAGACGATCCCGATGTGCCACGGGATCCCCATCACGAACGTCGAGACCGACTTCGAGGTCGGCGATGGGGCTATCGCGCTGTCGGTCGCCGTCGAGACGACCGGGAAGACGGGCTGTGAGATGGAAGCGCTGGAGGGCGTGACGACTGGGTTGAACGTCGTCTGGGACATGGTGAAGTCGGCCGAGAAAGACGCCGACGGAGGCTATCCCGAGACGCGAATTTCGGACGTCGAGGTCGTCGAGAAGACGAAACGCGAACTGTAGCGGTGTCGCGGCGGTCGCGGCGGTCGTCGGGCCGGACGGTGGCTTTTAAACAGCGCTGGATGCTCGGGGGCAGTCGTTTGGTCGTAGGGACCGTACATTCGACCATGAGCGGGACCGAACAGCCGCCGACGCCGGACGGCGTACCGCTGCTGGGTCACGGGATGGCGTTCGCCCGCGACCCGTGGGAAGCGATGCGCGAGTGGGGGCGGGAGGGAGACGTCGTAGCGTTGCGGTTCCCGGGGCGGTCGATACACATGGTGACTGACCCCGCCCTGATAGAGCGAGTGCTCGTCTCGGAGGCGTCGAAGTTCACGATCAGCACCGCCCAGCGACGGACGTTCGAGGGGATCGAGGACGACGCCGTGACAGCGACGGAGGGCGAGCGCTGGAGACGCCTCCGGCGGGCGCTCCAGCCCGCGTTCACCTGGGACGGGATTCGAGCCTACGGCGACCGGATGGCCGAGCAGACGGCCGACCACGTCGCGGCGTGGGACGACGGGGAGCGCGTCGACCTCCTCGCCGAGATGCGCCTGCTGGCGCTGCACATCCTCGCTGACACGCTGCTTGGCGTCGACGTGAGCGGCGACGAGGCGATGGTCCACGAGGCCGCGGACGCGCTCGTCGCGAAGACCGACTTCCGGCGGCCCGGTCAACTGTTGCCCGACTGGGTGCCGACGCCGACGAACCGGCGCTTCGACCGGGCGGTCGGGGCTCTCGACGAGTACGTCGCCGACGCGCTCGACGATGCCGAGGCAGAAGGAGACACCGTCGCGGGCGTCCTGCTCGCGGCCCACGAACGGGGCGACGTCTCGATGGCCGAGGTCGAGGACAACCTCACCGGACTCCTGCTCGCCGGTCACGACTCCTCGGCGGTGACGCTGACCTACGCCTGGTACGAACTGAGTCGCCACCCCGACGTCCGGGACGCGCTCGTGGCCGAAGCGCACGAGGTACTCGACGGGGACCTGCCAACCGCCGACGACTTCGAGGAGTTGACTCGTACGCGAAACGTCGTCAGAGAGACGCTCCGGCTCTACCCACCCGCCTTCGCGTCCACCCGTGAGACGACCGAACCCGTGACGCTCGGGGGCTACGAGTTACCCGCCGGCACGCAACTGATGCTCCCCCAGTGGGTGGTCCATCGCGACGAACGCTTCTGGGACGACCCCGACACGTTCGACCCCGGGCGGTGGGAGCGCGATATCGAGCGGCCGGAGTACGCCTACTTCCCGTTCAGCGGCGGTCCGCGTCACTGCATCGGGATGCGCTTCGCCCGCCTGGAACTCGCGCTGGCGCTCGCGACGATGGTCGACCGCGTGGACCTGGACGTCTCGGTGGACGGCCCGCTGACGTTCACGCCGTCGCTGTCGCTCCGACCCGAGAACGACGTCGAGGCGACGATTCGCCGGCCGTGACCGGTCGAAAGGTGGAGGCCACTCCAGCACTGACCGCCGGTATGGACCCACAGGAAGTCCGGTCGTCCTGGGAGTCGGTGGCCGACGCCTACGCCGAGGTGCGCGACCCCAGTGGTCCGGACGCCGCTCTGCTCGACGAACTGCTGGCACTGCTCCCGGGCGACGCGACCGTGGTCGACGTCGGCTGTGGCGACGGCGCGCGCACGCTCGCCAATCTCTCCCCGGTCGCGGCCGTCGGCGTCGACGTCGCCCGTCGCTCGCTGGAACTCGCCCGGGAGACGGTGCCCGGCACCCACCTCGTCCAGGGGGAGATAACCGCCCTCCCGGTCACTGATGGCGTCGCCGACGCAGTGACGGCGTATCACGCGGTTTTCCACGTCAGCAGTGACGACCACCCCGCCGTCTACCGGGAGTTCGCCCGCGTCCTCCGTCCCGGCGGCTACGCGTTGCTGACGGTCGGGAGCGGTCGCACCGAGTCGGTCAGAAACGACTGGCTCGGCACCGGCGAACCGATGTACTGGAGCACGCCCGGTCCGGAGCAAACGCGCGGCCAACTCCGCGAGGCCGGCTTCGAGATCGAGTGGACGCGAACGGTCGACGACCCGCTGGGCTCCTCGACGCGGTTCGTCCTCGCGCGACTGGCGTGAGAAATGCAGAGATACGCTCGGTCAGCTGTGTTCTCAGGCGTCGAGCGTCTCGCCGAGGTCACCCTGTTCGTGGAGCTGTTCGAGGATGTCGCTCCCGCCGACGAACTCCCCGTCGACGAACGTTTGCGGGATGGTCTCGCGACCGCTGTGTTCTGACAGTGCGTCCCGGTAGGCGTCGAGCGCGTCGAGGACGTTCACCGTCACGAGGTCGTCGCGGTGGTGGTCGATGAGTCCCAGTGCTTTCCGCGAGTAGCCACACTGGGGCATCAGTTCGGTCCCCTTCATGAACAGGACGACGTCGTTGTCCGCGATCGTCTCGTCGACGCGTTCCTGTACCTCCTCGGGCGTGAGTTCGGGTTCGGATTCGAAGGCCATCGCTGGCTGGTCGTTTCGTCGGCACACCCAAATGGCTGTCGGCGAACCCGGTGTCGTTCGAACTGTGTTTCACGGTACCTGCTAGATATTTTCGGCCTCTTCGATACGAGACGACAGCACCGCTACTCGCAGTGACGGGCGAAAATCCTCGGCACCCTCGCTACGAGACGACAGCACCGCTGCTCACAGTGATGGATGAAAGCCCTCGGCACGCTCGCGGTCGCTGAGCGGGATATCCGCGCTCGGTCACCCGCACCGCGCCGCACTCGCGCGGATAGGGCCCGCTCAGGCGACTACATGAACGCGAGCGTGCCTCGCCCTTTCAGTCCGCCAGGGAAATGTACGTTGCACAGGCCGTCTTGACGTGGAACGTTCGGTAGCCGCCCCCACAGAGTGATCTCCTGGCGGACTGGAAGGGCGAGACGGGCTCGCGGCGACCGCAGGGAGCGGAGTCGCCTGAGCGACCCCTATCCGCGCGGTGCGAGGCGCTACGGGCCTCGAAAGCGCACGGCGAAGCCGTAAGCGGGTGGTGCTGAGAGCGCGGATATGTCGGTCAGCGACCGCGAGCGCGTCGAGGGCTTCCATCGCACGATCCAGAGTGCGGTCGTGCAGACTCCAGAGGGCTCGCTCGCTACCGTGGTCCTCACACCTCCCCAACCTCTTGCGCTCCTCGCTTCACTTCGCTCGCTGCGGTGCTCGTCCACCGAAAGACTCGCTTCGCTCGTCTTTCGAGCCTTCGTTCGCTCCGCTCACGAAGACCTCGCACGATAGGTCTCGCGGCCTCCGCGGTGCTCCGGCACGCTCGACAGCGCGCGCCACGGTGACTGGTCGGGACGTAACTTCTCTTCCGCGGTGGAGCCCGGCAATTCAAACCGACTGGACCCCTGCGGACGGCCATGGCAGTCCTGGACCGCTTTCGACTCGACGGACAGACGGCGATCGTGACTGGGGGTAATCGGGGCATCGGGAGGGCCATCGCGACCGGACTCGCGGAGGTCGGCGCGAACGTCGTCATCGCGAACCGGAGCGCCGAGAGCGGACGTGAAGCAGCCGACGAGATCGCTGCGGAGACGGGCGTGGAGACGCTCGCTGTCCAGACGGACGTCACCGACGAGGACGACGTCGAAGCGATGGTGACGGCGACGGTCGAGGAGTTCGGCGACGTGGACGTGCTGGTCAACAACGCGGGTATCGTCCACCACAACGCCGTCGAGGACAAGTCGGTCGCCGAGTGGGCCGAGACCATCGACGTGAACCTCACCGGCGCCTACCGCTGTGCGAAGTACGCCGGCGAGGTGATGAAAGCGGGTGACGGCGGAGCGATCGTCAACGTCTCCTCGATGTCGGCGTTCGTCGCCAACTACCCGCAACGTCAGGTCGACTACCAGGCCTCGAAAGGGGGACTGGAGGCGTTCAAGACCCAGCTCGCCGCCGAGTGGGCCGAGTACGGCATCCGTGTCAACAACGTCAATCCGGGCTACGTCGTGACCGACAACATCGTCCACGGCGAGGACGTCCTCGATACCTGGCGTGCGGAGATGCTCGTCGACGAGTTCGCGAGTCCGGAGGACATCGCGCCGCTGGCGGTCTATCTCGCGAGCGACGCCGCCTGGTACGTCACGGGCGAGTCGGTCGTGATCGACGGCGGCTACACCGTTACCTGAGCGAGTCGTGTCCGCGTCGCGCAGATACTTCGAGCGACGGGTGGCGGGAGGCTCGACGGATAACGGGAGGCTCGACGGGTGACAGGTGGCGGGTGGCGGGAAGCGGGCCTACAGCACGGAGAACCCGAGCAACCCGAGGATGTAGATCGTCCCGACGACGATGATCCCGATGATGACCAGCCGCCAGGCCACCTTCAGGACGAAGCGGCCGACGAGGACGACCAGCGCCAGTGCGACCAGCACTGCCAGGAGTCCCACCGGCGACGTCAGGAACCCGCCGATCTGCAGCGGTGCGACCCCGAACGCCTGCAGCGTCTGCGTCGAGAGCATACCCCACCTCACTCCCTCCTGAGGAATAAAGATACGGTCACCACCCGGCAACTGACCGGGTCGCTGTGTCGCCATACATGTCCGAATTAATATATGAGCGTTCGGAGGACGTGTATCTGACCGCGCTCGACCGGTTGTAGTGCCGGATCCGATCTAAATACCTGTTTCGTTATATGTCGAGCTATCGAACAGGCGTCGGACGGTCGGCAGACGGGTACGGCGAAGGTTCGTCGTCGAACCCCCTCCGGTTTCCGCTGCACGTCCCGCCGCAGTCTGTCGGATCTGCAGTCGAAACGACCACTTTCACTCCGGTCTACCCATCTTTAATATCGTTTCTCCGGTCTAGACGGAACGCACGGTTACACGAGGGAGCTACACGGATAGCGGCGCCACTCCTAAAACATTGGACAGGTGAACGAGGAGACAATTACCCGTAAACCAAAGGGTTATTTGGGACCGAATCAAACAGGAATTCCGTCACAGATGATAGGAACGAGGCAACAGGATGGCAGCGACAGGACCGGTTCCGGGGCCGGTCGTCGGGGTGGTGTCGATGAGTAACGCGGACCTGACAGCGGGCGATCTCAGACTACCGATAAAGCGGACCACGGGGGACACGCTGGAGGAGCGGCTGACGGGCAACGCGTACCACAACATTCTGCCGGCGCGCTACCTCCGCAAGGACGCCGACGGCGAACTGGTCGAGAGCCAGGAGGACCTCTTCGAGCGTGTCGCCAAGAACGTCGCGCTCGCCGAGGCCGTCTACGAGGCCGAGAAGCGCGACGTCAGCGTCACGGTGGGGCCCGACCAGCTCAAGCCCGACCACCCACGCCGGGACGAACTCGCCGAGGAAGTGTTCGGGAAGGGCACGACGGCCGAGGACGACACCGAGACCGAACTGAACCAGTACAACGTCAACAAGTTCGCCTACGAGACGGTCGTCCCCGAACTGCCCGACGAGGTCAGGGGCCACGTCGAGGAGACCGCCGAGGAGTTCCAGGAGCTGATGGAGCAACTCTCGTTCATGCCGAACTCGCCGACGCTGATGAACGCCGGCGACGAACTCCAGCAGCTCTCTGCGTGTTTCGTCGACTCGCCCGAGGACGATATTCAAGATATCCATCAAACGGCAAAAGAAGCCGCTTCCGTCTTTCAGAGCGGGGGCGGAATGGGCTACGCCTTCTGGCGATTACGCCCCTACGGCGATGCCGTTGGATCGACCGGTGGGATCGCTAGCGGACCCATCACATTTATGCGGACGTTCGACCAGATGTGCTTCCCGCCGGGGACAGACGTACTAACACCCGATGGGCAACGTCCGATCGAGTCCCTCGAAGAAGGTGACCTGGTCGTTGACGAACACGGAGACGAACGTCCGGTCGTTGAGACGATGGATCGGCAGGTCAGCGAAGAACTTGTCGAGATCACTCCCAAACGACTCAATCGGCAGATTCGGGCGACTGGAGAACACCCGTTCCGGGTGGCTCGGGATGACGAGTTCGTATGGGTCGACGCTCAGGACCTCGAACCGGGGGATCTCCTCGTTCTCGGTCACAACGAAGAGACGAACGGTCTCGATCCCGACGGAATGGTCGAACTGGGTGAGATTGCCTCGGGTCCGTTGGTATTCACCGATGGTGGCATCACGGTCAACCGCGAGTACTACGGGGCCTCCAAAGGCAAAGAGCCGGCTGCCATTGCCGACGAGGTCCCTGTCGAAGACTTCGCAACTGTCGCTGGATGGTATCTTGCTGAGGGGTGCGTAGTCTACCGTCGTGGCGTTCCAAACGAGGTTACCTTTACGCTACACAACGACGAGCGCGATGCAGTCGCTGAGATCGAGGAAGCTCTCGAATCTTTCGACGTACCGATCCGTCTCGAACCAGTCAAGGACCGGAACACGATCCACATCCACGTCGAGAGTGCAAGCTTCGCACAGTTCGTCGAAGGGCTCTTCGGTACTGGAGCCTCGGAAAAAGAGGTGCCGGAACTACTCTGGAAGGCGCCCGTCGAAACCCAGGCGAGAACTGTGGAGGCGTTGTTTGACGGTGACGGCAGACTGGAGAAACGCGGCAAAAGCCAGCGTGCGCAGCTCAAACTGGCGAACGAAGAGATCATCGACTTCGTCTTCCAAGCTGGACTCCGGTGTGGCGTCCAGTTCTCGCGGCACGACAGAACCCCCGAGGACCGGAAACCAACCTACTCAGTCAGTGTGAGCGTCAGTACCGCTATCGGAACGCATCTCGAACGACTGTTCGATGAGGTGCCCGACGACTTCGCTGCTCGGGACCGGACCAAACAGACGAAGGGTCGGGAGGTCGTCGCTGTTGCTGAGACCGATCGAGTCCCCTACGAAGGTCCAGTGTACAACGTTGAAGTCCCTGAGACGCACTCCTACGTTGCAGAAGATCTTGTCGTTCACAACTGCGAGACCATCGCCCAGGGCGGCGCCCGCCGCGGCGCACAGATGGGCGTCATGCGCGTCTCCCATCCCGACGTCATCCAGTTCATCCACGCCAAGAACAAGGACGTCTCGCTGGCCCAGACGCTGCGCCTGAACGACCCCGACGACTTCACGCACAACTCCTTCGCCGACGCGTTAGACGAGGCCCGCGAACTCATCGACGACGAGGGCAAGGTGCCAAAGCACCTTCGCAACGCCGTCGAGGGCCACCTCTCGAATTTCAACATCTCCGTCGGCGTCACCGACCGCTTCATGGAGGCGGTCAAGGCCGACGAGGACTACACCTTCACTAACCCGCGCACGGGCGAACCCCACGTCGCGACCGCCGAGACGAAGGAACTCTACGACATGTTCGACCTCGGCGAGTACGTCGAGGTCGGCGAAGTGCTGTCGGTGCCCGCCACCGAACTCTGGGATCACATCATCGAGGGTGCCCACGAGAACGGCGAACCCGGGATCATCTATCTCGAACGCGTCAACAAGGAACACTCCTTCGACGTCGAGGAACACCCCGACCACCGCATCCTCGCGACCAACCCCTGTGGCGAACAGCCGCTCGAAGAGTACGAGGCCTGCAACCTCGGGCACATCAACCTCTCGACGCTCGCGGCCCAGGACGCCCCCGACTGGCGCGTCTGGTACGACGAGCACGGCGACGAGTACGCCTCCCACGAAGAGGCCGTCTCGGCGTTCCTCGAGGACGCGATCGACTGGGAGGCCTTCGACTACCGCATCGAGATGGGGACACGCTTCCTCGAGAACGTCGTCACCATGTCGGACTTCCCGGTTGAGGAGATCGAAGACACGGTCAGGGAGATGCGCAAGGTCGGGCTGGGCGTCATGGGCCTGGCCCAGTTGTACATCCAGCTCGGCCTGCGCTACGGTTCGGACTCCTCGAACGAGGTGGCCCGCCAGCTGATGCGCCACATCAACCACGGCTCCAAGCACGCGAGCCACGAACTCGCCGAGGACCGCGGCACCTTCGGCGAGTGGGAGAAGTCGAAGTTCGCGAACCCCACCGAGTACCGCGAGTGGTTCGAGAAACAGACAGGATTGAGCGCCGGCGACTGGGAAGACGGCTTCCCCATCCGGAACCACAACACGACCACGATCGCGCCGACTGGAACCACTTCAATGGTCGGAAATACGACAGGTGGCTGCGAGCCCATCTACAACGTCGCCTACTACAAGAACGTCTCCGACGACGTCCAGGGCGACGAGATGCTCGTCGAGTTCGACGACTACTTCCTGCGCGTGCTGGAGGAAAACGACATCGACGTCGACGCCGTCAAGGAGGAGGCCCAGGAGCAGATGGCCACCAACGAGTTCGACGGCGTGGACGGCCTGACCACCGTCCCGGACGCCGTCGGCGAACTGTTCGTCACGACGGGCGACCTCTCGGCCAAGGACCACGCGGGCGTCCAGGTCGCCTGCCAGGAGGGCGTCGACTCGGCCATCTCCAAAACTGTGAACGCTCCGAACGACTCCACCGTCGCGGACGCCGCCGAGGTGTTCGAGTACATCTACGACCACGGCGGCAAGGGCGTCACCTACTACCGCGACGGCACGCGGTCGAAGCAGGTACTCACGACGCGCGCCCAGAACACCGAGTTCTCCGAGATGGACGCCGAGGAAGTCGTCGCCCAGATCGAGGAAGTCTTCGGCGACTTCGGGGCGTTCTTAGACGAGGAGGCCGTTCAGGCCGCCATCGACGAGGAGGTCGGGGAGATCCTGGGCGCGGCGGACGGCGAGACCACCGAGTACGCCCAGAAGCAGGCCCGGCCGGACGTCCTGCACGGTGTCACCCAGCGCATCGACACCGGCTACGGCAAGCTCTACGTCAACATCAACGAGGACCCCGAGAACGAGCGTCCCTTCGAACTGTTCGCCAACATCGGCAACTCCGGTGGCTTCACGGCCTCCTTTACCGAGGCGCTGGCCAAGACCATCTCGACGGCGCTACGCTCCGGTGTGGACCCGTACGAGATCGCCGACGAACTCCAGGGCATCCGCTCGCCGAAGGTCGCCTGGGACAAGGGCGAACAGATCCAGTCCATCCCGGACGCCATCGGCACCGCACTGCGGCGCTATCTCGACGACGAGATCGACAAGGGCTACCCCCAGCAACAGACCCTGGAGGAGACTGCCGAGGAGTCCGAAGACGGTAAAGACCCCAACCGCGACGTCGGCTCGGTCGCGTCGGCCGACCCCGAGACCGACGGCGGTGCGACGACCGCAGCGGCCAGTGGGTCCGACGTAGCTGCCGGCGGGTCCGGTAATGGGGCTGGCGGGGCCGCGACCGAGACGACCGACGCCCAGCAGGACCTCATCGACGCCGGGGAGAGCCCCGAGTGTCCCGAGTGTGGCTCGATGACGCTGCACTACTCGGAAGGCTGCAAAACGTGCGAAAGTTGTGGGTGGAGCGAATGCTGAGCGTCGAATAGGCTGATCTGCGGTCCCTGTTTTTCAGCTGTGCGGGACTCTGTAGAGCGAAGCAGGGGGGTGTGTCTGCGTTCACTGTAGTCAGTGAATGTACCATTCGGGTTGTCGAACGTACGCCGAGCGTAGCGAGGCGTTTCACCGGACGCAAGGGAGCGTAGCGACCGCCGCGTCCGGCTTTTTCACCCATGTTTTTGCCGCGAGTGGTACCCGCAGGGAGCGCAGCGACCGAGGATATCCGAGCGGAAAAAAGATGGTGTTACTGCATCGTGACGTAGGTCAGGAAGACGAGTGCGAGAAACTGCAGGCCACGGAGGACGACGACGGCCTGCTGGACGCCGGGGCTGCCGGCGTAGAGCATGCTCGTGCTGAAGAAGAAGTAGACCGCGACGAGGTTCTCGACGAGCATGACCGCGACGAACGCGAGCAGCCCGAGGATGAGGTTCGTCCTGAACGTGCGGTAGTTACGGAGCCAGACGACGCCCAGCGCGCCCAGTAAGAGGACGTTCAGGGCGGCGATCGCGGTCGCGACGGTCAGCCAGGGTCCCATTGCCATATGTCAGTCACTCCATCTGGTCGGTGATCTCCTCGAAGGTCTCGCGGTGGTGCTCGAAGCGGTCGGTGAGGAAGTACATCGCGCCGTAGTCGTCACCGCCGCGCTCGAGGACGTCGTGTTCGAGCAGGACGTCGAGGTGGTGGCGAACGGTGTTGTAGTCGACGTCGAGTTCGCCGGCGAGTTTGTTCGCGTTGCGCGGTCGCTCGTCGAGCAGCCTGATGATACGGGCGCGGTTCTCGCCGCCCCGCGTCCCCGCGAGCAGGTACCACAGTGCCTTCTCCATCGAGCCTCGACGTGTCCCGGTGTGTCTGTCATTCGCTTATGCGTGCTGGTTCGGTGACGGGCCGAAACGCCGGCCCCGTCCGACTGCCGGGCCCAGCGGCCTGTGCCGGAGTCGGTCACAGCCTCGCCGGCTCGATCGTCTCGCTGACCCACCCCGCCGCTCCGTCCGGGACCGGACCGGTTTCTTCTCTCGTCTGGACGGTCCCGTCGTCTTCGATGGCCCGGACGACCACCTCGTGGGGTCCGTCGGGCGAGTCGTAGGCGTACCGCCAGAGGCGCCAGGCGTCCGCGGCGAAGGAGTCCCCACCCCCGCCGACGCCCGCTGCGGGGCCCGAAGCGCCGGGCAGCCGTTCGGTCAGTTCGGCCTCGGCCCACGTGTCGCCGCCGTCGGTCGACACCTCGACGGTGCTGACGCCGCGAGTGCCCGCGTAGGCGTGGCCACCGACGACGACCTGGCCGTCCTCGCGGCGTTCTTTGCCGTGGAGTTTCGCGACGGTCTTGACGGGGCCAGTCCCGTGCCAGCCGCGTTGCTCCCAGTAGCCGTCTTTCTCGCGTTCGAGGAACTCGATCTCGGTGAGCCACTTGACGTTGACCTCGCCCCAGTGACCGGGCACGAGCGCCCGGACCGGCGCGCCGTGGTCCCGCGGGAGGGGGCGTCCGTTCATCCCGTAGGCCAACATTCCGGGTTCGAGCGCGTCGAGGGGGAACTCCTCGTAGAAGCCGTCGCCCTCCGCCCGGAGCATCACGCACTCACAGTCCGACGTTGGGCTGGCCTGTTCGATAATGGGCGCGACGGGGACGCCCGTCCAGAGTGCCGTGTCCATCTTGTGCCCGTTGAGCTGCTCGCCGACACACCGCAGGGTGAGAAAGCGGTGTTCGTGGTCCATCGACTGGAGGTCCTCGTAGGTGAGTTCGAGTTCCTCCTCGACGGCCCCGGTGACCGAGAGCGTCCAGTCGGGCGGGGCGATCGCGGGCGAGACCGAACTGATCGAGACGTTGAAAAATTTCTCGCTGATCGACGGTTCCATACCCGCGACGTCGAAGGACCGCTCCATCGCGGTCGTGAGGTGTTGCTCGACGTCGTAGGTCAGGTCCATCTCCTCCGGGTCAGCCCCGTCGCCACCCGAGCCGCCGGACCCACCGGCGCCCCCGGCAGTCTGGGTACGACCAACGGCGGTCCCGACGGCACCGGCGATAGCGGCAGTCCCGACTGCCGAGAGTGCGCGGCGGCGACCGTTGCCGTCGGTCGTCGGCTTCCCGGTGAACCGCCCGATAGCGGGCGCAAACTCCGAGACGGCGACGACGAGCGCGGCGCCCGCGGCGGCACCGGACGCCGCCATGATATCGAGAGCGAGTACCGCGGTCCCGACCCAGACGAGGACGACCGTGCCGAGGACCGGCATCAGCGGGCTGTTGACCTGGCGTCTGAACCCGAGGGCGACCCAGACCAGCGCGCCGTAGAGGAGGACGACCAGGAACCCCGCGAACGCGAGGTTGAGTTGCTGGCCGACGTCGCCGAGGACGGTGATCGCGAACGTGACGACCGCGCCGGGCATGAGCCGCGAGAGCAGGCTCTCGACCGGCGCGACAGGGAACGCGGGGGTGAACCCGACCAGGCCGAACGCGCCGAGGACACCCGCGACGCCGGCCGCCAGCGCGACCGCGGCCGACGGCGCCAGCGGCTGGACCCGCTCTAGCAGTGTGGACTCGCTCATGGCCGATCCCAGGGACTCACCCATCAAAGGCGTTGTTCGAAAACCGGTCGGACTCCGTCTAGAATTCGACCGGAATTCCGGCGTGCGTCTCGAACGGCGGCTCTCTCTGCTGGCCGCCACAACGCTGAAGCACGGGGGGTCCGTCCCGGCAGACATGAGCGACGCCGGCGGGCGGCCGTGTCCGATGTGCGAGCGGCCGATGAGACATCGCCACTGCAAGTACGTCTGTCCCGAACACGGCGTCGTCTACGACTGTGCGGACACCTTCTACTGACCGGTGAGCCAGGCCGATTCCTCGCCCTCGCGGACGTACCGGTAGACCGGGCGGGCGAGCAGCACCGCCGAGAGGGTCGTCGCCCCGACGAACAGCGAGAGGCTGTGGCTCAGCCCGTGGACCGAGAGCGTGTGCATCGAACTCCCGGCGACCACTTCCGCGGCGATCCACGGCGTCTCGCCGACGAGCGTCCCGAGCAGGTAGGCTCTGAGCGACACCTCCGAGAGCCCCGAGGCCGAGGAGACGACGTCCGCGGGCAGCGGTGCCAGCCGGGCCGCGATGACCCCGCGGAGTTCGCCCGTCAACTCGACGAACCGGTCGCTCGAACGACTGGCGAATCCCACCAGGCCGTCCTCGCTGCGTGCGTAGCGGGCGAACAGGAAGACGATGGTGTTCGACGCGAGGGTCCCGGCGACGGCGACCGGGATCCCGTATGTCACACCGAGGACGTAGCCGGTCGTCACCGACAGCACGCTGACCGGCCACATCAGGAACGGACGCGCGAGAAACAGCAGCCAGACGACGCCCACGAACAGCCACGGGCGCGAGGAGAGGCTGGCGAGCGAGGACAGCACCGTCTCCGGCGAGAAGACGAGTGCGGCCCCGCCGAGCAGGAGTGCGAGCCCGCCGAGACTCGCGACCTGCCGGCGGGTCGCCTGACTGACCATCGACTGTTCGTGACTCCCCGGACAGTACAAGTCTTGTGGTGTGTGCAAGCACTGGCGCTCCGAGACAGCGGAACCCGGCAGGTCCGGCCAGAAACGCTTAATCCGCGGGCGGTCGGACGGCGTGACGTGGACGACCCCGTCGAAGTCGGCGTGGCCCTGCTCGACGCGCTCGAACACGAGGAGTTGTCGCTCGCTGACGCCGTCGACCGCATCGAGACGGTGACGAACGACCCCGCTGTGACTCGCGAAATCCTCGAAACCGCCGAGCGGCGCGACGTGATAGACCGCGAGGGCGACACTGTCGTCCCGACCACGCGCAACTACCTCAGTTTCGAGAGCGACGTGATATCGAAGGAGGGAGAGTTTACCTGCCGGCGATGTGGCGCGGGTATCTCGACGGGTTATTTCATGCGCTTCGACGACGCCGAACACGGCCCCTTCGGCTCCTCGTGCATCCGGAAAGTCACCGGGCGTGAGTGAGGGTGGTGCAGGTGACTCACTCACCGCTCGCAGAGTGATCGGCGAAACTACCCAATGTCAGGGCCCCTACTCGAACAGTATTCGATCTAGGCGACGAACGCAACGTTCGCCCCACGAGCGTTAAGTGAGTCGCTCTCCCGAGAACACTTCTACGACGTGGATCGGAACCGGTGGAAAGAGCCGGACGAGCTGGGACGACGCGGGATGACGAAACGGGTGGGATAGGGGTGGTAGAGCGGGCGGAGCGGGCGGAGCGGACAGCCCCGGCAACGAACCGACGGGGCGGTGGGGAGCAGGAGCGTGTAACGGCCGCTGCCGGGGTGTCGGGGCCGACAGACAACTGTCGACGGACGACCCGAGCGGGTCGGCGCCGAGCGGGACCTGGTGGAGGGCGCGTGTCGACAGGGCGGCTGTCGGCACTCGACGGTAGGGGTGGCAGGGAAAAAGCGCTACCGGACGCTACAACCCGCGTTTGAGCGTGCGCCGTTCCCACACAGATTCGACAGGTTGGCGTGAGCGGTCGGAGAGGAGCCGACCCGAAGGCCACTCAGTACAGTGGGTCCGGGCCTGGCGGTGCTTTGCGCTTGTGCGCGCTGGTCTCGTAGAGCTCCCTGACGTCTGCGACCGCCGACTCGTCGACGCCGACGTGGCGGGCGGTCGCACTCGGCGAGAGCGGGCCGTCGACGTGGAGCGCCAGTATCGAGTCGAGCGTCTCGTAGTCCATCCCGAGTTCGCCCTCGTCCGTCTGGCCGAGCCACATCTCGGCGCTGGCGGTCTTCTCGGCGAGGTCGGCGGGCACGCCGACGTGTTTGGCCAGCTGGCGGACCTGTCCCTTGTAGAGGTTCGTGATGGGGTGACAGTCGACGGCGCCGTCGCCGTACTTCGTGAAATAACCCACGAGCGCCTCGCTGCGGTTGCCGGTCCCGACGACCAGCGCCTCCTCGTGGTTGGCGACGAGGTAGTTGAGGACCGCGCGGGTCCGCACCCGGAGGTTGCCGGTCGCCAGCTGGTCGTCGGCCGCGTCCGGGTAGGCGTCGAGGACCGTGTCGACGATGGGTTCGATGGCGACGACGTCGTACTCGATGTCGAGGAGTTCGCTCGCGACCCGCTCGGCGTCGGACATGTTCTCCTCGCGGTTGACCTCGCTGGGCATGACCAGCCCGTGGACGTTCTCGGCGCCGACCGCCTCGACGAGCAGGTGGCTCGTGAGCGTGCTGTCGATCCCGCCCGAGAGGCCGATCACGGCGCGGTCGACGCCCGCGGCGTCCAGTTGTGACTCGATGAAGTCGGTGATGTGCTCGCGATAGTTTTCGAGTTCCGTCTCCGAGAGGCTGAGATCCAGCGGGTCGTCCGCCCGCACGATTTCCTGCGTGACGCTCATGGCGGGACGTTCGGTGTGATGGGACTAATACCCTCGTTTCGACCGGCATCGCTGGACAGACGTCCAGCTGGCGGGGGCGTGGCATCGAGCCTTCGGGAAAGCGCTACGTTGAAGTGAGCGGCCCCGCGACTAGCGATGCGGACTGAGGCCGCGCTGCCGCGCGGTGCGCGCCGTTGGTCCAGTGGTAGGACAGTGGCTTCCCAAGCCACTAGCCCGGGTTCGATTCCCGGACGGCGCATCCGACCGCATTCTTGCGCTTTTCCGGAGTTACAGCCGCCGCGTCGGCGCCCGCGCCCCGATCGACTCGCGCCAGGAATCGAGCCGAGCACGGAGTTCCCGGCGTTTCTCCGGGCGCTCCGACGCCAGGTCGTTCGTCTCGCCGACGTCGGCCCGGAGGTCGTAGAGTTCGTGGCGGTCACCCTCGTAGAAGTGGTGGAGTTTCCACCGGCCCGAGCGGACGACCGAGACGGGCGTCGTCCGGAAGTAGCCCTTCCCGCCGCCGGACGCGAGGTAGGCCGGGAAGTGCCAGAACAGGTCCCGCTCGGGGCGTTCGCCGCGATCGAAGAAGGGGACGAGGCTCGTACCGTCGACCGTGTGGTCGTCCGGGAGGGCGTCGCGGGCGTTCGCGAGGTCGACGATGGTCGAGAAGAAGTCGGACCCGACGACCGGCAGGTCCGAGACGCGACCGTCGAGGACGCCCGGCCACGAGACGACGATGGGGACGCGGATGCCGCCCTCGTAGAGCGTGCCCTTCCCGGCGCGGAGCGGCCCCTGTGAGGTGTAGTTCTGGAAGGTCTCCGAGAGGCCGACCTCCTCGTAGTCGCCGAGACCGCCGTTGTCGGAGGTGAAGACGACGAGCGTCTCCTCGGCGATGCCGTGACGGGCCAGCGCGTCCCTGACCCGGCCGACGCTCTCGTCGAGGGCCGACACCATCCCCCCGTAGCGGGGGTTGCACTGCCCGTCGCGACAGCGTTTGCCCAGGTAGGGCCTGACGTGGGACCGGGGTGCCTCGATGGGCGTGTGGACGCTGTACGGGGCGAAATAGAGGAAGAAGGGGTCCTCGCTGTCCGCTCTCTCGGCGACGTACGTCTCGACCTCGTCGGCGAGGCGGTCGGTGAGGTACTGGCCGTCCTCCCCGTCGACGTTGGGGACGTCGTAGGGCGGGAAGTAACCGTTGGGAAGCTTGCCGAAGTGGTCGCCGCCGCGGTTCAGGTCGAAGCCTCTGGCCGTCGGGCCGTACTCGGAGTCGGCCTCGCCGAGGTGCCACTTGCCGAACAGGGCCGTGTCGTACCCGCTCTCGGAGAGCACCTCGGCGAGCGTGGCGTTCTCGGTGGGGAGCGAGAGGTTGTTCGGTGGCGGGTTCAACCGGCGACGACTGGGAAGGACCTTCTCGGGTTCGCGGACGGTGTAGACGCCGTGGCGGGGGACGTACTGGCCGGTGAGGAGGGACGCGCGACTCGGTGCGCAGTTGGGGGCGTTGGCGTAGCCGTCGGTGAAGCGAACGCCGCCGGCCGCGAGGTCGTCGAGATTCGGGGTCTCGTAGTAGCGACTGCCCTGGAAGGCGGTGTCGAACCAGCCGAGATCGTCGGCGTAGATGACGACGACGTTGGGGCGGTCGGGGAGTTGCTCGCCGCCCGCGCCGGGGGCCGTCGTCTCGTCGGGAGTGGGTGTCGTCTCGCCGGGAACGGACGTCCTCTCGTCGAGACAGCCAGCGAGTGCCAGTCCGCCGGCGAGGCTCCCGAGGTGTCCGAGGGCGGCGCGACGGTCGACGGCGCGACGGGAGGGCACACGCCAAGGAACGGATCCCCGTCGTATGTAAGTTGAGGTACACGGTGGGCGGGTCGCGGCGAGCACGAGACGGCAACAGCCACTGGCGACCGGAGATTTAAGCGAGTGGACTCGTAACGGGGGGCAATGCCAGGGAGACGACGGCCTGCGGGGGACGGCGGGCCGGGCGAGGAGGGGGGAGTGACCGGCTCCAGTGACTGGCACCGGGGCGAGCGGCGGCTGTTGTCCGACGGCGGCCACCCACCGGGCGACAGCGGCCGACAGTCGTCCGACCGCGAGGCGGCCCCGACCGACGACGAGCCACTCCCGGCCGGCGACGGGGAGCACTCGGCCGACGGCGGGCAGACACTCGACTCGCAGTTCGAGTCGGTCGTCGACCAGCTGGGCGAGGCGATATTCCTGAAAGACCGCGAGGGTCGCTATCGATACGTCAACGAGGCGATGGCGGACCTGTTCGATTCGACGAGGGAGGCGGTCGTCGGCGCGACCGACGCGGACTTCTTCGACGCCAGTGAGGTGGCGGATATCCGCGACGACGACGAGGCGGTGATGGCCTCCGGCGAGTCGAGAACCGTCGAGCGCCGTCGGACGTACGGCGGGACCGAGCGGGTCTGGCGGACGACCAAACACCCGTATCGCCCGGACGGGCGGGTCGAGGGGGTCGTCGGCGTCTCGCGGGACGTGACCGAGCGCGCCCGGGCCGAGGCCGAACGCGAGCGCAACGAGCGGGCACTGCGGGACCTCCAGCGACTGGCCTCGGACCGCGAGCGCAGCGTCGACGAGAAACTCGACCGCGCGCTGGCGGTGGGGTGTGAACGTCTCGACCTGCCGTTCGGGTTTCTCACGCGCGTCGAGGGCGACACGCAGACGCTCGTCGCGACACACGGCGAGCACGAGGCGCTCGAACCCGGAACGTCGACACCGCTGTCACAGACGTACTGCCGGCGCACGCTCGACACCGACGGCACGCTCACGGTCGAGCACGCCGGCGAGGAAGGGTGGGCGGACGACCCCGCCTACGAGCAGTTCGGGCTGGAGTGTTACTTCGGCGGCACCCTCCACGTCGACGGCGAGCGCTACGGGACGCTCTGTTTCGCGGACACCGAGGCCCGGGAGCGACCGTTCTCCGACAGCGAGGAGACGTTCATCGAACTGCTCGCCGAGTGGGTGAGCTACGAACTCGACCGCCGGGAGCGCGAGGCGGACCTCGAACGCTTCGAGGCGATCGTCCGTGCGGTCGACGACGGCGTCTACGCGGTCGACGACGAGGGGCACTTCTCGTTCGTCAACCCGGCGATAGCCGAACTGACGGGCTACGACGCCGGAACGCTCCTGGGAAAACACCTCTCGACGGTCAAAGGCGACGACGAGACGGCAGCGGCACTGTCGGCGTTGCTGTCGGGCGAGGCGAGCGAGCGCACCGTCGAGGGGCCGGTCCGGCGGGCCCGGGGTCGGCCGGTCGTCTGCGAGGACAACATGACGCGACTGGACGACGTTGACGGCGACGTGCGGGGCGTCGTCGGGGTCGTCCGGGACGTCAGCGAACAGCGCGCCCAGCGTGAGATGCTCTCGGAACTCGTCGAGGCCTCGCGGTCGTTCATGGGCGCCCGCGACCGCGCGGAGGTGATGCAGATGGTCGCCCACGCCATCGAGAGCGTCCTCGGGTTCGAACTGAACGTCGTCCGACGGTTCGACCGCGAGGGCGAGCGACTGGTGCCCGCGGGGACGACCGACGCCGTGACGGAGCGCCTCGACGAGCCCCCGACCTACGACCTCGGCGAGGGCGGGCCCGGCCGGGCGTTCGTCGACGGCGAACCGGTCGAGATAGTCGACACGGAGACGCTCGACGACGGCCACGACCGCGACGTGGTCCGGTCGGCACTGCACCTCCCGATGGGCGTCCACGGCACCATCAGCATCGGGTCCGAAGAGTCCGAGGGGTTCTCCGACGTCGACCGGCAGGCTATCCAGTTACTCGCCACGAGCGGCGCGGCCGCGGCCAACCGTGCCAAGCGCGAACAGGAGGTCCGCGACGCTCGCGAACGTGCTGACGCACTCGTCGACCGGATCAACGGCCTCATCGAGGACACCGTCGAGGTGCTCGTCCAGGCGGGCACGCGCGAGGAACTCGAACGCGGTGTCGTCGAGCAACTGGTCGCGACCGACCCCTACGCGGTTGCCTGGGTCGCCCAGCCCGACGTCGCCGCCGACCGCCTGGAGGCGACCGCCTGGGACGGCGAGCCCGACCTCTCGGCCACTATCGAGGGATACGCGGTCGACCGGACGGCCGACGACCCGGTCGCACGGGCGCTCCGCGAGGGCGAGATACAGGTGTTGAACGACCTCGACGGCGTCCCTGAGGGGAGCGTCCACGCGGAAGCTGCCGCGGTCGGCCTCGGGTCGATGGTCGCTGTCCCACTGACGTATACGGGGACGAGTTACGGCGTGCTGACGGTCTACGCTCGCGAACCCGACGCGATCGCCGACCGGGAACGAGTCGTGCTGTCGGCGCTCGGGCGGGCGGTCGCCAACGCCGTCAACGCCATCGAGAGCGGCCGCATCCTCACCACCAGCAGGGTCATCGAGATGGAGTTCACCGTCCGCGACGACGACCTGCTCTTCGGGCGTCTCTCGGCCCGGACCGGCGCGACGCTCGAACTCGCGGGGTCGGTCTACCAGTCCGACGGGAGTCTCCGACTGTACGTGACCGCCACCGACACCGACGAGGAGTCGGTCCTCGAAGCGCTCGACGGGGACGACGCAGTCACCGAGGTGACGGTCATCATCGACCACGACGAGGAAGTGCTCTTCGAGGTCGTCGTCGCGGAGTCGCTGGTCGAGTTGCTGGCCGACCACGGTGCCGTCACGCAGGCCGTGACCGCCGAGGACGGCGTCGTCCGCTACACGGTCGAACTCCCCCAGGAGGCCGAGGCCCGCGAGGTGTTCGAACTCGTCGAGAGGCGCTACGAGGGGACGGACCTGGTGGGATATCACGAACACGAGCGGGCGGCCCGCACCCGCCAGGAGTTCCGCGAGGCCGTCCGTGACCGCTTCACCGACCGCCAGGAGACGGCCGTCCGGACCGCCCACCTCGGCGGCTTCTTCCAGTGGCCCCGCGAGGCCGACGGCGACGAACTCGCCGACTCCATGGATATCTCCCGTCCCACCTACCACCAGCACCTGCGGGCCGCCCAGCGGAAAGTGTTCGAGGAACTGTTCGACCACGGCAGTGGCCGGGTGTGAGCGAGTGGAGTGTCGGGTGTCGACCGACACCTACACGGCGCGGGCCGGCCAGACTCGACCCATGCTCGTCTGCGAGGTCTGTGGTCGCGAGTACCCCGACGCCACGGATGGCGACTCCGACACCGCGACGCACGTCTGGCGGTGTGACTGCGGCCACGCACTGGATTTCGCCGACACGCCGTTGCCCGAATCGGACACACCACCGGCCACGCTCGACCGCGACCGCGGTCTCTGGGCGTTCGAGTCGTTCCTGCCCGTCGACCGTCGTGTCACGCTCGGTGAGGGCTGGACGCCGCTGGTCGACGCTCCCGACTGGGACTGTGCGTTCAAACTCGAATCGCTCTTCCCGACGGGGAGTTTCAAGGACCGCGGCGCGACGACGACGCTCTCGCGGGCGGTCGAACTGGGCGTCGACCGGGTCGTCGAGGACTCCTCGGGCAACGCCGGCCTCGCGGTCGCCACCTACGCCGCCCGCGCCGGGATCGACGCCGAGATCTACGTCCCGGCGGACGCGAAACCGGGGAAGTTGCGGGCCATCGAGCGAACCGGTGCCGACGTCGTGCGGGTCGAGGGCTCGCGCGGGGACGTCACCGACGCGTGTATCGAGGCGGTCGAATCCGGCGGGGAAACTGACGCCGGTAACGCCGGAGACGGCGAGCAGGCCTGGTACGCAAGTCACGCCTGGAACCCCGCTTTCTTCGCCGGCACGGCGACGTTCGCGATGGAACTGGCCGCCCAGCGCGCCTGGACGGTGCCCGACGCCGTCGTGACGCCGCTGGGTCACGGCACGCTCCTGCTCGGTGCCTATCGGGGCTTTCGCGCCCTGGAAGCGGCTGGCTGGATAGACGAGATTCCACGCCTTCTGGGTGCGCAGGCGACCGGCGCGGCACCTATCGCCGACGCGTTCGGCGGGGACGCAGTCGGGAGCGCGGAGGCGGCGGAACCCAACGAGGCAGCCGACGGCATCCAGATCCGTGACCCCGCGCGGGGTGACCAGGTCCGCGCCGCGCTCCGCGAGACTGGCGGGGGCGCCGTGGCGGTTGGCCCGGCCGCGACCGAGCGCGAACACGACCGGCTCGCCCGGGCGGGGTTTCACGTCGAACCGACCTGTGCGACGGCGACGGCCGCGCTCGACGGCTTCCGCGAGCGGGGCGTGGTCGACCCGGACGACGACGTGGTCGTGGCACTCACCGGGACGGGGTTGAAGGGATGACCCGGACGCGCTCGAACTGGCCCGGACCGGCTTTCACGTCGAGGACCCGTCGGACGGGTCACTGGTATCGGTTTGCTTCGCCGTCGAGCGCGAACGAACCCGGGGAACGGTTCGACCTGGTTCGGAACCGACGGACGCGCGGTTCTGGAATCCCGGGACGTTGCTTGCGGGCGACGCCGAGACACGGTCGGTCGACCTGCGCCGGCTGGCGGCGGCGTTCGAGGTGCTCCGGGGGGAGACACGGTCGTTCACGCGGGAGTAACCTATCGCCAGAGTTCACGCGAGACGACGACGTCGAGGTCGATAGAGAGCCAGTAGTCCTCGACCTCGTCGCCGTCGGCGACCGAAGAGTAGGCGATGTAGCGCTGGACGTCCTCGGAGCGCGACCGGACGATCGACGGGAGGACGTCGTCGGGCGCGACCTCCGGATTCAGTTCCTGTCCGACGGCGACGGGCGACCCCGTCTCGCCGGGGGCGCGGTGCTCGGGCATACCCCACCGCTCGCGTGGCGTCGACGTTGTTACCCATCAGTTACCAGCAGTGGGCCCGTCGCTACCGTGTCGGTAGGCGACCGGTACGGGACGAGAACCGGGATGAGACGGGGCCGGTACAGGACGGGACCGGTACGGTTTAGCCACCGCCGACCCGCCCGTCGGGTATGTCCGGAACTGTCCATCACGTCGGTACCACCGTCAGCGACCTCGACCGCGCCGTCGACTTCTACACGGACGTCTTCGACGTCGAGGTCCTGAACCGCTTTACCGCCTCCGGCGAGGCCTTCGCGACCGGCGTCGGCGTCCCCGACGGAACGGGTCACTTCGCTCATCTCGACGGTGACGGCGTCGTCGTCGAACTCGTCGAGTACGACCCCGAAGGCGACGAGGCCGCTGCCGAGAACGTCAACGACCGGGGTGCGAAACACCTCGCGTTCGGCGTCGACGACGTCGAGGGCTTCTACGAGAACCTGCCCGAGGACGTCGAGACCGTCAGCGAACCCCAGACCTCCTCGACGGGGACGACGATCCTCTTCGTCCGCGACCCCGAGGGGAACCTGATCGAAGTGCTCGATGCCTGAGCACTGCTGTCTGGAGACTTCTCCGCACGAAAACCGGCTGGTCCCCCGGCGTCGGGAGTACAGGCCGTCGAGCGTCGAGACTACAGGTCGTCGAGCACCGCACCGACCTCGTCGTAGTCGGGGAACTCGGGCCACTCGCCGGCGACCCAGGCGTACTGGACGACCCGTTCCCCGTCGAGGACGAACACGGCTGGCCGGGGCTCGCTGACCCCGTGCATGCCGTCGAGGTCGTTGACGATGCCGTACTCCTCGGCGACGCCGTTCGCGGGGTCGGAGAACAGCCGGGCGTCGACGCCGCGGGATTCGAGCAGGTCCCTGTGTTCGTACGGCGTCGAGATGGAGAGACCCACGAGTTCGTAGTCGTCGCTGTCGAGCCACCCCCGGTCGCGGACCTCGTTCCAGACGTACGTCGCCGGGAAGGCGCCGTCCATCGGGTGGAAGACGAGCGCGACCGGCCCCTCGTCGGTGAGGCCCGAGAGGGCGGCGTCCTCCCAGTACTCCCGGCCGACGAGTGGACGTTCGAAATCCGGCGCCTGCTCGCCGACTTCCGGGGGGTCGGCGGGCGGGAGGTCGACCACCTCGAAGGGCAGGTCCATCAGATAGCCTCCTCGGACGGGCCCGCGCTCTCGGGGCCGTAGGTCCGGTCGAGATAGGTGACGATGTTGGCGCTCTCGGACATCGTGACGCCCGTCGACTCGTCGACGATGGCCGGGACGGTGCGCTTGCCCGTCAGTCGCTTGACGACGTCACGGTCGCCGTGCATCGGTTCGATAAACCGCGACCGGTAGTCGAGGCCGTACTCGTCGAGGACTCGCACCACCCGCTCGCAGAACGGACACGCCTGCAACCGGTACAGGGTGATATCTGGGTCGCTCATGCCGGTCACGTGTACGGGCGAATCCGGTGTAAGGCCTTCGCCCCTGGGCGTACGCTGTGGTCGACCGACCGATGTGGGATGCCCCCATCGCGAACGTTCAAATGCGATCCCGGGACCAGCCCGGTGCATGGTCGGCGGAGACGGCGCGGGGTGCGGGGCGATTTCGACCGGTAGCGACGCGCGAACCGCGAGTCCGGCCAGCAGAGACGTGCGCGCGACGAGTTCGGTCGTCGGGGTCGTCCTGCTGGTCGGGCTGACGGTGACGCTGGCTGCTGCGGGCGGGGCGTTCCTGGCGTTCGGGTCTGCGCTGGGGGACCCCCCACCACGTGTCGCCTTCGAGGCGAGTCTCGACGCGACCGACGGCTGGCCGGACGGGCAGCGACTCCGCCTGGTCCACGAGTCCGGCGAACCCCTCCCGGTCGAGGCGGTGGCGCTGGTCGTCGAACTCCACCGGACCGGCGCTCGCGCTCGCCTCTCGGGGTTCCCGACGCGGCGGCTCACCGGCGAGAACGTCCGGGGAAGCGAGGTTTTCGACAACGGCTACGCGGGCATCGACGGTGCGCTCGACGCCGCTCACACGGACGGGGAGTGGACCAGCGGCGAACCGACGTCGGTCCGGATCGCACAGGGCGACCTCGACGTGCGACCGGGCGACACCGGCCGAGTGACGGTCGTCCACACGCCCACGAACGCGATTCTGGCGCGGATCGAGGTGACTGCGGGATGACGCAGACATTCGCTGCTATGGCAAGCCTTAATCCCGCAGGCACGAAACGTTCGCCGGTAATGGACGTCTCACTCGTCGCGTCGGCAGTCGTACCCATCCTCCAGTCGGATGGGATCCAGTTCGCCGGCACGGAGATTCCCCGGAACGTCGTCGGTGCGACCGGGGCGCTCGTGATCGTCGTCCTGATCGGGCTCTCGGCGTTTTTCTCTTCCTCGGAAATCGCCATGTTCTCGCTCCCGCCACACCGGCTGGAGTCACTCGTCGAAGAGGGACGACGCGGGTCCCAGACGCTCAAACAGCTGAAAGCCGATCCCCATCGGCTGCTCGTGACGATCCTCGTGGGCAACAACCTCGTCAACATCGCCATGTCGTCGATCGCGACGGGGGTGCTCGCGCTCTACATGGGCCAGGGGGAAGCGGTGGCGGTCGCGACCTTCGGGATCACCGCCCTCGTCCTCCTCTTCGGCGAGAGCGCGCCCAAGTCCTACGCCGTCGAGAACAGCGAATCCTGGTCGCTCCGGATCTCCCGCCCGCTCAAACTCTCGGAGTACGTCCTCCTGCCGCTCATCGTCCTCTTCGACTACCTCACCCGGATCGTCAACAAGGTCACCGGCGGACGCTCGGCCATCGAGACCTCCTACGTCACCCGCGAGGAGATACAGGACATGATCGAGACGGGCGAACGCGAGGGCGTCCTGGACGAGGAAGAACGGGAGATGCTCCAGCGCACCCTCCGGTTCAACGATACCATCGCCAAGGAGGTGATGACGCCCCGACTGGACATGAGCGCCATCTCGACGGAGGCGACCATCGAGGAAGCCATCGAGCAATGTGTCCAGGGCAGTCACGCTCGCCTGCCGGTCTACGAGGGCAGCCTCGACAACGTCATCGGGATCGTCCACCTGCGCGACCTGGTACGGGACCTGAACTACGGCGCGGCGCCGGCCGACGACCTCGAACTCGAGGACCTCATCGAGCCGACGCTGCACGTCCCCGAGTCGAAGAACGTCGACGACCTCCTGACCGAGATGCGCAAGGAACGCCTGCACATGGTGATCGTCATCGACGAGTTCGGCACCACCGAAGGGCTCGTCACGATGGAGGACCTCACCGAGGAGATCGTCGGCGAGATCCTCGAGGGCGGCGAGGAGGAACCCATCGAGTTCGTCGACGACAACACCGTCGTCGTCAAGGGCGAACTCAACATCGAGGAGGTCAACGAGGCACTCGACATCGACCTCCCCGAGGGCGAGGAGTTCGAGACCATCGCCGGCTTCGTCTTCAACCGCGTCGGCCGCCTCGTCGAGGCCGGCGAAGTCGTCGAGTACGACGGGATCGACATCCGCGTCGAACAGGTCGAAAACACCCGGATCATGAAAGCCCGCATCACTCGCACCGACGCCTACGACCCCACCGACGACGACACCGAAGCCGAAGTCGAAGTCTCCGACGACGTCTCGACCGACCAGCCCGCGGGCTGACACCCGCACGTCGCGCGACCCGGTCCCCACACCCCGGGACGTCCCGGGCTCCCACGCCCCGACTCCCACAGCGATACGACGCGCGTCGAAACCCCTTCGTTTCGAGTGGAGATCCATCGGTGAGAACGACTACTGCTGGCGATTCTCTGTCGGCCGAGCGACCGTTCAGGCGTCGATATCGGCGCGGCCGCTGGTGGCGCTCCGGACCCGGTCCCGGAGGTCAGCGGCGGTCGCGACGGGTACTCGAACGTCGAATTCGACGGACGCAGCGTAGTCGGCCTCGAACTCGACAGTCTCACTTTCGAGGATGCCACGGACGGTGCCAGAGTCGTCGTATTCGACGGTGATCGAAAACCGCTCGTGGGGACGCTCGGTTTCGGTGCCGGCGTCGTCGAGTGCCTCTTTGACCGCCCGGGAGTACGCCCGGGCGAGACCGCCGACGCCGAGGTTCGTCCCGCCGTAGTAGCGCGTGACGACCGCGACGACGTTCTCGACGGCTTCCTGCTCGAGGACGTTCAGTGCGGGTTTCCCCGCCGAGTTCGTGGGTTCGCCGTCGTCGCTCGACCACTCGCGGAGCGGGTCAGCGCGGACGCGATAGGCCGGGACGTTGTGGGTCGCGTCGGCGTACTCCTCGTCGATGGCCGCGACGAACGACTCCGCCTCGTCGACGGTGCGAGCCGGGCGAACGTGGCCGATGAACTCCGAGCCCCGCACCTCGAAGCGGGCTTCTCCGGGACCGGACACCGTCCGATAGGCGTCGTCGTCGCTCACTCGCGACGATTGTGGGGCGACGCTGATTAACGCTCGCTTCGCACACGTTCGCCGTGGAGGGGGGCCACCGTCGGCCTGCGAGCGTGGTCGTACCCCCAGATTCGGGTGGCACCGCTGGCCCCACACACCCCATCCGGTCTCCCCTGGACAGCGGAAGTATTTTTGTCGGGCCGCTCCCTCCTTCGTGCATGAATTATCTGGAAGTCGAGGGTGGACGCGAGTTCGTCGCCCGGTTGGACCACGGCGGGGACTGGCGCGCACAGATCGAGGCCTTCGCCGCGGACGAGGACGTCACGTCGGCTTTCTTCTTCGGGCTGGGTGCCGTCCAGGACGCCGAGATCCTCTTCTACGACCAGTCCGACAGGGAGTACTACCCCGTCGAGTTCGACGAGCCCCTGGAGATGGCCGCCTGCATGGGGAACGTCTCCGACCTGAACGGCGAGCCCTTCGCTCACACCCACGCCGTCCTCTCGCGGGCGGACGGCTCGACGGTCGCGGGCCACCTGAACAGCGCGACCGTCTTCGCCGGCGAACTGTACGTCCGCACGTTCGACGCCGACCTCGAACGGGCCCACGACGAGACGACCGAACTCGACCTCTGGCCGCTGTGATGGCACCGAGGGTGCGAGATCGGGCTCGTACGCCACGGACGGCGCGGGCGGCGACGCGAACGACGCTGGCAGTGCCCGGGGAGGCGACGCGATGAGGGAGGCCGACGAGCGCTACTTCGAGCGTCTGGAGCGCCAGCTCGACGAGGCGTTCGACGTCGCCGAGCGTGCCCGCGAACGGGGTGGCGACCCGACCGACGGCGTCGAGATCCCTGTCGCGCGCGACATGGCCGACCGCGTCGAGAACATCCTCGGCATCGACGGCGTCGCCGAGCGCGTCCGCGACCTCGAAGGCGAGATGAGCCGTGAAGAAGCGGCACTGGAACTCGTCTCCGACTTCGTCGAGGGGAGCGTCGGTGACTACGAGACGAAAGCCGGGAAAGTCGAGGGCGCGGTGCGGACCGCCGTCGCGCTGCTCACGGAGGGGGTCGTCGCCGCCCCCATCGAGGGGATCGACCGCGTGGAGGTGCTCGAAAACGACGACGGCACGGAGTTCGTCAACGTCTACTACGCCGGCCCGATCCGCTCCGCGGGCGGGACCGCACAGGCGCTCTCTGTGCTGGTGGCCGACTACGCCCGCGCGCTGCTGGGAATCGACCAGTACAGGGCTCGCGACGAGGAGATCGAACGCTACGCCGAGGAAGTGGGACTGTACGACCAGGAGACCGGCCTCCAGTACTCGCCCAAGGACAAGGAGACGAAGTTCATCGCGGAGCACATGCCGATCATGCTGGACGGCGAGGCCACCGGCGAGGAGGAAGTGTCGGGCTACCGCGACCTCGAACGCGTCGACTCGAACTCGCCGCGCGGCGGGATGTGTCTCGTTCTCGCGGAGGGGATCGCGCTGAAGGCGCCGAAGATCCAGCGCTACACCCGCAATCTCGACGAGGTGGACTGGCCCTGGCTCCAGGACCTCATCGACGGCACCATCGGCACGGACGACGACCACGCCGACGAGGAGGGTGACGAGGCTGACGCGGACACCGGTGACGGAGGCGACGGGGCCGACGCGGGCGAGGAGGGCGACGGCGCGGAAGAACTCGAGGGCCCGCCGCGTCCGGACCCCAGCCAGAAGTTCCTGCGCGACCTCATCGCCGGGCGACCGGTCTTCTCCCATCCGAGCGAGGCCGGCGGGTTTCGATTGCGCTACGGCCGGGCACGCAATCACGGGTTCGCGACCGCTGGCGTGCATCCGGCGACGATGCATCTGGTCGACGACTTCCTGGCGACCGGCACCCAGATCAAGACCGAACGCCCCGGGAAGGCGGCGGGCGTCGTCCCCGTCGACACCATCGAGGGACCCACCGTGCGCCTCGCGAACGGCGACGTCCGGCGGATCGACGATCCCGCCGAGGCACTCGAACTGCGCAACGGCGTCGAGAAGGTGCTCGATCTCGGCGAGTACCTCGTCAACTACGGCGAGTTCGTCGAGAACAACCACTCCCTGGCGCCCGCTTCCTACACTGTGGAGTGGTGGCGCCAGGAGTTCGACGCCGCCGGCGCTGACGTCCAGGCGATGCGCGATTCGCTGAGCGTCGACCTGTCCGACCCCGACGCCGACGAGGCTCTGGCGTGGGCGACCGACTACGACGCGCCGCTCCACCCGAAGTACACCTACTGCTGGCACGACGTGAGCGTCGACGACGTGTGTGCGCTGGCCGATGCCGTCGACGAGGGACGCGTCGCACAGACCGACGGCGCTGTGGCCCGGGATCCGGACCGCGACCCGGACGACGACGCTGCTGCTGGCGATACCGGCGATACCGGCGATACCGGCGAGGACCGCGACGATCTCGGTGCCGCCGGAGACCTCGTCCTCCCGCGTTCGGAAACTGTCCGCGAGACGCTCGAACACCTGCTGGTCGAGCACACCCAGCGCGAGGAGACCCTCGTCGTCCCGGACTGGCGCCCGCTGGTCCGGACGCTCGGCTTCTCCGACGCGCTGGAGCGCGAGTGGACGCCCGAGGACATCTCGGCGCGCGCTCGCTCGTACGCCGACGGCGAGAACGCCATCGAGGCGATAAACGAGATCGCGCCCTTCGCGGTCCGGGAACGCGCCCCCACCCGCATCGGCAACCGGATGGGCCGTCCCGAGAAATCCGAGCGGCGCGACCTCTCGCCGGCGGTCCACACCCTCTTTCCGATCGGCGAGGCCGGCGGCTCCCAGCGCAAAGTGGGGGACGCCGCACAGGAGGGCGACAGCGTCGACGGTTCGCAGGGGAAAGTCGAGGTCGAGGTGGGTCGCGGCGAGTGTCGGGACTGCGGGACGCGCACGTTCAAGCCGTGCTGTCCCGACTGCGGCGGCGTCACCGACGCGGTCTACGTCTGTCCCGACTGCGAGTCCGAGGTCGAGGTCGACGAATCCGGCCGCGCCGAGTGTTCGCGCTGCGAGACGCTCGCCCGGCCCACCCAGTACGAGACCATCGACGTCGGCGCGGAGTTCACCCAGGCGCTCGCCAACGTCGGTGAGCGGCCGACGGCCTACGACGCGCTCAAGGGCGTCAAGGGACTCTCCTCCCAGCGCAAGACGCCCGAACCCATGGAGAAGGGCATCCTCCGGGCGAAACACGACGTCTCGGCGTTCAAGGACGGCACCGTCCGCTACGACATGACCGACCTGCCCGTGACGTCGGTGCGACCCGCCGAACTGGACGTCACCGCGGACGCCTTCCGGTCGCTGGGCTACGAGGAGGACATCCACGGCGACCCGTTGCGCCACGACGACCAGCTGGTCGAACTGAAAGTCCAGGACATCGTCCTCTCGGACGGCGCCGCCGAGCACATGTTGCAGACGGCGGCGTTCGTCGACGACCTCCTGGAGCAGTACTACGGGGTCGAGCGCTTCTACGACTTCGACGAGCGCGACGACCTGGTGGGGGAGCTGGTGTTCGGGATGGCACCCCACACGAGTGCCGCGACCGTGGGACGGGTCGTCGGATTCACGTCCGCTGCAGTCGGCTATGCCCACCCGTACTTCCACGCCGCGAAGCGGCGCAACTGCTTCCACCCGGAGACGAAAGTCTGGTACGAGGACGAGAACGGCGAACAGCGACACGAGCGGATAGACGCGTTCGTCGAGGAGCGCCTCGAAGACCCGCGCGAGGACGACTTTGGGGCGCTCGTCACGGAACTCGACGGCGAGGTCACCGTACCGTCGCTGACCGACGACGGTCGAGAAGTTCGGAGGCCTGTCGAGGCAGTGTCGAAACACCCCTCGACCGACCATCTCGTTCGATTCGAAACCGAGGGCGGTCGGTCGATGACCGTCACGCCGGATCACTCGATTCCGCGGTGGGTCGGCGGCGTCGAAAGTGTCGAGGCGCACGATATTTCCGAGGGCGACGCGATTCCCGCGTTCGAAGAGGGGGCGGACACAGCCGGTTCGGCGCCTTCGACGGCTGCGACCGACGGTGGCGCTCCAAAACTTGACATAGTAGAGCGAGTCGAGTTCGTGACGTCAGATGTCGAGTACACGTATTCGGTCACAGTCAGCGATACGCACCGTCTCGTCGCAAACGACCTCGTTGCAGATCAATGCGATGGGGACGAGGACTGCGTGATGCTTCTCATGGACGGTCTGCTGAACTTCTCGCGACAGTATCTGCCTGACCAGCGCGGGGGGAGTGTCGCGGAAGACTCACGTCTCGTCGCCGTCGACCCGGAAGGGGACGTCCGCTTTCTGACGTTCGACGAGTTCTGGAACGAACTCGAATCACCGGTCGAGACCGACGGGAAGTTCCGCAAGCGAACCTGTTACGCCGAGGGCTGGCAGACCTTCGCCTTCGACGACGACCACGAGGCGTCGTTGGAACCGGTCGAGAAGGCGATCCGGTATCGAGCGAGCGACGACGAACAGCTGGTCCGAGTGGAAACACAGTTCGGCCGCTCGCTGGACATCACGGAGAACCACAGCCTGTTCCGGTACGACGACGGCGTCGAGGAGGTCGCGGGTGCGGATCTCGAAGCCGGCGACCTCGTCGTCGCACCGCGTGACCTCGCTGTCGAGACGAGCGAGACGACGATCGACGTCGCCGAGTGTGTCGACGACCCGTACGTCGTGATCGACGACCGCGTCGAGGACCTGTTGCGGACGGTCTGGGAGTCGACCGCCCACGGGAGCGAGGCACACGCCGCGTTCGGGTCCGGCCTCTCGTACCGGTTGCGGAAATCGAAGGTCGCGTTCGAGCAGTTCGAAGAGATACTCGACCACGGCGGGTTCGTCGTTCCGGACGACGTCGAGATCGGGCTCTACGGGCCGGAACAGGGGATCGAACGGACGATCGACGTCGACGAGGACTTCGCGTGGTTCCTCGGCCTGTTCGTCGCGGAAGGGACGACGTCGAGTTTCAATCCCTGTATCCACAACGCTGACGAAGACCTCATCGACCGCGCGGCCGACATCGCCACCGAGAAGTTCGGGATCGAACCTGGTCGACGCTGGTCGAATCGCTCGTACGAACTCCGGTTCCCGGCAGTCTTTCGTGAAGTGCTCTACTCGCTCGGGTTCGAGGACGCCGACTCCTACGATTCGAGCGAGAAGGTCGTTCCCGACTGTATGCTGCGAGCACCTCGCGAACAGATACTGTCGTTCCTGCGCGGGTTCGTCGCCGGTGACGGGAGCGAGGCCAGCGACGACAACGTGACGACAGTCGCCTTCCACACGACCAGCGACGACGTCAAAGACGGGATCGTGTTCCTTCTGCACCGACTCGGACTCGTCGCGAACGTCTCGGAGCAGACAGACAGAGACGGCAACCGACAGGACATCTACACGGTGACCGTCTCCGGTGGTGCGAACGACAACCCGCTTCACCGGATTCTCGACGGTGACGATCCGTACCACCCGAAGAGTCTCGTCGTCTCGGTCCCCGACGCGCTGATGGCTGTCCGGGAGATGGACATCGAGGGCGTGAAACAGACGATCCCGAATTACCTCTGCCAGCGCGACAACGTTTCGCTGGAGAAACTGGGCGAGATGGTCGACGAACTCGACAGTCGTGACCTGCCAGCCGAGGCCGAGGAAAAACTCGACGAGATCCGCCCCCTGGTCGATGGAGATCTCTCCTACCTCCGAGTGACGGATACCGAACGCGTCGACTACGAGGGCTACCTCTACGACCTCCAGGTCGGTGGTGACCCGGTGTTCACCGCGAACTGGCTGTACGCGCACAACTCCATGGATGCGCCTCTTGTCATGTCATCTCGCATAGATCCGTCGGAGATCGACGACGAGGCCCACAACATGGACATCATGCGCGAGTACCCCCGGGAGTTCTACGAGGCGACACGGGAGATGGCCGACCCGGGCGAGGTCGAGGACGTGATGAAGATCGCAGAGGAGACGCTGGGGACGGACAGAGAGTACACCGACTTCGCGCACACGCACGACACGTCGAACATCGCGCTGGGACCGGACCTGTCGGCGTACAAGACGCTGGGGTCGATGACGGAGAAGATGGACGCCCAGCTCGCACTCTCGCGGAAGATCCGGGCGGTCGACGAGACGGACGTCGCCGAGCGGATCATCGAGTACCACTTCCTGCCCGATATCATCGGCAATCTGCGGGCGTTCTCCCGGCAGGACGTCCGCTGTCTGGACTGTGGCGAGAAGTACCGCCGGATGCCCCTCACCGGGGAGTGCCGGGAGTGTGGCGGGCAGGTCAACCTCACCGTCCACGAGGGGTCGGTCTCGAAGTACATCGACACCGGCCTCGAAGTCGCCGAGGAGTTCGGCTGTCGGGAGTACACCGTCCAGCGCCTGGAGATTCTCAACCGACGTATCGAGCGCATCTTCGAGGACGACACGAACAAACAGAGCGGCATCGCCGACTTCATGTAAAGTGATGGCGGCTGCGCTGGTGGCTCGGCCGAAGCGACTCGACGTGAACGCGGCCTGACCCTGACATCGGAGCCTTCTCGAACCTACTTCGCTCATCCGTGAACGGTGTGTACAGGCGACGAACTTAACGCTCGTTCCACGAGCGTTGCGTTCGTCGAATGGAGGCAGTTGGTGCCGGCCACGTCGTTCGTGCTTTGGGAGACCTGGCGGTCTCAGCGCCGCACTCGCTTAGTATCGTATAAATCTCGACAGCCGACTACGAGGGCTGCGAGCGTGCTCGCAGGCCGAACGTGGCCGGCACAGACCACTCCAAACGTCGAACGAAGTGAGACGTTTACAACAGAGAGTGAACGTTTCTATCACAAGCTTGCCGCCCGGGAGCTCGCGTCAACCGATGACGACACCTCTATTCCAGTTCCCACCCGTCAGTCCCTGATCGAACCGCATCCGGCCGAAAACCGGGGCTCGAAGCCGGAAACCCGACGATAAATCCGATTTAATCGGGCTTGATCCGGGTTCGGAGTCTGTGGTTTATATGGGACTACACCGGCAAGGGGGGAACAAGATGGGTGACACGGTCGCAGTCGTCGCGGTGGTCGTGGTCGTGGCAGGCCTCGCCGGCGTGGCGCCGGTCGTGGCGAGCGTCGGGTCGGGTCCCGCCGCGCAGGCGACCCCCGCGAACGACACCGCTGGGAACGAGACTGCCGGGAACGACACCGGGATGGCGCCGGGCGAACGGCTGGCCGGCGTCGTGGGTGCCGAACGGGCCGCAGTCGAGAGCGACGTGACGGTGCGTGCGTTCGGACAACGGGTGGCGGCCGCGAACTCGCCAACAGCGAAGGCCCGCCTCGTGGGGACACAGACCGACGACCTGGAGTCGCGACTCGACGAACTCGACGCCGAGCAGTCGGAACTCGAGCGTGCTCACGAGAACGGCACGCTCTCGACCGGTCAGTACCGGGCACGACTCGCGAAACTCTACGCCGAGCAACGCGCGCTCCAGCGGCTGGCCAACCGGACCGAGCGAGTCGCCCGTAACCTCCCCGAGCAGGCGCTCCAGGCGCAGGGCGTCAACGTGAGCGCCATTCGGACGCTCCAGTCGAACGCGCGGAACCTCACCGGACCGGAAGTCGCCGAGGTCGCACGCGGTATCGCGGGCCGGAACGTCGGCCGACCGGCCGGTGCGGGCCCGCCCGACTTCGCTAACGGAACCCGTGGACCACCCGGGAACGAAACCCGGGGACCGCCCGGCGAGGACGGACCACCCGGGCAGGCTGACGGGAACGAATCGTCCGAGCAGTCTGGTGAGGACGGACCGCCTGGACAGTCTGACGATGACGGGCCGCCTGGACAGTCGGACGAGGACGGACCACCCGGGCAAGCTGACGGGAACGAATCGTCCGAGCAGTCTGGTGAGGACGGACCGCCTGGACAGTCGGGCGAGGACGGACCGCCTGGACAGTCGGGCGAGGACGGACCATCCGGGCAAGCTGACGGGAACGAATCGTCCGAGCAGTCTGGTGAGGACGGACCGCCTGGACAGTCGGGCGAGGACGGGCCGCCCGGGCAAGCTGACGGGAACGAATCGTCCGAGCAGTCTGGTGAGGACGGGCCGCCTGGACAGTCTGACGATGACGGGCCGCCTGGACAGTCTGACGATGACGGACCGCCTGGACAGTCTGACGATGACGGGCCGCCTGGACAGTCTGACGATGACGGACCGCCTGGACAGTCTGGCGAGGACGGGCCGCCTGGACAGTCTGGCGAGGACGGACCACCCGGGCAAGCTGACGGGAACGAATCGTCCGAGCAGTCTGACGATGACGGGCCGCCTGGACAGTCGGGTGAGCAGCGCGGTTCGGAGGACGGCGGTCCGCCCGGTAACGAGACGGGGCCGCCCGGTCGCCCGAACGACGGACAGGAAGGCAACGAGACGGGTGCCGGCGAGGGCGGGTCTCAGCAGCCGACCGATACCGGTTCGGCGAACGGAAACGACAACCGGGGCGGCAATGAAAACGGCGACGAGAACGGAAACGGCAACGATGGCGGGGACGACAACCGAAGCGGGAACGGTGGCGGCGACGAGAACCAGGGCGAAGGCGGGGGCAGCCGCGGGAACGGTAGTGGCGGCGGGTCCGACGAATCGTCCGGCGACGGACGCAACGGGACCTGACCAAGACGACCTGATCCAGCGGCACGCGGGCGCTTCGGAACCTTTTAGTACGGAACTGCGGTTACCATCGAGTACATGACGCGGACCCACGTCGACGACTCGCCCGCGGCGGTGAGTCCGGGGTCCGTCACCCGATTTTCCCCGCGACGACGACGATCGGGCCGCTAGGCCCGCACTACTCACACCACATCGTCACGTCGTCCCGTTTCCAATCGCCGCCACCGTCGGGTTCCGGGCGGACACCTCACCCGACACACGATACGAAAACGAATCCCACCACACATGACATCTGACCCAGCATCACCGGACACCACAGCCGACCCGTCGGGAACCGTCGCGCTCGCCTTCTCGGGAGGGCTCGATACGACCGTCTGCGTCCCGCTCCTCAAGGAGGAGTACGGCTACGACGACGTCATCGGCGTCACGGTCGACGTCGGCCAGCCCCGCAAGGAGTTCGACGAGGCCGAAGAGACCGCCGAAGCACTCGGCATGGACCACTTCGTCGTCGACGCCAAAGACGAGTTCGCCGACCTCTGTCTGCAGTCGGTCAAGGCCAACGGTACCTACCAGGGCTACCCGCTCGGGACCGCGCTCGCCCGCCCCGTCATCGCCGAGGCCATCCTCGACGTCGCGAAAGCGGAGGGCTGTACCGCGCTCGCCCACGGCTGTACGGGCAAGGGCAACGACCAGCTCCGCTTCGAGGCGGTCTGGCGTGCCTCCGACCTGGACGTGCTCGCGCCCGTCCGGGAACTCGGCCTCACCCGCGAGTGGGAGAGCGAGTACGCCGAGAAGAAGGGCCTGCCCGTCGAGGGCGGCGACGGCGGCCGCTGGAGCATCGACACCAACCTCTGGAGTCGCTCGGTCGAGGGGTCGGAACTCGAAGACCCCGCCCACGTCCCCGGCGAGGAGATCTACGACTGGACCCAGGCCCCCGGCAACGCCGAGACCGAAACCCTCGAACTCACGTTCGAAGAGGGCGAGGTCGTCGCGCTCGACGGCGAGGAACTGGGCGCCGTGGCGCTCATCGGGGAACTGAACGAACGCGCCGGCAAGCACGGCATCGGGCGCACGGACACGATGGAAGACCGGATGCTCGGGCTCAAAGTCCGCGAGAACTACGAACACCCCGCGGCGACAGTCCTGCTGAACGCCCACGAGGCACTGGAAGGGCTCGTCCTCACCCAGGAAGAACGGGCGTTCAAACAGCAGATCGACCAGCGCTGGGCCCAGAAGGGTTACGAGGGACTCATCGACGCGCCACTGACGAAGGCTCTGGAGTCGTTCATCGAACAGACCCAGACGAAGGTGACCGGCACCGTCACCGTGAAACTCGACGGCGGGCAGGCACGCCCGGTGGGTCGCGAGAGCGACTACGCCGTCTACAGCGAGTCGGCGGCGTCGTTCAACGAGGAGGACGTGACCGACGACATCGAACAGAACGACGCGACCGGCGTGGCGAAGTACCACGGCTTCCAGTCGCGCCTGGCCAACCGCGTGGCCGCGAACGTCGCCGCGAAGCAGGCCGAGACGGCCGCCACCGACGGCGGTCCCGCGAGCGGAGCGAGTGAAACCTCGTCGGAGCCTGGCTCCGACGGCGGCGAGACGACGGCCGACGACGCGGACGGGAACGCGAACCCCGACAGCGAGTGAGACTATGACCGACAGCGAGGACACAGCCGAGTCCGAGGCCGCGACCGGTGGCGCAGGCGGTGACAGCGCCGGGGACGGGACCGACGGAACCGCCATCCGCCGTGACCGCTTCTCGGGTGGGCCCGCACGCGGGTTCATGTCCTCGCTGGCCGCGGACCGGCGCATCTTCGAGGCGGATCTGGCCGTCGACCGCGCGCACACGGTGATGCTCGCAGAACAGGGCATAATCGACGAGGACGACGCCGCGGCCATCCTGGCAGCACTCGACGACGTCGAGGCGGCGGGCCACGCGGAACTCCCGGACGCCGAGGACGTCCACGAGGCCATCGAGACCGCAGTGATAGGACGCGTCGGCCCGGAAGGCGGACGGATGCACACTGCCCGCTCGCGCAACGACGAAGTCGCCAGTTGCATCCGCTACCGGTTGCGTGCGGACCTGCTCGACGGGCTCGAAACGGTGGTGGGCGCCCGCGAGGAGTTGCTCGACGTCGCCGACGAACACGGGGAGACGCTGCTCCCGGGATTCACCCACCTGCAGTACGCCCAGCCGGTGACGGTCGCCCACTGGGTGGCCTCCTACGAGAGCGCGCTGGCCCGCGATACGGAGCGGTTACTGGCGGCCTGCGACCGGACGAACCGCTCGCCGCTGGGCGCGGCCGCGTTCGCGGGGACCCCCTTCGACGTGGACCGCGAGCGGACGGCCGAGTTGCTTGGCTTCGAATCGGTGCTGGACAACTCGATGGACGCCGTCTCGGCGCGCGACTTCCTCGTCGAGTCGACGAGTGCGATGGCCACCCTGGCGGCGACGCTCTCGGGACTCGCCGAGGATCTCGTCGTCTACAGCGGCCGGGATTACGTCGAGATCAGCGACGACTACGCGTCGACGTCGTCGATCATGCCCCAGAAGAAAAACCCCGACACGCTGGAACTCGTCCGCGCGACGGCGGGCGAGGCGAACGGGGCGCTCCAGGGACTGCTGACGACGCTGAAGGGGCTGCCCCGCTCGTACAACATCGACCTGCAGGAGGCGACGCCCCACGCGTGGACGGCCGTCGACAGCGTCCCCGAGGCGCTGGAAGTCGCGACCGGCGCGGTGGCGACCGCCGAGTGGAACGACGACGTACTCGCCGAGGAGGCGGGCGCGGGCTTCTCGACGGCGACGGGCGTGGCCGACCGCCTCGCGATGACGGGACTCCCGTTCCGGACCGCCCACGAGGTCGTCGCGACGGCCGCCGAGCACCTCGACGGAGAGCCGGACGTCGCAGCCATCGAGGCAGCCGCCGAGGAGGTACTCGGCGAGTCGCTCACCGACTACGTCGACCGTGAGACGCTGGCGGCGACCCTCGAACCGACCGAGAGCGTCGCGATGCGCGACTCGCAGGGTGGTCCCGCGCCAGAGGCCGTCGCGGCGAGCGTCGAACGCGCTCGTGACCGGCTGGCCGAGGACCGCGATGCCGTCACGGACCGCCGTGACGCGGTCACAGCCGCCGAGGCGGCGCTGACTGCGGAGGTGGCGACGTATGTGTGAGTGTGTCCGACTGCGACGACCGGCCCCCGCCAGGCCACCTACCAGAAAAATTATGCTGTGATCCGACTGCCGGTGTATTCGTGGCTTCGATGCGCTTAGAGTGCTGTATGTGTCTTTCCACCTTCTGATAAGTTCGAAGGCTTTAAGTGGATAGGTGTGCGAGTAGGGGTACGATGACGGAATGCGTCGAGTGCGGGGCGGAGGTATCCCTGCACGACGACATCGAGATCGGAGAGATCGTCGACTGCGCGACCTGCGGTGCGGAGCTCGAAGTCGTCGACACCGAACCTCCAGTCCTCGAGACGGCCCCCGAGCTCGAAGAGGACTGGGGTGAGTGAGATTGCACGTCGGCATCCTCTACTCCCGGATCCGCCGGGACGAGAAGCTCCTGCTGAGCGAGTTGCGTGACCGCGACCACGAGGTGACGAAAGTCGACGTCCGCAAACAGCAGTTCAACATCGCGGACCCACCCGAGGACATGACGGGAGTCGACCTCCTCGTGGACCGGTGTCTGGCGACGAGCCGGTCGCTCTACGCCACGCAGTTCGCCGAGGCCTACGGCATCCCGGTGGTCAACGACCACGCGACCGCCGAGGTGTGTGCGAACAAGGTCAAAAACAGCCTCGCGCTCCAGAACGCGGGCGTACCGACGCCCGACACCGACGTCGCGTTCACGAAAGACGCCGCCCTCGAGAGCATCGAGGACTTTGGCTACCCCTGTGTGTTGAAGCCGGTCGTCGGCTCCTGGGGTCGCCTGATGGCCAAGATCGACTCGCGCTCTGCGGCCGAGGCGATCCTCGAACACAAGGAGACGCTGGGCCACTACGAGCACAAGGTCTTCTACATCCAGGAGTTCGTCGACAAGCCCGGCCGTGACATCCGCGTCGTCGCGGTCGACGGCGAACCGGTCGCCGGGATGGTGCGCTCGTCGGACCACTGGCTGACCAACGCCGCACAGGGCGCAACCACGGAGGAAGTCGAGATCACCGACGAGATGGCCGACCTCGTCGCGGCCGCGAGCGACGCCGTCGGCGACGGCCTGCTCGGGATCGACCTGATGGAGACCGGCGTCGACGAGGACGGGAACCCATCGGGATTCACGGTCCACGAGGTCAACCACACCGTCGAGTTCAAGGCGCTGAACGAGGTGACGGAGGTCGACCTGCCCGCGCGCGTCGTCGACTGGCTCGAAGCACGGGCCGACGCCGAGGGCGAAACGGCAGAGGTTACTACCTGAGAGGCACAGCACCGCTATGAGCTACACCGCATCGGTCGTCGGGGGAAGCGGCTTTACCGGCGGCGAACTCCTGCGTCTCCTCGCCGGCCACCCCGAGTTCGAGGTGACACAGGCGACCAGTCGCTCGAAGGAGAACAAGACCGTCGGCAACGCCCACCCCAATTTGCGGGGGCTGGACCTGCGCTTTTCCTCGCCCGAGGACCTGGAGTCGGTCGACGTCCTCTTCGCCGCGACGCCCCACGGCGTCTCGATGGGTCAGATCGACGAGTTCCGGGACGCCGCGGACACGGTCGTCGACCTCTCGGCGGATTTTCGCCTCGACACCGAGGCACAGTACGACGAGTGGTACGACGGACACGAGCGCCCCGAACTGCTGGAGGAGGCCGTCTACGCCCTGCCCGAGCTCACGCGCGACGAGTTGCCGGGCGCGGACCTCATCGCCTCCGGCGGGTGTAACGCCACCGCGACCATCCTGGGGCTCAAGCCGCTGTTCGACGCCGACGTCCTCTCCGGCGACGAGCAGGTCGTCGTCGACGTGAAGGTGGGGTCTTCGGAGGGCGGCGCAGGTGGGGGCGCGGCCTCCTCACACCCCGAACGCTCGGGGGTCGTCAGGCCCTACGCCCCGACGGGCCACCGTCACGAGGCCGAGATCGAGCAGTTCCTCGGCGTCAGCGTCTCCTTTACCGTGCACGCGGTGGACATGACCCGCGGGGCGAGCGCGACCGCCCACGTCTTCCCCGACAGCCCGGTCCCGAAAGGGGACCTGTGGGGCGCCTACCGCGGGAGTTACGAGGACGAACCGTTCGTCGAACTCGTCGCGGGCGGTGGCGGCGTGTATCGCTACCCCGAGCCGAAGGCGGTGGCCGGGACGAACAGAGCGGAGGTCGGTTTCGAACTCGACCCCGGGAACAGGCGCGTGGTCGTGTTCTCGGCCATCGACAACATGATGAAGGGGTCGGCGGGCCAGGCGGTCCACGCGGCCAACGTCGCGCTCGGCATCGAGGAGACGGCCGGGCTGGAGTTCCAGGGGCTCCACCCCGTCGGCGCCCCCTGACAGGAGAGATTCGACATGACGACAGTGGTCAAGATCGGCGGCGCTCGCGCGGTCGACCCCGCAGGAGCGCTCTCGGACGTCGCAACGCTCGTGAACGACGGAGGAGACGACGACGAGGACGGCGAAGACGGCGAAGACGTCGCAGTCGTCCACGGCGGGTCGACCGCCGTCGACGAGACGCTCGAACGACTCGGCATCGAACCCGAGTACGTCGAGACCCCCTCCGGCGTCGTCGGCCGCTTCACCGACGAGGAGACGATGGAGGTCTTCGAGATGGTCTTCGGCCACCTCAACACCCAGCTCGTCGCGAACCTGCAGACCCTCGACGTGGATGCGGTGGGCCTCAACGGCGTCGACGGCAAGTTGCTGTACGGGCCCCGGAAATCCGCCGTGCGCGTCGTCGAGGACGGCAAGCGCAAGATCCGCCGGGGCGACCATTCAGGCAGCATCAAGCAGGTCAACGCCGAGTTGCTGGAGACGCTGCTGGCGGACGGCTACACGCCCGTCGCGAGCCCGCCGATGGCCGGTGCCGACGAGGACGGCGTACTCCCCGTCAACACGGACGCCGACCGCTCGGCCGCCCATATCGCCGGCGCACTCGACGCGACGCTCGTCCTCCTGACCGACGTCGAGGGCATCTACCGGGACCCGGACGACCCCGAAACGCTCATTGAATCCGTCGAGACGCCCGCCGAGTGGGACGAACTCGAAGACGCCGCGGAGGGGTTCATGGGCCGGAAGGTGATGGCCGTGAAGGAAGCACTGGAGGGCGGTGCCGACGAGGTGGTCGTCGCCGACGCGAACGCACACGAGCCCATACTCTCGGCGCTCGACGGCGGCGGGACGCACGTCTACGCATCCGCGCTCGACGACGTGGACGAGACGGAAGCCGATTCCCCGGCCGAAAGTGAAAGCGATACGTCGGAGGAGGAGTGAACGCAGGTATGACCGGATTCGTCTTCTCGGAGAAACCGATACAGCTAGAGGAGGGCGACGGCGTCTTCCTCTACGACGACGACGGCACCGAGTACCTTGACATGGGGGCGTCCTACGCCTGCGTCCCGCTGGGCCACGGCCACCCCGCGGTCCACGACGCCGTCACCGAACAGTTCGAGAAGTTGACCTACGTGCAGGCGTCCTACCCCAACGCCGCGCGCACCGCCCTCTACGACCTGCTGGCCGACACGGCGCCTGGCGCCCTCGATTACACCTGGCTCTGTAACTCCGGTACCGAGGCCAACGAGGCCGCCCTGAAGTTCGCCCGCTCGGCGACGGGGAACTCGAAGATCGTCGCGACGATGCAGGGGTTCCACGGTCGGACGATGGGGTCGCTCGCCACGACCTGGAAGAGCAAGTACAAGAAACCCTACGAGCCACTGATCGGCGACGTGGAGTTCGTCCCCTACGACGACGCCGACGAACTGGCCGGGGCGGTCGACGACGAAACGGCCGCGGTCATCGTCGAACCCGTCCAGGGCGAGGGCGGCATCAACCCCGCCTCCGCGGAGTACCTCGAAGCGGCCCGCGAGGTGACCGACGACGCCGGCGCAGCCCTGATATTCGACGAAGTGCAGACCGGGATGGGCCGGACGGGTGCGCTGTGGGCCTGCGAACGGGCTGGCGTGGTGCCCGACATCCTCACCGCCGCGAAGGGGCTCGGCAACGGGTTCCCGGTCGGCGCGACGCTCTGTCGGGAGTGGATCGCCGAGAACTACGGCTCGCACGCCTCGACGTTCTCGGGCGGGCCGGTCATCTCCGCCGCCGCTGGCGCGACTGTCGAGACCATCCTCGACGAAGACCTGCCGACCCACGCCGCCGACGTCGGGAACTACTTCCAGGAGCGCCTGGAGGCAGAACTCGGCGAGGAGGTCCGTGACGTGCGCGGCGAGGGGCTGATGGTCGGCGTGGAAGTCGGTCGCGGGGCCAATCGCGCGCTGAAGGAACTCGCCTTGAATCACGGGATACTGGCGCTGCCCGCCGGCCGGACGGTCGTGCGTTTCCTCCCGCCGCTGACGCTCGAAGAGGACCACGTCGACACCGTCGTCGAGGCGATGGCCGAGGTGGTCGGCGATGGGTGAGAGCGAAGCCGCGGCGGCGCCGGACGAGGGCGGAGACGAGACGCCGCACGTTGACCCCGACGAAGAAGCCCGCGAGTTGCTCGTCGACCTCGTCTCCATCCCCTCGGTCTCGGGCGAAGAGAGGGAGTGCGCCCAGCGTCTCGTCGAGTTCTTCGAGTCCCACGACCGCGAGGTGTGGATCGACGACGTCGGGAACGTCCGTGCGCCCGCGGACGACGGCGTCCTGTTGACCTCACACATCGACACCGTACCGGGCGACATCCCGGTCAGAGTCGAGGCGAACGACGGGGGTGAGAGCGAGCTGTGGGGTCGCGGGAGCGTCGACGCGAAGGGCCCCCTCGCCTCGATGGCCGTCGCAGCCGTCCGGACTGGGGTCTCGTTCGTCGGCGTCGTCGGCGAGGAGGTCGACTCCCGCGGTGCGCTCTCCCTCGTCGAGGACCGCGAGTCGGCGCCCGACGCCGTCGTCAACGGCGAGCCCTCGGGCTGGGACGGCATCACGCTGGGCTACCGGGGGCTGCTCGGCGGGACCTACGTCGCCACCTCGGAGTCGGGCCACTCCTCGCGGCCGGAGAACAACGCCATCCAGGACGCGATGGACTGGTGGAACCGGGTCGAGGCGGAGTTCGGCCACGACGAGTGGGTGCCGGTCTTCGAGCGCGTCACCTGCAAACCCACCGAGTTCGAGGGCGGCGTCTCGACGGACGGCCTCTCGGTCGAGGCGACGATGGAGGTGCAGTTGCGCGTCCCGCCCGAGTACACGACCGGGCAGGTGCGCGAACTCGCGGACGGCCACCTCGACAACGGTACCGTCCAGTGGCACGACACGGTCGAGCCCGTGATGCAGAACCCACGGACGCCGGTCGGGCGGGCGTTCCGCGTGGCCATCCGCGAGGTGGGTGGCGACCCGCGGCTCCTCCGGAAGACCGGCACAAGTGATATGAACGTCTACGCACAGGCGTGGAACTGTCCGATGGTGACCTACGGCCCCGGCGACTCCGACCTCGACCACGCGCCCGACGAGCACCTCTCGCTCGCGGAGTTCGACCGCGCCGTGGCCGTCCTCGAAACCGCGACCGAACGCCTGCTCGACGACTGATACCCGACCCCGACCCCGACCAGGACCCAGAACCAGAGCGAGACTCAGACCAGATTCAGACCCACACTCAGACCAGACCCATGACGAACTTCCTCGACGTCGACGACCTCACGACCGACGAACTGGCGACCGTCCTCGACCGCTCGGCCGATATCAAGGCCGACTACCGCGCGAACGGTGCGAGCGACCGCCTGGACGGGCAGACGCTCGGGATGATCTTCGAGAAACCGTCGACGCGGACGCGAGTCTCCTTCGAGACGGGGATGACCCAGCTGGGCGGGCACGCCGTCTTCCTCGGCCCCGACGACATCGGGCTGAAAGGCCGCGAACCGGTCAAGGACATCGCGAGAGCGCTCGGTCGCTACACCGACTTCGTCATGGCACGGGTCTTCGACCACGCCGACGTCGTCGAACTCGGCCAGTACGCCCAGGTGCCGGTTATCAACGCGCTCACCGACGACGCCCACCCCTGCCAGACGCTCGCCGACCTCCTGACCATCCGCGAGCACTTCGACGACCCCAGTGTCGCGTGGGTCGGTGACGGCAACAACGTCTGCCAGTCGTTCGTCCTCGGCGCCGCGATGGAGGACCTCGACCTGACCGTCGCCACGCCCGAGGGGTACGGCGTCGACGAAGGCGTCCTCAAGCGTGCGGAAGGGCTCGGTGGTGCGCCCGAGACCACCCACGACCCCGAGGCGGCCGTCGCGGACGCCGACGTCGTCTACACGGACGTCTGGGTCAGCATGGGCCAGGAGGACGAACGCGAGACGAAACTCCTCGACTTCGAGGGGTTCCAGATCACGACCGATCTGCTCGGCGACCGCGCGCTGATGCACTGTCTGCCCGCCCACCGCGGCGAGGAGGTCACTGACGATGTCGTCGAGAGCGACAACGCCATCGTCTGGGACCAGGCCGAGAACAGGCTACACGCCCAGAAGGGACTGCTGGCGTGGCTGGCCGAGCAATAATCCGCGCGAACGCAGTGAGCGACTTTTTCGCCCACGTTTTTGTCGATGGGGTGCCCGCAGGCCGTGAAGCGGCCGAGGACACCCCCTCGGGAAAAAGGTGGTTGCCGGACCAGGCCGAGAACAGGCTACACGCCCAGAAGGGGCTGCTGGCGTGGCTGGCCGAACAATAACGATCGTGGACGGTTTCACAGCCAGTTCTCGATTTCGTCACAGAACGCGTCGAAGTCTTTCGCACCGGCTTCGTCGGCGATTTCTCGGAGTGTCCCCTCGTTCAGTTCGTCGTGTAACGGGACGGTGACCGTCCGCACCTCGTCCGTTTCGGGGTGCTCGTATCGGAAGGTTCGATGGCTACCCCGACCGCCTGTGGGTTCGAACCCCCAGTCAACCAGTACCTTCGCGATCTCCAGCCCCGAGTACGTCCGTCGTGCCATCGATACCTGGAGATGAACTTACCGGTCCCACGGCGGCGAGGTGTCGTCGTCGACTTCCTCGGGGTCGATCCCAAGTTCGTCGTAGACCTCGTCGGCAGAGACGTCGGTCGCACCGGCGTGTGACTCCAGTGCCTCGGCGAGCATCCGGAGGGCTTCGGGTCGCGTCTCGCCCTGACTCGCGACGCCAGTCGTCGTATCCAGGACCGAGTAGCCGTCGCTCCCTTCGACCAGCACGACGGCGTCCCGGGGGCGCCACCAGACGACGTTGCGCTCGCCGACCGCCACACGTTCCAGCTCGCCACTCTCGCCGAGAGCCTCCAGTCGCCGGTGAGCCTGGGAACGGTCGATGTCGAATTCGGTTGCGATCTCCCCTGCGCTGTAGAACGGCCGCTCCCCGGAGTCGAAGAAATGGAGCAGGTCCCCGTCGGTAACGGACGACGTGAACCGTCCGTCCTCGTCGCGCTGTTTCGACATGGGAGTGGGTACGCCGTCTTCACACAAAAACCATAGGACGATTGTTGTATGGTGGTCGGGTCCGGAACACAGACACAGCAGGGAGCAGTCGGGCGAAATGTCCGTACAGTCTGCATGCGTACTGACCGTTGAGTACCCTGCCAGTTCACAGAGAGATTCAAATAGCTATGCGAGATACACAGCGCATAGTCAGCATACCTCGGGAGTGATGAGAGGTCAGTGGCGAGTGCGTTAGTACTGAGTTTACAACGGGTCCTGTCGTAGCGTATGAACACTGGCTCGGAGTTGGTTCACCGCGACAGACGGCCACTGTTCGATGAACGAGAGACAGAACAAGCCGACGTAAACCAGGCAGATAGCACCGCCGAGTGTGACGTCGTAGCCCCAGGCGTATCCCCACAGTCCGCGTCCCCGGAACCACCCGATACTGACCGTCCATAGAAACACACCGAAACCGCTCCCGAGGGCGATCAGCGCTGTCCGCAACTCCCGTTGGGACCGGAGGATGGCGAGGTTCCCGCCGAGCGCTACCCCTATGAGCGGGAGGTCGACGAACTGGTAGCCACGCTCGATGTTATCGAAGTGAATAGACGGGATGCCACCCGTGTATAACGGCCCCCAGCTGGGCCATGCCATCCACCCACCGACGAGGACTATCCCACTCCCAACAAGTGAGGCGCTCACCACGAGAGTGCGTCGACGCTCCGCTGACAGATTACTGCGTCGACCAAGTACCCACCCGAGCGGAAACACCGCCCACCAGAAGACGGGGACGTATGACCCGTTGGTATCTGCTGTGTATGCCAACATGAAGGTGAACGCCGTCCAGAGTCCGGTGAGTACGCGAGGTGCAGCCAGCATCGACAGACGACCGCGAAGAGTCATGTAGGACGTGCTAACTCAAACGAACACTAAATAGATGCTGGCGGGGATACTGGTCCACCGTTCTGTTCAGGTAGTGGAGCACGACTGAGAAAACCAAAGTGGTGTGCTGACTACATACTCTCTATCTCGCACGGGTTGACTGACAAGGTCCCGATAGTTCGTATCCCCCGCCAATAGGTCCCTCCTATACCGACCACTCCAGATGGTCACGACGAGATTCGCGACCGGTCCTATCGCCCGAAGATCGTTCGCCAGGACACCTTTTTGCTGGAGTGACCTGGAACGAGGCACATGGAGTTCACGGAGTTCGACGAGGGCGGCGACCGGCGAGTCATGTTCGTGCTCGGGTGGGGGAACAGAACGGACCACGAGAACGTGCGCTGGCTCGTCGACGAACTCGTCGGGGCGGGCTACGTCGTCGACGTCGGGCAGATCCCGCTCCACATCTCGGATTTCGAGCGTGAGTATCTCGATCCCACCCAGAGACGGTACGACGCGACCGACCCCGACCGGATCCTCTCGCACAGCACGGGCGGGCTCATCACCGCCCACCTCGACGCGGACGTTCCCCGAGTGTACCTGAGTCCGTGGTGGGGGCTGGCCGACGAGGGGTCGATCGTCCAGCGGCTACTCGTCTCGCTCCCGACCAAGCGGCCGATCATCCCGGTGCCCGACGACCCCGGCGCGATCGGTGATCTGGCGACCGAACGACAACTCGCGGACGGGGCCGACTACGCCGCGCCGGCGTTCCTGCGGACGATCGTCGACGCACAGGAGCGACTCCCGCCTTTCGGGGAGGACTCCGTGGTCTTCTGTAGCCTGCAGGACCGCGTCGTCGGCGTCGACGCCATCGGTGCGCGAGCGCCGGCCGCTCGAACCGTGCTCTACGACGGCGGCCACGAGTTCTTCTCCTCGTCCGGGCGCGAACACACCGTCGAAGCGGTGCTCGCGGCGCTTGCCGACGGTCCCGACAGCGTGTGATAGAACCTTCGGAAACCCACTTTGCTCGTCTGTGGACGGTCCGTACAGGTGAGAGAGGTAACGGCTGGTGCTGTTCGAGTTGTCGCGACCGCAGTCGTACTCGTCGCAACTGCCATCGTGATCGTGAGATGGAAGCCCTCGGCGCGCTCGCGGGTCGTGTCTCCCCGTTCGGCCAGTGACACGTCGCGCCACGCACGCCTCGCGTTCACTCTAGTCGCCTGCGCGGGCCCTATCCGAACGAAGTGAGGATATCCCGCGTGGTTCGAGAGACCGTAGCTCTCTGGGCATCTCGAAAATCTCCGGTTTGCGGTGACAGCGACCGCGAGCTGCGAGGCGCCACGCGCCTCTCTTGCGAGCGAGGAGCGCAGCGACTCGCGAGCGGCCCGAGGGCTTTCAACTCACGAGTACGAGTGCGGTTTTGCGGTCGAGTCTCTTCTCACACCGAGCAAGTCACAGAGGTTTCGTAGTTCATAGCTGCTCGGTCCGGTCGTCGAACTCCGAGCGAACCCACCCAGCCAGTTCCTCGGTCGGTTCGTCGACGCGGGGCGCCCACTCGTCGAACCCGCTGGCCACACCCAGGAACGTCACTACACGATACACCCGCCGCCGAAGGTCGAATCCCGCCGGTAACTCGCCAGCACGGTCTCGATAGCCGTCCCACAGCCCCTCGCGCAATCGCTCGCGTCCCTCGATGTCGGGCCGACCGAGGAACCGTCCTTCCGTTTTCACGATGTCGAGCACGGGGTCGCCGACCACGGCCTGCTCCCAGTCGATGAATCCCACGCCGTCCGGCCCCGTGAAGGAGTTCTCCGGGCGCGGATCGTTGTGCAGGAGAGCAGGCGCAGGGACGTCGTCGCCGGACATATCGAGAGCCAGCGCCGCGCGATGGACCTCGACTGCATCGGCGGCCCGCTCGGGAAAGCCGTCGAAGCGCCCGCCGTCAGTTTCGCCGTCCTCGTCTACCAGCCCGGCGACGACGTCCGGCCACGTAGCCGTCTCGACCGCGAGGGTCCCGTCGTCCCCGCCGACGATCCGTCCGGCCGCGTCGAATCGAACCGCGTGAACACCTGCGAGTGCTCTCCCGACAGCCCCGGTCAGGTCGGCACGCTCGTCGACCGACCCCGCCGCCCACTCGCGGTCGACCGGCGACCCCGACAGCGGTGCCGTCAGCAGATACGGCGGATCGGCGTCGGCATCGGCCGCCAGTACTCGCGGGACGCGTACCGCCGTCCGGCCGTCGCCGTTCCGGTCGCCGGCGCCGCTCCGGCCGCCGACGTAGCGAACCGTAGCGACGGCCCGCGCCAGGCGGGTCCGGTTCCCGTCGACCGCGACCTTCAGGTAGGCTGTCTCGCCGTCGACGAAGCGGACGCGAACCGTCCGGTTGCCGGGGTTAGCCGACCCGCCGGGTTCCTCGACGGTGTCGACGTCCCGGTCGGGAGCGGCGGCCGCGAGCGCCGTCCGTATCGCGTTGTCCATGGTTTCCGGGGCGGCGGGACGCGGAAAGCGGCTTCGTCTTCGGCCGTGCTCGACCTTCGAATCAGGGTCGGACCGGCACAACGCTTTACCGTTGAACAGTTCAACTATCATACGCCATGAGCGACGACGTCGTGAAGATGTCCTCGAAGGGGCAACTGTCGTCCCGAAAGAGATCCGCGAGCAGGCCGGATTCGACCCATCTGACCGCTTTATCGCCGTTCCGGTAGACGACGGCGTGCTGTTCAAAAAGCTCGACTTCGACGTGCGCGAAGAGTACGAGAAACTAAGCGAGCGAGTTCAGGAACGGTTCGAGGCGGAGGGTGTGAGCGAAGACGAGGTCGAGGACGCGATAGAATGGGCGCGCGATTAGCCGAATAGTCGCGCGAAGATCCGACCTGTTCTCCGACAACGACACACCTACTGGACCTCGGATCGCACGACCGGATACCGATACTCCGGCCGGGGGAGTTCCTCGAACGGGTCGACGCCCGGAGCGATTAACTGTCCAGTCTCCCTCGGAGAGGTATGGGACTGATCGCGGATTTCCGGGTCGTCTCCGGGGACCTCCCGCTGGTCGACGTCGCGGCGGCCGTCCCCGAGGCCACCCTGCGAGTCGAGTCGATGCAGGGCAACCCCTCGGGTCCGCCGGCGTTCGTCGTCTCCGTGACCGGCGAGGACCCCGAGGATCTCGACACTGCGTTCGCCGGGGCGACGTCCGTCACGGACCACTCGCTCGTCGTCGCCGACGGGACGACCCGCCGCTACCGCTGTCACCCCACGGGCGGGCCGCCCGACGACCTCGAGACGCTCGCCGACAACGAGTCCGTCTCCGACCGGGTCCGCGTCACGTCCGAGGGGTGGGCCGAGCGGCGCTGGTTCGCCGACCGCGCGGCCTTCGACGCCTACCGCTCCTTCTGCCGCGAGAACGACCTCGCCTTCCGACTCGACCGCCTCCTCGACGTCGACCGCGCGACCGGCACGACCGACCCGGACGAGGACTCGAACGCACCGGCGCACACCGCCATGACCGACGCCCAGCACGAAGCACTGGTCACCGCCCACGAGATGGGGTACTTCGACGTCCCCCGGAACGCCACGCTCGGCGACGTCGCCGACGAACTCGGTGTCGCGCCGCCGTCGCTGTCCGAGCGGTTACGCCGGGCACAGTCACACCTCGTCGGCCGCCTCCGCGCCGCGGACGGTGATATAAAACCCCGAATCGATTAGGGTGGGGGCTACGGAGAGAGTGTCCATAGAGGTGGCCACACAATGGGAGACACGGAGAGTCGCGGCGCTGCGATCGACGCCGTGGGCGTGGAGTTGACGTACTCGGACGGGACGGAGGCGGTCAAGGGGATCGACCTCGAAGTACCCGGGGGCGAGTTCTTCGGCTTTCTCGGCCCCAACGGCGCCGGCAAGACGACGACGATCAAGACGTTCACGACGCTGCTCTCGCCGACCGGCGGCACCATCAGCGTCAACGGCTACGACGTCGTGAGCGAGGCCCAGCAGGTCCGCGAGTCCATCGGTTACATGGCCCAGGAGACCAGCGTCGACCTCGAACTCACGGCGCGGGAGAACGTCCGCTTTGCCGCCCAGGCCTACGGCGTCCCCCGCGAGCGGCGCGCCGACCGCATCGACGAACTGCTCGACCTCGTGGACCTGGCAGACGTCGCCGATAAACGAGCCGACGAGTTCTCCGGCGGGATGAAAAAGCGACTGGACGTGGCGACCGCGCTCGTCCACGACCCGCCGCTCGTCTTTCTCGACGAACCCACGACGGGGCTCGACCCCAAGGCGCGCAACAGGCTGTGGGAGTACTTCGAGCGCATCAACGAACAGGGAACGACACTCTTTCTCACGACCCAGTACCTCGAAGAGGCCGACGCACTCTGTGACCGCCTCGCGGTCATCCTCGACGGCGAGATCGTCGCCGAGGGGTCGCCGATGGAGCTCAAACGGCGGGTCGGCGGCGAGATCCTCGACGTGGACCTCGCGGACCCCGACGAGCGCGACCGCGCCGCCGAGATCGCCCGCGAGGCCGACGTTTTCGACTCCGACGCCGACGTCACAGTGTCGGACGACGGTATCAGCGTCACCGCACAACGAGCGCGCGAACACGGGACCGACCTGCTCGTCGCGCTCCGGGACGCCGATATCACGGTGACAGGGTTCAACATCCGCGCGCCGACGCTCGACGACGTCTTCCTCTCGATCACCGGCGAGCAACCCGACCTCGACGACGACGACGGGGACGACGCGACCGGGCCCGCCACGGAGGTGCGTGCCGAATGAGCGACGACGGGACAGCTACGACTGAATCCCGCACCGACGGTGGGACGACAGCGGTCGAGACAGGGGCCGAGCCCGCAGACCGCGAGGGAGCACGCCGGTCGAGTAACGGCTTCCTCGGCGACTTCTGGGTGAACTTCGTCCGCTGGAACATCAAGGCCGTCCGGAACCCCTTCGTCGTCGTGGGGTCGTTGCTCCAGCCCGTCATCTTCCTCGTGCTCTTCACGCAGGTGTTCGGCCAGATCGCGACCGGTGCCATCAGCCGTGGCGGCGGCGCCGGCATCAGCTACGAGACGTTCCTCCTGCCCGCCATCGCGATGCAGGTGTCGCTGGCCGCCGGCGCCGGCTCGGGCATCGGGCTCGTCAACGACATGGAGGAGGGGATGTTCGAGAAGGTGCTCGTGACGCCGATGAGCCGCACCGCGGTCTTCCTCGGAAAGACTGCCGCCGAGATACTCCGGATCGTCGTCCAGATCCTCATCATCCTCGGGATGGGTACGCTCCTCGGAGCGAACATCGCGACCGGCATCCCCGGCGCTATCGGCATCGTCGTCATGGGCATCCTCTTCTCGCTGTGGTTCGTCGCCCTCTCGAACATCGCCGCCGTCGTCACCCGCGACCAGGAGTCGACGATCATCGGCGCGAACCTCCTGCAGTTCCCCCTCCTCTTCGTCTCGACGGCCTTCCTCCCCCTGGAGTTTCTCCCCGGCTGGATCCAGACGATCGCGCGGTTCAATCCGGTCACCTACGGCGTCGACGGCGCCCGCGCGCTCATGCTCGACCAGGACGTGATGACCGTCATCGAAGTGACGCAGTTCGGCGGGATCTGGAACACCCTGGTGCCGGCCGTCGCCATCCTCCTCGCGCTCGACGTCGTCCTCGGCGGCGTGATGGTCTACCTGCTCAACCGCGCGTCGAGTTCGTCCGTTCGGTGACAGGCGACTCACACGTCACTCGCTTCGCTCGTGACCTGTTCGTCGCCTGTGTGTCGGTTGGTGCCGGCCACGTCGCTCGTGCTCTGCCGAGACTCGGCGGTCTCGGCGCCGCACTCGCTCGGTATCGTGGAGATGCCACGACCGAAGAGAGGTCCGCGGCCCCGGTCGCGAGCCGAAACGTCACTCGTCCAGTCGGAGTCACCGTCACTCAGCCCGAGTCGGCGCCCACAGCGTCGTCGTGACCGTCGAACTCGTCGTGGGTTTCGGCGTTCTCGACGACCTCGATCTCGACCGGTTCCTCGACGCCGATCCGGGCGAACTGCGTGCGGACGTGCTCGGTGGCCGCCTCGATGGCCCGCTCGCGGGAGTCGAAGCCACGCGGGACCGGCGACTCGAAGGCGACCTGGATCTCCCGGTCGTCGAGTGACTGGGTCGAACCACCGCTGTCGACCTCGTAGAACTCGTCACAGACCCAGACGTAGGGTGCCTCGTCGTCCGGCGACCCGCGGAACGTCGGGGGATCCTCCCCACGCCCGTAGATCGTCCCCGTCAGGGCCGTCCCACCGGCCGAACCACGCACCAGGATCATACCGACTACTACGCGCTCCGAGGGGAAAAGCGCGCTGTGGTGCGTGCAAACCGGTGTCGGTGGCGAATCGGGGTCAGACCGAAAGGTCGACCACGACAGGGAGGTGGTCGGAGGGATACGAACCGTCACCGGCGACGTCGGCAGCGACGCCGTAGTGGGCCACTCCGCAGTCGACAACGAAGACGTGGTCGATGCGTCTGCCGGGTCGCAACGACTCGTAGTCGGTCCGGGTGGTGGCGGGGCCGTGCTCGGGGTGGGGGCTGGCCACGCGTGCATCGGTGAGTGGACTCTCGTGGTCACCCTCGCCGGCCAGGATCCGGTAGGGTTCGTCCTCGGGCGTCGCGTTGCAGTCGCCGGCCACGACCGCCGGGCCGCCCTCGCGGAGGTCGGGCACCCGATTCAGGATGAGTCGCGCTGCCTCGCGCCGGGCCTGTGGCCCCTCGTGGTCGAGGTGCGTGTTACAGTAGGTCAGGCGGTCGCCGGTCGCACGGTCGCGCAGTCGGACCCACGTCGCGATCCGCGGGTAGGTGGCGTCCCAGCCGACGCTGGCGGGCTCGTCGGGGGTCTCGGAGAGCCAGAACGTGTCGCCTGCGACCCGCTCGAAGCGTTCGGTCCGGTAGCCGACCGGGCAGAACTCCCCGTCGCGCTCACCCCCAAAACGCGACCGGCCGACCCACTCGTAGGCCCCGAGGGCCGCACGGAGGTCGTCGTACTGGTCGGCCAGGGGCTCCTGCAGGCCGACGATATCCGGGCGGTGAAAACGGACCGTGCTCGCGACCGTCTCGCGTCGCCCCTCCCAGGCGAAGCGGCCGTCCTCGTCGACGTCGCGGCGCACGTTGTAGGTACACACGCGAACCGTCTCGGCGTCCATACGCGTGCCTGGCACCCGCCGGCCTTGAACGTGCGGTGTCCCGCCAGGATTGCCGGGGACTGCACCACCGACATCGCCACCTGGTACGGGCACCGTCGACGTGGCCCCGTAGGTTTATACCGGGGAGCGCGGCCAGGGGCGACCATGTACCCGAACTGCTCGGCGGTCGATGGCGGGAGGTATCCGACGTGGTCTCGCTGACGGACCTCCAGCGACAGGTCCGCGTCGCGACGGCGGTGTTGTCGGCAGTCTCGACGGTGCCGTGGGTGCTCGGCACGGCCCTGCTGGTCGCGTTCTCGTTCGCGATGGTGGCGTACTGTCACGAACTCGACGCGGCGTTTCGCGGCCGGCGACCCCCACCGGGGACGGGCGCCCGGGTCGCACTTCACCGAGCGAAACGGGTCGCGATCGCGGGATTCGTCGTCGGCACCGGCGGGTTCGCGTTCCCGGCGGTCGCGACCACGGACGCCACTATCCGGGAGACGTTCGAGGACGTTCTCGTGGCGACCGAGTCGGCCTGGGGTGGCGCGGCCGTCACGACGCTCTCGACGCAGGCGCTCGGGACGGCGATCGCCTGGGCCGGGATCGTCCCTGCCATGGCGCTGCTCTTCGGCGGGTTCGCCGGCATCGTTCCCTACTTCGGGCGGCTCGGACCGCTGACGCTCCCGCTGCTGGTCGGGGTCGGGGGCCTCGTCGCAGCCATCGGGACGCAGTTCGCCGTCGACCCCGGACAGGTCGTCGAGACCGGCGAGGCGGGCGACGGTGGGCGCGGACAGGTCGCCGGGCCGACCTGACAGAGTACGCGCAGCCTACCGAGGGGGAAACGCGTTTGACCCCCGAGTACGACGTGTCCCTATGTCCAATCTCGACGATTTCACCGACTTCGACCCCGACGACTCCGAGGAGGCGGTCGACGGGACCGACGCCGGGACGGCCGACGGGACCGACGCCGGGACGGCCGACGAGGGCGACGCTGAGACGGCCGACGGGGTCGAAACCGGTTCGTCGGTCGGGACCGGAGCGGACACCGAACCGTCGACCGACGACGGGAGCGAGACCGAGGGGTTCGAGTCAGTGGGCGTGACTCCCCAGGGAACCGACCGCGGGCTCGGCGTCGTCTCGGCGACCGAGGGCCTGCGCATCAGCGAGGACGGCGACGAGACCGAACTCCGGGCGTACGTCACCGTCGCGAACCGCTCGGCGGTCCGGATCGGCACGTACCTCCTCGTCTCCTACCCCGACGGCGAGCGTCTCTTCTGTCGTATCACCGCCCTGGAGTACGCCCAGGAGTTCCGCGCCGACGACGCGACCGAGATCCACGCCCGCCGCGCCATGCGCCAGGACGGCATCGACGAACAGGACTTCAAGTTCGTCGCCACACTGGAGCCCGTGGCCGTACTCTATCGGGACGACGGCGACCTCAGACGACGGATGACTGACAGGGTTCCCAAGCCCGAGACGCCCGTGCGAGAAGCGACCGACACCGGCGAGATCAAGACCGGCCTGAAGATCCCCGACGACGGCGTCTTCCTCGGTCACCTCGCGGTCGGCGGCGAGAAGGTCCGGACGGCGGCCGACCCTCCCACGATCGACTACCGGCTGAACGACGACTACACCGACGGCGACCCGCTCGTCTTCCGGCACACGCTCGTCGCCGGCGGCACCGGGTCGGGCAAGACCCACACTGCCAAGAACGTCCTCCGGCAGTACCTCGCCGACGGCCGGACCTACCCCGTCGAGGACGGCGCCCGCGACGTCCCGCCCTGTCTGGTGATGTTCGACCCGCAGGACGAGTACGCCCAACTACACGACGACAACCCCGACCTGGACGACGAGTTCAGGCGCCGCCTCGACATGGAGGGCGTCGCCTACGGTGGGATCGACGACACGGTGGCCTTCATTCCGAAAGTAGCGGGGGCGTCCTACGCGAGCAGCGACCACCGCGCCGAGCAGGTCGAGTTCACGGTTCCGTTCTCGATGGTCCACGACAACCCGTGGCTCATCGCCAGTTCCAGTCTCAACGGGAACCAGTACAACGCGCTGACTCGCCTGCTCGACCGCTTTCGCCGCGAAGCCGGCGACGACGCCACCTATCAGCAGTTCACGTCCTTCCTGGACGACCCCGCGCTCAAGGAGGAACTCGACGAGACCGGCCGCGTCCACGAGGCCACCTTCGACGCCGTCAAGCGCCGCGCGCTGGGCTTCGACGGGATATTCGACCAGGACGCCCGCCCCATCACCGACCAGATTCACGAGTTCGTCCGGTCCGGGGGCGTCTCGGTCGTCCCCACCTACCACATCAACGACTCGCGGTCGACGACGACGGTGGTCCTCGCGCTCGCGTCACTGCTCGTCGACCAGAAGCTCTCGAACGACCCCGACTACCCCCGCATCGAGGAGACGCCGGTCATCCTCGGGCTCGACGAGGCCCACAACTTCCTCGCCCAGGCCGACAGCGTCCAGGGCGAGCAGGTCATCGGCAAGTTCACCGAGGCCGCCAAACAGGGCCGCAAGGAGCGACTCGGCCTCTTTCTCGTCACCCAGGACCCCCAGGACATCGCCGAACCCGTGTTCAAGCAGATCAACTCGACCGTGGTCCTCAACCTCGGCGACGAGGACGCCATCTCGGCGGTGAACATCCCGACCAACCTCGAACGGAAGGTGCCCTACATGGAGAAAGGCCAGATGGTGGTCTACTCGCCGGACAACTCCGACCCCGTGGAACTGGTGGGACTCTCGAAGTGTCTCACGAACCACGAGTGACGGACGAAACGGGGCGTCTTGCGATACCCACAGGGCATCGATCGTACCGAGCGTCGAGTTGTGAAAGCGGTTCAGTGCGTGTAACAATTGGAGTTTGTGTTCGGTGGGCAAGGGCTTTCAGGACTCACCCGGGAACGACCCGGGAGGCGAGCGAGGTCGCGGCACCGGCGACACCCGCGACGGCGGCCGAAACGACCGCCACGAGTACCGCGAAGACGCCGCCGAACAGCAGGTAGAAGGGGAGAAACCCGACGTCTTCGCCGCCGAAGAGTACCATCCAGGCCCCGAGGAGCAGGAACGCCCCGACCGAGCGGAGCAGTTCGGCCGCGACCGCGGCGACGGCAGTGTCGCCCGTGCCCCGCGTGGAGAGCACGCCGATAGTCACGCCGACGAGCACTGCGCTGACGGGCAGGCCCCGATAGCGGACGACCGTCTCGGGGAGAGCCACGGTCGCGAGGAGTCCGACGAGCGCGGCGACTGGTACCAGCATCCGGAGGCAGTCATTCGGGCGGGAACGACCGTGATTCCTCGATGCCGGTCCACGCCACACTCGTCTCCCACAGGTCGCGCTGTGCCCCTCTATCGAGTGCGCCGTCGCCGGGCGGTACGGCCTCGCGGTCCTCGAAGTACTCGCCGGACATCCCGCTCACCTCGGGCGACGTGGCGAGATACGTCGGCGTTTCGGCGGCCTCGGCGGGCGAGTCGGTGAATCCGGTCAGTTTCCCGACGACGCCGAACAGCCGCCAGCCCAGCCCCGGCAACAGCGACCCGTCGCGGGCCAGGTCAGTCGCCGGCGATGTGCCGGGGTGACAGCAGTTCGCGGTCACGCTATCCGGCAGTCGACGGGCGAGTTCCCCGGTGAAGAGCACGTTCGCGAGTTTCGAGAGGGCGTAGGCGTCGACGCCGGTCGGCCCGTCCGGTCCGCGCACGGCGTCCAGGTCCAGCGTCGCCCGCCGATGCAACCCCGACGACACCGTGACGATGCGGGCTGGGTCCGGCCCGCCGTCTGCGCCAGTCTCACCCTCCTCTGTGCCGGTCTCGTCGTCGTCGGGTCCGGCCTGGCGGTCCGCCCCGGTCGCTTCGAGGCGGTCGGCGAGCAGGTACGTCAGGAGGAAGGGTGAGAGGTGGTTGACGGCGAAGGTGAGTTCGACTCCCACCTCGGGTCCCGGCACCTCTACGAGCTGGCGTTCCCCCTGCCAGGTGCCGGCGTTGTTGACCAGACAGTCGAGGCGGTCGTAGTCGTCCAGCACGCGCTCGGCGAGGCGTCGGACGCCGCCAAGGTCGGCGAAGTCGGCACGGTACCAGTCGTGGCCCTGCCCCGAGAGGCTGGTGACCGTCTCGCGAGCGCGTGCCTCGTCGCGGCCGTGGACGAGGACCGTTGCGCCGGTCTCGGCGACGTTGTGGGCGACTTCACGGCCGATGCCGCTGGTCGACCCTGTCACGAGCACGACGCCGCCGTCGCCGAGCACCGAATCGAGACCAGCCGGGATCATCGGCGACGGTTCGGTCCCGCCCGTAATAGGTCCGGCGCAAGCGTGGTACGGAACCGCTCACAGAGTGGTGTAGATGTGCCATTCGAGAGAACAAAACTCCCGCGACCGCACTCGACGTGGTACGATGGAAGCCCGATTCGCTCGACAGGACGCCAGGAAAACCCGGTTGTACAGGGCCGCCTCACCGCTGAATGACCGGTAGCCGACCCCACAGGAAGTCACGCCTCCTCAGTGAACCGGCGTTTCAGCAGGCACCCAGCACCACCGATTCCGGCGAGTGTGCCCACGACACCGAACCCCGGACCGTCACCGTCGGCGCCGCCTCGACGATCCCGACCGAGGCATTCCAGCGTTCCTCGCCGGGGGACACACTCCGCACAGCGACTGGCTTCGGGACGCCCGCGACTCCGAGCAGTCCGCCCGCTCGGCGATCCCGGCGGCCGTCGGCTCCCGGCGTGCAACACTGCGCCGTACACGCGCTGCTTCGTGTCCTCGCCTTCGAACGGCCTGTCGAACGGAGGCGGACCGCCCCGACCGGCATCGTCTGTCATACTCCCACTAACTGGATTGGACTATATCTGTCTTGTTCAGACAAAATATATCAGCTGGTCCGGTCGATTGCACACGAAATCCCGGTGTTGCAGGGAGGTGAAACTCCGCGCGGTGTGACTCTCGAGAACCGAGCCCGCGGGGAAATCGTAATACCCCGTTACGAAAAGCGGATACACCGGTTCGAATGGAGTCTGGAACCCCCCCGTTGGTGGATTCACCAACAGCAACAGAGGGAGCAGGTAACGACCGAATCAGAACGTGATTATCTCGTAGTCGTCGTCGACGAGCGAGCGGATGCTCGGGTGGCCGTCGTGGTCGTCGAGGGTCACGACGCCGGCGTCCGCGACTGCATCTTCGACGCCGAAGGCCCCTGCACAGAAGTCACAGACCGAGGAGTCGTCCCGCACCGCCTGGTAGAGTTCGTGATAGTCGCTGTCTTCGTCTTCGAGTTCCGGGATCCACTGCGTCCCGGCACCGTCGAAGATGAGTTCGACCTCGTCGCCCTCGGTCTCCGCGAACTCCTTGGCTGTTTCGAGCCCGTTGACGAGGCGCCCCTTGTCTGCGTGTGATTCCGTTCCGGCGAGGATCACGACTGCTGCTTTCGTCATTGCAGTCCGGGGTAGGAGAGACATGCACTAAAACACGCGCGAACGGTTCAGTAAGGGAGTTACGCAGGTGTTATCGAACACTCAGTGATGGTGGTTGTGTCCACCATCTCCGCGGCTGAACTGCCCGGAGAAGGCACGCTGGACGACTTCGGGAAGGGCCGGGTGGATGTGGACCGATTCTCTGATATCCTGGACGGTGCCGGACCCGGATTTCATCGCCACGACGACCTCCTGGACGAGCGTCGAGGCGTCGGGGCCGACGATGTGACAACCGAGGATCTCACCGTCCAGGTCGATGATCACCTTCACGAACCCCTCGGCTTTCATCGCGTCGCCGCGGGCAGTGTCCTCGTACCGGTAGGTGTTGGTTGCGTAGTCCCGGCCCGATTCGCGAAGGTCCTGTTCGAGCACGCCGACCCCGGCGACTTCCGGCGAGGCGAACACCGCGAAGGGCATCGCACTGTAGTCCACGGGCTGGGGGTCGTCGCCGAAGATGTTCCTCGCCGCCGCCCGGGCTTCGTGGTTGGCGCTGTGTTTCAGGAGGTACTCGCCGACGATATCGCCCAGCGCCCAGACCCCGTCGGCGTCGGTCCGGAGATACTCGTCGGTCTCGACGAACCCCCGGTCGTCGGTCTCGACACCCGTCGCGTCGAGGTTCAGCGTGTCGGAGTTGGGCACCCTGCCGGCGGCGACGAGCAGTTCGTCACCCGTTACCGTCACGGACTCGCTATCCTCCACGAGACCGCCATCGTCCCCGTATTCGTACGGCCTCGCCTCGACAGTGACCTCGCCGTCGCTTTCGGTCACCGACGTCGCGGCGTGGCCGGTGTGGACGGTGAACCGGTCGGCGTAGCGCTCGGTGAACGCTTCAGCCACTTCCTCGTCGGCTTCCGGAAGCAGATTCGGACGACGACCGACGATAGTGACGTCGCTGCCGAACGTCCCGAAGAAGTGGCCGAGTTCGGCCGCGATGTATCCGCCACCGACGACGACGAGATGGTCTGGCGGCGTTTCGAGCTGGAGTGCCTCCGTGCTCGTGAGATAGCCCACGTCGTCGATGCCGTCGATTTCCGGGATCCCGGGGCGGGTCCCGGCGGCGACGAGGACCGTCTCCGCCCGCAGGCGAGCACCGTCGTCGGCCCCGCCCGAGACTTCGACGGTCCGCTCGTCGACGAACCTGGCTTCGCCGTCGTACAGTTCGTGCTGTGACGACGAGGTCAGGCCCCGCCGGATGGACTCCGAGTCCTCCTGCACTTCCTCGTTGACGTTTCGAACGATACTCGAAAAGTCGACACCGTCGACGGTTGCGTCGATATCGAACTCGTCGGCACGTTCGACCGTTTCGAGGACGTCGGCGTGGTACAGCAGGTGTTTCGACGGGATACAGCCACGGTTGAGACAGGTCCCGCCCAACGGCCCTTTCTCGACGACGGCGACCGACTGTCCCTGATTGGTCGCGACGTTCGCGACGTCGAGTCCGGAACCCGAGCCGACGACCAGAAAGTCGAATTCGTCCATACCGCGGTACAGAGCCTGGAGCACTATGAAGATCAAGTAACGGGTCCGTAAGCCACTCCTGGGAGTGAGGGCGTCGGCCGTCGTCCAGTCGTCCCGACGATCGCGCAGGGGTCTCCCCCGGATCGGAGAATCACGACCGGTTGCTTCGCTCGGCTCTGGGAGTCAACTGTCGGGGGATGCGGTCTCTCCATCCGCTGCAAGGTCGTCGAGCGTCGCGAGCAACTCGTCGACACTGGGGCGGTCGAACGTCGAGTTACTGCTGTACGTGTAGACGATTTCGGGACTGCCTGCGTCGCTATCCCGGTCGAGGACCACGACCTGTGGCATCCGACCCAGGAAGTCCGACACGTCACCGAGCAGGCCGAAGCGGACGGGCTGGTCGTAGGCGTCGCCGACAGAGGCATCCGGGTCCGCGAGTAGCGGGTACGGCAGG
>Ga0207813_100085_pt1 | contig 71212 bp, 74 predicted proteins | sample A23E3SouthBayCA_2_FD_187730 | JGI IMG/M metagenome (GOLD analysis project Ga0207813, IMG submission 187730) | Aerobic enrichment media microbial communities from Eden Landing Ponds, California, USA - A23 E3 (4) (SPAdes) | ecosystem: Environmental > Aquatic > Marine > Unclassified | place... | reverse complement strand
CACGGTGGCCTCGTCGGTCATCATCCGATCGGAGTCCGCACATCGTAATAAGCCCGACGGAATAGTACGAGATACGCAACTGGATTACGGATTTCGAAACCACTCGGTCGTGACCCCCGCAGTCCTCCGTCGCCGGCGGGAGGGGCGGTGTACCGCCGAAACTCACCCCGAACGACGGCGGCTGGACGGAGTAGCCACTACAGGGCTCGGTCAGTGGGGCCTCGTTACGTGTTCAGCCGGTAGCGATACGGACTCCCCTGCAGGACTTCGACCTCACCCGTCTCGGCCCACCGACCCAGAATCGTCGCGACGCGGTGAGCGCTCTCGAACTCCTCGTGCTCCTCCAACAGCGACAGGATCTCGCGGGCGGTCAACGGCTCGTCAGCCTCGGAGAGCACGCCCCGAAGTTGGTCGTACTGCGTCGGCTGGGGGCGCATACGTCCGACAACGGCCGGGAACGACTTAGTGTTCAGTGAGACGACCGTCCGACGCCTGTCAGACGCCGCCACACGGCACACGTCCGCGAACGCCCGGACTCACGCATACACGTCGTCGGCGTCTAAGTCCCGTTCCGACCGGTACTGCTCGACGAACGCCGACACGTCGAAATCGAGCATCTGCCGTTCGAACTCCTGAATCGTGGCGTCGTTCTCGGCGTGGCTGACCGCGTGTTCCATCAGTTCGATCACGAGTTCGACGATAATCTCGTGGAGGCGGCGCGCGTCGAAGCCGGTCACCCACAGCAGGGCATAGCCCACGTCCCCCTCCTCGCTCAGATCCGCCGTGGCCACCTCGCTGGGGAACTCCTCGAGGACGACCCCAAGCAGGTGGGGGGTGTCGAACTCCGGCATCTCCTCGCTGGTCGTCTCGACAGTCTCCTGTAACACCTCGACCAGAAACTCCGGCAGGAACCGCTCCGGCGGGTGGACGTCCATCACGACGGCGTGGGCGTCGCCACAGGCACACTCGAACTCCCGCATCCCGAGGTCGAACTCCGTCACCGGCACAGTCTCCCCACAGGAGAGGTCGACCGTGCGCGTGTCGCCGGGGACACCCGGTTTCGTCATACCCCGGATTGTGCCCTCGTTCGGTTAAACGTCGCGTTTCACCGCTCGGCGGTCACCCACAGCACCGGCCCGACGACGAGCATGACGATGCCGAGAAACAGGTAGTGGATCGGAGCCAACGCCTGCGGTGTCAGGATGAACACCAGACCGAAGACGGTCACGTTGATGGCCATGATCCGCCTCGATTTCAGCGGCAGCGCCCCGACCGTAGCGAGGATGAAAAACAGCAACAGTGCCTGCCCGACGTTGTAGTTGAGCAGGAAACTGTCGATGACCTGTAACGGGAGCATTCGTACTCACAACTCGCCCGGAATCGGCCATTAAAGTTCCGTTTACCGACGGCCGTCTACCCCCCTACCCTCCGCGCTCGCTCGGCCCGGTGATATCCAGCGGTCTGACCCATCCCCACCACAGCAGGACGACCATCGTTCCGTAGCCGAGGACGAACACGACCGACCCGAGGGCGTCGAAGCCGCGTTCGACGAGCAGTCCGCGGGCGATGCCCGAGCCGCCGATTCCGACGACGAGGATGGCGATCACCAGCAGCGTGTCCTGCGACAGAAACGTGTCGGTGTCCATACGCGATGTAGGGTCCCGTTGGTACTGATACTGACGGTTGCGTGCCGTCGAAAAAACGCCGGATCGACGGGCGCCTTACTGCGGTGTATCGAGCGTTCGATGGTGTTGGTGCGTCAGTTGTGGCGCCGAGGCTACGGAGTATAAATCGCCAAACCACCTATCGCCTCGGATAAGTATAGAGCTGACACGTCGTGACCAAACAGCCCTCCGCGGGCCGTTCCGCTCAGTAGCTCCGCTCTTTCGGTTCGTAGGCTCCCGCCTCGCCCTCCAGTACGACCGGCTTGTACCAGAGTTCGGGTGATCCGTCCGACCAAGAGACCATCGTGTGTTTGAGCCACTCGTCGTCGCGGCGCTCCTGATACTGCTTGCGCCAGTGGGCGCCCCGGAACTCCTCGCGGGCGAGCGCGCCCACGGTGATCATCTCGGCGATGTCCAGCAGGTTGCGCGTCTCGATGGTCTGGATCAGATCCGTGTTGTAGGTGCTCGACGGATCCGCGACGTAGACGTCACGGTAGCGCTGGCGCGCGGCGTGGATGTCGACCAGCGCCTCCTTCAGGGCACCCTCCTCGCGGAAGACGTTGACGTTCTCGGTCATCGTCCGCTGGACAGCCGCGCGGATGTCCGAGTGTTGGGTTCCCTCGTCGCGTTCGAGGAGGCGTTCGACCCGCTCGCGCTCGCGTTCGAGCGTCCGTTCGACGACGGCCTCGGCGGTGTCGGCGGCCGCGCCGCCATCGGCCACCGCACCCTCCGCTGCCCACGGCTCGCCGAGTTCGACCGGCGGCTCGACGCTGCCGGGTTCGGACTCGCCCGTCCGCCCGACGGGGACGCGCGGGGCGCCCAAGTCCTCGTCGGCGGCGTGGCGCCCAGCCCGCTTGCCGAAGACGATCAACTCCGGCAGGGCGTTCCCGCCGAGGCGGTTCGATCCGTGGACACTCGCACAGGCACACTCGCCGACGGCGTACAGCCCCTCGACGCAGGTTTGCCCGAACTCGTCGGTTTCGATACCGCCCATGGCGTAGTGTTGGCCGGGCTTGACCGGCATCGGCTCCTCGAGGCCGTCGACGCCCTCGAAGTCCTCCGCGAGGTGGAGGATATTCTCTAGGCGGTCGAGGATACGTTCTTCCCCGAGGTGGCGCATGTCGAGGTGGACGTACTCGTCCTCGATACCCCGTCCCTCGTTGACCTCGGTCAACTCGGCGCGGGAGACGACGTCCCGCGAGGCGAGCTCGCCGTCGTTTTTGGCGTACCCGTGTTCGAACATGAATCGCTCGCCCTCGTCGTTGTAGAGGATCCCGCCCTCACCGCGGACGCCCTCCGAGATCAGGACGCCGGTCGAGGGGAGCGTCGTCGGATGGAACTGGATCATCTCCATGTCCTCGGCCGGGACGCCGGCACGGTAGGCCATCGCCACGCCGTCGCCGGTGTTGGCCACCGCGTTCGTGGTGTGGTCGTACACCTGACCCAAGCCACCGGTGGCGAGAATCACGCCGTCGCGGGCAGTGAAGGCCTCGACGTTCCCCGTCGCCGTCTCGTAGGCCACGGCGCCGTGACAGGTCCGATCCTCCGGGCGACTCTCGTCGGAGACGGCGAGGTTCAGTACGTACCACTCGTCGAAGACGTCGATGCCGCGTTTCACCACCTGCTCGTACAGCGTATGCAGGAGGTGATGGCCAGTCTCGGCGCCTGCGTAGGTCGTCCGCGGGAACGACAGGCCGCCGAAGGGGCGCTGGGAGACACGGCCGTCGTCGTCGCGGGAGAAGGCCATCCCCCAGTGTTCGAGTTGGATGACCTCCTCGGGGCTCTCTTGGGTGAGCGCCTCTGCCGCTGGCGCGTCGGCGAGATAGTCCGCGCCCTTCATCGTGTCGTAGGCGTGGAGTTCCCAGTCGTCGCCCTCTCGGAGCGCGGCGTTGATCCCGCCCTCCGCGGCGCCCGTGTGACTCCGGACGGGATGGAGTTTCGTGACCATCGCCACGTCCGCGCCCGCTTCCTGTGCCGCGATGGCCGCGCGCAGGCCTGCCCCGCCCGCGCCGACCACGATGACGTCGTATTCGTACATGGTTACCAGAACTTCAGGTTGCTCTTGACTGCCTCGCGTTTCAGCTCTTGAATGTGTTCGGTCAGGGGGATGTCCTTCGGACACACCTCCGTACAGGAGAACTGTGTCTGACACCGCCAGACGCCGTTTTCCTGCTCGATGATCTCTAGGCGCCGCCGCTTCATCTCGTCACCCTCCCGTTCGTCCATCGCGAACCGGTAGGCCTTGTTGATGGCCGCTGGGCCGAGATATTCGTTGTCGCCGGCCGCGATGTTACAGGAGGACATGCAGGCCCCACACCAGATACATCGGGTCGAGGTCTTGATCTTCTCGCGGTTCTCACGGCTCTGGCGTTGCTCCTCCAGTTCGCCGTCCGGCCGGTCGGTCGTCTGGAAGTACGGCTCGACCGACTCCATCTGGTCGTAGAAGTGTTCCATGTCGACGACCAGATCCTTCACCACGTCCTGATGCGGGAGCGGTTCGATCCGCACCGGCTGTTCGAGATCCGACAGTTGGGTCTGACAGCCGAGGCGCTGCCGGCCGTTGACGAACAGGGCGTCCGAGCCACAGATCGCCTGCCGACAGGAGTGCCGGAAGGTGAGGCTGGCGTCGAACTCGTCGCGGGCGTAGATGAGCGCGTCCAGCACCGTCATCCCCGTCTCGTAGGGGACGTGGAAGTCGTCGAAGCGCGGCTCTTGTTTGCCTTTCACCTCCGGATCGTAGCGGAACACCTTCAGGTGGTACCGCTCTGCGTCGGCGGCGACGCGCTCGGCCTCTTCGATCCGCTTTCGCTCGCGCTCCTCGGCCCGACGGCGCTTCTCGTCGAGGCGCCGTTCCTTCGGCGCCCCCTCGGCTGCTTCGGCGTCGGTCTTCGTGCTCTCCGTCTCGGTCTCGGGTTCGGGTCGTTGCGTGCTCATAGTATCGGGAGGAGGTCGATGCCCGCCCAGGCGTTCGCGGTTCGGAAGCCCTGCACGAGGAGGAGGAGGCTCGCGACGACGAGGACACCCTTGACGACCTGCCGTTTGGTCCCCGACAAGCCTACGTTGATCAGGGCGTTGTACACGCCGTTGACCCCGTGGAACGTCGCAGTCACCAGAAAGAGCACCATCAGCGAGTAGTAACTCCACGTCTCCATCCGGTTGGCGCTCATCAGGAAGGTCACCTCGTCGGCGTGGTGGACGAAGTGTAGGAGGAAAAAGTGGAAGGCGAGCACCACGACGAGGAAGGCGGCGGTGATGCGTTGCCAGAGCCACAGACGGCCGCCCGCGCGGAACGAGGAGTAGTGCTCGGCCATCAGAGCGACACCCCCGCGAGGAACGTGGGCACGCTCGCGACGACGATGGCCCCGGTCAGGATCAGCGACGCGTAGAAGCTCCGATCCTGGGATTCGAGGCCGATCCCGAGGTCGACCAGCAGCAGGCGGGTTCCGTTGAGGATGTGGAACACCGCGACTGCCAGCAGCCCGACCTCGAGGACGCGAACCACCAGCAGGCTCTCGAGTGTCCGGATCGTCTGCGTGTAGAGGTCCTGGTTCGCCGCGACCGTCGCGGGATCGGCGCTCGCCGAGGTGAGTGCCGTACTCAACACGGCCACGTGGGTGAACAGATACCCGACCAGTACCCACCCCGTGAACTTGTGGAAGATCCAGGCCCACATTCCCGCCGAGAACTCCCGCCATCGGCCGAAGTCCTCGATGAGGCCCCGATCATAGGACTGACTCATGCTCGTCCGGGATTCGGGACCGGCGTGGTATAGAAGTTACGTACAGAGCGTCGGCACTCGGCCCATCGTGGGGATCAGATCCCGTCGATCATCGATCCGGTGCTCGTCGCCCGACGATCTGTGCCGTCCCCTCGTCGATTTCGGCTAGGTGACAGATCGGGTTGCCGGGGTAGACGACCGGGTTCTCGAGCACCCCGAGTAACACGCCGGTGAACGGCGCTTCGACCGGCGTCCCGTCGTCCTTGAACGGGTCGGTGATGGTACAGAGTCGTTCACCCTCCCGTATCACGTCCCCACGGTCGTAGTGCATGTCGACGATGCCGCCGGCATCGGCCCGAATCCACGTCTTCTCGGTCACCACCGTTCGCCACCCCGGCCATCGAACGTTGCTTTGGGTCCGATCCCACAGGCCGTACTCGGCGAAGACGCTCCGGACGCCTTCGAGAGCGTCGTCGATGAGGGAGCGCTCGAACCGGTGGGCCTCGCCCATCTCTATCGTGATCGTGGGCACGCCCGTGCGCGTGGCCTCGCCACGAAGCGTCCCGTCGCTCCCCGCGCCGTCGACGATGACACTCGACCCGAAGGCGTGTGCTAGCCGCGACACCGCCGGCTGGTCCACGTCGGCGCGGACGTGGAGCGTGTTGGTCCGCCCGCGGGTCGAGGTGTGGAAGTCGATGCCCAGATCACACGGTTCCACGAAGTTCCGAAAGATGGCGTGGGCCATCCGCTTGGCGCTCGTCGAGGTCGGATCCCCCGGGAACGACCGGTTCAGGTCGCGGTCGTAGATCGGCAGATACCGTTGCTGGGTGAGAAAGCCCGGAACGTTCAACACGGGCAGACAGACGATGGTCCCCGCCAGCGTGGTGAGGTCCCAATCGTAGGCCACCGACCGGACCACCGCGATGCCGTTGAGTTCGTCGCCGTGGGCAGCCGCCGAGAGAAACATCGTCGGCCCCGGCTGCTCTCCGTTGATCACGGTGACCGGGATACGCACCGGGTCGCCGAAATACGTCTCGCTGACTCGATACCGGAGGTTCTGTCGCTCTCCGGGGGCGACCTTCCCGCCGTCGTACGTGAAGGCCCCGTCCGCGCTCATACGGCCCACTCCGCGAGGCGACCACTTAAATGGTCGAACCGCCGCTCGTGACGGCCGAACGCGACAGCTTTTACCACCGACCGTCCCTGCAACATATCGATGGTCTCGGTTTCGTTCGACACCGGGCGTTACGTGGAGTATTACCTCGGCAACGCGCCCAGTCTCTCGACGCTTCTCGTCGCCAACGGCGCCGCCTTCCTCGTCGGCGTTAGCTTCTACGTCAACTCCTCGCCGACGTCGCTGGCTGATCTCCCTACCTTCCTCTATCCGCTTTTCGCCGACTCCCCCGCCGCCCTCGCACTCGTGACGCTCTCGCTTTCGACGCTCCTCCCAATTCTTGGCCGGCACCGCGTCGCCGACGCGCCGTCGAACACGCCACTCGTCTACCTCCACACCTTCGCGTTCGTCTGGCTCGTCAAGTACGGTCTCTGGACGGTCGTCGCGCTCAACCTCCACCCCGGCCAGTACTTCGGCTTCGCCGGCGCCGCCCTCTGGGACTACTGGGGCATCATCCTCACTCACCTCCTCTTTGTCGTCGAGGCGCTCGTGATCCCCTACTACGGCCGGACGACCGACCGGGCGCTGCTCGCCGCCCTCGTCGCCCTCCTCGTCAACGACGTCTTCGACTACGCCCTCGGCTACCACCCGCCGCTCCGGTACGACCCCGGCGTTCCGTTGATTCTCGCGACGCTTTCGCTATCGGTGGGTGCCGTCGCCGTCGCACACCGTCTGTTCGACCGTCCGGACGACTTCGATCCGCTGGCGCCGGGAGGACACGGATGACCCGCTGGAAGCGCACCCTCCGTGCCGACCCCGTGATGGCCGAGTTGATCGACACCCACGGCGACCGACGGCTCGACCCCGCCACCGACGAGTTCCGTCGCCTCGTCGTGAGCATCATCAATCAACAACTCTCGACGGCGAGCGCAGACGCCATCCGCGGACGCGTCTTCGACCTGCTGGACGAGGTGACGCCCGCGACGGTCCTCGCCGCCGACCGCGACGCCCTCCGGGCGGCCGGGCTCTCGGGGACGAAAGTCGACTACCTCCGGAACGCCGCGTCGGCGTTTCGGGACCGTGATCTCACCCGCGCCGGCCTCGCGGACCACGACGACGAGGCGGTGATCGACGAACTCACCTCGATCACCGGGATCGGCCGCTGGACCGCCGAGATGTACCTGATCTTCGCGCTCGGTCGCGAGGATGTGTTGCCTCTCGGCGACCTCGCGATCAGGCGCGGGCTGACGGATCTCTACGGCTGTGAGTCACGCGAGGCGATGCGGTCGGTCGGCGCGGACTGGCGCCCATTCCGGTCGTACGGGACGCTGTACGTCTGGGCCCACTACGAGGACTGACCGTTCGCGGCGACATCGAGCGGATCTTCGAGTTCTCCCATCACGGCTTCGAGGGTATCTGTCGCGGTCACGAGGCCGACCATCTCGCCGCCACGCAACACCAGCGCGAGTTCTTGATCTTCGGCTTGGAACCGGTCGAAGGCGTCGCTGAGGCTGGTGTCGGCCGACACCGTCATCGGCGGGGCGGCGATTCCTTCGAACGTCCGGTCCCCCGCTTCGAGGGCGTCCATGTGGGTGACAATCGACGGCGTGTAGACGATACCCCGGAAGTCGGCGTGGTCCTCGCCGAACAGTGGAAACCGCGTGTGTGGCGTCTCGTTGATCGCCGCCAGATTCTCCGCGACCGAGGCGGTCGTCGACAGCGAGACGACGTCGTCGATGTCGGTCATCACCTCCTCGACCGCCGTGTCACCGACTTCGAGCGCGTTGAGCACCTCCTCCCGTCGTTCCTCGGGGAGGCCGCCCTCGTCGAGCAGGGTGCCGAGACGGTTGCGAAGCTCCGCCCGCGACTCGATCACCTCCGCCTCGGTCTCCAGCCACGCGCCCGTCATCTCGACGCCGAACAGCTTCAGCGTCCCTTTCGCCACGCCGTCGCCGACTCGCATCACCGGCGAGATGAGCCACGCGAACCAGTAGAGCGGCCGCGCGCCGTACCGACAGACGAACTTCGAGCGCTCGACGCCGAGATACGTCGGCGTCTGCTCCCCGTGAGTCAGGTGGAGGAGGTTGATGATCGCGTACGCGATCAGCGCCCCGAGGCCGATGCCGGCGAGGGCGCTCCCGGCGAAAACTGGTTCGAACAGTGCAGCCAGTGCCGGTTCGGCCACGATTCCGACCGCGATACTGGAGGCGGTGATGCCGACCTGACAGCTCGTGAGATAGATCTCTAAGTCCTGTGTCATCTCCCACGCCCGACGCAACGCTGGCGTGTCGAACTCCGATTCTGGATACTGACGAACCCGCGTGAGCGCGAACTCGACGGCGACGAAAAATCCGTTCGCTAGGATGAGGAGGAGTCCAGCGACGAGACGAAGGGTCAGTTCGAGCGGGGTCATCGCCCGGACGATTCCGGAACGAGCGGCAAAAGTCTACTCCTCGAGCATCTCACCGTCGCTCCGGTCCTCGTCGTCTACGCGGCGGCGCACGTCGACCCGATACCGCTCTAGCACGTCTCGGCCGAGCAACACGGGATAGTCCATGTGGCTCCGATCCTCGACGCTCGCCGTGACGGTGTGTTGGGTGCCGCCGATACCGACGACGAGATCGACCACCGGCCGGGCTTTCCCCGATTTGACGCTTCCCGACCGGACTCGCGTCATGCTCTTGATCGGGCCGGCGCCGATGTCGGCGGCCACACTCGTGTCGATGCTCGTTCGCGTCGCCCCGGTGTCGGACTTGGCTTTCACCTGCATCGTCCCGCTCGTCCCGCTGACGACCACCTCCTCGATGTATCCGATGATCGGCAGTTCCTCCTGCTCCGGGCGGATGGTCCGCGGCTTGCACGCCGGCGTCGAGTCGTCGAGTGTCGCCGCGAGACGGTCGACGCGCTCCTCGTCGACCGTTCCGCCGGCGCGCTCGATGGCTAGCTTCGCGATGTGGGGTGCTGGGCTGACCCCCGTCGCCTCGTACAGCCCTTTGAACCCCGCTGTGGGGTTGACCTCGAGGACGAACCAGCCGTCCTCACCCTCGATGAGGTCGACGCCGGCGTAGTCCAGCCCCATCACCTCGGCCGTGTACAGCGCCGTTTCCGCGGCCGCCTCCGGAAGGTCGCCGCTGGCGTCGGCCACGGCCCCGCCCAAGGCGACGTTGGTCCGCCAGTCTCCCTCCGGCGCGTAGCGGTACATCGCGCCGACGATTTGGTCGTCGACGACGTACACCCGCAGGTCGCGGTGTTCGCTCTCGTCGCGCTCGACGAGCTCTTGCAGGAACGCTTGACGGTTGCCAACTCGCGGGTTGACCGGTTCCGTCAGGTCGACCTTCCACGTCCCCCCGCCGTGCGTTCCGATGGCGGTCTTGTAGACGGCCACGTCGCCGAATCGTTCCCGCCCCTCGTTGAGCCCCTCGTTCGACAGCGCGAGGAACGCGTCGGGCACGGCAACGTTCCAGTCCGCGAGCGTCGCCGCCGTCGCGAACTTGTGAATTGCGGTCAACACCGCACTCGGCTCGTTCAACATTGGCCGGATCCGCTCGAAGGTCGTCGCCAACCCCAACAACTCCGCGGGATCGCCCGTCGTCGAGAGGAGGAGACGGTTCGCGACCACGTCGACGTCCGGTTCGACCGTCACCGTGCTGTCCTCGATGGTCACGGTCGTATTCTCCTGTCGCAGCCACACCGGTTCGTGGCCGAGATCCTCGACCGCGTTCAGAATCGCCTTCGTCTCCTTGCTGTTGTGAAGCGATAGCACGCCGACACTGATACCCCCATCCAAACTGTCCGACATAATCCCCCGTTTCCGGGCGGCGCTCATAGACGTGCCGGTCACTCGCCACCGATCCGCCGCCCGCCGTCCGGGTCACCCACTCCCTCGGCCCGTGTCGATTCGATGCAACAGGTAGTTAACCGGTGGCAGCCTCGCCTCGGATATGGACGCCGCGCTGGTCATCCTCGACGGCTGGGGACTCGATGGCCCTGGTCGTAACGCCGTCTCGGCCGCCGACACGCCGACGTTCGACCGCCTTCTCGCTACGGGTGCCTCAGGGACCCTCGACGTCTCCGGCCGACGGGTCGGCCTCCCCGAGGGGCAGATGGGAAACAGCGAGGTCGGTCACCTCAACATCGGCGCCGGCCGGGTCGTCACCCAACCGCTAGCGCGCATTCACGACGCTATCGACGACGGCTCTTTCTTCGCGAACGACGCGCTGAGTGGGGCGGCCGAACACGTCCGAACCACGGGCGGGCGACTCCACCTGATGGGGCTGGTCAGCGAGGGTGGCGTCCACTCCCACCAGCGACATCTCCACGCCCTGATCGAGTTCGCCGCGCGGAACGACATTGAGGCGGTCACCCACGCATTCACCGACGGACGCGACACGCCGCCGACCGCTGGGGTCGACGCCCTCGACGCCCTCGAAACCGCCGTCGACGACCACGGCACCGGCGACGTGGCGACGGTGACCGGCCGCTACTACGCCATGGATCGGGACGAGAACTGGGCGCGGACGCGACGCGCGTACGATGCTATCGTCGACCGCGAGGCTGACCACGCGGCGCCGACGGCCGTCGACGCCGTCGCCGACGCCTACGACCGCGACCAGACCGACGAGTTCATCGAACCGACGCTGATCGACGGCCGGCCGCCGCTTCGGGACGGCGACGCCGTCGTCTTCGCCAACTTCCGGGCCGACCGCGCCCGTCAACTCGTCCGGATGCTCGCGGGTGTCGACCCGGCGTGGCCCGACCCCGTCGACCCGCCAGCCGTTCACCTCGTCACGATGACCGCGTACGACGAGCGCTTCGACGTTCCCATCGCCTTCCCGCCGCTCGAACTGACGGGGACGCTCGGCGAGACGCTCGCCGACGCCGGGCGAACCCAACTGCGGATCGCCGAATCCGAGAAGTACGCCCACGTCACCTACTTTCTCAACGGCGGCCGCGAGGTGGCCTTCGAGGGCGAGACCCGACGGATCGTCGAGAGCCCCGACGTGCCGACCTACGACGAGCGCCCCGCGATGAGCGCCACCGGGGTCACCGACGCCGCCGTCGACCACATCGAACGCGACGACCCCGACGTGCTCGTGGTGAACTACGCCAATCCCGACATGGTCGGGCACACGGGCGACTTCGAGGCGGCGGTGGCGGCCGTTGAGGCGGTCGACGCTCAGCTAGCCCGCCTCGTCGCCACCGTCCACGACGCCGGCGGTGACGTTCTCCTCACGGCCGACCACGGTAACGCCGACGACATGGGTAGTCCCGACGATCCGCACACCGCCCACACCGCCAACCCGGTCCCGGTCGTCTACCTCGCCTCCGGCGACGACCCCTCGGGCGGTCGGCGCATCCGGTCGGGTGGATCCCTGTGTGACGTGGCGCCGACGCTGCTCGAACTCGTCGGCGTCGAGCAGCCGGCGGCGATGACCGGCGTGTCACTGCTCGACTGAGCGCGAGGCGAGCAGCCGGTATACCGGCCCGGCGAAGGCGAGCACCGCGAGCAGTGACGCGCCGACGACGACACGGGGGTCCACCACCGCCGAGAGCGACGCCGCCCGGAGTGTCCCGAAGGAGTCGCCCGCGAGGACGCCGACCGCCACCCACGGCACCTCACCGACGGCGGTACCGAGCGCGAAGGCTCCCGGGCCGACCCCCGCCACCCCCGCGCCCGCCGACACGACATCGGAGGGGAGCGGCAGGAGTCGGCTCCCGGCGACGCTCCGTAGGTCGCCCGTCTCGGCGACCAGTCGCTCACCCGCGGCCGCAACCCGTCCCTCCCCGACGCCGCGTCCGGCCAGCCAGTAGGGGGGAACGCTCGTCAGTACCACGAGGCCGAGCGCGAGGGGAAACCCGGCGAGCCCTAAACCGTAGCCGGCAACGACGGCGAGGAGCGTCGTCGGCCACGCGAACAACGGCCGGACGACGGCGACGACGACGAGCGCGGCCGTCAGGCGGAGCGGGTCGGCCGCCACCCACGCCAACCGGCCAAGCACCCACGACGGCGAACTCGCCCACGCGAGGACGGCGACCAGCGAGAGCAGTCCCGCCCCAGCGACGAGTCGCGTCCGGCGGTCCATACGCTCCGGTCGTCACGCCGCCCCAAACGCGTTGTCCTTCGTCGAGACGTTCTTGACGGGGGCCGTCGAACGGTCGACTGTGACCGACGAGACGGATCGAACCCCTCGGGAGGAGCGAATCGAACTCGCTCTCGATTTGCTCGCGAACCTCGAACACGAGACGCTTTCGCTCCCGGCGGTCGTCGACCGGATCGAGACGGTAACGACCGATCCGGCGCTCGTGCGACGAATCCTCGACGAGGCCGAACTGCGTGGCGTCCTCGAACGCGAGGAAGGCCGGATCCGAGTTCGGCGCGGCGGCTACGTCAGTTTCGAACGACAGGTCGTTACGCGCGACGGGGAGTTCGACTGCCGGCGCTGTGGGGCCGCCCTCTCGACCGGCCACTTCGTCCGCCTCGACGCCGGCGAACTCGGCCCCTTCGGCTCCTCCTGTGTGCGAAAAGTGCTCGGCCGGGAGTAGCTACCGGCCCTGTCTGAGCTCCTCGATCAACTGCTGGATCGTCTGCTCTTGGCGTTCGAGGCGCTCGTTCTGGTCCTCCACCGCCTCGCGAAGTTCGGCGAGTTCTCGGGCCACCGCGGGGTCGTCGACGACGCCGGCAGACCGGAACTCGGACTCGTCGAAGCCACTTTCCTCGTTGTCGTCGGCGGAGCCGGTGGCTTCCACCCCTGCCTCGTCCTCTCCCTCGTCGTGGTCCTCACTTGGGCCCGCGTCGTCGCTCGATCCCAACGGTGCTGGTCCCTCGTCGAACGACACCGTCTCCTCGGCGTCGCCGTCCGCGTCGTCCGTAGCTGTGGCCGCTCGGAGGCCGTCGAGGTCGTCGACGTCGTGGTACGCACACACGGCGCCGACGAGTCCCTCGCGGAGCGCCCGCGCCTGATCGTTCGGCGCCTTGAACCGCTCCTGACGCCCGTCGACGGTGATGACGACCGACGTGGCGACGCTCCCCTCTTCGAAGTCGAGGTCGGTCACGTCCTCGAAGTGGTATTCGTCGTACTCCTCGTCCCAGACGGCCTCGCCGATGTGACGCACCACCCGCGAGCTCGTGACGACGATAGTGAGTTCGCTGAACCGGTAGGTCTGTTTCACCGTCTCGCCGGTGTCGGTCACACCTCGGGCGTTCAACACGCCAGCGAGCACCGGGTGGATCACTTGGTCGAGTTGCTTCGTCGGCACCGAGAACGTCCGCTCGCCGTCGAGGCCGTAATCGAGCGAGATCTCGGCCTTTCGTCGTCCCTCGGACACCCCGACGTGTTCGGCGTCGTGGGGAAACTCCTCGACCGCTTCGTCCGAGAGGAGGCCCTCGGCCCGATAGACGAGCGTCCGCGTCGGCGTCACGAGAAGCAGGTCCTCGCCGCCAAGTCCGACCCGGGCCGCCACGGACTCTCCGTCGAGGCTGGACTGGACGAGATCCGGCAAACTCATGAGCGGAGTGTCCTCCCCGCGGATGATAATTCTGCCGGCTATCGGTCGATACCGACGCGTGCCTCCGGTGGCGACCCTTCCGAACGGGGTACCGATATCTGCCCCGGTGACGCGGACCGATATGGGAAGCTTCAAGGGGACGATTTGCCTACCTGTGAGTGCGCCCGGGTGGCTTAGCTGGACATAGCGCCGCACTCATAGGGTATTCGAGCTTCGGTGCGGATACGCCTTGGAAGCCTCCCATCCCGTGAGGCCCGCCGAGCCTCGTACCTGGGATATGCGGAGATCGTGGGTTCGGAGCCCACCCCGGGCACTCATCACATTGCTGTCCTGTGCAGGAAGCGAGACAGAGTAGAAACACTCCGCCTTCAAATAGAGGAGCAGGGGCGTAACTCCAGACATTACGCCTGCTACCTTTTTTGATGGCTGTGGTCGCTCTTGTTCAATCCCATCATCCAAACGACGGCAGGCGGCCAGTCGTCTAAGCTCACAGACCGCCGAGCGCAGAGATCACGCCTCCGATGACCGGCCAGTCAAAATCAAGTGCATTGATGATTCTATCTGGGACGTCAAATTGCCTGATTCCGACGACGATCCTGCTGTCGAATGACTGACCGGCGCTGCGAGGCCTTTCTCTCGTATCTATCCTTCAGTTAGTTCTGAATCTCTGATCTATTACTGACCGAAAAGACTGTTATGTGACCTGTAATTGTTTAATATACTTGTGGCAGAGCAGTTCGTCTCTGAGCAGGCCCTCGCTGAGACATACGATGCTGACACAGGGTGGGATACCGTCATCCAGTACCGCCACGCAACACGGCTCCGCGAAGAGAATCCCGACATGGCTCGAGCGGAAATCGCCCGTCGGGTCGGTCGGCCGGCTAGTGCCGTTCGTGGCTGGCTTGCCGCAGGCAAAACGCCGCGTGCCGTCACCGGGATTCGAACCGCTCAAGAGCGTGGCTGGATCAACGTCGAGACCGAATCTGAGAGGTTTCGCGCCCTGAACCAGCTGATTGCGTGGATCTACGCTGGCGGCGGTATTGCCCGGGATACATTTGTGCCGCATTTCTCCGCCGACGACTCGCTAGCACTAGCGACACTTTCCCAATACTTCCGCTGGCTGCATCTAGACTATCGGTGCCGTGACCCCGATGGGGAAGCCGAGTCTCTTGAGGTGATCCCTGCTGAGGGAGGTGCGGTCTTGGGTCGGGTGCTGGGTATTCTCGGTGCTCCACGCGGAATTAAGGCTCAAAACGAGAATTTGACTCTCCCTACATATCTCTCAACAGTTGCCTGTGACCACCGTCGTGATTTTGCCCGCATCTACCTCCTCAACCGAGGCCGCTTTGAGACGGCGGACACGACAGGTACCTATATTCAGACGACACAATCGGGCAGCTACGCCACAGAACTGCATGACCTGTTCGAAGCAGTTGCCTCGGGAAGCGTCACTCAAGGCTCAAAACAGCGGCTGTGGGTCCCAGCAAGTGTTACACGTGACCTTATCGGTGCGACGCCAGTCCGCTCGGGACTGGCGACAGCTGCCATGTATGGTACCCGCACGCCACCGACAGATAGGGCAGTTGCCTCAACCTTCCGACGTTTGCAGTCGCCCGGGGGCTATCGCTATCACCAACTCCACCAGATAGTCCGCAAGCGTGATGACTCGCGCGCGAACCTTGCCGCTGAGTTGGGCATTCCCGAATCATCGATCCAAAGTTGGCGCCGCGAGAGTCGGCCATACGCTACAAATGCGCTCAAACGCGCGCGAGAAAGGGGCTGGATCACCCCGCCTGTGGATAGTGAGATAGCGACAACTCTGACCGCCCTACTCACGTGGCTGCTGGCCCGTGGCTCGCTCCGAGACACATACTACCCCGTATTCGGTGCTGAGACGATGGCCCAGCGAGACCGCTTTGAGATACTCGCTAAGAAACTTGAGATCTCCTACGAGACTGTTCGGCCGAACGACCCTAACTGGCCAACCGAACTTCGGCCAACCGAAGACGGGTCTCTTCTCGGACGCGTTCTCTATGCATTGGGCGCGCCACGGCAGAGTGAGCCCCAAACCACTGCGTTGCTGCCGCCTATTGTGTATCACGCTTCCGAGCATGCCCGACAGGTCGTCGATATCTGGTGTCTACATCACGGCGACACACTAACCCAGACACAGGCAAGCGAGCCACTCCACATCACCGTCCCACTACGTGCAGGCGAGTACTTTTCGGACGCCCTTGCTAACCTGTTTCACGCACAACTCGGATGGACAGTTGACCGACAGACCGACCAGAAGCTTGTGGTTAGTGACCACCCCGACTGACCGGGTTCGTGTCACCCGGCTCTCGGTCTAGTGACTGTCCCTGACCGGACTTACTGTGTCATATTACCATGCTGAAAATTCGATGGAACCGTGGTGCTGTCTGGGACTGCCGCCGCAGGGGCAAGCGGAGTTAACGGGTCGGTCAATTCCCCTAGCTCCGCAGCACAGGGCAGTAATGCCAGCGTAAATACAACTTTTGATCTAGTAGGAATTAATACTTCAACTTCGACGACTGGTGGCATCATCACCGTCGGCTTCGACAACCTGAACGTAACGAGTTCAACAGATCTTTGTTCCGGGTCGTCAACCTCCTTGGCAGTCAATAGCGTCGCCTACAGCAACCGAACCGCGAGTTCTGAGACGGGCACGGTCACGTTCAATACGGATGGTACTAGCTCTGTCGATAGCGACATTGCACTTGACCTCACGTTCAGCAATGTCGATGTCTCCAACGACGTCAGCTACTCCGGCACACAATCGATCACGGTTGAATCCGTCAACGCCGACGCTACCGGTGGCGCAGACGGTATGACCGTGACGCTGGGGCCGATTTCGATCGGCACTGGCAACCGCGCCAGTGCTTCTGACGGCACTGGCACCTTCGACACCGATAACGGTGAAGGCTACCTCTTCGATCGCGCGACGGTCTTTTAGCGCGAGTCCGACGTGTTTCTGGCCGGCACAATCTCCGGCGGTGTCGAGAAAACGGCCGGCAACGATGAGGGTGTCGTCCTCGAAACGCCAAACATCCTGCAGAGTCAGTCGACCAGTTCCTACACGACCGACGGTCTGTCCGGGTCCACGGAAGTGGCGAGGACGTGCTTGATGGCCTCCATTTCGGCTGCAAACGGAACTACGGCTACGGCATCACGCGGCTGAAGGACATGCAGGTTGTTGACCTCGCCAACCTAGACTATTCCCGGCTTGAGGACCGCGAGGCCTTCGCCGTGGAGGTGACGACACCGTTCGTTGGGGTCGGAGTACCCCAAGGCCGCCGACCAAGACGTCCCGTGGTGGTGGAAAGAGAGTTGACGAAATTTCCGTGAGCAAGCGGAGAAGATACCTAACTAACGGGAGGTCTACAAGTTCCAGACCGTTGACCACGGGTGGGTTGTGAAGTACGAGGGCAACCGCCTCATCGAAACCGCGAAGAGCGGTATCTTTCGGAACAGCAGTCACTCGAAGTATGCCTTTGGAGAGCTTTGAGTGAAGCCGGTCGAACCCCGGACAGATCAGTGTAAGAATTTCACAACAACTGTTATCTGAAACCGGAACGGAACTGACCAGTCAAGTACTGAGGTGTGTCACCGCTGGTTTTATACTGTTCTTGGTTCCCCTGAGGGTATGGCTGCGATCAGTGAGTTAACTCAATCCTTCCTTGAGGACTATCCAGACTCTGAGAAGGCCCTCCAAGCTATGGTGGAACTCGATAAACAGGGAATATGGACGTTTGATGATGTCCCTCTTGACTCGGGTGTATTTGGAGAAATCGTATCCCGGGGAATCGTTGAACAAGCCGACGATGGATATCAGCTTGCAGACCGACAAGCCGTCCAAGCTGTGCTTGAAGAGGATGGAACTACTGAAACGACGACGCCTAACAAATCGCATCTCCCTATTACCGTCCCACAGATTGAACCCAAGGTGCTTGGGCCGGTATTTGCGGCGCTACTGTTTCTTTTGTTATCTCGTAGTTTCACCTACACTAGTGTGTTCCGCGATGGAGTAGTTGTGTTACCCGGTAACGATCCCTACTTTTATCGCTACTGGGTAGAGGTACTCTTAGCACAATCTGCAGGTTCTACGGCCCTCCAGACGCTTTCCACATTTCCAACCGGAATTTCAAATGGAGAACCTTTCCTCGTGGCTGTCTTGTGGCTGGGGACCGAGATTCTAGGCGAGAGTGCATCTGATGCGGGCGTTGTCCTTGCTTGGTATCCGATACTTTCAGCGGTCACTGTCGGAGGCATCGTGTATCAACTTGGGACACGAGTTTTCGCTGACCGACGTGTAGGTGTCGCAGCTGTGGTTATGCTGGCGCTCATTCCTGCCCATGCATTTCGAACGTCGGTGGGCTTTGCCGATCACCATGCGTTTGACTTCCTGTGGTTGGCAGTAACGATGTTGGCATTAGTGCTCCTCGCCAATCGACCAACAGCTTCTGTGTGGCCATCTACGATCGGAATTGCAATGCTTGGGATTGGTATTACTGGGCAGACTCTTGCTTGGGAAGCTGGTCCGTTACTTCTCCTTCCCATCGGACTTTATATTGCAATTTTCTCAATAACTGTACTAAGGCGAGAACAGTCACCACTTTCTGATTGCTATCCGATCCTAATTGGGCTTGGCGGTGGCGCTGTACTCACTTACTTGATCCACCTCAAGTTGGGATGGCATACTCCTGTTGTTGCGACTGTCCCAGCCATACTAACAATAGGCAGTTGTGGTGTGATTTTTTTGAGTGAAGTGGCTTGGCGAACTGACCGATCCCCGAAACTCCTTGCCGCTATTGAACTTGTCCTTCTCGGAGCCGGTGGTATCGCCTTGCCTCAGGTCTTTCCCGACCTTGTCACAGGACTTGACCGTGGGATTGCATTCTTACTTGAAACGGAGGGTATCGCAGAATCAATGTCGCTTGTGAGCGGTGACTTGGGATCAATTTTCGGGCCAGTTCTCTTGTTTGGCTGGATTCTTTTTCTTGCGTTTCCGTACTTGAATTGGGCTACATTCCGCAGTTATCGTGATATTGATATGAGAATCCTTGTTCTGGTCGTCTATGCGTGGTTCCTGCTTGGCTTAGCCCTCATCCAGGTTCGGTTTGCGGGTGAATTGTCTATCCCCGTTGCGCTGTTTGCTGGGCTCGGATTCATTCACTTGCTCTCACGACTTGAGATTGCTCAACCGATTTCATTAGGGACTACTCATTCCCAACAGCCAACGACAGCTCAAGATCGGGCACAGCGTTCGATGTCGGTTGTTCAGTTTCCGGATCGGGACACGATTGTCCCACTCGTAGTCGTCTTTCTGTTAGTTGGGAGTTTGAGTTTTGCAATGGTCCCGATCAAAATGAGCCAGCCCTCTATTTCCGAGACGGAGTATCAAGCTGCAAGTTGGATGGAGGGGTATGCCGGTATTCAAGAATGGGTGTATCCTGAAAATTACGTGTTTAGTCCATGGGGCCAGAATCGGATGTATAACTACTTCGTGAGTGGTGAAGCCCGCTCATACAGCTACGCCCAGACGAACTATGCTGACTTCCTTGTCGCTACCGATGGGGCAGCGTGGTACCGGACTCTTCGTGATCGAGTCGGCTTTATCATAACTCGCGATTCACCGTACCAACGCGATGACTTTGATCAACAGTCGCTGCAGACGCGGTTACATACTCACTATGGGAGCGCAACTACGTCTACCCCTGGGCTCTCACACTATCGGGCCGTTTATGTGAGCGATGACACTTCACTCAAGATCTTCACGCTCGTGCCGGGTGTACAAATTGTCGGGACTGCACCACCAGAGACGGAACTGACGGTCACAACTAATCAGTCCGTGACCGGGACATCCATCACCTACACTCGGACGGTCCGAACGGATGCAAACGGGAGCTACGCTATCACGATTCCTTATCCAGGAACGTATACTGTTGACGGGACACGCGTCCGAGTCTCCGAGACTGCGATTCGACAGAACAAAACGGTGCGTGTCTCTTCTCAGTAGTTTTATAATATGATTGATGACTTTTCGGATTCCGTTTGGTGATCCGAGTTTCAGGGAGGAGGAGACCCATGAGTATAGTCATGATGGGAGCTGACACAGGGGAGAATGGACTGCCGACCAATAGCTGTTTGACTCTTTCACATCTAATCGGAAGCACCTTGTTGGCGTAGTCAGCTGGTATTCTCATGGATCGTGCGGTACTCGTTGCGATTGTTGTTGGTGCCCTCCAAGGGGTGTTTGAGTGGCTTCCAATCTCAAGTGAGGGTAACGTTGCAATCGCTCTTACGTGGTTAGGTGAACGCCCACAGGAAGCAGTTGCTTTTGCCTTGTTTCTCCATCTTGGAACGGCCCTGTCAGCAACGGTGTACTACCGACAGGAAATCGCCGCTGAGCTAGCACGCGCTCGATTTTGGCGCCCACACGTAGCGTTTCAGGATGAGTATGCAACGACGACATTTCTTGGAGTCGCAACACTGGTTTCCGGTGGTGTTGGGATCGGTGCATATCTGTTGCTTGCAGAACTCGTTTCAGCACTCACCGGCGGCACGATCATCATCCTCATTGGAGGGTTACTCGTTGTGACCGGTGTCTTTCAACGACTGTCAACCACTTTGGAGCAGACGCCGCGGACGACCCCGACTCTAAGGGATGCAATCCTTGTTGGTCTTGCTCAGGGGCTCGCTATCCTCCCGGGCATTTCGAGATCTGGATCAACGACGGGCGTGCTCTTATTGCGAGGATATGCAGCCCCGGCATCGTTTCGACTTTCGTTCTTACTCTCGATCCCGGCCGCAATCGGCGGTGGGATCTTAGCTATGTTTGATACTGGCCTCTCCGGAATCGCGATCACTCACGGGTTGGTTGCGTTAGGTACCGCTGCCGTTGTTGGGTATCTCACGATTGATGCCTTGATGCGGATCGTTCATCGGGTTCCCTTCTGGGGCGTTTGTCTCGGGCTTGGTGGCTTGGCTGTGGGTGGCGGTGTACTCCTCTTGTGAGAGTGATTCCGCGGCGAAACGAATTATCTGCGCTCACGCACGATTTGTGAGTTCGTCCCATTGAATCCGGATATATCGAAGCCGTGATTCAAGCAGAAACCAAGCACTTGCAAGCACTGCTCCGCCAACGTTTGCTAGTGCATCGCCGAGTGAAAAATATCGATTCGGTTGGAACCACTGAACGGATTCGATCAGGAGGCCATAGCCTATTGCGATCGCTAAGACAAGTGTGATTCGTCTCCAGAGACGATCGCGAAGATTTGCTGTCGCGTATGCTAATGCAAGAGCAAAACCCGCGTATCCGAGGAAATGCAGTTGTTTATCCCAAAATGGACTTGGACGTGGTGAGGTCGGTGGGGCACTAAGGACAGAAAAATAGAACAATACGGCAGCGACGATGCTGACTCCGAGATATCGGAGCCACCGGGGAACGAGTGGAATGGGGAGGCTACGCATACGATACTAGCGTTGTGGATCGGGTCGTGTTAAGTTAAGCGTAAAGAGTGAGGCGTGGTGATTTCGTAGTGCTCTATGCCAGAAATCACACGCTTCAGCGACGGTAGCGACTGGATCGAATTAGATTTTGTGGAGCGTCAGCGGACACCCGAGTTCGCGATGTGACTCGGTATTCAGATGCACGTGGTGAGACTGTCACTTTCGAATACAATCTCGATTCTTGAAAGGTTGAGTGTCGAGCGCTCTCGAACGGCCGTCCACAACTGGGTGCATAAGGCCGATTTACAGCCCGAAGGCGGTGCGAGCCCGAATCACGTTGCGCTTGACGAAACCGTGATTCGAATCAACGATCAGCAATACTGGCTGTATGCCGCTCTCGATCCTGAAACAAACTCATTCCTTCATATCCGGCTCTTTAGCACGTATGCAACCGGTCTCATCGAAATCTTTCTGAGCGAATTACGCGAGAAACACGGTGTCGAAACCGCCGTATTTCTCGTCGACGATGCTGAGTGGCTCAAAACTTCCCTTGACCGACACGGCCTCGATTGCAGATACGAACGGCATGCCAATCGGAATGCCGTCGAACGTATATTTAGAGAAGTAAAACGACGAACCTTTTTGTTTTCAAACACGTTCAGCAACGTGGAGCCGACGACAACAGAATCGTGGCTCCAAACTCTCGCCGTCTGGTGGAATCGATAGAAAGTATGAGGCGAAAACCCACGGCTTTAGCCGTGGGATGAAGCCGACAACAGGGAATCAGACCACGGTACGACGGCAGATTGGCTCCCAAAAGTCAAGAACTCCCAGCACTACATATAAGATATGGAAGTGCGGCGCACCGTCCCTGTTGCACTCGACGTGAACAGTGCTGACGCCGCACTCCTCGAAAACACCGTAGACACGTTCCTCTGGTCGGCGCAATACGTCGTAGACCACGCTTTTCAAGACGAGTACGTCACCACCAGCAAGACGACGCTGGATGATGAGACCTACAACGACGTACGCGAAGCCATGGACGGGTTCAACGGTGGCCTCGTGCAAGCCGCTCGGAACAAGGCCGCCGAAGCCTGCAAGAGCGTCGTCGCCCGCTGGAAACAAGGAAAGACGGCATCGAAGCCACGCTTCACAAGTCCACCCGTCGTCTACGACAAGCGTACCGCGACGTTCCACGACGAGTACGTGAGCCTTGCCACCACGGACGGGCGAATCGAAGCCGATTACATGCTCCCTGACGAGGACAGTGACACCCCACACTCGGAATACCTGTTTTCAGACGAGTACGAAACGACAGGTGCGGAACTGCATTACCGCGACGGAAATTGGGTACTTCACGTCCACTGCAAGACGGAAGTGGAGTTAGACACGTCAGAACAGAACACCACCGAGAACGGAACGGTTCTCGGGGTTGACCTCGGTGTGAACAACCTTGCCGTCACCTCAACAGGCGCGTTCTGAACGGACGACGAATTCGACCACTGGCGCCAAGAATACGAGAAACGGCGTGGCGAGCTTCAACGGTGCGGAACGCGCTGGGCACACGAAAATATCCAATCAGTCGGACGAAAAGAAGACGGACGGTTCAAGCTGCTCCATCGCATCAGCAACGAACTCGTCGCGGAAGCCCGTGAGAACAAGTGTTCGGTCATCGCGCTTGAGGACTTGACTGACATCCGTGAGCGAACCGGTGCTTCGTGGGGGGCACAAGTGGGCGTTCAACCGCCTGTACGAGTACGTCGAGTACAAAGCTGAAGAACACGGCATCGCGGTTGAGCAGGTTGACCCCAAGAACACCTCGCAGCGTTGCACACACTGTGGGTTCACCATCCAGACAACCGCGACGACGACGACTTTATGTGTCAGAAGTGTGGGTACAAGAACCACGCTGACTACAACGCCGCGAAGAACATCGGCCTGCGAGATCTCCGTCGCAACCAAATTGGCGGCGACGGAGGCGCACCCTTGGGCGTGCGCTTGAACAGCGGGACGCTGAACGTGAACGGAGGCTATGCTCCTGCCTCAACTGAGGCCAGAACGGGAGTCCACGCTGAATCCCACCGCTTTAGCGGTGGGTAGCTCAAACCGGTCTTTCTCTTGATTACCGATTCAGGTCGGAATCACTATCCTGGTTTTCGTCGCTAGCTTGCTTTGGCCACTCTGGCGGCTCGAATAGCCCAACAAGCGTCTGCCCAAGTCGAGTGTCACTCAGCCCAGCTATGAGTATGGTGAGTCTGTTGAGGGCGTGTTTCAGATGCGATGTCTCGAACCATGGACGCAACACAGCAAGGATTCGGTCAAGAAAGGTGAGGAATGGTGCAATAATAAGTGTTTCTCGAAGATCGATAACAATAATGTCTGGATCGGGAGGCGTGGTGAGCCAGCGATATATGAATGAATTCTGGATAACACCGATCATTCGGGAGTGCACGGCCGAGATGCGAGGACTCGCAGTATCGCGAAGTGAGCGAAGAGCAGCTAGCACCTTCGATCTTGAGATTGCCTCGGACCGTGTCGTCATTTCCGAATCATGGGCAGACATAGCTACGCAGAGACGACTGTCGCCTCAATGGTTATCGTCCCAAGATCGATGACGATCTGTGACTGCTGTTGCAGACTCTGGCCCTTAAATAGAATATTACTGGTCGTCTCACGGACGCGGAGTGTAGCAGTAATCGTCACGTCACGGTTTATCGGATGATCGACAACGTTTACAGATCCGTCTTCGCCGGTAGCAATAATGACCGACGGCTCGACAGCGACTCGATTGATCGTCGCGATCGTCTTTCCGTCAGTACGTTCTGTCATGCCTGGCTGGAGCGCGTCTGCAAACTGTTTTCGAACCTCGTTCATACGAAGGACAACGGTTCGAGTTGCCGCTGTACCTCGTGGCTCAACGGCACCGACACGCTCAATAGAGCTTGAGAGCTGGTAGTTCTCACTCGTAAGGTTGATTGTATTTCCCCGCTGGACTGGTGTCGCGCCGAACTGTTCGCGCTCGCCGTATCCAAGTGTCCGCAACGAGACGCCGACAAAAACACGCTCTTGATTTGGATCCTGTGTAGCATATGTGATTACATTCTCGATCGTCGCCGTTTCATGACTCCCCGCTCTAGCGACATCGCCGTCTGCAAGTCGGTCTGCAGTCTCAGAATCAACGACCGCCTCAAGCAACACGTCTGCACGTCCACGATCGAGGCCACTCCCAACACGTTCAATACGACCAGCGTATGTGTACTCCTCACTTGGGAGCGACACCACTTGCCCGCGTCGTAGTGGATTCCCACCGAAGTGGTGTTGGCCCTGTTCTTGATGTGTCTGTAGGGCAGCTTCCACAAATACGGTCCGTTCAGTTGGATCGCTCGTTGTATACGCTGCGACATCGTTGATCGTCGCCACGGTACGGCCAGCAATACGGATTTCATCACCCGGTGCAATCACTTGAGCATCAGGTGCGGGTAATGTCTCCCGAAGGACGACGGTCGTTGTATCGTCGGCAAACGCCTCCTGGTTTCCGATCGCACGAATCTGTCCACTCACCGCGTATCGGTTCGTCTGGATCTCAAGACTCCGCCCTAACCGCGGCGGTGCGTCAGCGTAGGTGATGCCCTCCTCACCTGCTGGGCCCTGGAGTTCCGCACGGATGATGACTTTTGTGCCCTCCTCCGAGGGAGTAAGATGAATATCAGTGATCGTGAGTTGGCTGCTTCCACTTGGACTGTACGTATCGCCTTCGTTGAGTTCCGCAATCAGATATTCTGGCTGGGTCCCTAGATCAAGTGTCACAATAGTCGTCTCAGGTTCTGGCCCTGAATCAGACGGTTGCAGTACAAATGCAGCCCCTGCCGCCACCACGGCAAGGATGACGAGGACGACAAGCGCATCAATGACATTAATAACGCCAAACAGATTCCCCTCCTCATCAATCAGCGACATTACAGTCCCCCGTGTCCATATTGGTCCGAACTGATTAGTACAGCGACTAAACCGTTATGGAAGCACATACAGAAGTAATCAAGAATTACTGGTCGAGAGGAGAGTTGAGCGAGACTGTCGCCGTATAGCGTAGTACTTACGACTGCACAATCAACATTCGCTGATAATGGATACTGGATGGCGCTACCGCATCGTCAGCGTTCTCGGTGTGGCTGTGCTGTCAGCACTCACCGTTGTTGTCGTTAATAATAGTGCCGTCCAGACAATTCTAGGGACTGTCCCGCCGCTGGGACGGTTACCAACTGATCCGCCAAGTGGTGCCGAATTTACGATTGAAATGCTATTAACTGTGAACGTCGTGGCCGGATCATTTCTTCCGTTATACAAATCGCGGCCACGCCGTATCGTCGATATCGTTGCCTTGGCACACAAGCGTGTGCTTGTCGCCATTTTCGCGTTAGCGACGATCGGATACTTTGATTATTCGTATAAGTTGCCGCGGGTGACGATCCTACTACTTACGCCGATCCTGCTTATTGCACTTCCCCTGTGGTTTATTTGGCTTCGTCGGCCGTCGTCACGCGGGGAACGAGCGATCATCGTCGGGGATGACCTAGACCATATCGCGGTGATTGCCCGAGAGGTGGAACTTCCCCTGCTCGGCTATTTGTCGCCCACGCCGGCACGAATGGCATCCCCAACACAAGATGAGCCCATTCCCACCGTAACGGACGGCGGCAAGGACAACGAACTGCAGCATTTGGGGGGACTGTCGCGGCTTGAAGATATGCTTGTTGAGTATGATGTCGATACAGCTGTGTTGGCGTTCTCCAACGCCGATCGCGCGGAGTTTTTGTAGCGTTGGATGCCTGTTACGAACACGGTGTTGACGAAAAAGCTCATCACTCCCATGCAGATACGGTATTGACTGCCGGGAGCGATGCTGGCACGCTCGTTGATGTCGCGATTGAACCCTGGGACCTCCAAGACTATCTGTGGAAGCGAGCGTTTGACGTGGCGTTTTCGCTCACAGGGCTTGTCTTGTTGTCCCCTGTGATTGTGGTGATTGCTGTGGCAATCAAACTAGAGGATGGGGGTCCCGTTCTGTATCGTCAAGAGCGAACGGCCGTTTTTGGAGAGGCGTTTGATGTGTTCAAATTCCGGTCGATGATACCAGAGGGCGAGCCCGAAACTCCAATCGATGACGAGGACAACGATCGAATCACGCGAGTTGGTGGCGTGTTACGGAAAACACACTTGGACGAGATTCCACAACTATGGGCTATTCTTCGCGGTGATATGAGTGTTGTTGGCCCACGTGCTGTCTGGACCGAAGAAGAGCATCTGCTGGAAAATGATTTGGAAATGTGGCGCAAGCGATGGTTCGTCAAGCCCGGCTTAGCTGGGTTAGCGCAAATTAATGACGTGAGTAGTCTGGATCCAGATGCAAAATTACGGTACGATCTCCAGTACGTTCGCGAGCAATCGCTTCAATACGACCTGAAAATCGTCGCCCGGCAACTGTGGAAGGTCGCTGTTGATGTGTGGGCCACTCTTGTGGCTTCTGACGGTTCGTGAACTGTCTTGGAGTCCTGTGGCTCGGGGTCTCACCGATATCTCAACACGGAAGACCGTCGCTTTTTGGAACGGTCCCGAATATGTAGCCTAGTTCGCTCTTTTTACTCGACCGTCACGCTTTTCGCGAGATTACGCGGTTTATCGATCGGTCGTCCCTTCTCGTTTGCGACGTAGTATGCAAACAGCTGAAGGACGACGTTCGCGACGACTGGCTCCAATGGACCACACGCTGGAATCTCGAAGACAGTGTCGACATCGCTGGTCACTGCCAAATCACTAGCCACCCCAATAACAGGTGCGCCACGGGATTCGACCTCGTTGACGTTGTTGACAGTCTTCTCGGCTGCGGCTTGGTCAGTGAGGATTGCGATGACGGGCGTCTCAGGTGTCACCAGCGCGAGTGGCCCATGTTTCAGTTCGCCAGCAGCGAAGCCTTCTGCGTGATCGTACGAGATCTCTTTGAGTTTGAGGGCGCTTTCAAGCGCGACTGGGTAGCCAGCCTTCCGTCCAATATAGAAGAATGCCTCACTGTCGGCGTAGGTCTCAGCAGCGCGTTTGATCGTTGGTGCTTGATCTAATACCTGTTGAACCGCCCCAGGGAGATTCCGAAGGCTTTCGAGAAACTCTGTCGTGGCTCGTGACGAGAGGGTTCCTCGAACCTGTCCCAGATGTACTGTCAGGAGCGTGGTGGTCGCGACTTGGGAGACGAAGGTCTTGGTCGCTGCGACGCCGATTTCCGGGCCAGCGCGAATAAAGACCGTATCATCAGCTTCCCGGGTTACGGTACTCCCAAGCGTATTCGTGAGTGCGAGTGTCCGGGCACCTGCCCGAGTGGCCTCGCGGAGTGCCGAGAGGGTATCCGCTGTTTCACCACTTTGCGTGATAGCGAGGACAAGCGTACGCCACGGATCGCGATCCCCGTTGAACTCGTATTCACTGGCGATATGGACGGTGACTTTTACGCCGGCATGTGTTTCGAGGAGATCTTTCGCATAGAGGCCGGCGTGATACGAGGTTCCACAGGCAATGATCTGAATCTCTTCGATAGACTGAACATACTCCGTGGGAAGGTCAACCTCGAGAGTGACACTCGTAGCCAGGTCGTTGATCCGGCCCGAGATTGCTTGTCGGAGTGCCCGTGGCTGTTCGTGAATCTCTTTGAGCATATAATGCTCATAGCCACTCTTGCCCGCAGCTTCGGCATCCCAGTCGAGGGTATCGGTCGATCGCTCAACGGGTTCTCCACCGTTGTAGATCGTGATGTCATCCGTAGTCAGGTGGGCAATATCACCCGACTCGAGATATGTAACCCGGTTCGTATGTTCGATGAATGCGGTTGCGTCACTCCCGATGAACGTCGCATCATCGCTATGGCCGATCAAAAGGGGACTGTCTTCCCGTGCGACAACGATCCCATCATGACCGGCTGCCGTTGCAGCGATCGCGTAGCTCCCATCGAGTTGTTCGGTCGTTCGCTGAACCGCACCTAACAGGGAGATGCCGTCAGCGAGATGTGTCTCGATGAGGTGTGGGATTACTTCAGTATCGGTCTCACTCTGGAAGATATGCTGCTCGCTGAGTTCTCGTTTGAGGGCATCGTAGTTCTCGATGATCCCGTTATGCACGACTGCGACCTCACCAGTACAGTCCGTGTGGGGGTGAGCGTTTGTTTCGGTGGGTTCCCCATGCGTACTCCACCGCGTGTGACCGATCCCAACGGTAGCGTCAGCCGACTGTGGCGCGGTGAGTTCGTCGACTTCTCCCGCTGTTTTGGTGAGCGTAAGCGTCTCGCCGGTGAGTGCGATCCCCGCTGAGTCGTATCCCCGGTATTCGAGATTTTTGAGTCCCTGATGGACGATCCGTCCTGTATCGTCTGGGCCGATGTAACCAGTAATTCCACACATCTGATTATCCTCTCTGTACGTGACTGCGGTCGTCAATTCGACCCGACACGTAGGTCCCACTATCGAGTGTGGCGTTGTTTCCGATGATTGTCCCCGGGGTAATAGTTACATTGCCTCCTCCGGCTACATTATCGCCGATCAATCCTCCAAGTGTGACATCGTGATGGACGGTATCCGAAAGGGCAACGTCAGCATGTCCGCCTTCAACCGTGGTGTTCGGGCCGAGTGTTGTATTTGCGCCAACGATACAATCTATCATAACAGTCTCACTTTTGATTGTCACATCAGATAAAATAATCGTATTTTTTACGGTTGTGCCGGCACCGATGCTAACATTATCGCCAATGCTGACGCCATCCAATACGGCTGCCTGTGGGTGAACAACAGTATTCTCTCCGACCGTTGTAGACTCTCTGACCACTGCCGAGGGGTCAATCGTCGCGCTTTCCGGGGTCGCATTTGACGATCGCTCCGTTCCGAGAAGCGCCGTATTGACCGTGAGAAGATCCCACGGCTCCGAGACGTCTAACCATGTCCCTCTGTATCGAACCGCTTCCAGTCGTTGGTCGTCAATAAACGTGTCCAACGCGTCCGTCAACGCCTGTTCGCCGTGTGTTTCAATCCGACGGATCGCAGCGAAGATTTCGGGTCCAAAGGCATAGACGCCGGCGTTGATGTAGTCTGATTTCGTGCGGTCGGGATGTGGCTGTTCTTCCAATCCGACGACAGTCTGCCTGTCAAGTTCAACGACCCCGTATTGATTCGGCTGTTCGATGCGGGTGATCGCCATTACTGGCTCATTTGTCTCCTTCCGGCGATCGATGACTGCGTCAATAATTGCTGTGTCGATGACTCGATCGCCATTTAATGCGATAAATGAGTCGCCAAGATGCGATTCTGCTTGGAGCAGTGCGTGGCCCGTGCCAAGTTGTGGCTCCTGCACGATATAGGAAATTTCCAGATCGCCGTAGCTATCTTCGAAGTGACTCTGGATGCGATCTCGATCCGATCCGACGACAACGAGTACCTCGGTAATCGCAGTTTGGGTGAGTGCATCAATAATATGCTCAAGAATGGGACGGTTAGCGACGGGGAGCATGGGCTTTGGACGGTTCTCTGTGAGTGGCCAGAGTCGTCGTCCCTTCCCCGCTGCGAGTACGACTGCTTTCATACTCTCAGTTTTCCGCCACGTGATATAGGCCTTTGGCACGTGACGCTTTTACTCGTCACGGTCGGGGTGCCCCGATAGTCGGCCAAATCAAGACTGAACACTCTCCTGTCGTTGCTTGGTTCGCTCCGAGTGGTACGTCGCATCCACAAGCTCATCCTCACGTACCCCGACGGTGAAGAGCGCATCCTAGCCACACTTCTGGCAACAGAACCGGCTCTGTGTCCTCCGGTTTTCGTTCAGTGTCGTCTTCACTTCGAACTACGTTTAGACGTGTACGACAGGTCTACAGATGAACAAGGCGAGTGCCTCGGGGCTTGACCCCGAGGGTGAAGCCGACACTTAGACGTGTTCTGTTTAGGATCGATCCCTAACTCACGGGGTTTGTCTTCGTTTGGGGGCTCATCCTCTCCGTGGTAGCCCTGGAGCGCTTCATCATGGTTTTCGAGGGTCTTGGCGGCTTTCCCCTTGGCTGGCGACGTCTGTATCTTGGTTTTCACCACCCTCCACTCATTCCACGGGTGAGCGTAATTGTCCCCCGTCGGCACGTCGTCGATGGTGGTCGAGTCATTATCCATCAGAAACTTCCGAGTCAATACTTCACGGGAGTGAATTCCTGATTTTCTCACTGCTCACTTTCCCTTCTCCTCGAGTCGCTGGAGCCGGCAGTCGATGCTCGGACGCTCGATTCCCAGCCTTTCGTTACCTCCGTTGTTCCCGCTGGTCCGTGGTTTCGGACTGCTGTGAGGACATCCTCCTCGCTATGTTTTGCGGCGAAGCGACCTGTTCGTCTCGCTTACTTTCGATCATGCCTCAGTACATCTCTTATGAAAACCCATGTACTGTAGTGTAGACGGTAGACAGGCCGACCCTTCTGGGTGTATGTCGAAGGGGAGGCACCCCAACGTCATGTTCACGACTCTTTGGGGCTGCTCCTGCCACGAATCAATTTTCACTTGTCAAAGACGGGTATACCGTCAATTGACAACGAGACCGTCTTTATCGATTCGCAGACGAGACGCTGCCATTCCGTTCCGGTCCACTCGTCTTCGTAGCGCCACCAGCCTGTGGTGTCGTGTTTGGGCTCGAAGCGGTAGCGTCGCCGCGACTCTTCATCTGGATCGAATTCGATGGTAAACGACGGGGCAGGCGAGTGTTCGGCGACATCGGTCCCACTACCGGCGCTCGTGGTCACTATCTGTGCAGTGTCGACTAGAGTTTGCAGTTGCGTTTGCATGGCTGTCTTCGGTCGGATTTCTCTCGACCTTCAGTTCCGCCGGGAGATACAAACAGAGCGGTTCGCACCTCTTTCCAACGTGTAGACAGTACTGACATTCAATAGCGGACGCACTCAAAGCAATTGCTCACGGGAATACGGCGTGGGAACCCTGCCGTTAGGCATGGGCGAACGCGCGAACTTCTGTGTGATGTCCTCCGATCATAGGCCAGTTCCTATCGTGTAGTCAAAGTACACCCGACGAGCATTGAAACGCCTACCTCACAGGCATTGCTCTTCAAGATTGTACCCTTACTTGACGCTCTTTTTTGTGAATTTGTCTTGGGAGCAGGCTATCGCTCGGCACGCCTGCGGTGACAAGTAGGGTTCCCGGTAGTATACTGGGTACCGAATATGCCCGCCCGGCCGGTGACCGGTACAGATGAGTATAATCGCCAGACAGCATCGAGTTATTGGTAGTAATACCCGACTGATTAATAAGAATAAGAATAGTAGCGGGCGGTGAAATCGGTGAGCGGTGAGTTAGTGCCTCAGATGCCCGGCGGGCGCCGTTGATTAGAGTACTGTACCTATATCTGTCTCTATCCTTATGTCAGCGACTATCAGCAGGAGCCGGTGACGTGCCCGGAGACACCGGGCAACTGATCCCACCCGGTCAGCTGTCGATCCCTGTGACGCCACGAACAGAGGCCCAAGATCTGATGGTCGCTGGAGCGCACGAGCGGACACCCACCATCGCACGGACGCCACCGGCAATCACATTGCAGTGCAGTAAGGGCAGTGGGCCGGGGTACAAACACGACGGACCATGTCGAGCTGTCGCTCCGGTGGCCCTCCTTGCCAGACGCCGGGGACATCCACCGTCGAGGTACCCACCCAGCTCTCAACCGGGCGACCGGCCTCAGCAGTGGGCATGAGACGGGGGCTGCACGACTAGGACGTCCAGATTGGTCGTGGTCGCTCAGTCCCACGGCTTGACACCGACAGACGTTGGTGCGGTCATATAGTGGCGCGTGGCGAAAGCCCACACTTGAGCCGTCGAGAACGCCGTCACCAAACTCCCGGATCCGGACACGGTGTGCGGGCCGTATCACACAGGCCAGCAGAGCCGCTGCACGGGGCCGGCGTGATCGCGTTGTCGTGATACACTCGCGTTCGCGTGGGTGTAGGCTGGCCCTGGCTCGCCGGCCCGCACTTCCAGTCGACACAGGGGCGGCATGATGTCGTTGCTGCGGTGGCTCGTGGGGTGACTGATGAAGATGGCTCCTGTCCACGGAACTGCCGCCTACGAGGACGGGACCCGTTGGCAGGGCCGTCTGAACCGGCCCACCTGAGCGATCCTATTGAGGCGACTGTAGTGGTGGCTGGTGTCCATGCCGACGGTGTTTGTGTACGTTGGTGCCAATAGTATCCGAAAGCCAGCATCGGCGACGGGTGACATCTGTCCGCTACTCTAAGATGGAACGGTTCGCGTGGGAGCCACATAAGGAGCACATATCATACGAACCCAGTCGTGGAGACGGACGCGATTCTACCGGACGCTGATCGGCGGCGTGGTCTCGTGGCAACGACTGGTCTGATAGTGTATTCTTTTCGACAGGCTAGGTGGCTGGGCCCGCCGGGCCGGTTCGGAACCTCAGTGGCTGATTGTTATTGTTATTAATCAGTCGGTGATGGGTACCCCAAACCGGGTGCTGTCACGTAATTATAGCTACTGGTGCGGGGGACCCGGTTCGGGGTAACTGACGGTCGGGGGAATCCTACCGGTTAGGGGGTACTCGTGGGTATCGTCCGGTTCAGGCAGCGCCAGTTACGACCCCAGAGGGAGCGTCGTCGCTCATCTCCGGGACCTTGCTGGCCGGGCGCGGACCCATACGCTCAATATTGTCATACATAATTGAAGCCGCCCCGATCGGCTAGGCCCAACAACGTGGGCGGGCGCGGAGACACTCAGCGCCGCTGAATCGAGTAACTGCGTGCCAATAATCTTGTCAGAACCGGACACAGCCAACGCCCCAAGCACGGTCCATTGCGACGGGGTGATATCGAGTGCGGACAGGGCAGGTGTGACCGCCTCGCTCTCGATTTATTTTCAATTCTGATACTTGGAGGATAAAGCATTAGACTACGAGGGGCACACGATGAAATATCGTGCCGGGAGGCTGTCTCCACCGTGGTTGGTCTCGATCACGGCCGACCCACGTTGCATTCGATGCGCCCGATCGGCCCCAAACAGACACAGACGGACGAGGGGGCGATGACTGAGCCGGTGTTTGTGGATGGAGCGCCGGCTACCCCCATCGAGCGCTCCGCCCAGTCACGGCCGCCACTCACGGACCGGCAGTGGGTGCGGCTCGTTTTTCCTGGAATCTCCGATCGCCGGGTGCGGTTTGACGCACCACTCGGTGGCCTGCTTGCCGATGTCCTGAAGACAATTATTGACCAGGACCAGTCGCCGTTTGGCGCGGCCGAAGTGGTAACCTTCCCCGGTCAGTATCAACAGGAGTATCTCCTGTTTGGGTATCCCGCAGCGAAACTTGCCGGCGAGTCCAAACTCGGGATGTATGCCACAGATCACGAGCAGCACCAGGAGGCACGTGCCGCCGGTGTTGATACGCTGCCTGCCGTCTTCGGCACCCACATCGCCGACGCCATCATCGATCGGATCGGCGTTGAGATCGTTGATATCAATCTGACGCCGCTTGGGTACGCCCCGACGGCCACGAGTCGGCTTCTCAGTACGACCACAGACCCCGTGACGCTAGCGGCCGAGCCGCCCCAGAGTCCGTTTGCCGCCCACATTCAGTCACTGGGTGAGCAGTCGTGCCCGCATCTCGCTCGCACGGTCCTCGGGAAGACTGACGCCGGAACCTATCATGTTGACCAACAGATTGCCTACTTCGAGCGCGATGCCCATCTCCTGTATGCCGATGCGGTGACCGCCCAGTACCGATCCCCACCACAGTCACCCCGGCTGGCTGATGGCTACGCGACGCCAGCACTGACCACCAACATCGAACACATCTGTGAGGCGGGCTGGAATCGCCGACAGCCCGAGTCCGCAGCCCACCCCACACATAGCACTCAACCCCGCAAGGCGTCTGGACGAGGTTGGAGAGACCCCGTGCATGAAGCCCCGAGTGCCACACACACGGTCGTTGGCAGTCACCATGAGTTTGCCCACCTGCTCGGGACGACCTCCGTCGCTGACACGCTTAGAACGGCCTATGCTGAACTCGGCGTCGCGCCAACGATCGAACTTGATGCAACGACACTCGCTGGCGTCTTGGGCTTAACACCGAACTACGACTACGGGCCGTGGTTCCCCGACCGCCCACCCCAACGCACTCACCCGGCCCTTACGCCCCGCCATGTCATTCAGGAAGCGAGTGGGACCGACCACGAGGTACTTGCGCAGGGTACTGATGTGTCACCCCCAACGGCGGCCACCACCGACGATAGTGGGTTTGAAGCGCCCAATCTCAGTGCGCTCATTCGGACGACCCGACAGTCGCTTGCTGGCTATGGTGATCGGGTGTCTGATCCTTCGGTCAATCCCTTTGGTGCCAGAGTTACCCGAACGACTCCCGCTGGAGCCACCGAGGACGTGCTTATTGGTACTGCGGAGACGATCGCCCCCGGACCCTTGTTGCAAGCGCTTCGTATGGGATCGCCGCCGCCACGAGTGACGGTCGTCGTTGATAGTCTCGACACCGCCGAGGACTGTCGCCGCGTGTTCGACCGTCCCTTCCGGGCGGGCCACGAGACGTGGACAACGCTGTTTACCCAAGCTGCCTACCACTGGTGTCACGGAGAGGCACTTGCCGTCGTGCCACGCGATCGGGCACTCGCGTGGCAGATCAACCCTGAGGGCCAGCTTCGCCTCCGGCTTGCCGACGCGGTGATCGCAGCTGGCCCACCTGAGACGGTCCTTGAGGAGCTTCCGTCGAATGCCTGGCTTGCCACCGAGGTGGATGATCAGGAAGCGGAACACCCATGTGCCGTGTTTACTGAGTCCGGCAAGCAGTACGAGGAATTGCCTGTGAGCACGCTCGTTGCGGAGTTCCAGCCGATCCCGCTGCCACTCGTTCCACAACGCCTTTCGTATTTGGATGCCGTATCAATTTTTTATCTCTCCGACGGTGTCATCGCTCGGTTGCGCCCCGAGCGCGCCGAACAGTCACACCGGATGGACTTCATCGAATCCAAACTCAGTGCGTTTCTCGAAACGCATCTGCGCCCCGCGTACGGCAACCAGATCCCTGCAGATACGTTTGCCGAGGGGTTTCAGGCGTATCTCCATCCCCACACGACGATGCGCCCTCCCACCTCGAGGACGATCCCATCCACAATCGCCGAGAGTGATGCCGTCGCTGCCGGTACGAAAGGCACTCTTGCTACTGATGAGGCACCGATCACCGACGTTGAGTGGCCGTATCCAGTAACAGGTGGCCGCCCATATGTGCCCGGTGACCGGGCTATCAACGCGGAACCGAATCGGCTCGGACAATTCCTTACACAAAACCAGTCATAATGTCACACACGCAGTTTACGACATCGACAGAGGAGACCTCGGATGCCGACGTGCTGCACGAGCAGCCGGTCATGATTCGCTCATCGTGGCCCCGGCGCGGGTGTCTCCGATTGACCTTCCCCAATACGAAGTCAGATGGCCCCCGACATAACGAGGTTGTGCCGTTGGCGCCGTTACTACGGAGCGTCTTTCAAAAGGAAAACAGTGTCAATCGGATCGAAGTCCTCTCGTGGCCGGCCGAAAACCAACAAGAGTGGGTGCTCATCCCAGAGTCCGAGACCGCCACCAAACAGACTGATCGCGACGAGCATCTCGGAAAACTTGGTGCACAACAGCAATTGACCACGTACAGAGCCAACACGTCCGCCGACCGAGAAGAACGAAGCTCAATCACCGGGGCGATCAAATCCGTCATCGAGGACAACGATGGCGACCTCTTACCGTCGACGTTTGGCTATGACATCTGTGACGTGGACCTGGCGCCGCTTGAACGGACGATTCGACCGACCTGTCGGCTTGTTGTGGGTGCGAACCCGGATCTCCAGCCACTCGCCCGAAAGGAACCGCATCCAATCGCCCGCCTGATCGCGGATCTCTATAAAGATGACATCCCATATCTGTTCCAAACCATCGTCTCGCGTGGCCGCAACGCTGACTACGAAATCTCGCAACGGCTGGCGGTCTACCCGCCCGAGTATGGGATTGGTGTCGAACAGGACTTTGTGAATTTCCTCAACGACGGTCCCCATACCGACCTCAGTAACTATTATGACCCGAATATCGGAACCATTCGGTCCAACTTCGATCTTGAGAGTCGGGACTGGTTCACCATTGACGGCACTGGTCCGGAGGCGACGGTCCGCAAACGCACCGATCGCGCCGAAGCCCTCGTCGAGCGTGCCCGCCGCATCATAACCGGTCACGATGAATGTCACAAACTCTATGCGGGCTATCACGACACCGATCAGGATCTCAAAACCCTGTATCGATACCGGGACTACTATACGAAAATCCCTGCCTCCGGTCCCGAATTATCGGGCCTTTTAGCGCTCGTGCCGGTTTATATCGATCACTCGCCATGGGAGACTGTCCGCTACGCTGACCCGCCCCGGCTTCTCTCGCGGACGGAACAACTCCCATCGGAGACAGATGGCGCCGACAGCCCGGTGCGAGGACGGCCGTCTTTGACGAATGAAACCGGCGAGGCGGGCGAGACGGACAACCCTCATCTCCAAACACAGGGAAGTGAGGAACACCGGCTTGATGAGTCAGTCGTTGAGGAGCAGTATGAATCCCGTGGATTTGAGGTCGCCCGCCCGGATACGGAGACTACCGCCTCAGTCCCCGATCTTATATTTCTGAAAAATGATATACTCTATCTTGGAGAAGTCGAACGAACCGGAACAAGCCGTCCGGCGAATATTCTGACGAATGCGGCCCGAGCGGTCTACTATGATGTCCCAGTCTACTTCTTTGTTAAAGATAAATCGGCGGCAAAAACTGTCGCCAAGATACTGCGTGACCCAGTTCATACCCATACTGACACGGGTGCGAGACTGTACACCCTGTCGAGGGCGCTGACGCTCGAGAATGGTGGATACCCACTTCTTCCAGCGGATGCGACCGTCTCCGAATCGAAGTGGTTCTTAGAAAACGACACGCCTGAATCGTCCGCGGGTGACGACGGTTCGACAGTGAATTCCACAGCGACACTAGAGTTACGGGCCGACGGCCGTGTGATCGCGAGTGGGCCCGTGACCGACTCCGTCGCGACCTATGAGTACGAGACGGATGTCGTTCACGGGGAGTCGGTGCCGGACAACCGGACACGAATCCACCCACCGTTCGTCCCGACCAAACTTGCCTACCTGTCTACCAGCACGATTCGATATCAGCGAAATGAGAAAGAGTTCGCGACGTATGAACCTGATGACTACCAGCCCGGCTGGAACTACACCGACGACGAAGGGAAAGAAACACGATACAAGACTGCCTTCGGCACCTTCGTTGAGAACAAAACGATCCCCGTTCCTGGCGGAGAGATTCTGAAACAGGAGGCTATCCCTGTGTTGAAGCGGGAACTCTATGAGCCTCAAACGAGCCGGAAAGCCCCACCGATGAACTGGGCGGCCCGCGCGCTCTGGAAACATGTTGATAAGAAATCAAATAATCGGGAGGAGGAGGCCGGGACCGTGGATAAGGTCAAGGATCGAAAATGGCGATGGCCCCGCGGTGTGGTGTCACCGGATCTTCCGTTTGCCGGTGATTCTAGTGAGTTTGATCTTGATCAGTGGTTGTGACCGCTTGCGACTGTGCGGTAGGTTGTGTTAACTTTGGCATCGATTCCACCAGATAGCGACGGCTTGGAGCCACGATTCTGCTGTTGTCGGTTTTACGGAAAATTGAGGAAAATCCCGTACTCCAGCGCGGGGATGAATCCGACAACTCCTACATCCTCCACGCTCAGTGGCACGGCTGGATATTCCACGTTGCGTGGTACCGTTCAGTGCCTATGATTCCGGCTTCCGTGGTACAGATCCAGAGACAACGGGACTGTTGAAATCCGTACTGCAGATGGGGATCTACTCGCAACGTATGCAGATTCAAACGAGATTGACTAGCCGAAGATGTATGCCCCACACCGTCATGTTGATCTCAGCTATCTCCACTTCGTCACGTCACTTTACTGTTATAATCCAGATACGGAGACACTCACCGACTATGAGATCTCCGCCAGCTGGGATACTGACAAGGCAGAACGCCGGCATGAGCTAAGCCACAAGGATGTCCTGGAGACGTTCACGCTGGAGGTCGACGACGAACTTCTCTGGGAGCATGAGGTCCGGCCGTTCTTCCGCGCCTGGATTGGGCAGTTATCAGTTCATGCCCGCCGGCAAAGAACATCTTCGGTATATATCGGCAGCCTTACACGGACCGTGACGGTGGGAACGGGACGGAAACAAAATACTATATTGATGTGACATTGCGATTCAGTCGTGGCACAGTCCCACCGGACCAGCCCGGTCTTGAGACTGTTCCGACGTTCCCAACAGACTGGCTTGATGATGCTGACGACGAGGCCGATGAGGTGAGTCGTCGACTCCGTGAACCACTCATTTATGATCTGAGTGACCGGCAGGCGGTCGACAACGAGTGATATCCTCACATGGTTGAAGCCATGGGATTCCTCGGTGGGATGTTGGCTGCGCTGCGCCCGCGGAGGCAAGTTTCCCGTTGCCGGTACGCTGGTTTGGCGCTTCTCGTTAAGATTTGCCCTCTCGAGAGAGTGTGACACCCGAGCAATTGTGGTCGTCCCTCGTGAGGACACGGGCCGTGTCATCGACCTGATTTCGGGTTTGCCAGCTCGCTGTTTGCGGAACATCCGTGAAGCGTCAAGATCGACGTGCCCTTTGTAGCCACACGAACACCGGAATACGTCGCCGTTTCGCTCTGTCTTCTCGCCTTTTCCACACCCCGGACACTCCGCCGTCGTGTACGCCATCGAACGTACTTCGGCCGGAATCAGTAGCTGTGACCGCATTGATGTTCTCCATGATCTGAAGGTCGTGCCGTCTCATACATGGGGTTCGTAGGGGTGTTGAGGACTCGGGTGGTACTGTGTCTTATTGCCAGTCGCCTGAAGTCCCAGTATTTAAAACACTTCATATCTCACCATTCTCATCATGAATCGAGGGCTGTGGTATCGACTCAGCAGCATTGGGGGTGTCATCTGTCTCACGATGTTCTCGGTTGCCCTCGTCAACAATACAGCTGTCCAAACGGCTGCGGTGGAGCTGCCAGTACTCACTCGACTCCCCACCGATCCGCCAACTGGCCCGGAATTCACGATTGAGTTGCTGTTGACGGCCGCTGTCTTCGTCGGCGTGTGTCTGCCGATGTATAAACCACGGCCCCGACGGCGACTGGATATGATCGCGCTTGCACAGAAACGGATTTTGACGGGGATTTTCGTCTTAGCGACGATCGGCTATTTTGATTATTCATACAAATTGCCACGACTAACCGTCGTGTTGCTCACGCCGCTGTTGCTCACGGCGATTCCACTCTGGTTTGTCTGGATTCAACAGCAGCCCCCAACAACCCCACAGCGAGCGATTATTGTCGGCGATGATTCCGACCTCGTTGCGGAGCTCCTTCCGCTCTCGGAGCATGAACTCATCGGCTATCTCGCACCATCAAATGCGACGTTTGCCCAGGTCACTGCGGCGTCGCCGGTCGCGACTGATGGTGGCGGAGACGCTGGTATCGAACGGCTTGGCGGTCTCTCACGAATCGAAGATGTCCTCGTCGCGTGCGATGTCGATACCGTTGTGCTCGCGTTTGCAGAAGCCGACCGCGCAGAGTTTTTCGGCGTCCTTGATGCCTGTTACGAGCATGGTGTTGCGGTGAAAGCGCATCGTAATCACGCTGATGCCGTCCTTACCACGGATACCGATCTGGAGTCACTTGTCGATGTCACCGTTGAACCGTGGGACGTGCAAGATTACTTGCTCAAGCGTGGGTTCGACGTTGCCTTCGCTGGAGTTGGGTTAGTGTTGCTGGTGCCGGTGATACTGGCGATTGCGATCGCGATTAAACTCGAAGATGGGGGGTCCATTTTCTACACCCAAGAGCGGACCGCCCTTTTTGGGGAGACGTTTTCTGTCTACAAGTTCCGGTCGATGGTCGAAAATGCAGAAGCCAAGACGGGGGCGACAATTAGTGCCGTCGATGCCGGTGGCGTTGATCCACGTGTGACCTCGGTTGGCCGGATCTTACGACAGACCCATCTCGACGAAGCGCCCCAACTGTGGTCTGTGCTTACCGGTGAGATGAGTGTTGTCGGGCCGCGACCGGAGCGCCCCGAGTTGGATTCCGATATTCAGGCTGGCGTGATCGACTGGCAGAAACGGTGGTTCGTGAAACCCGGGCTTACTGGGCCTGCCCAGGTCGATGACGTTACCGGAGCGGAACCGGACAAGAAACTCCGATATGATCTTGAGTATGTGCGCGACCAATCCTTTAGATATGATCTCCACCTTGTCGCGTTGCAGCTCTGGAAGGTCCTCTGGGACGCGAGCATGTGGCTGCGACCAGACGATTCGTGATCGGTCGGGGCAGCTCGGGGTTGAGTAGCTGGCCGTGTTGCTGTGTAGCTACTTGCCGCCGAACTAGGATACACTCCGTCCCTGGCGGGGTCGCGGCTGGGTCTACGACGAGCCCCACTTTCAACGAAGCAAGCGAATCAGCGCGAGTGATTCGGGTGGGGCCGCTGACTAGTTGAATGGATACGTTTTTGCCTCGTGCGGAATCCTATGAGGACACGGAGACGCTGGGGGTCATCGTATGGCGCTGATTGATGACAACGGACGCGTATTCGGTTGGATCAACATCATTGATGCGCTCGTCGTCTTGATGGTTCTGGCGGTGGTCAGTGTCTGGATTGCCTTCGTCTTTCTCGACGATGCAGAGCCTCCAGAAACGGAGACGACGTATGCAACACTTGATATGGGCGTCCAAGAGCCATATGCCGTTGAGGCGATCTCGGAAGGCGATACGTACGAGCCAAGTGGTACCTCTACGCTGCGAGTAACTGACGTTCACCTCACGCCACAAGGTGACACCACCAGAGTCTTTCTTCGGGTCGCGATTGAAGTCGAACTGAACAGTCAGGGGAGTCTTATTTAAGACGGGGCCCCACCGCGGCTTGGGCGGACGCTCACCCTCATTACTGACCGATATGAGATTAGTGGTCAAGTCCGCAATGTTGGTGAGAATGATGCGATCGAAACTGCTCAGCAAACGGTCGTCCTCTCAACTCGGGTGGATGCCGCGAGTGCCGAGTCGGTCGCTCCGGGGGATGCAGTGCGTATTGGGGGCTGGACAGTCGCTCGGATCGAAAACGTGCGGACATTCGCGACCGAAGATCCGAACCAGCGACGACTGTTTGCGGCGGTGACGCTTGATACCCATCGCCAGCAGAATCGACTTCGCTTTGGCGGGCACGCGATCCGACGTGGGCAGTCACTTACCGTAGCGGACTCCAGAGGGCTCTTGCGAGGGCTGTGTGTATCTCTATTATCTTTCTGAGGTTCGGATTCACCCACGTATTTACATGTTCGAAGTCGACAGACCCATCACTATTCGGAGCAAGACTGCTGTGTGCCTACTGCACTCGTTACCGGTGTTGCCGGGTTCATCGGATCGACCCTTGCGACCACCCTGTTGGATCGTGGGTACACCGTCTATGGTGTCGACAACTTTGCGACGGGACGTGAACAGAATCTCGACTCGATACGTGACGCTGGGAAGTTCACCTTCCACGAGGCTGACATTCGCGATGCCGATGCCATGGCCACGGCTATCGATGGCGTCGACTACGTCTTCCATCAGGCTGCTGCTGCGTCCGTCCCGCGGAGCGTTGAGGATCCCGTTACGACCACGGACATCAACTGCACCGGCACTGCAACTGTGATCGACGCCGCCCGCAACGCGGATGTCGACACCGTCGTCGTTGCGTCTTCTTCAGCGGTGTATGGATCAACCGACCAACTACCGAAAGTCGAATCGATGGAACCCCAGCCAGAATCCCCATACGCGCTCTCGAAGTACTACACAGAGATGCTCACTCTCCAAGCCAGCGACCTCTATGATATCGATACCGTTGCCCTCCGGTATTTCAATGTCTTTGGGCCACGTCAAGACCCCACCGGCGACTACGCTGCCGTGATCCCGAAGTTCATTTCGCTGATGCTCGACGGCACTCGTCCCGTCATCTACGGTGATGGTGAGCAATCTCGGGACTTTGTCTTCGTCGACGACGCCATCCAAGCGAACATTCTCGCTGCCGAGGGGGATATCACTGGTGAGGCGTTCAATATCGGCTGTGGCGGTCGTGTCTCCGTTAATGAAGTTGTTGATACACTTTCTGACCTCCTTGGCACGGATATCGATCCTATTTATGATAACCCACGTGCCGGTGATATCCGACACTCGTACGCGGATATTTCGAAGGCAAAGGATCTACTTGGTTATGAGCCTGCTGTGAGTTTTGAGGAAGGATTGACCAAGACGATCCCGTACTACCAGGAGTAGGCCTCGGAGAGCATCTTGCTATTTGATAGACTGACGGAGCCGGATCAGTAGTGAGTGTATCGCGTGCGAAAGGGCGGTTTCAAGATCCACCAGATCGCGCTCGCAGGAACCGGTGCAGCGGCGAGTTTCGCAATATTCCAGCTGAACATTCCTGTGTGGGGCGGTATTCATATGAATCTCATCGGCCTCGTCGGTATCCTAGCTGGTCCACTGCTCGGGCGCTCATCGCATTAGTCGTGAACATCTTCTCGGCGGTACTCGGCATGGTGCCGCCGGACTCCTCGGAGCGAACAGGCTCGTCAACGCTTCGGAAGCCATCGTCGCCTATTATTCCTTCCGAACGCTGGTCCGGATGGATCGGGACGTGTTCCCGGCGGGTGCGAGTGCAGCGACGTTCGGACTGTTTGCCGGTGCAATCCTGATGGGCGCGATTATCGCAACTAGCGGTGTCAACGGAAGCATACTCTCCCATGCGGGCCTGACGGCAGCCGTCGCCGGACTTGTCCGCCTGAACCTCGGTGTCGTCGTCATCGGGCCCAACCTCTAAGTCTCACACTCTCAGCAGTGGGGCCAGGAGTACAGAAGCACCTGACTCACCAAGCAGCGACTCGATGGCAGCTTTTTCAGGCTATTCCTCGGGTATCGGAACGATGCGGCGGGGACTGTTCATCGGACTCACAATGGGTACTGGCGCACTCGGGCTTGGCGCCGCGGCCCGCCGGGTCAGGTCATCGTCGGGACGACGACGCAGGCTGCCGCCGACGAGGCGGCGCGGCAGGCGCGGAAGGGACTTGTGAAGCGGCCCGATGTCCGCTACGTCGAACCCGACGCGAACGGAAGCACCTTGACGCCAGCGTGACATGGTCGCGGCCTCTCGACCGAGATTAGCTATAGTGGTGATACGACGGATAGACCACTGTCGCGGACAAAGCGACGGCAAATCGCGACCACGAGACCAACGCGCCGCCGGGGCAATCTCGCACGTGAATATCCACGTACGCCAGCGACAGCGTCAGAATCATGTGTAATCTACCACACATGAATTGTTTGTCCCAGAATGATCCGGAATCAGGCAGCATCGCCGGCAGGATGGCCATCGAGAAGAACAGCAGCGCATCTATGACGATGAAACCGCGAGATAACGGAGCTGCCGCAGAATGAGTGGGAACGGACTCATGCACACGTCTGTGATTCGACGAGCGGCTAAAACGAATAGTGTCGTCAAAGAGCGTGATCTGGTCGTGGCGGTCGACCAGACGATAGTCCCACTAGTTCATGTATATTTTCGGTCGTCATCGCCCTGCTCTTGATCGCCTTTTTCATAATCTTCGTTCCGAGCCCTTCGGCAGCTCTGGCGGTTCGAACCGAGTCACAAGCAGCTGACTGAGGAGGGTGTCGGCCAACCGCTTGCGCACTGCGACCAAGAGCTTGAGACCATTGGTCGCGATTGTGTCCAACTGAAATCCAGCGCGGCAAGCAGGCGACCCAGCAGGACGAAGAGACCCGACAGCGACTGTCTCCGGTGGTCAACGAGAACGGCGCTGGATCCGGTTCTATGATGAGTCAGCGCTACAAAAACGAGGCTCGAACGAATACGGGCCAAGCGGTAACCAAGCGTTGCGAGCCACGCCTCAACGCCAGCTGTTTGGATACGAACTAGCGACTAAGCGGTTAAAATCGCAGACAGGCGATTGGCGACGATGTATTCGCCGTTGGTACCGGTATCTCTCGCAATAGGTTGGGGTGAAGCCACTATGACCTTTACTCTGGTACCGTTACCCGGTCGATTCGGCAATCGGAAGCCAACGGATTTATGAGTCCAGTGATAGTCCAGATGGAATGAGGACGCGGTGCCCGACGACGACCCCGTCTTCCAGCAGGCCAAGATCAGCGTCCCGGTGGATGTCGTCCGCTACTGGCCCCGGTTTACCGCTGGAATCGTTATGCTGGGGGGTGGCGTGTCGATGTCGACGCATAGTCAGGCGTCCACAGCAGACAGCAGCCGGTCTTGACCGGTCACTCGCGATCGCAACACTAACCCATGAAGATGTGCCAACGTACGTCCGTCTCGTGGGGTCAGCATCAGAGACAATGACCAAACCAGAAGACATCAGCCGTCGCGAGCAACTCCGGGCCTTGGTGCGGGTAGCCCGGTACCGCCCGGCATTTACTGCGGTAATCGTCGGGGCAGGGGTGTTCGCGGCCACGCTGGAAGCGGTCGGGCTAAGTTTTATTCTCCCGATCGTCGAACTCGTCCAGTCCTCGGGTAACCCTGTTGCCGAGACCGACGGCGTGCTGGGTGTGTTCGTGGCCGTCTACCAGACGCTGGGAATCCCATTTACCCTTGGCTCGGTCGTCGTCGGAGTGAGTCTGGTGTTGACCGTACGGTGGACGTCGACGTTCGTCGTGCGGTGGCTGCGCGAGGTGCTCTTGTTCAATTATACGCGGGATCTGCAGACACAGTCGTTCGACAACGCACTCGACGCGCGCATCGAATACTTCGACCGAGAGGGATCGGACGACATTCTGAACGCGATAGTGACGCAGGCCGAGTACGCGGGGCGGGTCATCCGGTACGTCGTCGTTTTCCTCGAACAGTCTCTGTTGAGTCTCATGTATCTCAGCATCGCGTTCGTGCTCGCACCGCTGCTGACGCTGTTCGCTGTCGCTTTTCTAGGTGGCTTTTCGATCTTTTTCCGGTACGTTCTGGAGTCCGGCTACGACATCGGCGACCGGGTAGCCGACGCGAACGAACGCGTTCAGGAGGCCGCCCAAGCTGGCACGCAGGGTATCCGGGATACGAAGCTGTTCGGGCTGCGGAGCGAACTGTTCAGTGACTTCCTGGATGCTGTCGATCAGTTCACCAGATCGAGTATTGACCTGCGCCGGAACCAGCAGGCCATTCAGAGTTTCTACAACCTCCTGACTGCGGTGTCAGTGTTTGCCCTGATCTATCTGGCTATCGCTTTCGCGAATCTGTCGCTGGGATCGCTCGGTGTCTTCCTGTTCGCGATGTTCCGGCTCGGCCCGAAAGCGAGCGCCCTCAATTCAAAGTTCTACCAGATCGAGAACAACCTCCCACATCTGGTCCGGACACAGCAGTTTATCGACGAACTCGGACGAAACCAGGAACACGACGCGGAGCGAGAGCCGGTGCCCGAACCCGTTGAGTCGGTCGAATTCAACGACGTTCGGTTTTCCTACGGGGGGCAGGACGACGAAGCCCTCTCGGGCATCTCGTTCGAATTTGAGAAGGGCGAGTTTATTGGCTTTGTGGGCCAGTCTGGCGCTGGGAAGTCGACGGTCGTGTCACTGCTTGCGCGACTGTACGAACCGGATTTGGGCGAAATCCGTGCGAACGGGCGATCGATACACGAGATGGACATCGACAAGTGGCGGTCGCGGATCGCGGTCGTACGGCAGGATCCGTTCGTGTTCAACGACACGCTCCGGTACAACCTCACCATTGGGAACCGGGACGTATCGCTGAAGAAACTGGACGAGGTGGTGCGCATCGCCCGCGTTGACGAATTCTTCGACGATTTGCCCGACGGCTACGACACGCAACTTGGCGACGATGGGGTCCGACTGTCCGGCGGGCAGCGACAGCGGGTCGCTCTGGCTCGGGCGTTGCTGAAAGACGCCGACGTGCTGGTGTTGGACGAGGCGACGAGCGACCTCGACTCGAATCTGGAGAGAGAAGTTCAGGAATCTATCGAGGGGATGGACCGGGATTACGCGATGGTCGGGATTGCACACCGGCTGTCGACGGTAAAAAGTGCTGATCGAATCTATACGATCGACGATGGAGAGATTATCGAGACAGGAAAACATAAAGAACTCATTGATAATGGTGGACAGTATGCCGAATTGTACCTGATACAGTCGCAAGGGACAGGTGATTAGTAATAATGTGTAGTGAGCATAGCACCGGCAGTGAGTTTGAATACACGATTGCGATGTGTAACTTAAATAACGCCGGCACAATAGAAGAGGCGATACAGAGTATTGCCTGCCAAGTCGATAACCGGTTTGAATTATTAGTTGTCGATGACGGATCAACAGACGGAAGTTTAAGCATTCTAAAGCGTCTCGAGAATAAGATTACAAATTTGCGATTTATCACTGGAGACAACGATAATCTCGGAGAGGCAAGAAATCATTCGTTTCGTGAAGCAAATGGTGAACATATACTCGAGTCAATGGATCTCGATGACAAGTATCATCACGGAATCTTAGACTTCATCGAAATATATGAAAGCTTACGCGGTGAACTCAGTGAAGATTTTTATTTAAAAGGTAATTCGATAAACGCCGCACCTAGGAAACTCTTGATGGAATATCCATACCGAAGTATGGGGTATGGGGAAGATGCTGACCTGTGGCGGAGGTTGTTCGCAGACGACAAAATCATCTGGCTTGACCATGAGCCATTCTACGAGCAGATACGCGAAGACTACACATTCTTCCAGAGAATTAAAAATATATATAACAAGACGGTTGTAGATTTCCGTAGTGGTGTTTCTTTCCGTAGCTTTGTTCATTATTGTATGAACAATATGACAGAAAACCTAAAAAGAAACATGTACCTGCTGTGCATTTCTATTCCTGCGTACGCAAAGGCAAAAAAATTGGGTAGGTTTGATCCACCCGCACCCGAGTTTCGAAAGAAGGGAACATTGCGAATAAAAATCAGAAGTCGACAAATAAAATTGAGCGAATTCAATAAAAAGTTCGGAATCGACCCTGAAGATATAGATATCTCCGACGAAGGTAGACAGTATTTTTATGATATTGGCTAACCATCCAGCCAGCCGGCTGTGTTTGTGAACCTTTGTCACCGAGATACAGCCAGTCTGACTCACCATCTTCAATTATATTAGACATCCTACGAAAGGTATCCCAAGGCTTCGAGTGTCTCTTCTACGGTCATAGACACTTTCTTCTCTTTGCCGGTCGTGTCAAATTAAGCGTGAAGAGTGAGGGTGGTGATTTCGTAGTGCTCTATGCTAGAAATCACACGCCTTAGCGACGGTAGCGACTGGATCGAATTAGGATTTGTGGAGCGGGAGGCGACACCCGAGCCAGCGATGAAGCTCGGTATTTGACTCCATTTGGCTGGACTATCACTTTCGAATACCATCTCAATTCTTGATAGATTGGGTGTCGAGCGCTGTCGATCAACCGTTCACAATTGGGTGCAGAAGGCCGATTTACAGCCTGCAGGCGGTGCCGACCCGGATCACGTTACGGTCGATGAAACCGTGATCCAACTCAATGACGAGCGATATTGGCTGTATGCCGCTCTCGATCCTGAAACAAACACATTCCTTCATATTCGGCTCTTTAGCACGTACACAACTGGTCTTACCGAAATCTTCCTGAGCGAATTACGCGAGAAACCGGGCGTGTAGAAAGGTTAGCACATCTCTACTGCCTGATTAGTAATTCCGACCCAGGCATTTATCTCAGGGAAAAATAACCGAATTTTGGTATCTGACGTAAATCGAGGTCAGCCGGCTAAGCCCTGTGAACACTTCTGCACGCTTGGGTCATAAGTATATAACTACTACACCAAACCGCAAGACAGGAAAATGATAAGATCGAGATTGGGGGTGCGGAATATAGGTTAAATGTTACACATCTTTTCAATCTGCAATTGTCTAGTATCACGCCAGTCAGATGCCAACATAATCGACTGTTCGACGACGTTGAATTGCGCTTCGTTCGCCATGTCGTGAAGGTGCGTCCAGAAGTGTGCGTGTTTATTTTCTGTAACAGCTCGGGCCAGAGCATCTTCGATATACAGGCGATGGATATACTTCCGCACGCGGAACGGAATCGACCGCAAGACCGGGTGGACAGACCTCTGGCCCTGAGCGACGTACGGTGCTGTCATCGACTGGGTAACTGACGTGCGCGTGGTGACGAGTCCATCCTTCGTAGCCGGCTCTAACACCGGGTGATTTCGACTAAAGTAGCATCGCAGCAACGCTGGTTTGCTCTCCGGTATCCGTCCTCGCGTCTTCCGGATCACCCTGATGCCATTCTGTTTGAGGACCCCGGGATCCACCCGCTGGTGACGAGGTGGAACGATTGACTGCGCTGGCTCGCCGAATCTATCCCGGTGGACACGCTGGGCCTTCTGGAGATCCAAGTCCATCTGGGATGAAGAAAATTCCTCGCCTAAGGCATGTGAGAAGGTGTGGGTGCAGATCTCATGATCCACCTCCGCTGCTTCGATCATATCAATCAAGTCGGGTGCGTAGAACAGCGGGTCCGATCGGTGGTCCGTTCCCGGATCCGAATCAAACCATCCTGCCGGGTATTCCCCATCGTGGACACCCGAACACTCCTCCAGAAACAGATGGCCCACAATATCGAATGTAATCGGTATTTCCAGCCGGTCACAGAGAGCAAGCAAGCGCTTGAGGGCTTCTGTTTCTGCTCTTCGGTTCTTGCTCAGTGCCGCATACTTGTTGGGACGGGATAGGTCGTGATAACCCCACCCAAGCTCTATTTCGACACTGAATAGTGCTGTTCTGAGCATGTTATCTACTCTCGGATTCTATAAGATAATCAATCATACGCTAAGACATTGTATGTTGCAAACTAGCTACGGTTTTGACTTGGACATTATTACTGTGCTACTCCCAACACCCACGGGGAGGTAGAATAATGATTGGGTAATAACAATATTAAACATACCTGTCAATGCCGTTGCCAGTAGCCCGATTAAACAGCCAGCTATACACAGAGGTACTGACTCATTTGGTGCAATTGACCACGCACAACTCAAAATTAACAACATGAGCAGTAAGAGAATTCCGACATCAGCATAGGAAAGTTTGAGCTGGGGGCGACGGATCAGAGTGATCGTTGCGAAGACAGCACACGCCAGCATTGAGATCCGCGGTAGGCCAAAAGTGAGGCCGCCGATATCCGCCCCAAACGGAATATAGCGCGTAGTAGGTGGCATAACCAGTAGGAACCCGAAGAGCCATGTCAGGCGTTTATTTTTCATACAGTCCCAAGTTGGTCTGATACAGTAAGACGGTGTTAATTAGTCTTTGCATACAATCCAAGATCTAATCTTGCTAATTCGATACTGCTCTTGCGTAGCCCTCGCGCAACTGTTCCCCGACGCGCTCCCAGCTCCGCTCGTCGGCACTCTTGACGCCATTCTCAACGACCATCCGATACAGTTCGTCGTCACGAATCAACCGTAGCACGTTCTCGGCGACGGATTCCGCAGTCTGCTCGGCCAGCATCCCGTTTTCCTCGTGGTTGATCACGTCCGGGATACCTCCGACAGAAGTTGCCACCACCGGCGTGCCGACGTCATGCCCCTCTAGCACGACGCGAGGCATGCCTTCGGATTCCGAAGGCAAAACGAGAACATCAGACTCGGCGAGGCGACGCAACGTCTCGTCGTGGCTGAGAGAACCTGTGAGAGTGACATGTTCTCCGAGGCCCATTTCCCGACAACGCTTCTCAAACTCTTCTCGGGCCGGCCCGTCACCGATCACTGTGAAATGCAGATCGTACCCGCGCTCATAGATAGTTTCGAATGCATCAAGTAGGAGAAAGATTCCTTTCGCTTCCCTCAGCGATCCGATGTACAACATCTCCGATACTGTTTGGGAGTCGTCTACGGACCGGTAGTCTCGCACGTAATCGGGGTTGACTACTGGTAACCTGACGATTCGACCCCTTGGAACATCATTCCGGATCAAGATGTCGTCAATATTCGACGCACAGCTGAACCAGACTGGTGTGTGGCCCATCCGAACGATCCACGGTCGAAAGGCTTCGTCCTGACAGTCATAGGCCAGCGGGACTCGAGAGATTGTAGAAACGATAGCGAGGCTGACGACTGAAAATGAAGAGGCGTGTGCGTGGATAATATCTACGTCTTTTTTTGTCAGTATGTAAGCCGAAAACACAGTGACGAGGGTAACCTCCAACAGTACCCGAAAATATCTAGGCAAGAAACTGACTCGTGGGAGAATTCGATATATAGACACTCCATCTTGTCGGACCACCACAGATTCATCTGACTTATATCCCGTCACAACGAAGTACCTGAGTTCACCCTTCGTCGTGCTAATGAGGTTTGAGTAGAACGTAGCGGCACCACCTGTTGATGGAGGGTACTTTGGAGTGAACAGATAGACTGTATCCACAGCGTACAGTGATACCATTATTAAATAATTATTTCGGAGTGTCGGCCGACAATTCAGACCACCACAATTAAAATCCCACCCGTCAAATCGTCCTTGTGGCCCTACAAACTGATGTGTCTGTAATGTATCTCTGATGCAACTTGTGGAGACAGACACCCAGAACAAGCAGAGTACACAAGGATTAAAAGGATGAAAACTGCGCTTCTGCAGAGTTCAGTTGGAGTTGGCGGGCGTAGCAAGGTTCTGGCTGTCTCTGTCAAAATACTAGCCCACCACTCGCACACTATTGATCTTCATACGCTCAGCGCTTCAGACGATATTAGCAGGTTTCTTAACCACTATGAACTGGACCACACAGGCATAGCCGGTGTCACTCACCGTGGGTCAAGCATTCCCGGAACCATTTATCAGCAGCCAGTTTTGAATATCGCCGCTCGCGGGGATCTCTCGAAGTACGATCTCGTCTTCAATTCGAATAACTGTGCTCGATTCCTTCCACCAGATCCTAAATACATACACTACGTGCATTTTCCCACGCCACGGAACCCCCGAATCGACCCGAAGTACGATAGACTACCGTACCACATTGCGTCAGTTCCGCTCATGCTCATGTCCGCGCTGACGACTGCAAAACCAGACGGACAGGTATTTGCTAATTCCAAATTCACACTCGAACACACTCAGAAGGCATATCACTCACCCGACGCCCGAGTGTTGTATCCACCCGCGTTGGAGTCAGTTCGACTCACTGAATTTACTGGCGAAGGTGTTGTGTCTGTTGGATCTTTCCACCCGAATAAGGATCAGCTGCTCCAGTTGCGGATGGCAAAACGATTCCCGGATACGGAGTTCCGCATCCTCGGGTCGATGGCTTCCGAGTCGTACTACGAGACCTGCCGGGAGTACGTTGCTGAAAACGGATTGGAGAACGTGACGCTGCTAACTGATGTCTCGGATCAACGTCTGCGAGACATACTCCAACGCAGTCGAATATTCCTCCACACGATGGAAAACGAACGATTTGGAATCGCAACTGTTGAAGGGATCAATCATGGATGCATTCCTGTGGTTCATAATTCGGGTGGCCAGCGGGAGGTCATCCCAAACTCTGATTTCCGGTTTGATAATCCATCAGACTGTGAGGTCATTCTCGGTGAGGTGTTGTCTGGTCGATCCCCTTCAGAACAACGGATGCGAACGCATCTGCAACAGTTTACTGAAGCGAACTTTCGTTCGACACTTTCTGAATGGATTTGACCACAGAACCATCTAACACATCAGTTTATTAAACTGGTTTCAACACTTTTGCACCTGAATATTGCTTTTATTTTTATGTACAATCACATCACAGTTCCGCGCTGTCGATGTATTCTGGACCAAGCGTGTCCCGCCTTGTCCGCGCATTTCCTATCTTGAATCAATAAGACGAATAAATAGGGACTTGACCAACACCATTCTGTCTAAATCTCCCGCTTGAGCCGTTTCAGCGGTTTTCCCGCTCGCACACTACTCCTCCGGAGGGTCGCCTTCTGATCGCTGAACTCATCCCATCTTTTCGTTCATAATCGGGAGACAGAACCGACGACGACAGTAATAGTGCTACTGCTATGATTAAACCGCAGAAGTACAGTTACCTAATGATGAATTGTAATAAATGTTGCTTTTAATAATCGATATCGCTGAGGAGCCGCTCGTACAGCTGGGCAATCTCCCGTTGTTCGCGTTCCATACTGAATCGTTCCACTTGCGACCGACATGCCTGAGTCATCTTCTGTCGCATCTCTTCTGGGTTGAGAAGACGGTTGAGTGCATCAACAAGAGCATCCACGTCACCAGGATCAATCAGTAACCCGCACTCGCCGTGCGAAACTTGTTCCGGAATGCCTGCGATACGTGTAGAAACAACCGGCGTCCCAGACGCTAGCGCTTCTGAAATCACTCGTGGCGTCCCTTCACGATACGATGGTAGTACCAAGACATCTGAGGCCGCGAGGAGGTTGGGCACGTCTTCTCGATATCCTAGTAGGTGTATTGACTGTCCTAATCCCCGTTTTCGGATTTCTTTATCGAGTTTAGATTCTAATGGTCCATCCCCGGCAATTAGCAGGTCAACATCACTCTCCTCTAACCTATCAAAGGCCTCTATGAGATCGAAAAGGCCTTTACCGTCATCTAACCGCCCAATAAACAGTAGCCGCAGATTCGAATCTGATAGCGGAAGACGAGCAGGCGGTGCGTCCTCAAACTTCTCTGTATTAATGCCATCATAAATTAACTCGTATTGCGTTTTAGTACCGATACCCCTATTTAAAAAAGTCTCGCGAATCTGATTTGATCCAACAATAATTTTTGTCGCAATAGGTGCAGAGAGCCATTCCATCAGCCAGACAAACGTGTTCAATACGAAAGAGCGATCTTGGGCAATCGGATCACCATGTATTTCGTGGATAATGACGGGTGTTCCAGCAAATATCGCGGCCCAACGGCCGATTATTCCTGCCTCGGTACTGTGTGTATGAATCAAGCCGATTTGATGTGTCTCGAGATAGCGTTTCACTTGAAAAATCGCTGGAATGGTACGCGTCAGCGAGTAGTGCCTGATTTGATCAAAACAACACGTCTCGATTCCATTTCTTTCGAGACTATGTACACGCTCCTGATCGTACTCGTTCCCGAAACCGAGACGCACATCGTAGCATTTCTCAGCCTTGAGCAAACCGCGGATTTGATTTTCAGCCACAGATTCAGCCCCTCCACCAATAAATCGGGTAATGAGATGGAGTACGCGTGTCACGTATCAAATCCCTTCCAGTGATCTTCTCTGTGCAACTCGGCGACGTCACGCATTGTGAGGACGTCAAGTCGTCCCTGGCTGACGAGGGACTGCGCGTGAGCGAGAACCGCTTCGAATGCTGTCAGAAGCCGTTCGGGGTCACGGGCGAAATTGAACGGATGGAACCAGAGATGAAAAATCTGGCCAGTCCGTGCTGCGCGGTCGAGACCTGCGATTGCCCGAGAGCGTTGCGACTCTTGCGGCGTGTGCTGCCAGCCACCGTGATCTGGCCGAAATATCTGTGATCCGGGTACCTCAACCAGTCCTGACTCGGTGCGGGGAAGAACTGTTGGAGGAGTCCACTCTGTCGCCTCTTCGGCGAACCGCGCGCCTTTGACTACTGAATCGGGCAATTGAAATCTCTCGTACCAGCGGCTATCAAGGCCTCTGTACACCTCAAATCCGACATCGTTGAGCACATCCCGATGACTGATTCTGTTTCGCGGGTAGACGAACGAGGTCATGTCGATACCGAGATGCTCTGCAACAGTCATGGACTGTTCTAAATCGGAGCGAGCATCGTCACGCGTCGCTTCATCACAAACGAGATGTGTGTGCGTATGCGAGCCGATATCGTGGTCTACCTCTGTGTTTTCGATCCAGTCTAAAATCCGCGGCTCGTACCACAAGTCCTGGTCAAGTTCTTGCTGACACGGTAGAGCGACGTTCCGGCCATTCCGTCCGTAACAATTTGAATGTGATTGCCAATCTATCTCCGAGACACGGCAGTCTGTTAGGAGGTGTGTTACAAGAGCCCATGTCGTAGGAATCTGGTACTTGTCGAAGAGACTGAGGAGGCTACGAATAACATGCCGCGTCCCAGCGTACCGTTCCGGGTCAACTGGTCCTGTGTCAAACATACCCCATACTAATTCAGTGTCGAGTGAAACAACTAGTGCACCAAGAGTTTCACCACTCATTCATTGATATATCCCAGGTCAGACAGTCTGGAGTGAACGGTGTCATCAGTTTTGTGAGTAGCTTGAGCACCCGCTTTAACCCAGTTGATATCTTCAAGCCGTGACTCACGCGAATGGATGGCTGCTTCCTCCGAAAAGAGTTTGTATCGTGGCTTGCCGTCCATATCTCTGGGGATCGGTGCATCATGCAGCGCTAGGAGTGTCGGTGCGAGGTCGGTGATACGGAGATCGTTAACTTCCGTCTCGGGATTGATTTCTGGTCCATAGGCGATGAACAGTCCAGTATCTTTATTCTCGCCTGCCCAAGTTTCGGGGCGTCCGAATATATTGTCTACACCGATCCCGCCATTAATATGCACGTTCGGGGCTTGGTCCAGGAGAATGTCTGGACCATCACTGGTGTAGGGACCGCTATACACAGACTCAGCTGGCCGTGCCGCTTGGATCACGAGATTTCCCTCAGCATCTCGAAGTCCATCGAGTTTTTCAACGAGTTCTCGCTTCACTTTCTGTCGTTTGGATTGAGAACCCGCGATTACGTACAGTGGGCCCTGCCCACTGGCTATTACGGTAGATTCGTTCCAGTCAATTAACTGCTCCTTTCCACTCCGCTTGACTCGCCCTTCAGAGTCTGGCAAGAGGTCTTTGATTTCAGACGGAACGACCCGACGTAACAACCATTCAATCCGAAATCGATTCAGTAGCGGACGGACACGGTCCCGCGTTATCCCGACCCGCTTCATCACATCACTCGCCCCAGTCTGCCGGACTAGGTATCCCTCCTCTTCGAGCCACGTGTTGATGTTGAACTCTACCTCGATCCGGTTCGACCCGTGATCCGACATCACGAACAGATGATCCAGCTCGCCGCTGTCGAGCAGCTTTCCGATGCCTTCGTCGATGATTTCCCAGGCAGTACGGACGACCTCGCGGTCCCAGTAGAAGTGATGCAGAACGTTGATGTAGAACACCGTTGCGTGGATCAGTGTGTACTCGCCGGATTCGAGTCGGTCTCCGAGGACTTGGAACCGCTGTTTGATCAGGCGGTGAATCTCGTCAACACAGTCGTTTTCTTGATCGTCTTTCGACAGCTGCGAGAGTAATTCGGGGTGAACCTGATAGTCGTACTCCGCACGGAGATGGTCTTCCAGTCCCGGCGGGTGCGTGTAGTCGGTCTGTTCGCTGCCCGGTCCACCGGCGATGAACTCCCCGTTCACCTCCGAGGGTGGCGAGCCAGTCGGGAAGTTGATGACGGATACCTTCCCGTCCAGCAAACTCCAGTACTCGCCACCGTCGAACTGTTCGGAGGAGCTGGTGGATTCGATCGATCGATTTTCTCGGTCGACTCGTTCCCACCAAAATACTCCAAGTTTCCCGGGGTTGACACCGCTGGCGTAGCACCGCCAATTCGGACAGGTTACCGGCGGGAGCCAGCTCTGCATGTCCATCGCCGCCCCTTCCGAGGAGAGTCTCGCGAGATTTGGCAGGTCTCCCGAATCGATCCACTTGCGTATCAACTCAAATGCTGCCCCGTCTAGTCCGAGTACTACAGTAGTCATTAGTGTAGAGAGCGTTTCTGGATTATCGCTCACTTATTTATGATAAACGAGACACTTAATATTTCTGTATACTGATGGGCGGGGCGGTGTTCAGATAAGGATGAAGGATGAGGCGGTGCGATTTCTGAGTGCTCTATGCTCGAAACCACACGCCTCAACGGTGGTAGCGACCGCTTCGAGTTAGGATTTGTGGAGCGAGAGGCGACACCCGAGCCAGCGATGAAGCTCGGTATTCGACTTCGTCTGGCTGGCCTATCACTTTCGAATACCATCTCGATTCTTGACGTTTTAGGTGTCGAGCGCTGTCGCTCCACCGTTCACAACTGGGTACAGAAGGCTGATTTACAGTCCACAGACGGGACAGACCCGGATCACGTTGCGGTTGATGAGACCGTGATCCAGCTCAATGACGAACGGTTCTGGCTGTACGCTGCGGTCGATTGTGACACGAACCGCTTGCTCCATGTTAAGCTCTCTTCGACGAGAAATCAAGCGATTACTGAGATGTTTCTTGCTGAACTCCGCGAGAAACATCTCGTCGATGACGCGCTCTTTCTCGTCGATTCTGCGCCGTGGTTGCAAGCGGCGCTCCATCGACACGGCCTCGATTACAGATACGAAAAACATGGTAATCGGAACAGTGTCGAACGTGTCTTTCGAGAACTAAAACGCCGAACAAACCAGTTCTCAAACTGTTTCAGCCATGCCGAAGCAGACACCGTCGAAAATTGGCTTCAAGCGTTCGCCTTCGCATGGAACCAGCTAATCTGAACACTACCACAGTATCCAGCCGATGCACGGAAATAAACCAGAACTATGAACATCGCAACAAAGACTAATCCGACGATGGCACCGAACCGACTCGTCACCACCGCCGTGGCGGGCGCGATTGCATTGCAGCCGTTTAACCCGATTTCGGTCGTCGGGCCGGTATCGATCGCCGACGTGGCGCTCGTCGCCGCGCTCGGTCTTGTCGTCGGCCAGCAGCTGATCACTGACGATGGCTGGCTCGCGGCCGGCGTTCGCCCGCTGGCGATCTGTCTGGGCGCACTTATCGCGTGGGTCGTGATCGCGGCGGGGGGCTGGCACGTCACGCAGTTCGGGGCGTTTGCCCTGGTGGTCGCGCTCGTCGCACTCTATGTGCGCTCATCCCGGGACATCGAAACGCTGCTGTGGGGGGCGCTGCTGGGGTCAGTTATTATCTCGCTGCTAACCATCTACTCCTCAACCCTAAACCCCGCATTCGGCGGCCGCGTCATCCAGTCCCGACTGCCGCCGCCGATTGATTTCGCGCGAACGGTGCCGCTGCCTGGAGGGTTCGGAGCAGTCTCGACGTACGTCCTCGCCCCGCTTCCGTTCGCGATCATCAAGTGGTACCGAAGCCGCCGCCGCTGGCTGCTGGCGCCGATCCTGAGTACCATCGCTGCCGTCGTCCTCCTCCAGACGCGGGCGACTTATCTCGCGTTCGCGGCGGCGATGGGCGTTTTGGCGGCCGGTGTTCACGGCCGACGTATGTGGGAGTTGGGCTGGCGCAATGCCGGCGGGAGCGCGCTCGTACTCACTGTCGGCGGCGCTGCCAGCCTCGCCGTCGGGAGGGTACTCTACGCAATCAACCCCGAAAATGTTACCAGTCGCGTCGCACAATTTCAGCGCTCGCTGGTGTTGATGGCTCAACACCCGCTGACAGGCGTTCCCCGCCCAGTCTTGCAGCACTTCCCGGTCACGGGGCACACCCCGCATAATATGTTTCTGCATACTGGCGTCGCCGCTGGCGTCCCCGCAGCCGCCGTCTTGCTGCTCATGCTTGGTGTCGCGCTGGCTGGCTGTTGGCGTGGCTGGCTCGACCACCGGAGTCGGTGGACTGCGCTTGCGCTGGCGGCTGGGCTCGCGGCGACTGTAATCAATCTGGGCCTCACTCCTGGACAGACGCGAGCCTACTGGCTGCTCATCGCCAGCAGCACAATGCTCATATATAGTTCGGACGGCGATCTCAGTACGATGCCGTGGATCAGAACTGCGGTCCGAACGTCGGCGGTCGCTACTGCGTTGAGACGCGCAACCCGCAACAGTACGGTTCTTGGGTTGTTGACGGCCGATGCGACGGATACACGTCGCCGCCTCGCCGCCGGCTGGCAAGAGTCGCGGTGCCGCCGCGCGGTCTCAAAACTCCAGGCCGCAATCACCAATTCAGCCGTGGTCGCTTTTCTCACCCGCGATATATCGAATTAGGCATCTGCGAGTGTCAAAACTGGCGGTTAGTTCACGTCGCTCCAACTGCCGCCACCGTCTGTCGTGTACCGAAAGCCGGGGTTGCCGTCGCCAGTATTGGTGCCGTCGTCGAAATAGAAAGCTGTGGTGTCCGTATTCGACGGCGACGACGACCGTGCCTCAATGCCTCCCGGCCGGGAGATTTTCTGGTCGAAGATGTCTGCGTAGCTAAAGAAGGTAACACGACTATCTTGGACCCGGAGCGACTTATTAAAGAGCAAGGAGAATACCCGCGTCTTCAGGCGCGGGATGAATCCGACAACTCTGACGCCTTCTACGTTCGAGGGCACAGTCGGATATTCCATGCCAAGCCGTTGATTTTAATATACTAATTCTCATAAGCGCTTATGAAACAGATCGATGCTGGAAATCACCCGCACCTATCGAGCGAAAATCGTCAACCACCAACAGGTGAATGACGACCTCGATGACTGCGGGTACTCCGCGTCGAAACTGTGGAACGTCGCCCGCTACCACACCCAGAAAGAATGGGACGATACCGGTGCGATTCCATCTGAAGCCGACCTCAAGCGCGAATTAAAAGACCACGAACGATATAGTGACCTCCACTCGCAGTCAAGTCAGCGCGTTCTCGAAGAGCTCGCTGAGTCTTTCAACGGTTGGTTCAAAAAGCGCAAGAACGGCGACACCGACGCGAATCCCCCCGGCTACTGAAAGAGAGGCGACAATCATCCACGCTCCACCGTGACGTGGAAACAGAACGGCATCAAGCACGATTCCACGAACAACCGAATCCGTTTGAGCAAGGGGTTCAACCTGAAGACCCACCGTTCGGACTTCATTCTCTGTGAGTACAATACACGCCCAGACGTGACTGTGGAGAACATCCAGCAGGTGCGTGCCGTCTGGAACGGCGACGAGTGGGAACTCCACCTCGTCTGTAAGGTTGAGATATCCGTCAAGGATGCCCCAGGAAATAACACAGCTGGCATCGACCTCGGCATCAAGAACTACCTCGCTATTGCCTACGGCGACGGTGAGGCTGAGTTGTATCTGGGAAACGTGCTGAAACAGGACAAGCACTACTTCACCCGCGACGAGTACGACACCGAGGGCCAGAACGGGCCGTCACGCCGTGCCCTCCGTGCCCGCCAGAAGTTGTCTCGTCGGAAAGAACACTTCCTGCACGCACTCGCCAAACACACCGTTGAGCAGTGCATCGACCACGAGGTCGGACGCATCGCCATCGGCGAGTTGAGCGAGATTCGAGAGGACGAGAACGGTGACTCTCGTAACTGGGGCAAGCGTGGGAACAAGAAGCTCCACGGATGGGAGTTCGACCGCTTCACGAACCTGCTTGAATATAAAGCCGAGGAACACGGTATCCTCGTTGACCGTGTGGATGAGGAGAACACAAGTAAGACGTGTTCGTGTTGTGGTTGGAAGCGCGATTCTCACCGCGTGGAGCGTGGCTTGTACGTCTGTGAGTCGTGTGGTGCGACGATGAATGCGGACGTGAACGGTGCGGTGAACATTCGGAGAAAGATAACTCAGAATCCTCCAACTGAGGATATGAGTAACGGTCGTTTGGCACGGCCAGTAGCCTACCTGTTCGATCAAACCTCGGGGCGTTTCGCACCGAGCGAACAGGTGGGTTGCGAACCCTAATATCCCAAATGCGGTCGGGATTCCTCCGTCTTTAGGCGGAGGAGGATGTCAATCTTGATGAGATAGATAAACTTGAGGGGGATGCACTGTTGCGAAGCCTGTCTCGGGCTCGTGAAAGCGGAAAAGCAGATGCATTCGTTAGTGCAGTCTGTATCAGTAACAAGATCGAATACCGAGAGCAACTTAGCGAGCGGGTTGATTCTTCGCTTCAGGACAACGAGATTGTCTTTGATCCGTATGACGCTACTCAACTGGAAGCGATCTTGATCCGGCGGAAAGACGCCTTTTCTGAGGGCGTTTTGGAAGAAGGTGTTATCCCAAAACTGCAGCTTTAGCTGCTCGTGAGCACGGCGATGCGCGGAAGGCAATCGATATGCTGTACGAAGCAGGTCGGCTCGCTGAGAAGAATGGAGCCGATCAAGTCACCGTGGATCACGTTGATGCCGCGCTGAAACGTGCCGAAATCAATCGGTTCCAAAAACTCGTTAGCGGCCAGACCCCACATGTCAAACATATTCTCCGGGCATTAGCATTACTCACCGAACAGAACGGGCGTCAACAGTTCCGGACAGCAGAGGTGTATGATACTCACCAACAGGTTGCAGGGCATGCCGGCGCAACCTCACTAAGCTACGATCGAGTCCAGCGATTGCTCAAAGAACAGGCCTTCCTCGGGGTCACGGAAAGTGAATACACTGGTGGTGGGCACAAGGAAGGAAGCTATCGTGTCCACCGTCTTCTCCAATCGCCAGAAATTGTCTCGCAAGGCCTCGATGGTACATAGGTTTCAGTGCCTGCATCGTCTGTTCCACTCGGTAAAGGGCGTGTTTCTGTTTATTCCACCTACGACCACAACAACGGGTCTGGGTCAGGTGCATTTCACTCGGTATTAGGTGTGTCTCTGCGAGTCGATTCGATAAAACGATCCTTACTATACTCACTCGGTCCGGGGTGTGTAGATGACTTCCGAACAGTGGAGTGCTTTCTTAGAGATATTAATTCACACAGAGTATCGCACATATACCCGAGAATGTTCCCGGGCATTATTGAATATTTATGGTATAATGTACCATCACTTATCTTCACAGACTTTTTCCCGAAGTTCTTCGAGAAGTTGGGGGTGGTTCGCTTCTAACACTTCGATGTCAGTGCTAAGTTCATCATTGATTCGGGAGCGGACTCGGGAAACAGCTTCGTACTTCCGACGATCACCATGCTCGCCTGCGATATGTTCACGCTCTCTTTCGGTAATGAGTGCTCGAGATCGAGCCATGTGCCGTTCCTGTTTGCCCGACATGGTAGTTGTTACTACCCGCGCACTAGGATGTGTAATAACACAACGTTGCAACATTAGGCAACTAATAAGTGGTTGCAGAATATACTAACTAATGAAGCACAGGGGAACTCCTGAGAGAACGAGGACGGTGCTGGAGCCACCGACCCCGTGCTTCGCCCGCTAAGAACGAAGCATGACGAACTTCGATCCACCTAATAAAGAACCTGTCGTACAGTCACTGGACCACAACAGAGACGACTCACAGCTACACCGCTGTCCCATCTGCGGTGTCGTTGGACTCCCAGAACGGATCGCGATCCACACTTGCCAGGACACGTCCAGCACTCACTCCCAGACGACCCGCATCACTCCCGATCCAGTCCACCCCGAGTCGCGTCCCACCCACACAGCAACGATCCAGCAGTGCGCGGACGCTCTCTCCCCCGTCACCAGCGTCCAGGCCACAGACATCTGTTCCGACAATCCCCACCTCAACCACCCGATCCTCGAAGTCGTCGGTGGTCCGGACGCCCACCTCGTCCCACCTCGAATCCTGCACATTCTGGCCGCGTATCACTGTTGCCTCCGTGGTCTCCACACGCGACAGCATCCCCAGTCGTGGGTCCTCGAAGCTGTCTGTCCCAGCCCTGAACGATCACCGTCCAGTACCACCACCCCACCTACCCGCTCCCCACACCAATGACACACCTGCCCGACGGTGACCAACCGACTACGGAACCGGGCTTCACCGTCGAGACTGGCGTCACCCGCCAGCTCGAAGGCGACTACTCCAGAGCCACCCTCGAGGTCACGCCTAAAGCGACGGCCGACCAAACGCTCCTCGTCGGGTTCGGTGGCCACTGGGGGACGACCACCACTGAGCTCACACCGATGGAGGCCCGCGATCTCGCCCGCGCACTCGAACGCATGGCTGCGCAGCTCGAAGGGACCGCGGGGACAGCTCCACCTGACGGCCAGTCCTCGACGGCCGCCACCGAGCCCACCGGCGAGACAGACGAGGACACCCTCGACTCACCCACCACACCAGACGACTCAGTCGACCAGGCGGAGGAGTACCATGGCCAATAATGACGATAACGATGAGACCCCCCACGATCCTCCACGTGATACCACCGGTGGACGCGGTCACGGCCAAGGCGTGTGGCTCGAGATCCAACTCCAGCAGGCTCTCGAAGAGTGGGGCTATGCCACCGTCCGTCGAGAACCGCTCGTCGCACTCACCGTGGATGTCGTCGCCTGTCGCCAAGAGCCCCGAGACGAGCCCGCTGACTACCTCGTCGCCGAATGCAAAGACTGGCAAAGTCGCGCCATCGACGAGTCGGTGATCATCCGCCTCTGTTTGCTTGCCTTCATAGGTCGGGCCATGCCTGTCCTCTGTCACACCTCCAGACTCACGGATCGGGCGTGGCGACTCGCCCAAGCCTTCGACGTCCGCCTACTCACCCTCGAGGATCTCGACGGTGACGCCCTCCCACCGCTGACTCGCAAGCGGCCCCCAAGGCGGCCGATATCCACCGGGACTCGATCAGCCCGGAGACCCTTCGGCAAACGCCGCCAGTCACACTGTGTCGCCCCCCACATGACCGGCCGGATGCCGATATCGAAGCGGCGGTCTTCTCCCCCACCAAGAGCGCGCCGTGTTACGTGCCCGATCGGTCCGGCCACCAAGAGTATGCCGAGACAGCGTTTTCGCGGTATCTCCGGCGTGAACGCCGCAAACGGGACACACAGGGCGACGAACAGTAGGATGGACGACGAAAGCAGAACCAACCGTCCCTGTCGCTCACCTTGACACGTAGGAGTGGAAGTCCACCCGTTCGCGGGTGGGTCTGAGCGACAACACGGTGATGATTTCTAACCAACACTCGGCCGCTACCGCTGATACTGTAGTTAAGACTGGGTGGGGAGTTCCTGCGCTCTCTAGCAGCTGTCGATTGCGATGGTCGTCGGTGCCGTGGGAAGGTGCTCAACGACGGCTGAAATCTGGGAATAGGCAGCTCCGCAAATATTTATGTTCTATGAGGTCACAGATCATATAGAATAGCAGGCTGCCGGAGAACCAGCCGATTGAACTCAACCGCGCCGTCCCAGGTGGCCGCGTGGAGTTGTTCGCGATCCGCGACGACGAGTATCCCGGCGATTGGTTCTACCGGTTCCAGTACTACCACCCGGAAGAGGGCGAGTTCCTGCGCTACGACAACGCACACGATGACGAGGATCTCGGTTGGCACCACCGACACGTTCGATTCGGCGAGGATTCCGAGATCCCGTTCCAGAACATCGGTGCGCACGTCGCCCGCTTTCTCCAGGAGGTCGTCCACCTCACCGACACCGAGGACACGAACCATGACTGATCACACCGCCGACGGCTGGCCCGACAAGTACAGCGACCCCCGCGACCGTCCGCACCCAGACACCCTTCGCGTGACTGTCAAGCCGTTCGACGCGGCCCGCGAGGACACACTCGAGGCTGTCGACGCAGTTGCCGAAGGAGAATCGGCACCGGCAGTCGTGTCGTTCGCGACGGTCGGAGATCTGCGGAAGATGCTGACCGACCGCCGCATCGAACTCCTCCGGACGCTGTTGAATACCGACGGTGCTGCCGAGAGCATTTCAGCGCTGGCCGAGAATCTCGGCCGCGACTACCGGACGGTCCACGACGATGTCTCCCTGCTCGCAGACTACGGCCTCCTTTTCGTCGTCGACGAGAGCCAGTCAAAGCGGCCGTACCTGCCCTACGAGCGGATTCACCTCGACGTTGAACTCGCCGGCGGAGAACCGGACGAAGAGCCCGCACCGGCCTGACACAGCAGCCGGTTGATGATGAGCGAAGACGTTCCCGAAGAAGTCGAAGAGCAGTTTCGCGATTGACCTCCTCCCGCGCCTGAAGACGCGGGAATCCCACCACGGGATTTCAGGCCGAGCGTTCGCCCGACCCTACGATTTCAAGACGCATACGTTCCAAGCGTCTCCTGCTGGATTTCAGCATCGGCTTGGCTGTCTTGTGGCGCGGTCAAACACGCCCCATCCTCAGCCGAGTCATCGTCGTTCTCGTGTTCTCTGGAACGATTCTCTCCGCTGAGGTAGCGGTCTGCGATGTTCACCGCTCCGTTCACGTCTGCCTGATACTCGCCCATCCAGCAAGCGTCGTTCGTACACTTGAACGTCGCCTGTTGTGGGCGATATCCTACCACACCACACGCATGGCACTCCTTCGAGGTGTTGCACGGGTCCACCGTCTCGACGGGGATGCCCTTCTCGACGGCCTTGTAGCGTATCTGCGCGTGGAGTTTGGCGAACCCCCATCCGTGGAGACGCCGGTTCATGTACTCGCCGTAGTCCATCGATTCACGGATATACGTCAGGTCCTCAAGAACGAGAACCGGGTTCTCGACGGACTCGGCGTACTCTACGACCTCACGGGTGACGCGGTGGAACACGTCGTCTATCTGGTTCCACAGGTCGTCTCCGATGGACTCCGCGATACGCTCACTTCCGCGCGTCTGGAGTCGGCGCGTAGCGGTGAAGTAGGTTTTGCGGAGCCGACGAACGGTCTTTCCCTCGTCGGTCCACAGTTCTGGCGTGGTCGGAGAACCGTGGTCGTCGCGGTGACACACCGTAACGAGTGACGCTTCCCCGATGTCCACTCCGATGGGGGTCCGTTCGTCGTCGGACACTTCGGAGCGTTCCTCTACGTCGCGGGTGGCAGTAACGTGGAGGTACCACGTTTCGCCCTGCTCGAATAGCCGACTCTCGCCCATGTCAGCGTCACCAGCGTTCAACGCTTCCAACCAGTCCCGCTGTTCGGGATTCGGCTGGGCGGGTATCCAGAGGTGGTAGTCCTTGTGGTGTGGGATTTTGACGTACCACTCGATTGCGTTCTCGGGCTTGTGGTCGAGTCGTAGCCCTTCGTTCGTGAAACGGACGGGATGGTCGTCGTGGAGTTCGCCCGCGTTGTACGTCGTCGTGAGTTGCGGGACGTACTTTTTGAGCGCGTTCTTCGCGTACCCGCTCAGGTCGTAGTTGACCACCACGTCGTTCGTTCCGGTCTGCGCGGTACATCGGGCATCGAAGGCGTCTTCGAGGGCGTGCTGGTACGCCTCTTGCGTCTCTCGGAGTTTCCTCCGTTTGTGGGCGTTCGGCTCAACCAGTTTGAGTTCGAGCGTCTTCGTGAGTTCGGTCACGAGTCGCCCTCCTTGTGCTGTTGAATGTAGTTCTCGACTGTCTCACTCGAAACGTGCCCGGTGGTCCCTGCGTAGTATCCTCGCGCCCATCCGATTTTCTCGCCATTGTGGTCGGCGTATCGGTGGTTGTACTTGCGCGAGGAAATACCCTTGAACCAGTTGGCGAGGAGCGCCGGTTCGTTCTTGGGCGGGCTACTAACGAACAGGTGAACGTGGTCGGGTTGTACGGTGAGGTCAAGTATTTCGACGCCTTTGTCGTCGGCTATTTCGTGGAGGATGGTTCGTACACGGTCTGCGACCTCGCCTTTGAGTACCGAGTTGCGGTACTCCGGCAACCACACTATGTGGTAGTTAAGGTTGTAGGTCGCGTGCCGTGTGGTCTTCATCCGTGTTGTACACTATTGTCTTTCGGAGTGTTAATATTACCGATAGATAGGGAAATCCAGCCATGTGGTCGTCGGTGAGTGTGTAAGCTATTGTCCGCTTGACCCCCGCCTAAAGACGGGGGTATGCGCTCGTATCTTTATCAGTGGCGTTCGCCGTCGCATTGGATCTGCTACAGCCTCGTCGCCCGGAAGACAGCTCGATGTCGTGGACGAACTCCGCGAGAAGCACACCAGAGATGAAGTACGACAACGGAGAGTGAACACGACAGCGTCGCGTTCCGTGGCAAACGCTTATAGTTTCTAGTTTCGTAACTCTATACAAGATGAGCTACGACACAGAGCACGTGCGAAACGCGGGGAACACTCCGAGAACGATCACGGGACTTCCGACATTCACAGAATTACTTGAGAACCCGTCCCTCGCCGACCTCTATACGTCGATTAAACGGGCGGAAACTGTAACAGCCCTTGAACTCGTCGAAACAACAACCGTCTCAAAAAAGACGGTATATGACTACCTGCACAAACTGGAGCAAGCAGGCCTGATCAGCAAGGTTGGTAACGAGGCCGGAACTGCCGTATACACCGCTGAAGAATTCGAACTGACATTGACGGTCCGTGAGACGGAAGTCTCGATCACTCCCAAAATCATCGAGGTGATCGCCCAGAAGACCGAGTACCCAGCGATCGAGCGTGTTCTCGAAGACCACGGAATCGTCACATTCGCGCTCGCACATGATCTCGTGAAGGCACACAGTGAAGGCGATGTCACAATCCGGCAAATCGCGAACCTTATAGATCTCTCTCCTGGCACGACGTATGACCTCGCCGACGCACTCTATTCGATCCTCGATCTCGGTGATGATGATTCGACCCCGACGACGTACACACCGGATGATTTCGATGAGGATGAGGGGGAGCATCTCGAAGAATACACCGACAAGTAGACCGGATGACACGTAGCGAGCGGAAGCCCACTCCTTCAGGGGTGGGTGTGAGCGACAACACGGCCCGGCAGTCGACGCACTACGACTCGTCTGGATGTTCTACCACCTCAAGACCCGCCTCAATAATCTCTCGATAGGCTTCTTCAAGCCCCACGTCCTGCTGTTCGGCGTAGTCTTTCACGCGCCCGTTCAGCGTGTGCGAGATGTCTATGTTCGGTCGCATTATTTATGTCTAAAAGACATTTAGACGTAGAACTACAAATGTCTGTTGTCGTGAGGCGAACCAACACGTTCGCGGTGCGTCCGATCTCCTCCGAGGACGGGCGACTGCTCCGCGAGCTGTTGGACGCCTCCGCCAGCCTCTGGAACGAGTTGAACTACGAACGTCGCCAGCAGTTCTTCGACGGTGAGTCAGTGTGGGAGACTGCCGACTACCGCAAACAGTACGTCGGCGTCCTCGGCTCCGCCACCGCCCAACAGGTCATCCGCAAGAACAGCGAGGCGTGGCGGTCGTTCTTCGCCGCCCAAGAGGACGGCGGGGACACTGCCCCGCCCGGCTACTGGGGAAACGAGGACAAGGGACGGGAGTTGCGGACGTATATCCGCAACGACCAGTACACCCTCGAAACCGGCGAGCGGAGTCGCCTCGAAATTCCCGTGGGCCAAGACTTGAAAGAAAAGTGCGGCCTTGGCTACCACGACCGCTTGCGCCTCGAAGTCGCTGGCAACCCGAAGTGGCCCGGCGAGCAGGGCCGGTTGGAACTGTACTACGACGAAGTGAGCGACACGGTCAGAGCCATTCAACCCGTCACCGTGCCTGATTCTCGACGGGATTCACCACTAGCCGATGAATCGGCTGCGCTGGACGTGGGCGCGAACAATCTCGTCGCCTGTACGACCACTACCGGCCAGCAGTTTCTCTACGAGGGCCGCGACCTGTTCGCCCGATTCCGCGAGACGACCGAGGAGATCGCCCGCTTGCAGTCCAAACTCCGCGAGGGGCGGTACAGCAGTCGCCGGATTCGACGCCTGTATCGGAAACGGACGCGACGGCGCGACCACGCACAGGACGCGCTTGTGCGCGACTTGATAGAGCGACTGTACGGCGAGGGCGTGGCAACGGTGTACGTGGGCGACCTCACCGACGTTCTCTCGGAACACTGGTCGGCCGTGGTGAACGAGAAGACCCACCAGTTCTGGGCGTATCGCTCGTTCATCGACCGGCTCGCCACGACCGCCGAGGAGTACGGCATCACGGTCGAAGTGCGGTCGGAAGCGTACACGACCACAGAGTGTCCCGCGTGTGGCGAGCGCGAGGAGACGGAGCGGGACCGCGACGTGTTCCGATGTCAATGTGGCTACGAAGGGCACGCCGACCTCGACGCTTCACAGATGTTCTTCGAACGACAGGCTGGTATGAATCTGGATGTCGGGTCGATGGCACGGCCCGTGCGCCTCAAGTGGGACGACCACTGTTGGTCGGAGCCACCAGACTCTCCCGAGGGGGCCAGTCCCAACGAGGAGCGCACAAACCGGAGTACCGGCGACGGGAAACTTGCCTCTGTGAGTGGATAGCTAACATCCCCACCGGAGGAATCCCACGGCTTCAGCCGTGGGAGGATGTCAAGCCAGTCGTGCGACATGCCATTCGATCAGGAATGTTTCTCCTGCCCACGAAAGCGTCGTCGCCGTCCCCACCTTCTCCACGCTCGCACTCACTCCTCGGACCGTGCCGTCGTAACTAGGTTTTCAGCCTGTGCGAGGAGTCTTTCAACGTCATCGTCAGTTCGGGCTTCTGCAGTCAGCCGTACGAGCGGCTGAGTCCCGCTGGCTCGAATAAGCATCCACCCTGTCTCAGTCTCGATTCGGACCCCATCCAGCGTGGTGATCGAACTTGCATCGTAGCGCTCGGTGACAAGCGATACGACCCTCTCCATGAGAGCCGCTTTCTCTGGGGCAGCTACCTGGATATTCTGTCGTCGGATCGGATAGGAGGGAATCTCAGCGACGAGGTCAGCAAGCGAACCGGTGGTCGCGACGAGTTCGGCGAGTTTGCAGGCTGCTAATGGGGCATCCGGACATAATGTCTCTGCGGGCCAGATCCACGCACCACTGGGCTCACCACCAAAGACAACGTCATCTTCAGCCGCCTGCTCGGCGACATAGACATCGCCGACTTTCGTTCGGGTGACTGTCACGTCCTGTGTTGCAAGCACATCGTCGACGAGAATGCTTGTATCAACAGGCACGGCAACTCGATCGCCTGCCGTCGCGGCCTGGCGGGCAAACAACGCTAAAAGTACATCCCCGGAGACGAATTCTCCAGTTTCATCGACGGCGAGTAGCCGATCTGCATCCCCGTCGTGGGCAAGTCCGAGGTCTGCATCCGTATTTGCGACAGCCTGACACAGAGTTTGACAATTTTCGGCAGTTGGTTCGCTCGGTCGCCCGGGGAAGCGCCCATCCGGTTGGGCGTTGAGGGTCTCGACTGTACAGCCGAGTTCAAGTAATGCATCGATGGTCACGCGGCCAGCGCCAGTCCCAAGATCGACGATCACGGAGAGCTCAAGTGGCCCCTCAACACTATCACAGATCGCCCGCCGATGATCGGCTGGTGCCTGCTCGTAGTGGGTAGTTTCGCCAATTTCGTCCCAGGCCGCCAGCTCGTAGTCTGCCGTCTCAATGCGTGTGGCAATCCGTTCTCGTCGTTCGGTATCGAAGGCTTGGCCGGATGGCGTCCACAATTTGAGCCCATTATCGGTTGGCGGATTGTGTGAGGCGGTGATTGACACCCCAGCGTCCGCCTCCTGCCAGCCAACACTCCGTGCGACGGTTGGTGTTGCTGCTTGTCCGAGTCGGATTACGTCACTCCCGCATTCTTCGAGCCCGCTAATAAGTGCTTTCTCGAGCATTCGACCACTATCACGCGGATCCCGCCCCACGACGATGGTGTGATACTCTTCGGATGCGAGTGCACGACCAACAGACAGTGCGGTCTCGGTGGTGATGTCCTCAGCGATCGGCCCCCGAATCCCACTCGTTCCAAACATGAGCGGTATCTCTGTTGAGTTGGCATATGGGTCTTGGGCTGGCCTCTCCTGCGTTGGTAGCCAACTGCTTTGATCCCCGTACTGGCGTCCGGTAGTGTCTTGGGACCACCGACACTGGCCATGACTATGCAGACACTCATTCTGGCAGCAGGCCAAGGAACGCGGATGCGACCACTAACCGAACAGCGACCGAAACCGATGCTCCCAGTTGCCGGGCAACCGTTGGTGGCACATACCGCCACAGCAGCAATCCACGCTGGCGCCTCACGATTAGTGTTTGTTGTCGGGTATGAAGCCAATGCTATTCGGTCTTATTTCGGGACCGAGTTTAACGGCGTGCCAGTCGAATACGCGGTCCAAGACACCCAACAGGGGACCGCCGATGCGGTGCGGGCTGGCGTCACCAAGCTTTCCGACGAGTCATTTGCGGTGTTGAACGGTGACAATCTCTACGATCCTGAATCCCTCGTTGGGCTCTTTGAATGTGGTCCGAGTGTCGGCTCCTACCAAGTAGAGCAGCCACGTGCCTACGGTGTTCTTGACATTACTGACGGTCGTGTCACGAACGTCGTCGAGAAACCCGATACACCACCATCAAACGTGATCAATACTGGTGCATATGCCTTTCCGGCATCAGCGCAAGACTGGCTGGATGTCGAGCAAAGCGAACGCGGAGAGCACGAATTAACCGAGGTCCTCAATCGTGTCTGTCAAGAGACCGCGGTGACTGCGGTTCCGTTACATCGCTGGCTCGATGTTGGCCGCCCATGGGAGCTCCTAGAGGCAAATGAGTGGAAACTCGATGAGTGTCAGGGACAGATCCGCGGCGATGTCCACGAGGATGCTGAGCTTCGGGGTAATGTGGTGGTTGAATCAGGTGCGTCTGTTGATGCTGGTGTTATCATTGAAGGACCGGCAATTCTGCAGGCTGGTACCACTGTCGGGCCGAACGCGTATGTTCGGGGGGCGACGTTACTTGGTCCTGATACGACCGTCGGCCATTCCGTC